>Ga0153956_1000162_pt1 | contig 85598 bp, 92 predicted proteins | sample TSFL040MetaG_FD_104704 | JGI IMG/M metagenome (GOLD analysis project Ga0153956, IMG submission 104704) | Attine ant fungus gardens microbial communities from Florida, USA - TSFL040 MetaG | ecosystem: Host-associated > Fungi > Mycelium > Unclassified | place: USA: Florida, Wekiwa Springs... | reverse complement strand
CGGGCGCGGTGACCGCGCGGGCACGGTACTGGGCATGCAAAGCCGCGAAGATGCCCGCCGACGGCGTCGTCATCGCCAAGGAGGCGTTTCGGCTCGTCGAGCAGAGCCAGGCGTATCAGGGTGAAGAGGTGGCCAGCTATCTGTTTCACGCCTACGGCACCAACCTGCAGTTCGCGCCGGGGGAGTTCAACTTCGTCAAGACCCGGGCGCAGCATGGAACCAAGGAGGCGTTCCGGCTGCGTGACGAGCACTTCCACGTTCCGGAGCCGTGAGCTTTACAAAAACAGCGAATAATGTAAGGTCGGAAAAATGCCTACACCTGTCATCGTCGGCGCCGTTCGTACGGCCATCGGACGTTCGTTCAAGGGAACACTGGTCAACACGCCCCCGGAGACGTTGATCACCACGGTGCTGCCCGAGGTGGTGCGTCGGTCCGGCATCGAGCCGACCGAGATCGACGACATCATCTTCGCTGAATCCCACTACGGTGGCGGCGATCTCGCCCGGTACGCGGCTGCTGCGTGCGGCATGGAGTCGGTGCCCGGCCAGTCGGTCAACCGGCATTGCGCTGGCAGTCTGACCGCGATCGGCAACGCGTCGGCGCAGATCGGTTCCGGGATGGAGCGGGTGCTGATCGCCGGCGGCGTGCAGTCGCTGTCGATGACGCCGCTGACGAACTGGCGCATCCCTGGTCCCGAGCTGAAGTTCGAGGAGCGCTGGATGCCTCCGACGCACCCGGAGACCCCGGATGCGCCCACCCGCGACATGTCGATCACCGTGGGGTGGAACACCGCGCAGGCGGCGGGCATCACCCGCGAGGAGATGGACGCCTGGGCCGCGCGCTCGCACCAGCGGGCGATCGCCGCGATCGATGCCGGCAAGTTCGTCGACGAGATCATCCCGCTGAAGGTCGAACTGCCCGACGGCTCGGTGACCGAGTTCAAGGTCGACGAGTTCCCCCGCCGCGAAACCACCGTGGAGAAGCTGGCGGGCCTGAAGGTGCTGCACCCCGAGATCGAGGGATTCTCGATCACCGCCGGCAACAGCAGCGGCACCAACGATGCCGCGGCCGCGGTCGCCCTCGTCGACTCCGACTACGCCCGCGACAACGGTCTGACCGTGATGGGCACCGTCAAAGCCTGGGGCTCGGTCGGTGTCGCGCCGCGTGACACCGGGCTCGGCGGCGTCAAGGTGATCGGCAAGGTGCTCCAGCGGGCCGGGCTGTCCGTCGGCGACGTCGCGCTGTGGGAGATCAACGAGGCCTTCGCCTCGGTGCCGATCGCGGCGTGCAAGGAATACGGCATCGACGAAGAGCTGGTGAACTTCTCCGGCAGCGGTTGCAGCCTCGGCCACCCCATCGCCGCATCCGGTGCCCGGATGGTGACCACGCTGCTCTACGAACTGAAGCGGCGTGGCGGTGGCATCGGTGTGGCCGCCATGTGCGCCGGCGGCGGCCAGGGCGGCGCGGTGGTGATCGAGGTCTAGCTAGCGCTTGGCCGAAGCCGGCGTGGCGCGACGCCGCGCCGGCTTGGAGTTCTGATCGATCAGCCGCTCGGCGTGATCGAGAATGCAGTTGAGCCCGTAGTCAAAGTTGGCGTCATCTGCTGCACCGATTCGATGCCCCTGCCGGGTGGTCTCAGCCAGCAGCGGGGTCACGGCAGGGTCGATGACAAGGGCCTCCTCGAAATCGGACGGCCCCTCGGCGTCCGATGCCCGGTTCTTCTCATAGAGCCGCTGCAGCACCACCGACCCGCGGATGTGCACCGAGACTGTCGAATAGGTGTCGAAGGCATCCTGCGGCGATAGGCCGGCCTCCACCAGGCTGGCGATCGCCCGCTCCACTTCCTGGACGCCGAGCTGCGCGGCCCGCGGGCTCAGTGCGGCCCGAATCAGGATGAGATCACACAAGATCGGGTTACCCAGGAACGTCGACCGCATGCTGTGTGCGTGATTGCTCAACGTCTGACGCCAGTCCTTGGCCTCCACGTACGGGGTGGCGAACGTGTACTGGCGCAGGGCCCGGGTGGTCATCGCATTGAGGAGGTCATCCTTTTTGCGGAAGTACCAGTAGATGCTCGTCACGCCGACGCCGAGATGCTTACCCAGCAACGGCATGCTCAGGTTGTCGACCCCGATCTGTTCGGCGAGCTCGAAGGCGCCGTCGATGATGTCATCGGGGTTGATCGATCCGCGTTCGCGCCGTTGCCGTTTCTCGGCGACTGGCTGCTTTGCCACTGCGGGTACCTCCAGTTCTGGTCGACACGGCCGGATTTTCGCCGTCAAACCTACCTGTGCCGCTCGCCCGCGCGGGGTAATGAGCTTCTCTTACCGTAAAGCCTATGGTAAGCATTTTGATATACCTTGTCACAACGCCTGAAGGGTGAGCCGTGTCAGAAGCGGTACTGCGCGAGCGTCGCGGACGGATTCTTATCATCACGATCAACCGGCCGGAAGCGCGCAACGCGGCCAACAAGGCGGTCGCCGAGGGGTTGGCTGCGGCCTGCGACGAACTGGACGACACTCCCGAACTGTCGGTCGGGGTGCTGACCGGTGCCGGCGGCAATTTCTGTGCGGGAATGGATCTCAAGGCGTTCGCGGCCGGGGAGTTGGCGTATGTCCCGGGACGTGGTCTCGGGTTCACCGAGCGCCCGCCGCGCAAGCCGCTCATCTCCGCGGTCGAAGGACATGCGGTTGCCGGTGGCACCGAGCTGGTGCTGGCCACCGACCTGGTGGTGGCCGCCAAGGGCGCGAAATTCGGTATCCCGGAGGTCAAGCGGGGGCTGGTGGCCGCCGGCGGTGGCCTGTTGCGGTTGCCGCATCGCATTCCGTATCAGAAGGCGCTCGAATTGGCTTTGACCGGTGAGAGTTTCACCGCCGAGCAGGGCGCCGAGTGGGGCTTCGTCAACGTGCTCACCGAACCGGGCGGAGCGCTGGACGGGGCCATCGCCCTGGCCGAGCGGATCACCGCCAATGGCCCGCTGGCCGTCGCGGTGACAAAGGAGATCATGGTGAAGTCCGCCGGCTGGAGTCAGGATGAGATCTGGCAGAAGCAGGGCGAACTGATCGCGCCGGTGTTCACCTCCCATGACGCCAAGGAGGGTGCCATCGCGTTCGCCGAGAAACGTGCCCCGAACTGGACCGGCGCCTGACCCTGTTCTGCGGCCGTGGATCTGGGCTTGCGCGACGCGCGCGCCGTCGTCGTCGGTGGTGGCCGGGGGATGGGACTGGCCACCGCTCGTTGCCTGGCCGACGACGGGGCTCGGGTGGCGGTCATGGCGCGCTCGGCTGCCGACCTGGACCGCGCGTGTGACGACCTGAGGGGACGCGGCAGTCCGGACGCGATCGGCATAGTCGCCGATGCCTGCGACGAGCAGCGGGTGCGCGAAGCCTTCGCCGAACTCGGGAGACGCTGGGACGGCGAACTCAACATCCTGATCAACGCGGCCGGCCCCGACGTGCAGGGCACCTTCGAAGATCTCACCGATGAGCAGTGGCGCCGGGCGATCGACCAGGGCGCGATGGGGATGGTGCATACCGTGCGGGCGGCGCTGCCGTTGCTGCGCAAGGCCGAATGGGCCCGGATCGTCAACTTCTCGGCACAGTCGACGCAGCGCCAAAGCACAGTCCTGGTCGCCTACACCGCGGCCAAGGCGATGGTGAACAGCATCTCGAAGAACCTGGCGCTGCTCCTGGCGCCCGAGGAGATCCTGGTCAACGTGGTCTCGCCCGGAAGCGTCGCCTCCGAGGCGCTGGTCGGCTGGGCCCGCTCGGTCGGGGTGGACGGAGACGACCCCTACCGGCTGATGGAGGCCATTGCCGAGCATTTCGGCCACCCGGCGCAGCTGCCACGGGCGGGCCTGCCGGACGAAGTGGGCGCGGTCGCAGCCTTTCTGGCTTCCCGTCGCAACGCCTACATGACCGGCGCCAACGTCAACGTTGACGGCGGCTCGGATTTCACCTGATCGGCTGACCCGAATTTGCTCCTGACCTGCGTGCATAGTGGTTTTAGGCGGGAACCTCGGAGGTTGCGGAATGCGCTACCGAAAGGTATACAGTAAGAACTATCCGGTTGCTTCGAGGCGGAGGTTGCGGGGTCGATGACCGCGGTGCTCTACGACGTGCGTGACGGCGTCGGGCTGATCACCTTCAACCGTCCGGAGCGGCTCAACTCCTGGGGCCCCGATATCGCCGCCGGTTTCTACGCCGCCATCGATGGTGCCGAGGCGGATCCCGCGGTGCGGGCGATCGTGGTGACCGGTAGTGGCCGGGGATTCTGCGCCGGTGCGGATCTGGGTGGCGGCACTCAAACGGGTCCCGACGCCGTCGACGCATCCGGCACCGACGTGTCCCAACTGGTCGGGGACCGCCCCCCGCATTTCCTGACCGAGTTGCGCAAACCCGTGATCGCAGCCATCAACGGCTCCTGTGTCGGGATCGGGCTGACCCATGCGCTGATGTGCGACGTCCGGTTCGCCGCGGCCGGCGCCAAATTCGCCACCGCCTTCACCCGTCGCGGACTGGTCGCCGAGCACGGCATCACCTGGATACTGCCGCGACTGGCCGGCATGGGCCCGGCGATGGATCTGCTGTTGTCCGGGCGCACTTTCCTCGCCGAGGAAGCCCGCGAACTCGGCGTGGTCAACCACGTCGTCGAACCCGAAGAAATGCTGGAGCGTGCGACGGCCTACGCGCGTGACATCGCCGCACACTGCTCACCGGTGTCGCTGGCGGTGATCAAAGGTCAGGTCTACCGCGACGCGCTCGACGACGTCGCCGCGGTCAGTGCACGTGCCGAAACCCTGATGTACGAATCGTTGGCGCGGCCCGACCTGATCGAGGGAATCGCAAGTTTCTTCGAGAAACGCCCGCCGAACTTCCCGCCCCTCACCGAAGAAAGGTTGAGCAGATGACTGCCGCACCTGAACGGCTCCCGTACTTGGCCGTCGACGTCGACAACCATTACTACGAGCCGCTGGACGCCTTCACTCGGCACCTGCCCAAAGAATTCCGCAGCCGCGGTGTCCAGATGGTGCAGGACGGCAAGCGCACCCTGGCGGTGTTCGGCGGGGTCGTCAATCACTTCATCCCGAACCCGAACTTCGACCCGATTATCGAACCCGGCTGCCTGGATCTGCTGTTCCGCGGCGAGATCCCCGAAGGTGTGGAGCCGGCGTCGTTGATGAAGCTCGACCGGCTCTCCGAGCATCCCGAATACCAGAACCGCGACGCCCGCGTGCAGGTGCTCGACCGACAACGGCTGGAGACGGTGTTCATGCTGCCAACCTTCGCCTGTGGCGTGGAGGAGGGGCTCAAGCACGACATCCCCGCCACCATTGCGTCGGTGCACGCGTTCAACCTGTGGCTCGACGAGGACTGGGGCTTCGACCGCCCCGACGGCCGCGTGATATCCGCACCGATCATCTCGCTGGCCGACCCCGAAAAGGCGGTGGAGGAAGTCGAATTCGTGATCAGCCGCGGCGCCAAGCTGGTGTGTGTGCGCCCGGCGCCGGTGCCCGGCGAGGTTCGGGCCCGGTCCCTCGGTGACCCGGTGCACGACCCGGTGTGGGCGCGCCTTGCCGAGGCGGGCGTCGCGGTCGTCTTCCACCTGTCCGACTCCGGTTACATGGCGATCCCGGCATTGTGGGGCGGCAGTGGCGTGTTCAAGGGATTCGGTAAGCGCGACCCGCTGGACATGGTGATCATGGACGATCGCGCGATTCACGACACCATCGCTTCGATGATCGTGCACCAGGTGTTCACCCGTCACCCCAAGCTCAAGGTGGTCAGCATCGAGAACGGCTCGTACTTCGTCTACCGGCTGATCAAGCGGTTGAAGAAGTCGGCCAACAACGCGCCGTACCACTACAAGGAAGATCCGATCGAGCAGCTGCGTAACAACGTCTGGATCGCCCCTTACTACGAGGACGACGTGAAGCTGCTGGCCGACACCATCGGCGTCGACAAGATCCTGTTCGGTTCGGACTGGCCGCACGGTGAGGGCCTGGCCGACCCGACCACCTTCACCGCCGACATCCCGCAGTTCCCCGAGTTCAGCGCCGAAGATACCCGAATGGTGATGCGGGACAACGCATTGACTCTGCTGGGTGATCCGAACCGTAGGGCACCGGGCGTCGCCCACCTGGCAGCTTCGGTCTGACGTGGGTGAATGGACTCTCGGCGCGGTCCTCGACGCGATCGCCGAGGCCGTGCCCGACCGGGCGATGACGATCTGCGGAGGCCGGCGCAGCACGTTCGCGCAAGCCGCGGAACGCACCCGCAGGCTGGCCAACTACCTGGCCGGCCGCGGACTCGGCGCCCAGCGTGAGCGCGCGGTGCTGCGCAACTGGGAGTGCGGCCAGGACCGGGTCGCGCTGCTCATGCACAACGACCTGTACCCCGACATGGTGATCGGCTGCCTCAAGGCCCGTACGGTCCCGGTCAACGTCAATCACTACTACACCCCGGCCGAGGCCGGTGAGCTCCTCGACTATCTGCGTCCCCGCGCGGTGATCTACCACTCCAGCCTGGAGGCGAAATTCGTTGACACGCTCCGCGAATCCGGCGCCGAGCTGTTAATCCGGATCGACGACAGCATCGCCGACGGACCCAGGCTCGACGCGGTATCGCTGGACGATGCCCTAGGCCAGGGCGATACCGATCAGGCGGTGAAGCCGTCCCCGGACGATCTGCTGATGATCTGCACCGGGGGAACCACCGGGCGCCCGAAGGGCGTGCTGTGGCGACAAAGCGACATCTACGTGTCGTCGATGGTCGGTGACGATCACGCCGGCGTGGCGGAGATCCACCAGAAGGTGCAGTACGCCGGTCCGCCCTGGTTCGCGCTGTCACCGCTGATGCACGCCGCCGGGCTGTGGACCGCATTCTCGGCGATCCTGAGCGGGCAGACGGTGATCCTCAACGACACCCGCACCAAGTTCGACCCCCGCGCGGTGCTGGAAACCGCCGCGCGGGAAAAGGTCGGATTGATGACCATGGTGGGTGACGCCTACGCCGCGCCACTGGTCGCCGAACTCCGCGGGGGTACCTATGACCTGTCTTCTTTGCACTCGATCGGAACCGGCGGTGCTGCAACCAATCCGAAGTACCAGGCGGCGCTGCTGGAACTGCTCCCGCAGATCACCCTGATCAACGGGTACGGCTCCTCGGAGACCGGCAATCTGGGCTTCGGGCGCAGCCAGCGCGACGCGCGGCGTGACACCTTCGATCTGCGGACCGGGGGATCGGTGGTGTCGCAAGACCGGACCCGGTTCTTGCAACCCGGCGATCCCGAGGTCGGGTGGGTGGTGCGGACCGGCCGGATCCCACTCGGATACTTCGACGACGCGGACGCGACACAGCGCACCTTCGGTGAGATCGACGGTCAGCGGATGGTGATCTCCGGCGACCGCGCCAGCATCGAGAACGACGGCACGTTGCGGTTGTTCGGCCGCGACTCCCTGGTGGTCAACACCGGCGGGGAGAAGGTGTTCGTCGAGGAGGTCGAGGGCGTGTTGCGTGCTCACCCGGGGGTGGCCGATGCGGTGGTGGTGGGCAGACCGAGCGAGCGCTGGGGTGAAGAGCTGGTGGCGCTGGTTGTACCGCAACCGGATTCGGGAGTTTCCGATGAGCAGTTGGACGCACACTGTCGATCGGTGCTGGCGGGCTTCAAAGTGCCCAAGGCGTTCGCCATGGTCGCGCAGGTGCGCCGACTGGGCAATGGCAAGGCCGACTACCGCTGGGCTAAAAGACAGGTGATTCAAGAGGTGAGCACGGCATGAGCGAACAGTCACAGGTCATCGATTGTCTGGTGAACGTGCACTTCGGCGAGAACGAGCAGCCGTCCTGGATGGTCAGAACTCGCGATGACTACTTCAAGGGACCCAAGTCGATGTTCGCGCCGGTCGACATGTCGGCGCTGCTCGACGAGATGGACACCCACGGTGTTACCAAGGCCGTCTTGATGGACAACCTGGTCAAACCGTCGGTGACCGCCCGAAAGTTCGTCGAGTCTCGGCCAGACCGGTTCACGCTGGCAATGGGAGGCACGAACCTGCTGCGTCCGGTGCCCGCGCTTCGGGAGTTGAGCGCCGTCGTCGACGACCTGCCGGTGGCCTATGCCGTTGTGGGACCGAGCTTCTGGGGCGATGGTCAGTATCCTCCCAGTGACGCGGTCTACTATCCGCTCTACGCCAAGTGCGCCGAGCTGGATCTACCGCTGTGTGTCAACACCGGAATTCCGGGGCCGCCGATCCCGGGTGAGGTGCAGCACCCGATCCACCTGGACCGGGTCTGCGTGCGCTTTCCCGAACTGCGGCTGTGCATGATCCACGGCGCCGACCCCTGGTGGGACGTGGCGATCCGCATGCTTATCAAGTACCGCAACCTACGGCTGATGACCTCGGCCTGGTCGCCGAAACGTCTGCCGGAAGGCCTGCTGCACTTCATGCGCACCCGGGGCGCCGGCAAGGTCATCTTCGCCTCGGACTGGCCAGTGCTGCGGATGGACCGGGTGGTGCCCGAGGCGCGCGCTCTGGACCTGCCACCCGACGTGCTCGACAAGTACCTCTACCGCAATGCCGCCGACTTCTTCTTTGCCGAACGCGGCGCCGTACCCGAACAGGAGAGCTGAGATGGATCGTTTCGAACTGCGCAGGCTGGACTACAGCCTGACCGAGGACCACGTCGCCTTGCAGTCTGCTTACAAACAATTCTTCACCACGCACTGTCCGATCGAAACGGTGCGTGCCGCAGAGGAATCCGGTTTCGATAAGAACTTGTGGGAGCGGCTGTGTGCGATGGGCGCCACCACCATGGCATTGCCGGAATCGGTTGGCGGCGACGGCGCCACTCTGGTCGACCTTGCGCTGGTCGCCGAGGAGATCGGTCGATCGCTGGCGCCGGTTCCCTGGATCGACCAGGTCTGTGCCGCGCGCCTGCTGCAACGGCTTGGAGGCCTGCCGCCGGAGGCGGACGACACCGCCGACATCGTCAGCGGGACTCGTCTGATTGCGTTCGACCCGCACCAAGAGACAATCGCCGGCCCCCGACTGCTGCCGACCGGTTCGATCGCCGACACCATCATCGTCCGTGACGGAGATGCGGTGGTGCGACTTTCCTTCGGCACCAGGCCGGTTCGGGTCGACAACATCGGCCGGTTGCCGATGGCCTGGGTCGACCCGGCCGACGCCGACACAGTGACCGTGCTGGCCAGCGGGCCTGAGGCGCTGGCGGAATATCAGCGGGCGCTGGATGAATGGCGGCTGTTGACGGCCTCTGCGCTGGTCGGGATGGTGGAGCAGGCCATGACCATCGCCGCGGAATTCGCCAAGACCCGCTACACCCTCGGAGTGCCGATCGGCACCCTGCAGGCGATCTCGCACCCACTGGCGAATATGGCGATCACGGTCGCCTCCGGGCGCAACCTGGCTTACCGCGCCGGCTGGTTCATGGACAACGAGCCCGATGAGCGTCCGGAACTGGCGCCGTCGGTGTTCGTCTTCATGGCAGAAGAAGCCGCAAAGGCCGCCACCATGGCGGTGCACATTCAGGGGGGTCTGGGCGTTTCAGCCGAGGCCGCGGCCACCGCTTACCTGGTCCGGGCCCGCGGCTGGCCCCTGGCCGGGGGCGATCCCGGAGCCGCCGCCTGCCGCATCGGGGATCTCATCGCTGTTCGTGAAACAGCCGACCGCGAAACCACTACCCGCGCAGCCGAATAGGACACCAACGATTATGGACTTCTCACAACCGCAGCTGACCGACGACGACATCGCTTTCCGTGACGAGGTGCGCGCTTTCTTGGCCACCCACGTGACTGAGGACGTCAAGCGCCGAGACCGCGAGACCGGGGACAACTTCGACGAGGTCGTTCACCTGGCGCTGGGTGCCGCGGGTTACCTGGAGGCGGAGTGGAAAACCGAGGCCGACGGCGGCTTTCCCCGCGTGCGCCGGCGTATCTGGGAACTGGAGAAGCGTCGCGCCCACGTGCCCTGGGTCACCTGGGGAACCACGGCGATGGTCGCCCGGTCGGTTGCCTCCTTCGGCTCGCCCGAGCTGTGCGAGGAGATCCTGCCCGGGGTCTTCAGCGGCCACATCCGGCTCTGCCTGGGCTACACAGAGCCCGAAGGCGGTTCTGACGTCGCAACCTGCAAGACCCGGGCGGTGCGCGACGGTGAGAACTGGATCATTAACGGCTCCAAGATGTTCACCACCGGCGCCCATAACTGCCAGTACGTCTTCCTGATCACCAACACCGATCCGGACGCGCGGAAACACCAGAGCCTCACCATGTTCCTGGTGCCGTTGAACACTCCGGGCATCGAGATCCAGGGCCTGCGCACCGTGGACGGCGACCGCACCAACATCGTCTACTACAGCGACGTGCGCGTCGACGACAAGTACCGCCTTGGCGAGGTCAACGGCGGATGGACCGTGCTGCGTGAGCCGCTCAACGTCGAACACGGCGCTGTGGACGCCAATCCCGATGGATTGCAGGATGTCTCGATCATGATGCACCAGGCGAATTTCATGGCCGTCGCTGTCGACAAGGCGGGCGAGGTGGCCGGGCGGTCGGGGAGCATCGCGGATCGTTCGGTGGCCTACCGGCTCGGGCGCGCCGCGGCGCGGGTCGAGGCGTCGCTGTCGGCTCCCTCCATTTTCGGACGGGTGGCACTGGCGCAGGCGATGCGCGATGTCTCGCCGGACCTGATGGACCTGCTCGGAAGTGCGTCGGCGCTGCCGATCGACACCGATGGCGCCATCGACAACGGGGCGAGCGACTACGTGTTCCGATTCGCGCCACTGGTCGGCATCTACGGCGGCACCTTGGAGGTGTTCCGCAACATGATCGCCCAGTACGTGCTGGGTCTGGGCAAGCCGAATTACTCTCCGCCGGTGGTTAAGACGTCGTAGTAGTCATGATCCTGCGGTGGTAGCTCGACGGCGCCTCGCCGGCGAACTTGGTGAACGCCCGGGTGAACGCGCTCAAGCTGTCGAAGCCGATGGCGGCCGCGGTCTGCTGCACTCCCTGATCGGGGGCGGCCAGCAGCGCCATCGCCTGCAGCATCCGGGCGTGCAGCAAATAGGTACGCCACGACATGCCGATCACCGCCTCGAACTGGCGCCGCAGGGTGCGCTCGGACACGGCGACGGCGTGGGCGACCTCGGCGGCGCTCACCGACGCCAGGTGTTCCTTGGTGTAGACCATTGCCGCACCGACGATCGGGTGATCGGAGGTGGGCAGGCTCAGCGGCGCCTCGTGCTCCAGCGCCGCGGCGACCAGATGCCCCAGGGTGCGGAAGAAGTCGTCAGAGACGCCATCGCCGTCGAGCCGCTCGATCGGCCAGCGCAGCGAATGCAGCATCATCTCGCGGATCAGCGGCGACACGGTCAGGATGCGGGCCCGGTCGCCGGCGTGGGCGACCAGCTCGGGGTCGAACATCACCGCTACGGTGCGCACTTCCTCGCGCATGACGGCCTGATGCTCCAGGCCGGCGGGGATCCAGGCCGCCTGTTGCGGGGGTAGCAGGTAGTGCGCCGCAGCGGTCTCGACTTCGACTACGCCACCGACGGCGTACTCGATCTGGTGCATGTCGTGCGAATGCCACCCGGTGACCAGCTGCCGCCCCTCGTAGAGGTAACTGCCGGCCCGGGCACGACCGCCGCGGCGCAGATCGATGTTGGCCGGTTCTGCAAAATCTATGGCCGAACGCGCGGAGACGGTCACGATTTTCCAGGGTACTAGTAAAGGCATGAACATCGACGACTTGATCCTGATCAGCATCGACGATCACGTGGTGGAGCCGCCCGACATGTTCCTGCGCCATGTACCGGCCAAGTACAAGGAGGAGGCGCCGATCGTCGTCACCGACGAAAAGGGTGTCGACCAGTGGATGTATCAGGGCCGTCCGCAAGGCGTCAGCGGGCTCAATGCGGTGGTGTCGTGGCCGGCCGAGGAGTGGGGCCGCGACCCCGCCGGTTTCGCCGAGATGCGCCCCGGCGTCTACGACGTGCACGAGCGGGTCCGCGACATGAACCGCAACGGCATCCTCGCCTCGATGTGCTTTCCGACCTTCACCGGATTCTCCGCCCGCCACCTCAACATGACCCGCGAGAACGTGACGTTGGTGATGGTCTCGGCCTACAACGACTGGCACATCGACGAGTGGGCGGGCTCGGCCCCGGGCCGGTTCATTCCGATCGCGATCCTGCCGACCTGGAACCCCGAAGCGATGTGCGCCGAGATCCGCCGGGTGGCGGCCAAAGGCTGCCGCGCGGTCACCATGCCCGAACTGCCGCACCTGGAGGGGCTGCCCAGTTACCACGACGAGGATTACTGGGGACCGGTGTTCCGCACGCTCTCAGACGAGGATGTGGTGATGTGTCTGCACATCGGCACCGGCTTCGGGGCGATCAGCATGGCCCCCAACGCACCTATCGACAACATGATCATCCTGGCCACCCAGATCTCGGCGATGTGCGCCCAGGATCTGCTGTGGGGCCCGGCGATGCGCAACTACCCGAACCTGAAGTTCGCGTTCTCCGAGGGCGGCATCGGCTGGATCCCGTTCTACCTCGACCGCTCGGATCGGCACTACACCAACCAGAAGTGGCTGCGCCGCGACTTCGGCGACAAACTCCCGTCCGAGGTGTTCCGCGAGCACTCGCTGGCCTGCTACGTCACCGACAAGACCTCGCTGAAGCTGCGCCACGAGATCGGCATCGACATCATCGCCTGGGAGTGCGACTACCCGCATTCGGACTGCTTCTGGCCGGACGCTCCCGAACAGGTGCTGGCCGAGCTGGAGGCCGCCGGTGCCGACGACTCCGACATCAACAAGATCACCTGGCAGAACTCCGCCCGGTTCTTCAGCTGGGATCCGTTCGCCCACACCCCGCGTGCGCAGGCGACGGTGGGAGCGCTGCGGGCCACGGCCACCGACGTGGACGTCTCGATCCGGCCGCGGGCCGAATGGGCGCAGCGGTACGTGCAGAAGCAGTTGGCGCAGGCCTGACGCGATGGTGTCAGTGATCACCGGTGGTGCCGGCGGGATGGGTCTGGCCACCGCAACGATCGTCGGGGGCGAGCAGCCCATCGTGCTCTGCGATGTCCGGCAGGAGCGGCTGGACGCCGCGGCGGCGGCGTTGAAAGACCTCGATGTCACGATCGTCAACTGCGACGTCACCGATCGCGACGCGGTCGCCGCGCTGTTCGACACCGCGGCCGGCATCGGGCCCGTCACCTCGGTGATCCACACCGCCGGGGTCAGCCCCAGCATGGGCGCCGCCGACTACATCGTGCGGACGAATGCGATCGGCACGCTCAACGTCAACGAGGAATTCTTTCGCGTCGCGCCCGAAGGCTCCGCGATCGTCAACGTCGCGTCGATGGCCGCACACCTGCTGCCCGACGAACTGATCCCCACCGACCGATTCCCGTTGGCGCTGCGGGATGTTCGCGGCTTCGCGCAGGCCGTGGCCGAGGTCTGCGAGCCGATGCCGCCGCAGGCGCGCTCGGGCATCGCTTACGCGGTGAGCAAGGCCTTCGTGCGCTGGTACTCCAGCTCGCAGGCCGAGCGGTTCAACGGGCGCGGGCTGCGCATCGTCTCGGTGTCACCTGGCTCGGTGGACACCGAGATGGGCCGGCTCGAGGAGCGGGCCGGCGCCGGGGCGCTGGTCGCCGACGCCGCGGTCCCACGCTGGGGAACGCCGGCGGAGATGGCCGAGCTGCTGGCGTTCTGCGTCAGCGCCAAGGCGGGCTACCTGACCGGCACCGACATCCTCAACGACGGCGGGGTGGTGGCGTCGGTACGGGAGCGCGCGCGGTTGGCGGCTGCCGGCTAAGGCCCGCCACGAACTTGCGTGCGTCGATTATTCGACGTACTTTTCGAAAGTGTGACGGCGACGATCGACGGAGACGGCATGGCCCGTCCGGTCTCCTCGCCGCCGACCGAGCGGGTGATCCGGATTCTCGAGCTGCTGGCCGCCGACCCGGAACGCCATTTCTCCCTCTCGGAGATCTCGCACACCCTGGCCATCAGTCACGGCACCTGCCACGCCATTCTCGCCACTCTGGCCAACCGGCAGTGGCTGGTGCGGGATCGGCGCTCCGGTGGATATTCCTGGGGTCCGGCCCTGGCCGTGCTGGCCCGCCCCGTCAATAAGCAAGCGTTCCGGCCGGAGCTGCAGCGGCTGTTCGACGCGGTCGGCAGACAGGTCATCCTCGGCGTTCGCCAGGGTGCGACGGTGGTGGTGACCGACTCGGTGGGGGAGTCGATCACCGGGCTGCAGTTGGGAGCGGGATTCCGGATACCGCTGGTGGCCCCGTTCGGGCGCGAGTTCATCGCCGGCGCCGGCGAGCAGGTCAAGAAGGAATGGCTGAGTGGGCTGGGCGCACCGTCGCCGCGGCTGCGGCGCCGGCTGGCCGCGGTGCTCGACCAGGTCGGCCTGCGCGGTTACGCGATCGATCGGATGAGCCGCGAATACGTCCGGGTGTACTCGGCGCTGCAGGCGTTGGCGGCTGACGGCGAGCCCGACGAGATCACCGCGCGACTGGCCACGGCCTTCGCCGATCTCACCGAGGTCGACTACCTTCCCGACGAACTCGGTGGCGCCCAGCAGCATCCGATCGCCAGCGTCTCGGCGCCAGTTCGCGACATCGACGGCACGGAAGCGATGTCGGTGGGAGTCGCCCCGTTCGCAACCTTGACCGCCGCGGAGGTCGCCGATCTCGGTATGGCCGTGCGAGAGACTGCCGCGCGTATCCAATCGCAGTGGACTGCACGTGGAGAACATGAGGAGAGTTCGTGAGTGTGACGCTCAGCGTCGAACAACGCCACCTCGGCGAGTCGTTGCGGCAGTTCGCCGCCCGGCACGCGCCGATGACCGATACCCGCAAGGCCTTCGATGCGCTGGCTGCCGGGGAGCTGCCGTCTTGGTGGGACGACTTGGTCGCCAACGGGTTTCACGCGATTCACCTGCCCGAACAGTACGGCGGGCAGGGCGGTGGGTTGCTCGACGTCGCCGCGGTACTGGAGGCCGCGGGAACAGTGTCTCTGCCGGGGCCGCTGCTGCCGACGGTGACCGCCGGCGCGGTCGGTCTGCTCGCCGAGGCCACGCCGGCGCGGGAGGAGTTTCTGCGGGCGGTCGCCGCCGGGGCCCCGGCCACCGTCGTGCTGGCCGGACAGTCCGACTTCACCGCGCGACGGACCGATGACGGCTGGTTGATTAGCGGTACCTCCGAGGTAATCTCCGGCGCCCGCGCGGCCCGGCTTGCGCTGGTCTGCGCCACCGGTGATGACGGTACGGTCGTATGGGCGGTCATCGACACCGGCCGAGCAGAAGTCCAGTCGGTGACCGGAACCGACCTGCTCACCGATCTGGCCACCATCACCGTCGCCGATCACCCGGTGAGCACCGACGATGTCCTGACCGGAATCGATTCCGAGCGTGCCGAATACCTCGCCGTCGGGCTGGTGGCTGCGGTGTGCGCGGGGATCGCCGAATGGTGTGTCGAGGCCGCGACCGCGCACCTGCGCACCCGCGAACAGTTCGGCGTCGCGATCGGCACCTTCCAGGCCCTGCAACACAATGCGGCCATGCTGCTGGTCAACGCCGAACTGGCCTGCGCCGCGGCCTGGGACGCGCTGCGCGCCGCGACCGACAGTCCCGAACAACATCGGATGGCCGCGGCCACCGCCGCGCTGACGGCGATCGCACCGTGCCCCGACACCGTGTTCGACACCCTGACCATGTTCGGCGCCATCGGATTCACCTGGGAGCACGATCTGCACCTGTACTGGCGCCGTGCCACCAGCCTCGCCGGCTCGATCGGCGCCGCCACCGACTGGGCTCGTCGGCTCGGCGAGCTGACCGTCGCGCGGCAGCGGGACTTCACCGTTGATCTCGGCGGCGCGGAAGCCGAGTTCCGGTCGGGTGTCGCCGCGACGCTCGATGCCGCCGCGGCACTGGTCAACGACGGTCCGGGTCGCCAAGGCGACTACCCGCACTTCGAAACGGGCCCGCAGCGCACGATGATCGCCGAAGCCGGTCTGATCGCCCCGCAGTGGCCAGCGCCGTGGGGACTGGATGCCTCCCCACTGCAGCAGCTGATCATCATCGAGGAGTTCGCCAAACGCCCCGGGCTGGTCCGGCCGTCACTGGGGATCGCCGAATGGATCCTGCCGTCACTGGTGCGGGCCGCACCGGAGGCGCTGCAGCAGCGGCTGATTCCCCCGACCCAGCGCGGCGAGCTCGCTTGGTGTCAGCTGTTCTCCGAGCCCGGCGCCGGCTCTGACCTGGCGTCGCTGACCACCCGAGCGGTCAAGGTCGACGGTGGATGGCGCATCAACGGCCACAAGATCTGGACATCGGCGGCGCAGCGCGCCGACTACGGCGCCCTGCTGGCTCGTACCGACCCCACGGCGGCCAAACATCGCGGGATCGGCTACTTCATCGTGGACATGCGTTCGCCAGGGATCGAGATCCAGCCGATCGTGATGGCCACCGGCGCTGCGGAATTCAACGAAGTGTTTCTCGCCGACGTCTTCGTGCCCGATGAGATGCTGCTCGGCGAGCCCACCGAAGGCTGGCAGCTGGCGATCGCCACCATGGCTGAGGAGCGTACCGCCATCAGCGGATACGTGGAGAACGACCGGGCTGTGGCGCTGCGGGCCATCGCCGCAGCCCCGGGCCGATCGCGCGGCGACGCGCTGCGCGCGCTGGGCGAACTCGATGCCTATGCCAACGCGATCAGGGCGCTCGGGGTGCGCGAGACCATCAGGCTGCTGGATGGCGAGGGTTTCGGGGCGTCGTCGAGCATCGCGAAAGTGGCGATGAACGTGCTGTTGCGCCGTACCTTCCACGCGACCTTGGCGACAGTCGGGCGATTGGCGATGGTCGCAGATTCCGACCCGGCCGTCGTCGAGCCGTATCTGTTGTCACCGGCCGAGTTGATCGGCGGCGGTACCAAGGAAATTCAGCTGAACATCATCGCGCAGATGATTCTCGGCCTGCCCCGCAAATGAGATAAAGGACAGCCACATGGGATTACGCGGAGACGCCGCGATCGTCGGCTACGTCGAGCTGCCGCCGGAACGGATGAACAAGGCCACCCCGGCCCCGTTCACCCTGGAGCAGTGGGCCGAGCTGAGTGCGGCGGCACTGGCCGACGCGGGTCTGCCGGCTGAATTCGTCAATGGCATCGTCACCTCGCACCTGGGCGAATCCGAGATCTTCGTGCCCTCCACGATCGCCGAATACCTGGGGGTTCCAGCGCGGTTCGCCGAGATCGTCGACTTAGGCGGGGCCAGTGCCGCGGCCATGGTCTGGCGCGCCGCGGCGGCGATCGAGCTCGGCATCTGCGATGTTGTCCTGTGCACATTGCCGGCCCGCTACATCACCCCGATGTCGGAACGTAAACCCAGGCCGTTGGTCGACGCCATGTTCTTCGGCTCCTCGAGCAACCAATACGGTTCTCCGCAAGCCGAGTTCGAGATTCCCTACGGAAATCTGGGACAGAACGGTCCCTACGGCCAAGTCGCCACGCGCTACGGTGCCGTCTACGGCTACGACGAACGGGCGATGGCCAAACTGGTCGTCGATCAGCGCGTCAACGCCAATCACACCGAGGGCGCGATCTGGCGCGACACCCCGCTGACTGTCGAGGACGTACTGGCGAGTCCGGTGATCGCCGATCCACTGCACATGCTGGAGATTGTGATGCCCTGTGTCGGCGGCGCGGCCGTGGTGATCGCCAGCGCCGAGGTTGCCAAGCGGGCCCGCAATCGTCCGGTGTGGATCAAGGGATTCGGCGAACACGTGCCGTTCAAAACGCCGACCTACGCCGCGGACCTGCTGGCTACCCCGATCCGCGAGGCCGCCGACACCGCCTTCGCCATGACTGATCTGACTCGCGCGGACATGGACATGGTCTCCATCTACGACTGCTACACGATCACCGTGCTGCTGTCGCTGGAGGATGCCGGGTTCTGCGAGAAGGGCAAAGGCATGCAGTTCCTCGCCGATCACGACCTGACCTTCCGCGGCGACTTCCCGCTCAACACCGCGGGCGGCCAACTCGGATTCGGCCAAGCCGGCCTGGCCGGCGGTATGCACCACGTCTGCGACGCCACCCGCCAGATCATGGGCCGGGCTGGGGCTGCGCAGGTGTCCGACTGCAACCGGGCCTTCGTCTCGGGCAACGGCGGGATCCTGTCGGAACAGACGACGCTCATCTTGGAAGGGGACTGAGGCCCGATGACCACCTTTGAGCGCCCGATGCCGGTCAAAACTCCCACCACAGCACCGTTCTGGGATGCGCTGGCCCAGCACCGCATCGTCATCCAGTACTCGCCATCGACCGAGAGCTACGTGTTCTATCCGCGAGTCCGGGCGCCGCGCACCCTGGCCGACGATCTGGAATGGCGCGAGATCTCCGGAATGGGCACGTTGTACTCCTTCACCGTGGCCCGCCGTCCGGTCGGCTTGCACTTTGCCGACGCGGTGCCGCAACTGCTGGCGATCGTCGAATGGGATGAGGGCCCGCGGTTCTCCACCGAACTGGTCAACGTCGATCTCGGCGGTTCAGCGAGGCTCGACGGAGGAGAGGCGAAGCTGGGACCGTCGCATAAGCCGCGCGATCTCGTGGTGGGGATGCGGGTGCAACCGGTGTTCTGCGATTACCCGGACCACGACGTCACGATGCTGCGCTACGAACCCGCTCCGAATCGTGGCTGACGACGCCGCGGCGCAGATCGAGGCGATCAAACGCCTCAAGTCTCGCTACTGCCGCTACCTGGACACCAAAGACTGGGCTTCCTGGCGCGCACTGTTCACCGATGACTTCGTCAGCGATACGTCGAGTGCGGGTGGCAAAGTCATCACCGGCGCCGACGAATTCGTGGCCTTCACCCGCAAAAGTCTGCGGGACCAGCCGACGGTCCACCAGGTCCATGCGCCCGACATCGAATTGGATTCGCCGAGCACGGCGCACGGGGTGTGGGCGCTGGAAGACGTGGTGCGGTTCGGTTCAGGCGTCAACCTGCGCGGCTACGGCCACTACACCGAGACCTACGAAAAGGTCGACGGCGACTGGCGGATCAAGTCCTCGACGCTGACCAGGTTGCGCGAGGACCTATTCAACGGAGTGTTCGCGGTCTACCTCTCGCCGCGTATCCGATCGTTGCTGGCCAGAGTCGCAGGTCGGTTCATCAATTGAGTGCTTGACGCGGGCTGTCCGGGCCCATCGCCGGCTCGATCGCAGGAACCCTCGCACGCCATACTGAATGTATTACGGGAATAGCTATAGTATACGCACCGGGGCGGCCCCGGGTCGTCGTGTCCAAACAAGGGGAGTGTTCGTGGAGATCGAAAACAAGCGCGCGATCATCGTCGGTGGTGCATCGGGGTTCGGTAAGGCGACAGCGGAGCTGTTGGCCAAACGCGGTGCCCAAGTGGCGGTCTTGGACCGGCCGCAGTCCAAGGGCAAGGAAGTGGCCGAATCGATCGGCGGCCTCTTCTTCGAAGCCGACATCACCGATTTCGCCGGTACCGAGCGGGTGCTGAACGAGGCGGTCGAGGCGTTGGGCGGGCTGCACATCGCGGTCACCACCGCGGGTGGCGGTATCGGCCAACGAACGATCAAGCGGGACGGACCGCACGATTTGGAGGCGTTTCGCAGCACCCAGGATCTCAACGTCGTCGGGACCTTCAACGTCAGCCGGCTCGCTGCCTGGCACATGAGCACCAATGAGCCCGAAGACGACGAGCGCGGCGTGATTATCAATACCTCCTCGATCGCGGCGTTCGAAGGCCAGATCGGGCAGGTCGCCTACACGGCGTCCAAGGCTGCGATCGCCGGGATGTGCCTGACGATGGCCCGCGATCTGGGCAGTGTCGGCGTCCGTGTGCTGGCGATCGCGCCCAGTCTGTTCGCCACGGGCCTCACCGAGGGCATCCCCGACGAGTTCGCCGCCGTGCTGACCAAGGATGCGGCGTTTCCGAAGCGGCTGGGCCGGCCCGAGGAGTACGCCAAGCTGGCGGCCGCCATCGTCGAGAATCCGATGCTCAACGGTCAGTGCATTCGCCTGGACGCCGGCCAGCGCTTCGCGCCGAAGTGACACTGCGTTGACTCTGCGGCCAGGGTGGTGAATTGCGGTGTGTCGCAGCCCTGACCGCAGAGTCAACACTAGGCGTCGGCGAGCGTCGTCGGTGGCTTGAGCGCGGCCGGGTCCGGGTTCGCGATCGGGCGCCCCATGAACCGGCGGGCGTTGTCGCCCATGAAGTCATAGGTGCGCCGAACGTCCATGCCCTCGGCGTACTTCCAGAATCCCTTCGGCTCGGCCAGGCCCTCGGGATGCGGATAGTCCGATCCGAACAGCACCTTGTCCCAGCCGACGGTGTCCACCACATCGGAGACGGTGCCCTCCCAGAATGGGCTGACCCAGATGTTGCGCCGGAACACCTCATGCGGATGCTCCGGGAAGTTCTGCGGCATCTTCTTGTAGAGGTCGCCGAAGTCGTGAAACAGCGGTCCGATCCAAGAGCTGCCGTTCTCCACGCTGGCGATGCGCAGCTTGGGGAACCGGGTCAGGGTGCCGTGGCAGATCAGCGCGGTGATCATGTCCGCGATCTCCCGATGGCCCAACACCATCCAGCGGAAAGCGCTCTGCGTCATGAAGTTCTGCGTGTACGGCGGTTCCCAGCGGCCGACGTAGTCGTCGAGCGGCGGGAAGCTGGCGTGCAGCACGATGGGCAGGCCGGCGGCCTGGACATCACGCCAGAACGGGTCGAACTCCGGCAGCGCCGGAGAGCGCCAGCCGTGGATGCCGTTGACCGGCCCGGGTTTGATCAGGGCCACCGCTGCACCCTGATCGAGGATGTACTCCAGTTCTCGCTGCGCGCCCTCGACCTCGGACAGGTTGATGATCGGCGTGGAGAACACCCGGCCGTCGTAGTCATAGGTCCAGTGCTCGGCCATCCACTGGTTCAGGGCGTGAATGATTGCCAGGGTGAGCTCCGGGTCGTCGGCGCTGGAATGCTCGACCAAGCTGGCCAGCGTGGGGTAGTTCAACGCTTCGGTGACGCCCTGGCGGTCCAGTTCGGCGACCCGGTCCGCGGGGTTGCGGGTTGCCGACGGCGCCTCGATTGCCTGACCCTGCATCTCGCGCAGGGTCAGCCCCGCGGTGTTCTCCCCGGCGAAGAACCTCTCGTGTGCGCCCGGTGCGGCGACCCGCTCGAAGGTGGGGTTCGGGATGAAGTCGCTGACCTTGCCATTGATGATGATCCGGGTCTGGCGGCCGATCTGGGCGAATTGGACCGCCCGCGAGTACTTCTCCGGCAAGTACTTGGTCAGTGCCTCGGGGGTTTCGTACATGTGCTGGTCGGCATCGAAGATCGGTGCGTCACGGAACTGGCTCATGGGTGTCATCTCCTTACCGCGAGCAGACACAGAATCACGTTTTTGGGATCCACAGCGTGCGAGTCTGTGTCTGCTCGCCGGAAAATCAGGTGGTCAGGATGGTTGCTGCTGCTGTGCCCGGCGCGCCGTAGAGCTGAGCGAACCCGACCTTGGGTTCGCCGGGAACCTGGCGGTCGCCGGCCTCGCCGCGCAACTGGCGCACCAGCTCGTGGATCTGGCGCAGTCCCGACGCACCGATCGGCTCGCCATTGGCGATCAGCCCGCCGTCGGTGTTGACCGGCAGTGACCCGGTGATCTCAGTCGCCCCGTCGGCGAGCAACTTCTCCTGGTCGCCGTCGGCGCAGAAGCCGCACTCGGCCATGTGGATGATCTCGGCGCCGGCGTCGGTGTCCTGCAACTGGATGACGTCGACATCTTGGGGTGCGACACCGGCCCTTTCGAAGGCAGCGCGGGCGGCGTACACCGTGGGTGCCACGTCTTCGGTGACCGGGGCGAAGGTGGTGTTCACCTCGTAGGCGCCGTAGCGCCGCGTGCGGACCTCCACCGCGCGCAGGTACACCGGCTTGTCGGTGTAGCGGTGCGCGATGTCGGCGCGGCACATGACCACCGCCGCCGCGCCTTCGTCGGGAGCGCAGAACATGTACTGGGTCAGCGGGTAGTTCAGCATCGCCGAGCCCAGGATCTCCTCCTCGGAGATCGGCTTACGCCGGAACGCATTCGGGTTCAGCGCGCCGTTGCGGAAGTTCTTCGCCGCGACTCTGGCCAACGTCCGCTGGGAGATGCCGTGATCGTGCAGGTAGCGATTGGCCTTCATGCCGAAGAACTGAGTGGTCAGGTACTGACCGTTCTCGGCATACCACCGCGGCATCCCGACCAGCGCCGGGTCTTCGGTGAACGCCCCGCGCGGGTGTTTGTCCAGGCCGACGGCGATGCCGATGTCGTAGTCGCCCAGCCGGATACCGTCGGCGCAGACCTTGGCCGCGCTGGCAGCGGTGGCACACGCGTTGAACACGTTGGTGAACGGGATGCCCGACAGTCCGACCATCCCGACGATCGCATCGGGATTGGCCACCGTCCAGCTGCCACCCGTCGCGGCGCCGATGTCTTTCCAGTCCACCCCCGCGTCGGCCACCGCGGCGAAGATCGCATCGACCCCCATTGTCATCGCGGACTTGCCCTCAAATCGGCCGAACGGGTGCAGGCCGACACCGATGATCGCTACGTCATGAGTCATGGGATCGTGGTCTCCCTAAACCGGCCGAAAGGCGAAGGTAATGAGCTCGTTGCCGTCGGCATCGGAGGTGAACGGCACCATGACCAACTCCACCGGCATGCCGAATTCCAGCTTGTCCGGGTCGTTTTCGGTGAGGCGACCTTCGACCCGGATGACATCGCCCAGCTGCACCAGCCCGACGCCGAACGGCACGAAGTCCTTACCGATAGGACCCAGATACGGCGCCCCGGGCGGAAAGCCCTGGGTGGTCCAGGCCACCAGGGTGCCGGTGCGCGGCAGCAGCTCCTGGCTCATCTGGTCGCCGCTGCAGCTCGGGCAGCGCGGCTGAGCCGGGAACACCGTGGCGGCGCACTCTGCGCAGCGACTGCCCACCAACTGCGGGCTTTCCTCCGGCCAGGTCGAGATGTCGGGAGCTAGCGCCTTCTGCATGGAACCTCCGTGCAACAAGTCTATTAACTGTAATGCTTACAGTAATGTACGATAGCGCGAGTTGACCAGCGGGGTTTGTGCTACCGCGCTGGCGATCACGGCAAGGTACCGACACATGACGGCGAACAACGCATCGGCGGCCTGCGCTGGTCATGGGCGCCAGCGGCAACGTCGGTGCCTGCGTCGCTCGCCAGCTGGTCGCGCGTGGTGACAACCGACCGAGTGCGCGAGCCGCCGTGCCGCGCAGTTCTACCTGGAGCGCAGTAAGACATGATTCCGTTTGTGGTGCGTCGTGGCGACGATCTGGTGCCGAACCCGATCGCGCACGGCGGGTGGGGGCCGACCCTCGGGGGACAGGTCGTGGGCGGGTTGCTGGCCCGTGCCGTCGAGCGGCACGTGCCCGAAGACGATCTGCAGCCGGCGCGACTGACCGTCGAGATCCTGCGCCGGGTGGCCGGTGCACCGCTGCGGGTCGATGCGTCGGTGGTGCGCTCCGGCTCGCGGATGCGTGCGATCGACGCCGAGATGATGCAGGACGGGGAACTGGTGGCCCGTGCTTCGGCGCTGTACCTGCGCCGCGGTGCGCAGCCCGACGGTGACTTCTTCACAACCGAGGTCTGCCTGCCGCCGGTCCCGGAAGAGCCTGCCCGGCTGGACGACTCGGTGCCCATGTTCATCCGGGCCTATGGCAACGACGACGTCACCGGCTTCCCGTGGCAGCAGGCCGGACCTCGCTACGCGTGGCTGCGTGAGATCCGCGACCTGGTCGAGGGCGAAGAACTGACGCCGTTCGCCCGGGCGGCGATGGCCGTCGACGTCACCGCCTCGCTGACGAATTTCAGCACCAAGGGGCTGGCCTTCATCAACGCCGACTACACCCTGACGCTGAGCAGGCTGCCCGTTGGCCCGTACATCGGGCTAGCGGCGCTGACCCACTACAGCGACGCGGGCGTGGCGACCGGAAGTGCGAGCCTGTTCGACACTCTCGGCCCGATCGGCAGCGGCGTGTCGACCGCCATCGCGAACTTCAATTTCGACGCCGACCGGAAATACGGTGAGAAGTCCCCGCGCCGGCTAGGCGATAGCGCCTGACTCCTTGAGCTTTTCGATGCGGTCCCAGTCGATCCCGAGCTCCATCAACACGATCTCGGTGTGCTCGGATGCCTGCGGGGCACGGGTCGTCTCCAGCGGCTCATGGTTGAACTGGACCGGACCGCGGACCACTTTGAACGCCGGCCCGCCGTCGCCCGCCTCGACCTCGACGATCATGTCGTTGGCGATGGCCTGTTCGTCGGAGCCCAAGTCGACCAGGCTCTGGAACGGTGCCCACTGGCCCTTCATGGTCTTTAGGTGCTGACGCCAGTATTCGAACGGTTTGGAGCCGATCGCGGCGACGATCAGTGCGCTGGCTGCCTCGGCGTTCTGCATCAGCGGCAGGACGTCGGAGAAGCGGGGGTCGTCGGCCGCATCGGGAATGCCCAAATGGTCGAAGGTGTCCCGGATGTATCCGGTCGGGCTGACGATGCACAGATTGATGGTGCCGCCGTCGGAGGTGGTGTAGTTGCCCAGGAACGGGTTCGCCGCTGAACCGCTCGGCCTGTGCGGCGGTCCCAGTTTCGCCTCTCCTGCGTCGAGCCTCGCTGAACCGCCGGATTCCGGCATCATCGCCCGCATGGCTTCGCCGGTCTCCATGCCCTGGGTCACGCTGGCGCCGGCCGCCCACCATGCGGTGGACAACAGCGAGACGTCCACTTCAAGTGCCTCGCCGGTGCGTTCGCGGTGCAGCAGCGCAGCGGCGATCCCGCCGGCGATGTTCATTCCGCCGATGGAGTCCCCGAACGCCGGGATTCCCTGGGACAGTGGCGCACCGAGCTCTTCGGGGCTCAGTGCGTGCCCCACTCCGCTGCGGGTCCAGAACGCGGTGCCGTCGAAGCCGCCGGTGTCGCGTTCGGGGCCCTTGTCGCCGTATGCGCTGCCGCGGGCATAGATGATGTTCGGATTCGCGGCGCGGATGTGTTCCACATCGAACTTGTTCTTCTGGCGTGCCCGCGGCAGGTAGTTCGTCAGGAACACGTCGGCAGTAGCCGCGAGTTCGTAAAGCACCTGCTGCCCACCGGGAGTCGAGATGTCGATCCCGACGCTGCGCTTGCCCCGATTGGGATGCTCGATCAGCGGATGTCGGTCGGGGTTGAGCTCGAAACCGCCCATCCGGATGAACCCGCGCTGGGTGTCGCCACGCACCGGATGCTCGACCTTGATCACATCGGCACCCCAGTCGGCAAGGATCGCGCCGGCGGCCGGCACGAAGGTGAACTGCGCGACTTCCAGCACCCGGAAGCCGTCCATGACTTTGATCAACTCAGCGCGCTCCTGCCGCCGTGTGAACCCCTCAAGAACCAATTGAAGTATTCTACTGTAATAGTTACGGTTGGGCATCCGAAAGGGGCGATGTGAGCGACGTCGGACAGCAGACCAGCAGCGTTGAGATCGGCGAGCGGGCTGCCGCCGCGGCCGAGCCGCGCATGCTGATCGACGGCAAACTGGTGCCTGCGGCATCGGGTGCGGAGTTCGACAATGTCAGCCCGGCCACCGGACGGCTGTTGGGGGCCACCGCGGCCGCCGACCGCAGCGACATGCACCAGGCGATCGGCGCGGCCCGGCGAGCGTTCGACGACACCGATTGGTCGACCAACCGAGAACTGCGCAAGCGCTGCCTGGCGCAACTGCAGTCGGCGCTGGAGGCCGAGAAGGAAGAGCTGCGCACCGAGTTGATCGCCGAAGTCGGCTGCCCGGTGATGACGACCCAACTGGCACAGCTGGATTGGCCGCTCGTCGATGGGCTGCGCTACCCGAGTCGATTGATCGATGAATTCGACTGGGAACGGCCACTCGACGGCGGCGGACTGTTCGGCGACCGCAACATTCGCACCGTCGTCAAAGAGCCGGTCGGTGTGGTCGCCGCGATCACGCCGTCCAACTTTCCCGTCGAGGTGATCCTCAACAAGCTGGGGCCGGCCCTGGCGGCCGGCAACACGATGGTCCTCAAGCCCGACCCGAACACCCCGTGGAACGCCACCCGGCTGGGTCGCCTCATCGCTGAGCACACCGACATCCCCGCCGGGGTGGTCAACGTCGTGCCCACGCCGTCCAACGAGGTGGCCGGACTCCTCGGCACCGACCCCCGCGTCGACATGATCTCGTTCACCGGATCCACCACAGTCGGCAAGCTGCTGGCCCGCACCAGCGCCGACACCATGAAGCGGACCTTCCTGGAGCTGGGCGGAAAGTCGGCGCTGATCGTCCTTGACGACGCCGACCCGGCCAAGGTGATCCCCGGTGCGGTAGGAGTGTGCGTGCACGCCGGGCAGGCTTGCGCGGCCACCACCCGGATGCTGGTGCACACCAGCCTCTTCGACGAGTTGGTCACCGCGGTCACCGCGGCTTTCACGGCCGTCACCGTGGGCGACCCGGCGCTACCGCAGACGCTGGTCGGCCCGCTGATCAGTGCCGCGCAGAAGCGGCGCGTGCTCGACGCCTACGCCCAGGCCCGGCGTGACGGGGCCGAGATCACTACCGGCGGAGGCGAAGTCAGCGGCCTGCCGGACGAGCTGGCGGGCGGACACTACGTGCAGCCGACCGTGATAGTCGGGGTCGACAACAGCGCCGCCATCGCCAGGGAGGAGGTGTTCGGGCCGGTGCTGGTGATGCTGCCGTTCAGTGACGACGACGAGGCGGTGCGCATCGCCAACGACAGTGCCTACGGGCTCGCCGGCGCGGTGGTCTCGGCATCGAACGAGCGGGCGCTGGGCGTGGCGCGCCGGATCCGGACCGGCGCCATCGGCGTCAACGGCGGCATGTACTACGGGGCCGACGCACCGTTCGGCGGCTACAAGAGCAGTGGTTGGGGCCGGCAGTGCGGGATCGAGGGGTTCGCGCAGTATCTGGAGACCAAGACGATCGGCTACCGCAAACCTCGCGAGTAGTGATCCCTCGGCCCTACTGGGCGCTGAACGTCACCGGCAGCGAACGCGGGGAGCGGAACGGCTGCCCGTAGATGTACGGGTTGTCATCGGTGACCAGGGTGATCTCGCCGAGGCGGTCCAGCAGGCATTCCATCGCGACCCGCATCTCCATGCGAGCCAGATGCAGCCCCATGCAGGTGTGCTCGCCGGCGGCGAACGTGATGTGCGGAATCCACTTGCGGAAGATGTCGAATTCTTCCGGGTGTTCCCATCGCGCCTCGTCACGGTTCGCCGACCCGATGCAGACGTCGACCACGGCGCCGGCGGGAACTTCCACGCCGGCCACCGCGGTGTCGCGGATGGCGGTGCGCTGCACCGTGGTCAGCGGCGTCTCGTAGCGCAGCCCCTCCTCGATGGCGGCGCCGATCAGATCATGGTCGGCGCGCACCGCCGCGAACTGTTCGGGATGGGTGAGCAACAGGTACAGCAGGTTGCTGGTGGCCCGATAGGTGGTCTCCAGGCCCGCGGGCAGCAGCAGGCGAAGAAACGAGAAGATCGCTTCGTCAGTGAGCTTTTCGCCGTCGACCTCCGCGGTGACCAGGTCGCCGATAATGTCTTCGGTCGGCTGGGATTTGCGTTTCTCCATCTGAGCCAGGAAGTAGTCCTTCAGCTCCGCCGACGCGGTGAACGCCCGCTCGTAGTTGACGGTGTAGCTGATCAGCTCGATCGCTCGCTGGCGGAACCAGGGCAGATCCTCTTCGGGTAGACCCAACAGCTTGGAGATGACCCGGGTGGGGAATTCGAAGGTGAAGTCGGACACCAGATCGGCAGTGCCGTCGGCGATGAACTCGTCGATCAGCGCGGTGCACACGGGCCGGACGATGTCCGGCTCCCAGTGCACCAACGACTTCCGTTTGAACGCCGACGAGACGAGGTTGCGGTGCTTGCGGTGCGGCTCGCCCTCCATAGCCAGGATGGTCGGTCCGATGAACAGGCCGATCGTGACGTCATAGATGTGCGAGTTGAACGAATCCGCCTCGCGGAAGACCTGATTCACCGCCTCGAAGGAGACAGCGGCGAACTGGGTCTTGGGCCGAAGCGATGCCGGGGTCTTGGAGTAGTCCATGACCGTTCCGGGGAAGACCCCGAGGCCTTCACGCTTGCTCTGGAAGTACGGGTAGGGGTTCTTCAGGTAGTCGGCCGGCTTGTCGCGTGCGGCAGCGATGTCGTGAACCTGGCTCTCCACGGCTGATCTCCCGTCGGGCGTAGCAACATACTGTAATGGTTACAGTAAATGATTAAGCGGGCAATGCGCCAGCGTCAGGCGAGGCTGATCGGCATCCGCTTGATGCCGTGCACGAACGTGCTCTGCAGATATTCCGGCTCGCCGAGCGTGACCTCCGGCAGCCGGGTGAGCAGCTCATAGAACAGATGCCGCAGCTCCATCCGGGCGACATGGGTCCCCAGGCAGTAGTGCGCGCCACCGCCGCCGAACCCCAGGTGCGGGTTGGCGGCACGGGTGATGTCGAACTCATGAGGCCGGTCGAACACCGACTCGTCGCGGTTGGCCGAGCAGTAGTACAGCGCCACCTTCTCGCCGGCCTTGATCTCGGTCCCGGCGACCTCGGTGTCCACCACCGCGTGGCGGGCGAAGGCGAGTACCGGTGTCGCCCAGCGCACGAATTCCTCGACCGCTCCGCCGATCCGATTGTCGTAGTCGTCCAGCAGCCAGGCGCGCTGCTCAGGATGTTCGACGAGGGCCTTGAATGCGTGCGTGGTGGCCTGCTTGGTGGTGTCGTTGCCCGCAGAGCCCAGCAGCACCATGAAGGAGCCGAGGTCGGCGTCGGTGAGACGATGGCCGTCGACCTCGGCATTGACCAACTCGGTCATCAGGTCATCGTGCGGTTCGGCACGGCGGCGCTGCGCCAGCTCGACGCCGGAACCGGCCAGCACGCCCAGCTGCGTCATGACGTGCACCGCCCGCTCCTCCAGTGAGGCGTACTCGTCGTCGCTCCCGCTGAACAGGCATTCGGCGGCGTAGGCGACCTTCTGCTGGTCGGCCGGGTCGATGCCGATCATGTCGGAGACGGTGCGCATCGGCAGTTGGCCGGAACAGCTTGCGACGAAGTCGATCTGGTCGCCACTGTGCAATTGGGTCAACAGGTCGTCGACGATGCTGCGGGAGTTGGCCTTGATCTGATCCTCGATGCGTCGGACCTGCCGCGGTGTGAAGCCCGAGCTGATGAGCTTGCGGTACCGGGTGTGCTCCGGCGGGTCCATCGCCAGAAAGAACGTCATGTTGCGCTGGATCTCGGCTGGCATCGGGTCGACGCTGACGCCTTCGCGGGAACAGAACAGCTCTTCGTGCTGGCTGATGAACTTGACGTCGGCGTGCCGGGTTGCCGCCCAGTAGCCGGTCTCCTGGTGGGGGAACACGGCGTCTATCGGCCGGTGCCACGTCAGGCCCGGTTCGTCGCGCAGCGTCGCGAACGTCTCGTCCCGGGTCCGGAAGTCCTTGCTCCAGAATTCGGTTTCAGAGATGTCGAGGCGATGGTAGGGGTGCGGGGAAATCGGTGCGGCAGGCGACGAATCGATTGTCATGGGTTCCTCTCGGAAGGTTGGCCCTATGCGGGGATGGGTGTGCCGGCGGTGATCGCGTTGATGAAGCCGCCGTCGACGAGAACGTCTTGGCCGGTGATCCAGCCGGCGGCGGGGGAGCCCAGGAAGTCGATCACCGGGACGATGTCGTCGACACTGGCGTGCCGGCCGACGGTGGCGCGTACGGTGTCGAGCGTCTGTTTGCCCATCGACTGCTCGAAGTCGGGCAGGATCGGCGTTTCGACGGGGCCCGGGCTCACAGTGTTGATTCGCACGCCGTACTCGGCGTGCGCGGTCGCGGCGCGCCGCTTGGCGTACAGGATCATCGCCTGCTTGGAGGTGCTGTAGACCGGGTAGGCCGGGTCCTGGCCGGCCTGCCAGCGCTGGACGGCCTGCACGTCGGTCGCTTCGAGTAGGCCGTTGAGCATTCCGACACGTTGTTCCCACCCGAGCGCCGCCGTCGATGCCACCGCGACCACCGCGCCTCCGCGACGGAGTCGCGGCAGCATACCCTCGGTCATCAGGCGCATACCCAGGTAATTGACCGTCAGCACATCGGCGGCCGATGCGGTGCCAGGTACGCCGGCAACGTGGGCCAGTAGATCCCAGCCGTCACCGATCCCGGCGGCGAACTCGGCTATCGCCGCGGGATGCCGAAGGTCGCAGACGGCGCGCTGTGACGCCGGCGTGTCATGGTCGCGCACGTCGACGGCGAGCACGAAATCGCCGCGCTTGTACAGGTGCGCGGCGGTGGCGGCGCCGATTCCCGACCCCGCGCCCACGACCACGACCTTGCGCTGCGGGTTGGTCATCCTCGCCAGCCTTCTGGTGTACCCGAAAAGTCGACAGTAAGCACGACTGTAACGAATTCGGCGCTTGTGGACAATGCTACGGTTGGCCTTACCGGATAGCCGAAAGCTGCCTTGAGGAGCCGAGAATGAGCGCAACGGGCCAGGTCGTCGGATTCGTGGGAGCTGGCCAGATGGGCGAACCGATGGTCGTGCGCTTGCTCGCCGCCGGGTACCGCGTTCAGGTCTATGCCCGACGGCCCGAGGTGCGCGAACGGCTCGCGGCCGCCGGCGCGGTGCCAGTGGAGTCAATCGCCGCGACCGCCCGCGATGCCGGCGTCGTGATCAGCTGCCTGTTCTCCGACGCGCAACTGCTCAAGGTCGCCACCGGCGCCGACGGCTTGCTGGCCAATGCCGACTCCAGCACAGTCGTGGTTTCCCACACCACCGGGACGGTGAGCACGCTGGCCAAACTGGCGGCACAGTTCCCGAACGGCCCGGCGCTGGTGGACGCTCCGGTGAGCGGCGGCGCGCACGACATCGAGGCCGGCACGCTGACGGTGCTGCTCGGCGGCCCCGACGACGCGGTGGCCCGCGCGCAGCCGGTCTTGGCGGCCTACGCCGACCCGGTGATCCTTACCGGGGGACTGGGCACCGCGCTCAACCTCAAGCTGATCAACAACGTGCTGTTCGCCGCCAACGCGCAACTGGTCGCCGCCGCGGTCGAGCTGGGCAAGAGCCTGGGAGTGCGCGACGCCAGCTTGTTCGAGGCGCTGGCGCAGTGCAGTGGCGGCAGCCGGGCTGCGGGGTATGTGCAGTCGGCCGGTGGTGTGGATAGATTCGCCAAAGTCGTCGCGCCCTTTATGCGCAAGGACGTTGCGGCCTGCATCGAGGCCGCCGCCGACCGCGGCGTAGAACTGGGCCAGCTGCAAGCCGTGGCCCAAAACGGGCCACTGGACTTGTCATGACCGCCGAGCTGGCGAATCTGCTGGAGAAGCAGCGGCGATCCTTCGTCGATGACGGGCCGCCGAGTGCCGCGGTCCGGCGCAACCGCATCGATCGGTTGCTGGCGATGGTGCTGGACAACGTCGATGCGTTCACCGAGGCGATGGCGCAAGACTTCGGCACCCGGTCGCGGGCGGCGTCATTGGCCACCGAGATGATCGGCATCGTCCCCGTGGTCGAGCACACCAGATCGCATGTCCGACAATGGATGCGTCCTAGCAGGCTACTGCGTGCGGCCCGGCTGGTGGGGTTGCGTGCCGAGGTGCAGCCCAGTCCGCTCGGCGTGGTGGGCATCATCGGGCCGTGGAATTTCCCGCTGCAATTGGTGGTGGTGCCGGCGGCGGCAGCCTTCGCGGCGGGCAATCGAGTGATGGTCAAGATGTCCGAGATCACGGCGCACACAGCCGATCTCATGCAGCAGCTGGCGCCGAAGTACTTCGACGAGAACGAGTTCGCCGTGGTCACCGGCGGCGCGGACGTGGCGGCGGCGTTCGCCGGTCTGCCGTTCGATCACGTCTTCTTCACGGGTTCCCCCGCGGTGGGTGCGCTGGTGCAACGCGCCGCCGCGGACAACCTGGTCCCGGTGACCTTGGAACTGGGCGGGAAGAACCCCGTCGTGGTGGCACCCGGTGCCGACATCGCCCGCTCGGCGAAGCGGATCGCGTCGGCCCGCATGGTCAACGGCGGCCAGGTCTGTGTGTGCCCGGACTATGTTCTGGTGCCCGAGCGCGACATCGACGCCTTCGTCGATGTCGCCCGGCAAACGTTGCGGGACATGTTCCCGACGATCCTGGCCAATGGCGACTACTGCTCAAGTGTCAACGACGCCAACTTCGACCGGGTGCTGGGCTTGATCGACGACGCGCGTGACCGTGGTGCCGTGGTGGAGACCGTCGCGCCCGACGGGGAAGCGTTGCCGGATCGCGCCTCCCGCAAAATCGCCCCCACCCTCGTGCGCGGAGTCGATGCGACCATGCGCATTGCCGACGAGGAGATCTTCGGCCCGGTGCTGATGGTGCAGGGCTACGACAACCTCGACAATGCGATCGAGACGATCAACGCGCGCCCCGCTCCACTGGTCGCCTACTGGTTCGGTCCGGGCGGCAAGAACTTCCGTGATTTCGTACGGCGCACCCGAAGCGGCGGCGTAGCCCGCAACGATTTTGCCGTACAGATGATCCCATCGGGGGCGCCGTTCGGTGGAGTGGGCCGCAGTGGCATGGGCGCCTATCACGGCAAGGCAGGGTTCGACGCGTTCAGCCACTACCGGACCGTGGTGGGCTCCGATCTGCCGTTCAGTTTGACCGGAAGTGCTGCGCCGCCGTTCAAGCCCGGCATGCAGCGCTATGGCGACACGATGTTGCGCAGGGCGCGCAACCGCACCCAGCGACGGCTCAACCGACGTTAGCCCTGCTCGGCCTGTTCGCGCGCCCACCGGTAGTCGGCCTTTCCTGCCGGGCTGCGCACGATCGTCGACCGGAACACGATCGCTTTGGGCAGCTTGTAGCGGGCCAGTGACCCGCTGGCATGCTCGATGAGTTCGGCGGCCGTGACGGCGGCATCCTCGGCAAGGGCCACCACGGCCACCACCTCCTGGCCCCAGCGTTCACTGGGCCGGCCGGCGACTACCACGTCGACGACACCCGGATGCGACGCAAGCGCCGTCTCGACTTCCTCGGCGAAGATCTTCTCCCCACCGGAGTTGATCGTCACCGAATCCCGGCCGAGCAGCTCGATCGATCCGTCCTCCAGGTGCCGAGCCCGGTCGCCGGGAACGGCGAAGCGCGCCCCGTCGATCACCGGGAACGTCGCCGCGGTCTTGGTTGCATCGCCCTTGTAGCCCAGGGGGACGTAGCCGCGTTGGCCGAGCCAGCCCAGGCCGTCGTGGCCGGGTTGCAGGACGGTCACCAGGTCCTCGGCCACCACGCAGGTGTCCGGTCCGCCGGCGAAGGTTCCGGTGGACACGGCGCCCGAGGTCGACATGTGACGCATCTGGGCGCCGGTCTCCGATGATCCGACCCCGTCGATCACCATGGCGCCGGGCAGTGTCTCGACGATCTGCTGCTTGACGTACGGCGTCAACAGGGCGCCGCCGTTGGCCACCACCAGCAGCGACGACACGTCGGCGCTGCCCTTGCGGATCGCGTCCAGCAGCGGCCGGGCCATCGCATCGCCGACCACGGTCACCGACAGCACTTTCTCCCGCTCGATGGCGCGTACCACGTCGTCGGCGTCGAAATGGTCGACAACCGAAGGGAAGACCAGGGTTTGGCCGGTGTTGATCGCGGTCATCACCGCCCACTGGGCGGCGCCGTGGATCAGCGGCGGCAGGATCATCAGCCTAATGCCCGGGTTCTCCCGGGCCGGCCCCACGATGTCGTTGATGGAGCTGACCTCTTCGGCGGTCATCAGGTTGCGGCCGCCGAACGAGCCCATGAAGATGTCGTGCTGACGCCAGAGCACGCCCTTGGGCATCCCGGTGGTGCCACCGGTGTAGAGCACATACAGGTCGTCGGGTGAGGGTTGCACCGGTGGCGGCTCCGGGGAGCTCTCCGCCAGCACCGTCTCGTAGTCGACCGCCCCATCGAGCAGGGCGTTGCCGGAGTCGTCGGCGATCTGGATGAGCACTGTGAGCTGCGGAAGCTCGGGGAGTACCTCGGCCAGGGTGGGGGCGAAGGCGGCGTGGTAGACCAGCGCGGTGGCGCCGGAATCAGTCAGCAGGTATGCCAATTCCTTGCGCACGTAGCGGTAGTTGACGTTGAACGGCGCCACCCGGGCGGTGAAGCTGCCCAGCAGGGTCTCGACGAACTCGTTGCCGTTGTAGGCGTAGATCCCCAACAGATCCTGGCCGGTCTCGTGCGCAGACAGGTCCGACCGCGGCGTGTGGCACCCAAGTCCGCGGGAGTGCAGGTAGGAAGCCAGCCGGTTGGACCGCTCGAGGATCTGCGCATAGGTGTAGCGCCGGTCGCCCTGGATGATCATGTCGCGGTCGGGAATCGCCGCGGCCACCGCGTCGGTGACTTCCGGCACGGTGAACTGGGTCAGGGGTGCCACGTGTCCATCAGCTCCTGTGTGGTGGTGATCGTCGCCAGCAGCGACAGGGTGTTGTCGATGATGGCAGCACCGTACTCGGCGGGGACACCGGCCACCGCGTCGCGGGGCACCACCACGCGGTAGGCGGCGTTGACCGCGTCCATGACCAGGTTGGGAATGGCCACGTTCAGCGAGACCCCCACCGCGACAACGGTGGATATTCCCAGATTGCGCAGCACCGCATCCAGATCGGTTCCGCCCATCGGTCCGAGGCCGTGACAGCGGCTGAGCACCAGGTCGGACGGTTCCGGGCCGAACTCGGGGAGCAGGGTGGCGCCGGCGCTGCCCGGATCGATGCGCACCGCGCGGCGGCCGGCGGCGAACAGTCGCGCGTTGTGGTTGGAGCCCAAGCCGTCCGGGCGGCGGTGCACCAGGCAGTGCACCACCGCAACGCCGGCCGACCGCGCCGCCGGCAGCAGCCGGTCGATGTTGGGCAGCGCCTCACGGCGCGCCTCGTCGGCGAGGGCCGCCAAGCCGGCGTCGGGTCCGACTACCGCGCCCTGCAACTCTTGGGTGATGAGTGCGGTGTGCGCAGGCGCTACTAGGTCCGCCAGCGCGGCGGTCATGTCAAGACGGCCTCGGTGGGCGGCACATCGTAGAACTGCGCCGCCCATTTCCGCAGCGTCATAAATGGTTTCGCGTCGACCTTGGACAGTGCCGGATTCTGGATGTAGCGCTGGTAGCGCCAGATGCCCAGGTCGTCTTCGACGGTGGTCAGGAACTGCTTCTCGACGCGCGCCCGGACGTCATCCGGCGGCGCGTCGGAGTCATCGCCGGGAATGCGCGGCCACCAGATCGAATAGAACAGGTCTGAGCGGCCCTCGTCGACCGGGGTGCAGGTGAAGATCAGCCGGTGTTGCTGTACGCCTTCGAAGATGCTGATCGCCCCGCCGAGCCCGAACAGATGGCTGTGGAAGCGTAACGCCATCTGTTCCGGGTCGTCGGCGCGCTCGTCGGGCCAGCCTGCGACGAACTGCCACTCCTGGTCGGCCATCTTCCAATCGAGCACTCTCGGCGTGACCGTCGCGTGGTGCACGTACTGGAAATGTGCGCTGTCAGCGGCGTTCTCGGCGACGATCTGCGGGTGAACCGGTTCGCCCTCCAGGCGTCGGGAGAACTCCGGGTAGGCCCGGTAGTAGTCCTGCGGGCCGGCGGTGAACTGGGGAAATTTGCCGAAGATGTCGGGCATCTCCCAGTGGGGTTCGGCGCCGTCGGGGTGGTGCCATGCGAATACGCAGCCGTGCTGTTCGCGGACGGGGTAGACCCGCAGGCGCAACGCCTTGTTCGGCCGGTCCGGCTGATAGGGGATGAATTTGTTGCAGCCGTCGGGGCCCCACTGCCAGCCGTGGAACGGGCATTCGACGCGGTCTTCGACCACCGTGCCGCCGTGGCCCAGGTGGGCGCCCATGTGCTTGCAGTGCGCCTCCATCACATGTAGTTCGCCGTCGGCGTCGCGGTAGGCGACCAGGTCCTCGCCGAAGTAGTGCAGGGCGCGGGTCTTTCCGGTGGCGAACTCCGGTGACCAGCCGATCATGAACCAGCCGGTGACCTTCCAGGTGAACGGAACCTTCATCGCATTTCCTCCCACGCCATCCAACTGAATACCGTACCGTAAACCCATCGATAGGCAACCCTGCGGAAGTGTCGACGAAAGGCGGCCGGACGATGACTGACGCCGATGAGCCCGAGGTTCTCGACGCGTTGATCATCGGCGCCGGGTTCTCGGGCCTGTATGCGCTGCATTACCTGCGCCAGCGCGGCGTCCACGCCCGCGTGCTGGAGGCGGCCGAAAACGTCGGCGGGACATGGTTGGTCAACCGGTATCCCGGCGCACGCTGCGATATCGAAAGCATCGAGTACTCCTATAGCTTCTCCGAGGAGATCCAGCAGGAGTGGACGTGGACCGAGACCATGCCGGCCCAACCCGAGATCGAGGCGTACCTGCGATTCGTCGCTGACCTGCTTGACTTGCGCCGCGACATCGCTTTCAACACGACGGTCTCCGCGATGACCTTCGACGGGGCGGCCGCCGAGTGGGTGGTGGACACCGCGGCGGGGCAGCGGTTGCGCGCCTGCTTCGTGATCGCCGCCTCGGGCATCCTGTCGGCGCCGTTGCAACCCGATATCGCCGGAATCGATGATTTCGCCGGCACCACGCTCTACACCGGCCGATGGCCGAAGGAAGGCCATGACCTGACCGGCCGGCGCGTCGGCGTCGTCGGCACTGGGTCCACCGGTGTCCAGCTGATCCCGGTCGTCGCCCGAGACGTGGGCCAGCTGTACGTCTTCCAGCGTTCCGCGGCGTACACGCTGCCCTGGGAGGTTCGGCCGTTCGCGCCGGGTGAATTGGACGAGCTCAAGGCGAACTACAGCCAGATCCGCGCCGCGCAACGAGCCCACCCGGTGGGCGCCGCGCGGCTCTCGGCGTTCTCTGTGCTGCTCGACATGCTCAGCCGCCCCCCACTGAAGTCGGCCACCCGCGACGAGCAGCTGCGTGCGATCGCTGAACACGGCGTACTGGGCGCGCTCAACTGGGGTGATCTTTTCTTCGACATCGAGGCGAATCGAATGGCCACCCGGCTCTACGGCGAAGCAATCGCCCGGATCGTGCACGACCCCGAGACGGCGGCCGCACTGGTGCCCACCTATCCGTTCGCGTGCAAGCGCCCGATCATCGATCAGGGCTACTACGAAACCTTCAACCGCGACAACGTATCCCTGGTCGATCTTCGCCGCGAACCGATCGAGACGGTGACGGCCGCCGGGATCCGAACCAGCCGGGGAGACTACGACCTCGACGTGATCGTCTACGCCACCGGATTCGACGCCATGACCGGTGCCCTGAGCCGCATCGACGTCCGCGGCCGCGACGGACAGTCGCTGCGCGAGACCTGGGCCGAGCAGGGACCGGTGTCCTATTTGGGATTGCAGGTGTCCGGGTTTCCCAATCTGTTCACCGTCCAGGGGCCCGGCAGCCCCAGCGCGGCAACCAACTTCGTCGCCGCGTTGGAACAGCATGTGGAATGGATCGGGGATTGTATCGCGTACCTGAGGACAGCAGGACTGCGCACCATCGAGGCACTGCCGACCGCTCAAGCCGAGTGGATAGAGCACACCACGTCGCTGGTCGCGGCGACCGTCCTGGCGCACCCGACGTGCAATTCCTGGTACAACGGCGGCAATGTTGCGGGCAAGAAGCGGATGTATATGGGCTATACCGGCGGCATCCCGGAATACCGCCGCCGCTGTGACGAGATCGCCGCCGCAGGCTACACCGGTTTCAGGCTCGGGTAATCGATGGCGACTTCCCGACGGCTACCCCAGATCGTCCGCGGCTTGGGTTCGGTGCTGCCCCGCTCGCTCGATGCGCTGCGGCAATCGGCCGAGTGGCGGGGGGCGTCGCCGGCCGCGGCTCGACAGCTCGGCGAGATCATGGTCGACGAGCTCACGCTGACGGCGATGACGTTGCTGGCCCCGGCGCCCACCCTCGCGCGACCGTTGAGCGCCTGCGTCCCAGCCGCCGAGGAACTCGCCGCGCTGGGTATCGACGCCGCTCATGCTGAACCGGAACCGTTGCAGGCGAGGACAATCCAGCGGCACCGGTTCGGCCGGGTGTGCTATGAGCGGCTGACATTCGATCACGACCCACTGCTGCCGCCGTCGTTGCGGGCCGAACAGCTCGGCGGGCCGGCGACTGCGGCGGTGCACCTGTGCCGCCACGGTGGCGCCCCGCGGCCCTGGCTGGTGTGGGTGCACGGGGCGGGTCAGGGCAACGGCTCGGACCTGATGGTGGCGCGGGTGCAGCGACTGCACCGCCTGGGTTTCAATGTGGCGCTGCCGATCCAGCCCGGTCACGGGGTGCGTCGCGGAGCCTGGCCCGCCTACCCCGGCCACGACCCCCTCGCCAATGTGGCCGGCATGATGCGCTCCATCTCCGAAGTGCGTGCCGTGGTGCGGTGGCTGCGGCCGCAGGCCACCTCCGTCACGGTGGCAGGCATCTCACTGGGCAGTCCGGTGGCCGCGCTGGTGTCGCACCTGGAGACCGGGGTCGATGCGGTCGCGGTCTACACCCCGATCGCCGGGCTCAACGCCATGGTCGCGCATCACCTGTGGCGTTGGGGCGCAGCGGGTGAGACCGTCGGCGAGGCTCTGCGATCGCCGACCGCCGCGGCGCTGATGTCGGTGGTGGACCCGTTGGCCACCAACCCGGCTCCGCCCGCCGCCCGCCGGCTGATCGTGGCCGCTCGCCACGACCGGATGGCTTACCCCGAACCCGCGGTGGCGCTACAGCAGCGGTGGGGCGGCCGGCTGTTCTGGCACGACGGCGGCCATGTCGGGCATATCTTTTCGCGACGGGTGCAGGCGGAGACGGAACGGTTCCTTTGCGAGGCGATCGGAGGTGACTGATCGCACCGAATTGACCATCGCCAGTATGGAAGTGTTCCGCGTGATCGACGGCAGGATCACCGAGGTGAGGATCTGCGGCTACAAGCAAGGGGTTTGGGCATGACTGAACGAGTTCTCGATGAACTGGGCTACTACCTGCTGGCCGGCGCCGGCGGGGAAGGCCCGGCCGCGCTGATGAATGAGGCCCGCCGCGGCGAGGAACTCGGGTTCGGGACCGCGTTCATCTCCGAACGCTGGAACGTCAAAGAGGCGTCCTCGCTGGTCGGGGCCGCGTGCGCGGTCACCGACCGGATGCAGATCGCCACCGCGGCAACCAATCACAACACCCGCCATCCGTTGATCACCGCGTCATGGGCGACCACCATGCACCGCCTGTCCCGGGGACGGTTCACCCTGGGTATCGGCCGCGGCGTGGCCGCCATGTACGCCGCGTTCGGGATCCCGAACGTCACCACCGCGCAGATGGCCGACTTCGCGCAGGTGATGCGCCGACTCTGGAACGGCGAGGTGATCTTCGGCCACGACGGGCCGATCGGCCGGTATCAGGTGTTGTTCTTGGACCCGGACTTCCAGGAAGACATCCGGCTGGCGCTGGTGGCATTCGGGCCCAAGACACTCAAGCTGGGCGGCGCGTTGTTCGACGACGTGATCCTGCACACCTACTTCACCCCGGAGACCTTGCAGCGCAGCGTGAAAACGGTGAAGGACGCCGCGGAACGGGCCGGCCGCGACCCGGCCAGCGTGCGGGTGTGGTCGTGTTTCGCCACCGTGGGCGATCACCTGCCCGAAGAGCTGCGGCTGAAAAAGACGGTGGCGCGGCTGGCCACGTACCTACAGGGCTACGGCGATCTGCTGGTGCGCACCAACAACTGGGACCCGGCGGTGCTGCAGCGCTTCCGCGAGGACCCGGTGGTGACGTCGATCGCAGGTGGTATCGACCACAAGGCCACCGCCGCCCAGATCGAGCACATCGCGACGTTGATCCCCGACGAGTGGCTGGAACCGGCGGCTACCGGTCCGGCGCGGCGCTGCGCCGAGCGCATCCGCGAGGAGTTCGGCTACGGCGCCGATGCGGTGATCCTGCACGGCGCCACCCCCGACGAACTGGAGCCGGTAGTGGCCGCCTATCGCGATATCGCGGGGTAATGCGGACGCTCAGTCCAGGCCGCCGCGGATGGCGTCGAACGCCTCGCCAAGAACCTGTGGCAACGCCAGTGACTCATCGCGCAGCCAGCGTTCGTACGCGCTGAGCGCCACCCCCAGCATCATCCACGCCACCGTCTGCGGCCGCAGGTCATCGGGGTTCAGACCCGCCCGGCGTGCCACGAACTCCGCGATGACGTTGCGCCAGCCGGCGTACATCGTCATCGAGTAGGCCTGCAGCTCATCGGTCTGCAGAATCACCCGCATCCGCCGGCGGTGGCGCGCCGTCTCGCTCTCGCCGAACGTGTTGAACGCCAACAGCGCGGCACGCAGGGAGTCACCGAGTGGCGCGCCGGGCTCGATACCGTCCAGCAGTTCCCGTAGCTGGTGCAGGTGCGCGTCGAAGTCGCCCCATGGGATGGCGTTCTTCGAGGCGTAATACCGGAACACCGTGCGACGGCCGATACCGGAGGCCTGCGCCACGTCATCGACGCTGACCTCGCCGAATCCGCGGGCGGCGAACAGGTCGATCGCCACGTCGGTGATGTGCTGCGGAGTGGTGGAGCGGCGCCGTCCGGCGCGGGGGTGCGGCTCCGGCGTACCGCCCATCTGACAGCCCCACTTCCTTTGCGGCACTCGATGCCATATTCTGTTCGAGATTGTGACCGACACGACAGTCCTTTGTCGAACCCGAACGTGAGAAAGGCCCGCGTCATGGACCAGAACCAAAAGACCGACAGCTCCGCCGGAGCCGCTTCGTCGGCGACATCGAACTCAGAGATTGTCACCGAAAGCCTGGTCGAAGAGGTGTCCATCGACGGCATGTGCGGCGTCTACTGACCATGCCGGAGGTCGCCGTGGCGTCGGAGGCAACAGCGTTTGACCCCGGCCGCGTCTGGGAGCTGCACCCGCAGGTGGCGCTCCGCCCGGAGCCGTTTGGTGCGCTGCTGTACCACTTCGGCACCCGTAAGTTGTCGTTCCTGAAGAACCGCACCATCGTCGAGGTGGTGCGGTCTCTTCCGGACCACGACGATGTCCGATCCGCCTGCCGCGCAGCCGGAGTCGACGATGCCGATCAGGGTCCGTACCTGCACGCGCTGCGCGTGCTGGCGGACTCGAAGATGCTGATGCCCAGGGAGGGCCAATGACATCCGTGGCACCGGTGCCCCGGCTTATCGAACAATTCGAGCACGGGCTTGACGCGCCGATCTGCCTGACGTGGGAGCTGACCTACGCCTGCAACCTGGCGTGCGTGCACTGCCTGTCCTCGTCGGGCAAGCGCGATCCCCGCGAGCTGTCCACGCAACAGTGCAAGGACATCATCGACGAGCTGGAACGCATGCAGGTGTTCTACGTCAATATCGGTGGCGGGGAACCCACTGTGCGCTCGGACTTTTGGGAACTGGTGGACTATGCCACCGAGCACCATGTCGGCGTGAAATTCTCCACCAACGGCCTGCGGATCACCCCCGAGGTGGCGGCCAAGCTGGCGGCCAGCGACTACGTCGACGTCCAGATCTCCCTGGACGGTGCCACCGCCGAGGTCAACGACCCGATCCGCGGCGAAGGTTCGTTCGACATGGCGATCCGGGCGCTGGAGAACCTGGCCGCGGCCGGATTCTCCGACGCCAAGATCTCGGTCGTCGCGACCCGGCACAACATCGACCAGCTTGACGACTTCGCGGCGCTGGCCAGCCGGTACGGCGCCACGCTGCGCATCACCCGGCTGCGGCCATCGGGGCGAGGCGCCGACGTGTGGGATGACCTGCACCCGACAGCCGACCAGCAGGTTCAGCTCTACGACTGGCTGGTGGCCAACGGGGAACGGGTGCTGACCGGCGACTCGTTCTTCCACCTGTCCGGACTGGGTGCGCCCGGAGCGCTGGCCGGGCTGAACATGTGCGGTGCTGGGCGGGTGGTGTGCCTCATCGACCCCGTCGGCGACGTCTACGCCTGCCCGTTCGCCATCCACGACCGTTTCCTGGCCGGAAACGTGTTGGCCGATAATGGTTTCGACAACGTCTGGAAGAACGCTCCGCTGTTTCGCGAACTGCGGGAGCCGCAGTCCGCTGGCGCCTGCGGAAGCTGCGATCACTACGACAGCTGCCGGGGCGGCTGCATGGCCGCAAAGTTCTTCACCGGCCTGCCGCTGGATGGACCCGACCCGGAATGCGTCCAGGGTTACGGCGCACCCGCGCTGGCCGCCGATCGCAGCAAGCCCCGCCCGGCCGCGGACCATTCCCGCGGCAAGCCGATCACCACTGTGGTGCCGTTGACGCTGTCTATGCGTCCGCCGGCCCGCCTCTGCAATGAAAGTCCAATCTGATAATGGCTCGTGATGTCTGGTTCGAAACTGTTGCTATTGCCCAGGAACGAGCCAAAAGGCGGCTCCCGAAGTCGGCCTACTCCTCGCTGATCTCGGCCAGCGAAAAGGGCCTGACGGTCAGCGACAACGTGGCGGCGTTCAGCGAACTGGGATTCGCCCCGCACGTGGTGGGTGCACCGGCCAGCCGCGAACTGTCGACAACGGTTATGGGGCAAGAGATCTCGATGCCCGTAGTGATCTCGCCGACCGGGGTGCAGGCGGTCGACCCGGATGGCGAGGTAGCCGTCGCGCGCGCGGCGGCGGCGCGTGGCACCGCGATGGGTCTCTCGTCGTTTGCCAGCAAGCCGATGGAAGAGGTCATCGCGGCCAACCCCAAGACCTTCTTTCAGATCTACTGGCTGGGCGGACGCGACGCGATTGCCGAGCGGGTGGAGCGGGCCCGGGCGGCCGGGGCCGTCGGGATGATCGCCACCACCGACTGGAGCTTCTCGCACGGACGGGACTGGGGCAGCCCCACCATTCCGGAGAAGATGGACCTCAAGACCATGGTCAAGATGATGCCCGAGGCTCTCACCAGGCCGGGATGGTTGCTGCGCTGGGCCAAGACCATGCGTCCGCCGAGCCTGCGGGTGCCCAACCAGGCGGGCCGCGGCGAGGCCGGGCCGCCGTTCTTCCAGGCCTACGGGGAATGGATGGGCACCCCGCCGCCCACCTGGGACGACATCGCCTGGCTGCGCGAGTTGTGGGGCGGGCCGTTCATGCTCAAGGGCGTGATGCGGGTGGACGACGCGAAACGTGCTGTGGATGCCGGTGTTTCGGCGATCTCAGTCTCCAATCACGGCGGCAACAACCTGGACGGCACCCCGGCGGCGATTCGGGCTCTGCCGGCCATCGCCGAGGCGGTGGGCGACCAGATCGAGGTGTTGCTGGACGGGGGCATCCGGCGCGGCAGCGATGTCGTCAAGGCGGTGGCGCTGGGAGCGCGTGCGGTGATGATCGGCCGCGCCTACCTGTGGGGCCTGGCCGCCGCCGGACAACCCGGGGTGGAGAACGTGTTGGACATCCTCCGGGGCGGCATCGACTCGGCCCTGATGGGCCTCGGCCGGGCCTCGGTGCACGACCTGTCTCCGGACGACATCCTGATTCCGGCCGGATTCACCCGGGCGCTGGGCGTGCCCGCCGCCGAGGTCTAGTCGACCGGGCGCGGTCTGTCGTAAGCCGGATGGGCACGCCCACCTGCTAAATCGGGGTCAATCCTGATACGCCCGTGGCGGACGGGACGGACGTGATCACCCGGGAGCGTTCCGGGCCCCGGCGGGAAAAATTTCCGGCAGCCGTGCTTGTCAACAACTGGTGTACGACAGGTGAATTCGCTTACCATCGTCCGATGGCGGTTGGCGGCGAGCTCGGTGGTTCGACCTGGAGCGAGCTGCAGAACCGACTACAGGGTCAGCTGCCGGGGCGGGGGATGATGCTTTTGGTCCCGGTGGGGTCGACCGAGCAGCACGGTCCGCACCTACCGCTGGACACCGATACCCGGGTCGCGCGGGCGCTCGCGCAGGAGGTGGCCCAGCGGTCGGCGGGTTCCGGAACGGGCGACGGCTGGGCGGTCGCGCCGGCCATCGCCTACGGGGCCAGCGGCGAGCATCAGAGCTTTGCCGGCACCATCTCGATCGGCACCGAGGCGCTGATCCAGCTTTTGCTGGAGTACGGCCGCTCCGCCTGCTGCTGGGCGCAGCGGGTGGTTTTCGTCAACGGCCACGGCGGCAATGTGCCCGCCTTAATCGAGGCGGTAGGCCGGCTGCGATTCGAAGGCCGCGACGTGGCGTGGGTTCCGTGTGCCACTCCAGGCGCCGATGCCCACGCTGGTCACACTGAAACGTCTCTGCTGCTGCATCTTTCGCCCGACAGCGTGAGGTTCGACCGGGCGCTGCCGGGCAACAGCGCGCCATTGGCGCAGCTGCTGCCCGCGATGCGCGACGGCGGTGTCGCCGCGGTGAGTGCCGTCGGAGTGCTGGGCGACCCGACCACCGCCACCGCGGTAGAAGGGGAACGACTCTTCGGCGAGATGGTCGAGGCCGGTCTGGCGGCCATCGGCGCCTGGGCGCCCGGGGCCGACGGGATGCTGCGATGACCGCCGATCGGCTGCCGGACGGCTTCGCCGTGCAGGTGGACCGGAAGGTGCGGGTCCTGGGGCGGGGATCGACGCTTCTAGGCGGTTCGCCGACCCGGCTACTGCGGTTGGCGCCGGCCGCGCAGGGAATGTTGTCCGACGGCCGGTTGGAAGTACGCGACGCCGTCAGCGCACAACTGGCCCGAACGCTGCTCGACGCTACCGTCGCCCACCCGCGGCCCGCAGGCGGGCCATCGTATCGAGACGTGACGGTCGTTATCCCGGTGCGGGACAACATAGTCGGACTGCAACGGCTGGTGGCGGCACTGCGCGGCCTGCGTGTCGTAGTGGTGGATGACGGGTCGCAGGTTCCGATCCGCCCAGAGGACCTGACCGCAGCTCATTGCTGCGAGGTGCAGGTGCTGCGCCACCCGGAGAACCGGGGTCCGGCGGCCGCGCGTAACACCGGGTTGATGGCCTGCTCGACAGATTTCGTGGCGTTCCTGGATTCCGATGTGGTGCCGCGGCGGGGTTGGCTGGAGGCACTGCTGGGACACTTCTGCGACCCGGCCGTGGCCCTGGTCGCCCCCCGCATCGTCGGGATGGCCGACAGCGGACACCTGGTCGCGCGGTACGAGGCCATCCGCTCGTCGTTGGACCTGGGCGGCTGCGAGGCGCCGGTGGTTCCGTACGGCAAGGTCGCCTACGTCCCCAGTGCGGCGATCATCTGCCGCTCCATGACGCTACGGGACCTGGGCGGCTTCGATGAGGCGCTGCATTCCGGCGAAGATGTCGACCTGTGCTGGCGGTTGGTGGACGCCGGCAGCAGGCTGCGCTATGAGCCGATTGCGCAGGTCGCCCATGATCATCGCATAGAGCTGCGGGATTGGGTGGCGCGCAAGGCTTTTTACGGGGGTTCAGCCGCGCCGCTGTCAGCCCGTCACCCCGACAAAGCCGCCCCCATGGTGATCTCGGGCTGGGCGCTGGCGGGCTGGGCGCTGATGGCGCTCGGCTCGGCGTTGGGCTATCTGGTCTCGTTGGCGATCGCCGCGATGACCGGACACCGGGTTGCCCGCTCTATGCGGGGGCCAGACACGGCGCCGGCAGACGTACTGATGGTGACCTTGCGCGGACTGGCGAGTGCCGGGCTGCAGCTGGCATCGGCCCTGTGCCGGCACTACTGGCCGGTCGCCCTGCTGGCCGCATGCGTGTCCCAGCGATGCCGCAGGGCGCTACTGCTGGCGGCGGTCGCTGACGGGGTGGTGGACTGGCTTCGGCACGCGCGCAGTGAAGACGATTCGCGGCCCCTGGGGCTGCCGGCCTATCTGCTGCTCAAGCGAGTCGACGATCTGGCATACGGCGCCGGACTGTGGACCGGGGTGGTGCGCGAACGCAACCTTGCCGCACTCAAGCCGCAGATTCGCAGCTAGGTCGCCTTGACCGTTCCGGTGGTACACAGCGATGCGCTGGTGGTGGGGGCTGGAAGCGCGGGATCGATTGTCGCGGCGATGCTCTCGTCAGACCCCGCGTACACGGTCACGGTGCTGGAATCGGGTCCTGGCCTGGAGGATCCGGTCGTGGCTGCTCAGACCGCCGACGCCACGAGTTTGCCGATCGGCTCCGACAGCCGGCTGGTGCGTCGGTATCGGGCCGAGTTGATCAGCAGGGCCGACAACGCGGTGACGATCGTGCGGGGTGCGACGTTCGGCGGCTCCGGAGCGGTCAATGGAGGGTATTTCTGCCGGGGACTCCCGGCGGACTTCACCGGGTACCCCGCGGGGTGGGCGTGGCCGCAGCTACTGGAGTCATATCGGGCCGTCGAGACCGATCTTGACTTCCAGGGCCCTCAACACGGCGATGCCGGTCCGATTCCCGTGCGTCGTGTCCGGGAAATGTGCGATGGGGCAAAGCGATTCAATGATGCCGCACAGCGAGCAGGTTTCGATTGGATCGACGACCTCAACGATGCGACGTTGACGACACGATCGGGCGCGGGCGCGGTGCCGCTCAACATCACTGCCGACGGCGTGCGTACCGGACCGGGTATGGCATACCTGCGGCCCGCACTGTCGCGCGACAACCTCACGGTGCTCACCCAGACCCGAGCGGTACGGGTCGCCATCGAGGCCGAGCGGGCTATAGCGGTGCAGGCGATCGGTGAGCTTGGCCCCATCACGTTGACGGCGGATCGAATCGTGTTGTGCGCCGGGGCGATCGGATCAGCACATCTGCTCATGCTGTCCGGTGTCGGAGAGGAGGCGATGCTGCGCGATGCCGGCGTCGCGGTACGTGCGGCGCTGCCGGTCGGCGCGCACTGTGCGGATCACCCGGAATGGCTGGTGCCAGCAGAATGGCCGGGTACACCGGGGCGCCCGGTGCTCGAGACGGTGCTGCACCATGAGAATTTGGAGATCCGGCCCTACACCAGTGGTTTCGCCTCGATGGTCGGCGAGACGGAGGCGCTCGATCAGCCGCAGATCGGGGTGGCGCTGATGACTCCGCGAGCTCGAGGTCGGATAAGCCTGGTCTCGGCGGACTCGCAGGTACCACCTCGCATCGAGCACCGCTATGACACCGAACCGGAAGATCTGGCGGCGCTGCGCCGAGGAGTGGACCTGGTCGAGCAGATAGTCGCGGTGAAAGGAGTTGGTGCAGAACCACGCTGGTCTACATCACAGCACCTGTGCGGTAGTGCGCCGATCGGCGCCGAAGGCGATCAGGCGGCGGTGCTCGACGAGCAGTGCCGGGTGCGTGGCATCGACGGGCTCTGGGTGATCGACGGCTCGGCGCTGCCCCGGATCACCAGTCGCGGCCCGCACGCGACCATCGCGATGCTGGCGCATCGGGCCGCGACACTGCTGTGCGGTCAGGACCGCGGCCGGTAGCGGATCGGCAGGTGCTTGAGGCCGCCGACGAACGTCGTCGACACCAACTGCGGCTCGCCGGCCAGTTCGACGGCTTCCAGCCGCGGCAACAAGGCACTGAAGAAGCTGCTGATCTCCATGCGCGCGAAGGCCGAACCCACGCAGAAGTGCACGCCATGGCCGAAAGCCAGATACTTATTGGGATCGCGCCCGACGTCGAAGGCGAACGGGTCATCGAACACGTCCTCGTCGCGGTTGGCCGAAACGTAGGACAGGTAGGCCGATTCGCCCTGCGCGATCGGCACGCCGCGCACCTCGGTGTCGGCGGTGGCGGTGCGCATGAACTCCTTGACCGGCGTCACCCAGCGGATGATCTCCTCGACCGCAGTCGGCATCAGGCTCAGGTCGCCGCGGAGCCGCTCGCGCTGATCAGGGTGTTCGACGAGTGCGCGCAGGCTCGCACTCCGGGCCGAGCTGCACCATCTTCTCGACGTATCGCTGGGCGAGTTTGTCAATGCGGGTCTTGAGCATGACGATTGAGCGCATCTTGTGGTGTTGCGGATCGTCCATGTGGATCAGGGTCCGCAGACCCATCCCCGACGCCAGCAGGGACTGCTGCAGGTCGTCGGCGTCGGCGGGCGCCAGCACGGGACGCGGTGCGGTGATCCACAGCTGGTTGTCGCGTTCGATCTCCATGATGTCGGCGTGCCGGGTGATGGCCCAGAACGGGCGGTAGGGCCGACGGTCGACCAGGGACACCGGTGCGTGTGTGCCCAGATGGGTCAGGGCCGCGTGCAGACGAGGTTCGTCGGCATAGGCGCTGGGGTCGACGAACACCTGGGCGGCCTGGTCGATGATCGGTGTGCTCATGCCCTGCTCCTCGTCCACATTTTTGACACGTGTCAGGTTTGAGCCCAGTGTTGCGGATCATCACCCGCCGTGGCGCCGCTTTGGGCTGGTCCACCCCGATTAGGCTCTTCGGTCATGTCGATCGGATTGTGCCGCCAGGGCCGCAGGGTCGGCGCTGTCGTGCTGGCGCTGGCTGCGGTGTTGGCGGCCGGGTGCGCGCGCTCGGACGGGGCGGCGTCGTATCCGGGCGTGGGTGCTCGTGCGGTCGCGCTCAACGCCGACGTGGTGCGGACCGGTTCCGGCCTGTTGAGGGGAACCGTCGGGCCGGATCATCGGCTGTTTCAAGGGATCCCGTATGCCGCGCCGCCGATCGGTCCGTTGCGGTGGCGACTGCCGGCGCCGATGCCGGCGTGGCCGGGCGTGCGTGACGCGGTCCGACGTGGGCCCTGGTGCGTCCAGCCGGACGCCGCCGACGTCGATCCGATCAGCGAAGACTGCCTGACGCTCAATGTGTGGACACCCACCGGCTCGGCCGCCGAGCCGCTGCCCGTCATGGTGTGGATCCACGGCGGCAGCTTCATGCGGGGGGCCGGCGACATCTACCAAGCGCAACGGCTTGCCGTCCGCGGGCGCATCGTTGTCGTCACCATCAACTACCGGCTGGGCGCGCTCGGCTACCTGGCCGACCCCGCGCTGGGGGACCCCGGAAACTACGGCCTGGCCGACCAGCAGGCGGCGCTGCGTTGGGTGCGCGACAACATCGACGAATTCGGCGGCGACCCAGACAAAGTCACGATCGCCGGCGAGTCCGCCGGTGGTATGTCGGTCTGCGACCACCTGGCCGCGCCGGACTCGGCTGGGTTGTTCCGGTCCGCAATCATCCAAAGTGGGCCGTGCCAGGCTCAGGTCGAGGTGCCCGAGGCGCAGCGGATCAGCCGCGACTACACCGAATCCCTGGGATGTGGCGAGCGGGGCACGGCGCAGCAGGACCCAGATGAGCAGATCGCGTCGTGCCTGCGGGCGTTGCCGCCCGACCGGCTGACCAAACCGCTGTGGTACTCGCGGTTCGGCACGGATAACCTCAGCGGTCCGGTGGTCGGCGGCGCGCTGCTGCCCAAGGATCCGGTGCGGGTGTTCCGGGAATCCCCGGGTGAGGGCAGCCCCGCGAGTAAGCCGGTGCTGCTGGGGGTCAATCGCGACGAGTTCACCATGTTCGTCGCGCTGCGCTATCTACGCGTCGGTCAGGAGATCACCGCCGCGGAATACCCCGACGAACTCGCTGACACCTTCGGCCGTGACTCCGCCGCCGCGGTGGCCGAGCACTATCCACCGGCACGGTTCGACGGCAGCGTCTCGCTGGCCTATGCGGCGGCCGCGACCGACGACATCTTCGCCTGCCTGGCCGACCGGATGGCCCGTGGCCTGGCCGGCGGCGCGCCCGTCTACGGCTACGAATTCGACGACCCCCACGCCCCGGCGCCGGAGTTGTACGACCAGGTGCCGTTCCCGATCGGCGCGACCCACTCGCTGGAGATGCGCTATCTCTTCGACATCGGCGGCGCCCCGCCGCTGGACCCCGCTCAGCGCAGCCTGTCCGACCAGATGATCGAGTACTGGACCGGGTTCGTGGTCACCGGTGCGCCGATCGCCGTCGACCAACCGGACTGGCCTGCGATCGGAACCGGGTCCGAGCGGCGGTGGATGTCACTGCGCACCGACGGCAGCCGGATGATCACCAACTACGCCGCCGAGCATCAGTGCGACTTCTGGGCGACGATCCGCGGCTGATCTTTCGCCGAGCGTGTACTCAGGACGAAAAATCACCCGAAATCTCGGGCTCAGTACACGCTCGGCGGGGAGACGGGGGAGCGGGGAGACGGGGGAGCGGGCAGGCTCGCCCGTGATCAGGCCGGCGTCACCCAGGTGGTGATGTCGGCATGCACCACTTCGAGGCCGGACTTGTCGGTGATGCTCACCGGCACCACTACCTCCGTGCCTACGGTGATGGAACCGAAGTCCGGCGGGTCCAGCCGAGCCGTCGCGCGCAACGACGTCGTCGCCTTGGCCAGGTAGGCCACGTTCATCGCCTTGGGGATCCAGCGGTGGCTGCGCGGCACGGTGGCCTCCATCAACATCCCCATTGCCACCTCGGCCGCATTGCAGGACGCGATCGCATGCACGGTGTGCAGGTGGTTGTAGACGAACGGCCACTTGGGCACCAGTACCTCGGCCAGCCCAGGCTCCATCCGGACCACGTGTGGCAGTACCGAGGCGAAGTAGGGGACCCGGGCCATCGCCGCGGCGGAGAACAGTCGGGTGCCGCCGGGGATGCCTGCCAGGCGTCGCCATGTTTGATAGGTACTGGTCGATGCGGTCACAATGACCTACCTTACCGACAAGTAAGATGGGCTGCCGGGTGGCTCCACGGCTGCCGGTCCCAAGCGCCGAAAGTGCTATCGCTGGGTTGATGCCGCGGTTCCAGCGTCGCCTCTCCTTCGTCGAGCCTCGCTAAACCGCGGGGATTTGGCCGCTGACCCGATCTGGGGCATACTATTCAGGTTCGCCTGCGCCGGGGTTGCCCCTGGCTGGGCATACGACCAGCGCCCACCCAGGCGCATCCGGTCCCATTCTCGCTGTACGGAGCTTTTTCACCGTGCACGAGGCCGCGTGCGGGCGACACGCCCGACCGCGGGGACCGGTGGACCAGGACAGGTAAACAGCGGCGGCAGCGCCCAGTGCAGTGTCGATACCGGACCCTCGGGACCGAAAAGGTAGCGGCGAGCTGGGGCACGGAGTAGACCAGTGGGGCCGGAAACCGGACCCCCTTTGCAGGAGTGAGGTAGCAGAAGCGTGGCGGGACAAAAGATCCGCATCAGGCTCAAGGCCTACGACCACGAGGCGATTGACGCCTCGGCGCGCAAGATCGTTGAGACGGTCACTCGTACCGGTGCGTCCGTAGTCGGCCCGGTGCCGCTGCCGACCGAAAAGAACGTGTATTGCGTTATCCGGTCCCCGCACAAGTACAAGGACTCGCGGGAGCACTTCGAGATGCGCACCCACAAGCGGTTGATCGACATCCTCGATCCCACGCCGAAGACCGTTGACGCTTTGATGCGCATCGATCTGCCGGCCAGCGTCGACGTAAACATCCAGTAGGAGCACCGAAAACCATGGCACGCAAAGGTATTTTGGGTACCAAACTGGGCATGACGCAGGTGTTCGACGAGAACAACAAGGTCGTGCCGGTCACGGTCGTCAAGGCCGGGCCCAATGTGGTCACCCGCATCCGCACCCCCGAGCGCGACGGCTACAGCGCCGTGCAGCTCGCCTATGGCGAGATCAGCCCCCGCAAGGTGAACAAGCCGGTCACCGGTCAGTACGCCGCCGCGGGCGTCAACCCGCGCCGCCACCTCGCCGAGCTGCGTCTCGACGACGAGGCTGCTGCCGCCGCCTACGAGGTCGGCCAGGAGTTGACCGCTGAAATCTTCCAAGACGGCAGCTACGTCGACGTCACCGGGACCTCCAAGGGCAAGGGCTACGCCGGCACCATGAAGCGGCACGGCTTCCGCGGCCAGGGCGCCGGTCACGGCGCCCAGGCAGTGCACCGCCGGCCGGGCTCGATCGGTGGCTGCTCGACCCCCGGCCGGGTGTTCAAGGGCACCCGGATGTCGGGCCGGATGGGCAGCGACCGCGTCACCACCCAGAACCTGGTGGTGCACAAGGTTGACGCCGAGAACGGTGTGCTGTTGATCAAGGGCGCCATTCCGGGCCGCAACGGTGGGCTGGTTCTGGTTCGCAGCGCGATCAAAAAGGGTGAGAAGTAATGGCCGGCATCAAGATTGACGTCAAGACTCCGGACGGCAAGTCCAGCGGCTCGGTTGAGCTGCCCGCCGAGCTGTTCGACGCTCCCGCCAACATCGCGCTCATGCACCAGGTGGTGATCGCTCAGTTGGCTGCGGCCCGTCAGGGTACGCACTCCACCAAGACCCGCGGTGAGGTCAGCGGCGGTGGCCGTAAGCCTTACCGGCAGAAGGGAACCGGCCGGGCCCGCCAGGGTTCGACCCGGGCGCCGCAGTTCACCGGTGGTGGCGTGGTGCACGGCCCCAAGCCGCGCGACTACAGCCAGCGCACCCCGAAGAAGATGATCGCCGCCGCCCTGCGCGGAGCGTTGTCGGACCGGGCGCGCAACGGCCGCATCCACGCGATCACCGAGCTGGTGAGCGGTCAGACCCCGTCGACCAAGGACGCCAAGACGTTCCTGGGCTCGATCACTGACCGCAAGCAGGTGCTGGTGGTCATCGGCCGGGCCGACGAGACGGGCGCCAAGAGCGTGCGCAACCTGCCGGGTGTGCACATCCTGTCTCCGGACCAGCTCAACACCCACGATGTGCTGCGTGCCGACGACGTGGTGTTCAGCGTCGAGGCGTTGAACGACTACATCGCCAGGAACACAGCTCACACCACCGCTCAGGAGGTTTCGGCCTGATGGCGACCATCCCCGACCCCCGCGACATCATCCTCGCGCCGGTCATCTCCGAGAAGTCCTACGGGCTGATCGAGAACAACGTGTACACGTTCGTGGTGCACCCCGACACGAACAAGACGCAGATCAAGATCGCGATCGAGAAGATCTTCGCGGTCAAGGTGGCGTCGGTGAACACCGCGAACCGGCCGGGTAAGCGCAAGCGGTCCAAGACCGGCTACGGCAAGCGTAAAGACACCAAGCGCGCCATCGTGACTCTGGCGCCCGGCAGCAAGCCGATCGACCTGTTCGCCGCACCGGCCTGACCGGCGTGAGAGAGAGATCTAACTGACATGGGAATCCGCAAGTACAAGCCGACGACCCCCGGTCGTCGCGGTGCCAGCGTCTCCGATTTCGCTGAGCTCACCCGCTCCCACCCGGAGAAGTCGCTGGTTCGGCCGCTGCACGGCCACGGTGGGCGTAACGCCCACGGCCGGATCACCACCCGGCACAAGGGTGGCGGTCACAAGCGTGCTTACCGCGTGATCGACTTCCGTCGCCACGACAAGGACGGCGTCAACGCGAAGGTCGCGCACATCGAGTACGACCCGAACCGCACCGCCCGCATCGCGTTGCTGCACTACCTGGACGGCGAGAAGCGCTACATCATCGCCCCGCAGGGTCTGTCGCAGGGCGACGTGGTCGAGTCGGGCGCCAACGCCGACATCAAGCCCGGCAACAACCTGCCGCTGCGCAACATCCCCGCGGGCACCCTGGTGCACGCCGTGGAGCTGCGTCCGGGTGGTGGCGCCAAGATGGCCCGCTCCGCCGGCTCGAGCATTCAGCTGCTGGGTAAGGAAGGCGCCTACGCCTCGCTGCGTATGCCCTCGGGTGAAATCCGCCGCGTCGACGTGCGCTGCCGCGCCACTGTCGGCGAGGTGGGCAACGCCGAGCAGGCCAACATCAACTGGGGTAAGGCCGGCCGTATGCGGTGGAAGGGCAAGCGCCCGACCGTCCGTGGTGTGGTCATGAACCCGGTGGACCACCCGCACGGTGGTGGTGAGGGCAAGACCTCCGGCGGCCGGCACCCGGTCAGCCCGTGGGGCAAGCCGGAGGGTCGCACCCGCCGGCCGAACAAGCCCAGCGACAAGCTCATCGTCCGACGCCGGCGCACCGGCAAGAAGCGCTAGGAATCGGAGGGAAAGCGATGCCACGCAGCCTCAAAAAGGGTCCGTTCGTCGACGAGCATGTGCTCAAGAAGGTCGACGTGCAGAACGAGAAGAACACCAAGCAGGTCATCAAGACCTGGTCCCGTCGGTCGACGATCATCCCGGACTTCATCGGGCACACGTTCGCCGTTCACGACGGCCGCAAGCATGTTCCGGTATTCGTCACCGAGTCGATGGTCGGGCACAAGCTCGGCGAATTTGCTCCGACGCGCACCTTCAAGGGACACATCAAAGACGACCGGAAGGCTAAGCGCCGGTGAGCGTTACGACTGAATTCCCGTCTGCTGTCGCCAAGGCCCGCCATGTGGGTATCTCGGCCAGCAAAGCACGCCGGGTGATCAACCTGGTCCGTGGCAAGTCGGTGTCCGAAGCATTGGACATTCTGCGCTGGGCACCGCAGCAGGCCAGCCTGCCGGTGGCCAAGGTCATCGCCAGCGCGGCGGCCAACGCCCAGAACAACGACGGCCTGGACCCGTCCACCCTCGTGGTGGCCAGCGTCTTCGCCGACGAGGGCCCGACCGCCAAGCGGATCAAGCCGCGCGCCCAGGGGCGTGCATACCGGATCCGTCGGCGCACCAGCCACATCACTGTGGTGGTGGAGAGCCGGCCGGTCTCCGGTGGTGGCGGCTCGGCGCAGTCTGCCCGGGCGCGTCGTGCGCAGGGCAGCAAGGCCGCCTCCGAACAGGCGGGTGCGACGGCCCCGGCCAAGAAGGCTTCCGCGGCCAAGGCTGCCGCGAAGACGACTGAGAAAGCTGCGGCGAAGAAGGCGCCCGCCAAGAAGGCGGCAGCCAAGAAGGCGCCTGAGACGTCCGACGCGAAGGAGGGCTCGGAGTAATGGGCCAGAAGATCAACCCGCACGGCTTCCGGCTCGGGATCACCACCGACTGGAAGTCGCACTGGTACGCCGACAAGCAGTACGCGGAGTATGTCAAGGAAGACGTAGCGATCCGCCGGCTGCTCTCGAGCGGCCTGGAGCGCGCCGGCATCGCCGACGTGACCATCGAGCGCACCCGCGACCGGGTCCGCGTCGACATCCACACGGCTCGTCCGGGCATCGTCATCGGCCGCCGCGGCACCGAGGCTGACCGGATCCGTGGCGATCTGGAGAAGCTCACCGGTAAGCAGGTGCAGCTGAACATCCTTGAGGTGAAGCAGCCGGAGGCCGTCGCCCAGCTCGTCGCACAGGGCGTCGCCGAGCAGCTGAGCAACCGTGTGGCGTTCCGTCGCGCGATGCGCAAGGCGATCCAGTCGGCGATGCGTCAGCCCAACGTCAAGGGCATCCGGGTGCAGTGCTCGGGCCGTCTCGGCGGCGCTGAGATGAGCCGCTCGGAGTTCTACCGCGAGGGTCGGGTGCCGCTGCACACGCTGCGGGCCGACATCGACTATGGGCTGTACGAGGCGAAGACCACCTTCGGCCGGATCGGCGTGAAGGTCTGGATCTACAAGGGTGACATCGTCGGCGGCAAGCGCGAGCTGTCCGCTGCCGCACCGTCGGCCGACCGTCCGCGCCGGGAGCGTCCGACGGGCACCCGCCCGCGCCGCAGCGGCGCCTCGGGTACCACCGCGACCAGCACCGACGCCGGGCGGGCCGCTGAGAGCACCGAGAATGCCGCTGCTGTGGAGCAGGCCCCGGAGGGCCAGGGAAGCACTGCGACCGCGGAGTCACAAGCAACGCAGAGCACGGAGAACTAGACCATGTTGATTCCCCGTAAGGTCAAGCACCGCAAGCAGCACCACCCCAAGCAGCGCGGTATCGCCAGCGGCGGCACCGCGGTGACGTTCGGTGAGTACGGCATCCAGGCACTGGAGCACGCCTACGTCACCAACCGGCAGATCGAGTCGGCTCGTATTGCCATCAACCGGCACATCAAGCGTGGCGGCAAGGTGTGGATCAACATCTTCCCGGACCGTCCGCTGACCAAGAAGCCCGCCGAGACCCGCATGGGTTCCGGTAAGGGTTCGCCGGAATGGTGGGTCGCCAACGTCAAGCCGGGCCGGGTGCTGTTCGAGCTGAGCTACCCGAATGAGGCCATTGCCCGTGCCGCACTGACCCGGGCGATCCACAAGCTGCCGATCAAGGCGCGCATCGTGACCCGAGAGGAGCAGTTCTGATGGCAGTGGGAGTTACCGCTGGCGAACTGCGCGAGCTTAACGCTGATGAGCTCGTCGAGCAGTTGCGCGAGTCCAAAGAAGAGCTGTTCAACCTGCGTTTCCAGATGGCGACCGGGCAGCTCACCAACAACCGTCGGCTCCGCACGGTGCGCCACCAGATTGCGCGCATCTACACCGTGTTGCGCGAACGGGAACTGGGCCTGGCGTCCGGTCCCGCTGGTTCTGAAGGCGAGGCATCGTAATGGCACAGGCTGCAAAGGCTAACGCCGCGGACAAGGGTGCCAAGCACACCCCGCGCACGGAGACGGTGCGTGGCCGCCGCAAGACCCAGATCGGCTACGTGGTCAGCGACAAGATGGAGAAGACCATCGTCGTCGAACTCGAAGACCGTGTGCGGCACCCGCTGTACGGCAAGATCATCCGGACCACCAAGAAGGTCAAGGCGCACGACGAGAACAACACGGCCGGCATCGGCGACCGCGTGTCGCTGATGGAGACCCGTCCGTTGTCGGCGTCGAAGCGCTGGCGCCTGGTCGAGATCCTGGAAAAGGCCAAGTAGTACGACGTAGTAACGACAGAGCCCCGCGACCTGGGTCGTGGGGTTTCGTCGTATCTGGGGTGGTGTGCCGGCTACGCCGGCACCTTGACCCGCGCCGGCGGTTGTGGGGCGGTGTCGCCGAGTGAAACCTGCAGGGATTCCTGGCCGTTCAGTACACGTGCCGGCACCGCCAGTGTGCGTTGTGTCGGTGTCGGCAGGCTGGTTCGCAACGCCGTCAGTTGTCGGCCGTTGAGACGGTTCAATCCGGCCGTGACGTTCCGGCGTAGTCTGCTCGCGCTGTGGTAGCGCACCAGCACCGCGACGTCGGTGTCGCGCTGACGCGGCGTCAGGCGCACCGTGACCGCGGTGGTGTCGGTCTCTGGCAGCCACAGTCGTTCGAGATTCTCCGTGGAGATGTCGCGTGGAGACATCCAGAACGTGGCCGCGAAGTGCTTGGGCCCCTTGTGTTCTTTCTGCTTCAGTCGGCGGTGACGCCGCCTGATCTGGGTCGGCTGCAGACCCGCCAAGAGCGCCGCGTCGACCTGGTCGAACTCGTCGGCGGACAGGATGCGGGCGTCCAGATGACGCTCGCCGAGGTCGCGTGCCAGCCGTTCGGTGGCTACGGCCAAAGTCGCGGCCACTGAATCGCGAACCGCCACCGCCTCGGTGTTGTGCATCGGGTCCATCCGCAGGATCAGCCAGTTGTCCTGTGCTCTGGAGGTTCCCGGCACATTGACCGCGACCGTGTCGGTGCCCTCTTCGTCGTCGGGGGAGTCGCACGTGCGTACCGACACGATGTCTATGCCGTCCAGGCGTACGTCGAACTGTCGCAGGGCCGCGGCGACAAGCTCGACGGGAAGCGTCGGTGCCGGCGGCGGGACTCGCCGGTGCCGGCCGGCCGTCTCGGTCGGGGCGGCGGGTATGGCGATCACCGACACGAGCCGGCCACGGTATTCGCGCACTCCGACGACCTCGCGGCTGTAGCGACGGCGGTGGTCGAAGCCGGGCGTACGGCCTTCGGTGAGGAACGCCGCCGGGTTGGCGAAGCGATCGAACAGCCGGGCCAGCACGATCGCGGTGAGCGGTACCCGGCGGTGGGTGATCAACGCGGCCGTGGTGAGCACCGCGGCGACGCCCACGGCCGGCCACCATGCGCGCTCGGCGGTCCCGAGCTGGGCCGGCCAATGCCCGGCCACCCACAAGATGCCGATGTCGATCAAAAACACCGTGGTCACGCGTAGCCAGGCCAGATTGAGCCCCAGCGAATGCTGCGCCCTCATCGATGGGTCCATCTCATGGTTTCCCCCCAGAACTTCCATGAAGAATGCGGTGACCGGGCTACCCACTCTGTGCGCGAGCCAAACATCTCGGCGAGCTGGTGTCGGCCCGCGTCGGGCGACAACCGAACCTCGGGGACGCGTGCGCGATCCCCGGCTTCAAACGCTGCCGCGTTGTCACCGGACCGGTAGTGTCTCATCCGTTCCGGGGCCGACGACGGAGTGAGCAATGGTGGAATTCACGGGCAAGGTCAGTCTCGATATTCGGGATTCCGAACCGGACTGGGGGCCGTTCGCTGCGCCGACCGCTCCAGAGGGCGCGCCGAACGTGCTGTACGTGGTGTGGGACGACACCGGCATTGCCACCTGGGACTGCTTCGGTGGACTGGTGGAGATGCCCACGATGAGTCGGATCGCCGAGCGTGGCGTCCGGCTGTCCCAGTTCCACACCACCGCCCTGTGCTCCCCGACGAGGGCATCGCTGCTGACCGGGCGTAACGCCACCAGTGTCGGCATGGCCACCATCGAAGAGTTCACCGACGGCTTCCCCAACTGCAGCGGACGTATTCCCTTCGAAACCGCCATGCTCAGTGAGGTTCTCGCCGAGCAGGGCTGGAACACCTTCTGCGTCGGCAAGTGGCACCTGACCCCGCTGGAAGAGTCGAACATGGCCGGCGCCCGGCGGCACTGGCCGACCCAGCGGGGATTCGAACGGTTCTACGGTTTCCTGGGCGGTGAGACCAACCAGTGGTACCCGGACCTGGTCTATGACAACCACCCGGTGGCGCCGCCGGCCACACCCGAGGACGGCTATCACCTGTCCAAGGACATCGCCGACAAGACAATCGAATTCATTCGCGATGCGCAGACCATCGCGCCCGGCAAGCCCTGGTTCGGCTACGTCTGCCCGGGCGCCGGCCACGCCCCGCACCACGTGTTCACCGAATGGGCCGACCGCTATGCCGGACGTTTCGACATGGGCTACGAACACTACCGAGAGATCGTGCTGGCGAACCAGAAGAAGTTGGGTCTGGTGCCCGAAGACACCGAGCTGTCCGAGGTCAACCCCTACGCCGGCGTCACCAGCGCTGACGGCCAGCCCTGGCCGCTGCTGGACATGGTCCGTCCGTGGGACAGTCTCGATGACTCCGAGAAGCGTCTGTTCGCCCGGATGGCTGAGGTGTTCGCGGGATTCCAGACCTACACCGACGCCCAGATCGGGCGGATTCTGGACTATCTGGAGGAGTCCGGGCAACTCGACAACACCATTGTCGTGGTGATCTCCGACAACGGAGCCAGCGGCGAGGGTGGCCCGAACGGGTCACCCAACGAGAACAAGTTCTTCAACGGCTACATCGACTCCGTCGAAGAGGCGATGAAACTCTTCGATGAGCTGGGCAGTCCGGAGACCTACAACCACTACCCGGTCGGCTGGGCGATGGCGTTCAACACGCCCTACAAGCTCTACAAACGCTACGCCTCCCACGAGGGCGGCATCGCCGATCCCGCGATCGTCAGCTGGCCCAAGGGAATCGCCGCACATGGCGAGGTGCGCGACACCTATGTCAACGTGTGCGACGTGACCCCGACGGTCTACGACCTGCTCGGCATCACGCCGCCGGAGACCGTGCGCGGCGTTGCCCAGCGGCCACTGGAAGGCGTGAGTTTTAAAGCAGCGCTGATGGATCCGGAAGCAGACACCGGCAAGCACACCCAGTTCTACACAATGTTGGGCACCCGCGGGATCTGGCACCGTGGCTGGTTCGCGAACACGGTGCATGCGGCCACCCCATCGGGCTGGAGTCACTTCGATGACGACCGGTGGGAGCTCTATCACCTGGCCGAGGACCGCAGTCAGTGCCACGACCTGGCCGCCGAACATCCCGAGAAACTCGAAGAGCTCCAAGCGATGTGGTTCGCCGAGGCCGACAAATACAACGGCCTGCCGTTGGCGGATCTGAACATCTTCGAGATGACCACCAGGCAGCGGCCGTACCTGTCCGGCGACCGTACCGACTACACCTACTACCCGCACACCGCCGAGGTGCCGTTGGGGGCGTGTGTGGAGCTTCGCGGCCGGTCATTCTCGGTATTGGCCCGCGTCACGGTGGATTCCGCTGCCGCCGAGGGCGTGCTGTTCAAGCAGGGTGCCCGGCACGGCGGTCATGCGCTGTTCGTCCAGGGTGGCAGACTGCACTACGTCTACAACTTTCTCGGCGAGCGCGAACAGTGGCTGTCATCGTCCGGTCCGATTCCGTTGGGCCAGCATATTTTCGGAGTAAGGTTCGACCGCGCCGGGACGGTCGAAGGCAGTCACACGCCGGTCGGTGACGCCTCGTTGTACATCGACAACGAGGTGGTCGCCAGGTTGTCCGACATGGTCGCCCAGCCGGGCGCGTTCGCGTTGGCCGGTGGCGGTGTCAGTGTCGGGCGCAACACGGGCCAGGCGGTGTCGTCGGCGTACCGCGCACCATTCGCCTTCGCCGGCGGGACCATCGCCGACGTCGCCGTGGATGTCAGCGGCGAGCCGTACCTGGACGTGAAAAGAACTATCGCGGCTGCATTTTCGCGGGACTGATGTGATGCTGACGGACCTGGTCCAGATCCCGGCCGGGATCTTCCGAATGGGTTCGACGAGTTTCTATCCCGAAGAGGCACCTATTCACAGTGTGGCGGTGCAGCCGTTCGCGCTGGAGCGTCATCCGGTGACGAATGCGCAATACGGCGCATTCGTCGCCGCAACCGGCTATGTGACCCTCGCCGAGCAGGTACTCGATCCGGCTCTGTACGGCGACGCCGAACCGGGCGCGCTGGTGTTTCACCCCACTGACGGGCCGGTCGACCTGCGCGACTGGCGGCAGTGGTGGCGCTGGATCCCCGGCACCAGCTGGCGCCACCCGTTCGGGCCGGACAGCGCCGTCGAGGACAAGCCGGATCATCCGGTGGTGCAGGTGGCCTATCCCGATGCGGTGGCCTATGCCCGGTGGGCGGGGCGACGGTTACCGACCGAAGCCGAATGGGAGTACGCGGCCCGGGCTGGCGGCGCGAGCACCTATGCGTGGGGGGAGGAGGAGCGGCCGGGCGGTGCCTTGATGGCCAACACCTGGCAGGGCGACTTTCCGTACCGCAACGACGGCGCCCTGGGCTGGGCCGGCACCTCCCCGGTGGGAACCTTTCCGCCGAATGACTGGTGGCTGATCGACATGATCGGCAATGTCTGGGAGTGGACGGCCACGGAGTACTCGGCCCACCATCGGCTCCCGGACCGGCCAGCGCCGCCGAAGGCCTGCTGCACGCCGGCCGGCCCCGCCGACCCGAGTATCAGTCAGGCGCTCAAGGGCGGATCGCATCTGTGCGCGCCGGAGTACTGCCACCGCTATCGCCCCGCGGCCCGGTCCCCGCAGTCACAGGACACGGCCACAAGCCATATCGGGTTCCGTTGCGCGAGGGGCTGACCGGCCTACGACACCGGCGCGAGCGTGCGCGTCTGTACGTCGTGCCCCGGCGTGTCGCGTACAAGTACGCACCCTCAAGGCCGAGGAACGGGCCCGACCCAACGCTGAAAGGCATCAACGTCGACGTTGCTGCCGCCATGACTGAGTCATCGCCGGAGCGCCAGCGGGCTGAACGCAGATCACGTCGACTTCAATGAGTAGATCATGTTCTACATCGAGGGTAAGCTGAATCGTATGGACACTGTCGGGGTGCGTGAGTTGCGGCAGAACCCTGCACCCGTCCTGCGGGCGGTCCAGGACGGTGCGGAGGTGACGGTTTCGGTCAATGGCCGACCGGTCGCTCGGATCGTGCCGATCGAAACGCCGGCATGGGTAGACGGCGCGCGGGCTGCACACGTCTACCGCGCCGAGGTGGACGCGCAGTGGCAGGCCGATCTGACCAACGCCCGCGAGGACGAGGGCGTTGTCGACCCCTGGGCCTAGACGCGCCGTGCTGGATACCAGCGTTCTTGTGGCCGAGGACGCCGACTTATCGGGGTTGGCGTGCCAGGTCAGCGCGGTCAGCTATGCGGAGTTGCATTTCGGGGTGCAGGCAGCCGGGAACGAGGCGGTCCGCCTGGCGCGGCAGCACCGACTCACGGTGATACAGGCGACCTACGGCCATGGGTTGGCGTTCACCGACGACACTGCCCACCATTACGGACTGTTGTGCGGACGCCTACGCCAACTGGGGCGCAGTCCGCGGGGCCGGGCTCTGGATCTGATGATCGCCGCGACCGCCTTGAGCCTCGGCGTCAGCCTTGTGACCAGGAATGCCGGCGACGTCGAACGGCTCGGGGTCCCCGTGTTGGAACGGTAATCACATGCCATCCCGGTTGAGGCGCGTCTGCCATCTGCGTGACGTCTATGGCAGCTGCACCGTCCCCTGCGCACCGCGCGGTGGGTAGCCCCGGCGTGAGCGTGCACACTTGTATGCCGCAGCCCGGTGTGTCGTGTCCAAACCCGCACGGTCGCGGGTAAGGACCCGGGAGGGGCGTCCGGCGCTGATTTGGTGCTCGACGCTACGTCGCCTAAGCTCTAGGGGTTGCCGTCAGCAGACCTCGGCCAGCGCAAGTTGGCCCTGCGTGCACTTCGGCAATGAAGAAGACAATGCACGACCGGGGAGAATCCGGCATGTCACTTGGCGTGTCGGGCGTCGACTCGATTATTGAGGAGATCTGGTGATTCAGCAGGAATCGCGGTTGAAGGTCGCCGACAACACCGGTGCCAAGGAGATCTTGTGCATCCGGGTGCTCGGCGGCTCGTCGCGGCGATACGCAGGCATCGGTGATGTCATCGTCGCAACCGTCAAAGACGCAATCCCGGGCGGCAACGTCAAGCGGGGTGATGTCGTCAAGGCCGTCGTGGTGCGCACCGTCAAGGAGCGTCGCCGCGCTGACGGCAGCTACATCAAGTTTGACGAGAACGCGGCCGTGATCATCAAGGCCGACAACGACCCGCGCGGAACCCGCATCTTCGGGCCGGTCGGTCGCGAGCTGCGCGAGAAGAAGTTCATGAAGATCGTCTCGCTGGCACCGGAGGTGTTGTAGATGAAGGTCCATAAGGGCGACACCGTCCTGATCATCGCCGGCAAGGACAAGGGCGCCAAGGGCAAGGTCCTGCAGGCGTTCCCCACCCGCAACCGAGTGCTGGTCCAGGGCGTCAACCGGATCAAGAAGCACGTCGCGAACTCGGCCAACCAGGCCGGTGCCTCCTCGGGCGGGATCGTCACGCAAGAGGCCCCGATCCACGTGTCCAACGTGATGGTCGTGGACTCCGACGGGCAGCCCACCCGGATCGGTTACCGGGTGGACGCCGAGTCCGGCAAGAAGGTTCGCGTCTCCAAGCGCAACGGCAAGGACATCTAGAGATGACGACAGCAGAGAAGATCCAGCCTCGGCTGAAGGTGCGCTACCGCGAAGAAATTCGTGATTCGCTCCACCAGCAGTTCAACTACGCCAACGTGATGCAGATCCCGGGCGTGGTGAAGGTCGTGGTGAACATGGGAGTCGGCGAAGCCGCCCGGGACGCCAAGCTGATCAACAACGCGGTCACCGACCTGGCCGCGATCACCGGCCAGAAGCCGGAGATCCGTAAGGCCCGCCTGTCCATCGCACAGTTCAAGCTGCGCGAGGGCATGCCGATCGGTGCCCGGGTCACCCTGCGTGGTGACCGGATGTGGGAGTTCCTGGACCGGCTCACCTCGATCGCTCTGCCGCGTATCCGCGACTTCCGCGGACTCTCGGCCAAGCAGTTCGACGGTTCCGGCAACTACACCTTCGGGCTGGCCGAACAGTCGATGTTCCACGAGATCGACGTGGACTCCATCGACCGTCCGCGGGGGATGAACATCACCGTCGTCACTTCGGCGACCAACGACGACGAAGGACGAGCGCTACTGCGGGCTCTCGGCTTTCCGTTCAAGGAGAACTGACCATGGCTAAGAAGGCGTTGGTTATCAAGGCGGCCCGCAAACCCAAGTTCGCGGTGCGCGCCTACACCCGCTGCAACAAATGCGGTCGCCCACGCGCGGTGCTCCGGAAGTTCGGCCTGTGCCGAATCTGCCTGCGCGAAATGGCGCACGCCGGCGAGCTGCCCGGTGTGCAGAAGAGCAGCTGGTGAGGGTGGAGGAGCAGCCTAAATGACTATGACGGATCCGATCGCGGACTTCCTGACCCGTCTGCGTAACGCCAACTCGGCGTACCACGACGAGGTGACCCTGCCGCACTCGAAGATCAAGGCGAACATCGCCGAGATCCTCAAGCGCGAGGGTTACATCACCGACTACCACGTCGAAGACGCCCGGGTGGGCAAGGCGCTGGTGGTCAACCTCAAGTACGGCCCGAACCGGGAGCGCAGCCTCGCCGGTCTGCGCCGGGTGTCCAAGCCGGGCCTGCGGGTCTACGCAAAGTCGACCAACCTGCCACGGGTGCTCGGCGGCCTGGGCGTGGCGATCATCTCCACGTCCTCGGGTCTGCTCACCGACCGTCAGGCGGCCAGGCAGGGCGTGGGCGGCGAAGTCCTCGCGTACGTGTGGTGAGGGAGTAGCAGACATGTCGCGTATTGGTAAGCAGCCGGTCCCGGTTCCCGCCGGGGTCGACGTGACCATCGATGGTCAGAATGTATCGGTCAAGGGGCCCAAGGGCACCCTGGAGCTCTCCGTGGCGGAGCCGCTCAACGTTGCTCGCAACGATGACGGCGCCCTCGTGGTGACCAGGCCGGACGACGACCGGCGCAACCGGTCGTTGCACGGCCTGAGCCGCACCCTGTTGGCCAATCTGGTCACCGGTGTGTCGGAGGGCTACGTCCGCAAGATGGAGATCTTCGGCGTCGGCTACCGCGTCGCGCTCAAGGGCAGCGACCTGGAGTTCGCGCTGGGCTACAGCCACCCGGTGCTGATCAAGGCTCCGGAAGGAATCACCTTCGCGGTGGAGACGCCCACCAAGTTCTCGGTCTCGGGCATCGACAAGCAGAAGGTCGGCCAGATCTCGGCGAACATCCGCCGTCTGCGCCGCCCCGACCCCTACAAGGGCAAGGGCGTGCGCTACGAGGGTGAGCAGGTTCGCCGCAAGGTCGGAAAGACAGGTAAGTAGTCATGGCGCAATCACAAACAGGCACCCCGGACCGCAAACCCGTCGGGCAGAACATCTCCGAGGTTCGGCGTACGCACCGGATCCGTCGGCACGCGCGGCTGCGCAAGAAGGTGTCCGGCACCGCCGAGCGTCCGCGCTTGGTCGTGCACCGCTCCTCGCGGCACATCCACGTCCAGCTGGTCGACGACCTCGCTGGTCACACGGTGGCCGCGGCGTCCTCGATCGAGGCGGACGTGCGCGGTGTGGACGGCGACAAGAAGGCCCACAGCGTGCGGGTCGGCCAGCTGATCGCTGAGCGTGCCAAGGCCGCCGGCGTCCAGGACGTGGTGTTCGACCGCGGTGGCTACACCTACGGCGGGCGCATTGCGGCGCTGGCAGACGCGGCGCGCGAGGGCGGATTGAACTTCTGATGACTGACGTGAAGATGACTGGAAGGACCGCATGATGGCGGAGCAGCCGACAGCCTCGGCAGGTCCCGACACGGGTCACCGCGGCGACAACCGCGACAACCGTGATAACCGCGGTGGACGTGGTGGCCGCGACGGCGGCCGTGGCGGCCGCGACAACCGGGACGGCGACAAGAGCAACTACCTGGAGCGCGTCGTCGCGATCAACCGGGTGTCCAAGGTGGTCAAGGGTGGCCGCCGGTTCAGCTTCACCGCTTTGGTGATCGTCGGCGACGGACACGGCTTGGTCGGCGTCGGTTACGGCAAGGCCAAGGAAGTGCCCGCCGCGATCGCCAAGGGTGTGGAGGAGGCCCGCAAGGGCTTCTTCCGGGTGCCGCTCATCGGTGGCACCATCACTCACCCGGTGCAGGGTGAAGCCGCCGCCGGTGTGGTGTTCCTGCGTCCGGCCAGCCCGGGTACCGGTGTGATCGCCGGCGGTGCGGTGCGTGCTGTGCTGGAGTGCGCAGGCGTGCACGACATCCTGTCCAAGTCGCTGGGCAGCGACAACGCGATCAACGTGGTGCACGCCACCGTTGCCGCGCTGAAGATGCTGCAGCGTCCCGAAGAGGTGGCGGCCCGTCGTGGTCTGCCCATCGAAGACGTTGCGCCGGCCGCGATGCTCAAGGCTCGTCGCGAGAGCGAAGCTCTGGCTGCCGCCGCCGCGCGGGAAGGCACGGCGTAATCATGGCTAACTTGAAGATCACCCAGGTCCGCGGCACCATCGGTGCGCGTTGGAAGCAGCGCGAGAGCCTGCGCACCCTGGGCCTGCGCAAGATCCGCCAGTCGGTGGTGCGTGAGGACAACCCGCAGACTCGTGGGCTGATCCGGGTTGTTCACCACCTCGTAGAAGTTGAAGAGGCCGGGGAGAAATGATGACGCCCATCAAGCTGCACGACCTGCGCCCCGCGCCCGGGTCGAACACCAAGAAGACCCGCGTCGGCCGTGGTGAGGGTTCCAAGGGTAAGACTGCGGGCCGCGGCACCAAGGGCACCAAGGCACGGAAGAACGTGCCGGTCCGGTTCGAGGGTGGGCAGATGCCGATCCACATGCGGCTGCCCAAGCTCAAGGGCTTCCGCAATCGGTTCCGCACCGAGTACGAGGTCGTCAATGTCGGCGACATCAACCGGTTGTTCCCCGAGGGTGGCACCATCGGTCTCGACGAGCTGGTCGCCAAGGGCGCCGTCCGGAAGAACACGCTGGTCAAGGTGCTCGGCGACGGGAAGCTGACGGTCAAGGCCGACGTCACCGCCCACAAGTTCAGCGGCAGCGCCCGCGACAAGATCACCGCAGCCGGAGGCACCGCCACCGAGCTGTAGGGGCTTGCCGCTGCGCGAGCAGCCACAGAATCGCACTCCGCCATCGGTGGGGTGCGATTCTGTGTCTGGTGGGCATCTCTCGCGGCGCCGGTAGGCTCAAAATCATGTTCTCCTTGCTGACCGGCGTGCCCGGCCTGGACGACCTGCGCGGCGTCGCGCGCCGCATCGACACCGCCCGCCACCACGGCGTGCCCAACGGCGTCATCCTCGAACTCGATCTTCAGGAGCTGCCCCACGAGACAGCGGCCTTCGACCCGCTGGCCCTGATTCGATCCGGCGGGCGGCCACCGGTGCTGCGTGATGTGGTGGCCGCGATCCACCGCGCCGCAGAAGACCCGCGGGTCGCGGGATTGATTGCGCGCGTGCAGCTGTCGTCGGCGGCCGCTGGGCCCGTCCAGGAGCTGCGGGCGGCGATCGCCGAGTTCACCGCCGCCAAGCCGTCGCTGGCGTGGGCCGAAACCTACCCGGGCACGCTGTCTTACTACCTGGCTTCGGCGTTCGGCGAGGTCTGGATGCAGCCGTCGGGGACGCTCGGGCTGATCGGATTCGCCACCAATGCGACCTTCCTGCGCAGTGCGTTGGGCAAGGCCGGCATCGAGGCCCAGTTCGTCGCCCGCGGCGAATACAAGTCGGCGGCCAACCTGTTCACCCAGGACTCCTATACCGAGGCGCACCGCGAGGCCGACACCGCGTTGGTCGCGAGCCTGCACGCGCAGGTGCGCGCGGCCGTCGCCGAATCCCGCAAGCTCGATGGCGATGCCGTCGACGCGCTGGCCGACAGGGCGCCGCTGCTGCGTGACGATGCGCTGGCCTCGGGCCTGATCGACCGGATCGGTTTCCGTGACGAGGCGTACGACAGGATTGCCGAGTTGGCCGGAGCCGAGGGCACCGCAGGCGCCGACACCGATGGCGCACCACCGCGCCTGTACCTGGGGCGCTATGCCCATGCCACGGCCGGCGGGTCGGGATCCGCCGTGCCGGGGCGTAAGCCCAAGCCGGCGATCGCGGTCGTGACGGTGTCCGGGGCGATCGTCAGTGGCTCGGGCGGGCCGCAGCTGTCGCCACTGGGCAACCGCAATGTCGGTGGCGACACCATCGCCGCCGCGCTGCGCGAGGCCGCGGCCGACGACGAGATCGCCGCAATCGTGCTGCGGGTGGACAGTCCGGGCGGCTCGGTCACCGGATCCGAAACCATCTGGCGAGCGGTGCAGCAGGCCCGCGCGGCGGGCAAACCAGTGGTGGCCTCGATGGGCGCGGTCGCGGCCTCCGGAGGGTACTACATCTCCGCGGGCACCGACACGATCGTCGCCAACCCCGGCACCATCACCGGATCCATCGGGGTGGTGACCGGCAAGCTGGTCGCCCGTGAGCTCAAGGACCGCCTAGGCGTGGGGACCGACTCGGTGCGCACCGGGGCCAATGCCGACGCCTGGTCGATCAACGCGCCGTTCACCGCCGAGCAGCAGGGGCAGGTCGAGACCGAAGCCGATCTGTTCTACAACGACTTCGTGGCGCGGGTGGCGCAAGGCCGCAACCTGTCCACCGATGCGGTCGACGCGGTCGCGCGCGGGCGGGTATGGACCGGTGCCGACGCGGCCGAACGCGGGCTGGTCGACGAACTGGGCGGGCTGCGGACGGCGGTGCGCCGGGCGAAGGTGCTGGCCGGACTCGACCCAGACGCCCAGGTCCGCGCCGTGTCCTACCCCGGGTCGTCATTGTGGGAGTTCGTGCGGCCGCGCCAGTCGTCGCAGCCGGCGGCAGCGCTGTCCGATGCGGTCGGCAGCCTGCTGGTGCGGTCGTTGGTCGGGGTGGTTGACCAGGTCGAACGCTCGGTCAACGGTGCGCATGTGCTGTGGATGGGGGAGTCGCGCTGGTAAAGCGCGTAACTCAGAATCAACAATTCTCTTCGTGACAGAAAAAACTCGGTAACACGTCTTTAACGGGCCCCGGCCATGCTTAGAGCCATGAAACGGTTACTGCTGCTGGCAGGTCTGAGTGCGATGGTCGGCCTGGCCGCTCCCGCCAACGCCGCGCCGACGGGTCTCGATGGGCAGTTCCTGGCCACCTTGAACGGTGCCGGACTCAGTCACCGGGCCAACGACGAGGCCACCGTGTCGGCCGGCCACGCCGTGTGCCAGCTGATGGACGCCGGACTGTCCCCGATGGACACCGTCGTCGCGGTGCAGACCACCAACCCGGGCTTCACCATCCAGACGGCCGGCCAGTTCGCCGCGATCTCGACGGCGCACTACTGCCCGCAGTACATGTAATCCGGTCTGCTCGCCGTCGTCCCTAGGACTGCGGTCGGGAGCCCAGCACGTCCCGGAACAATGCCTGGCGCAGCGCGAGTTCACGAGGATCGCTGTAGAGGTGAAAACCCAAGCGGTTCATCACATACGAGTAGCCGATGCCGGTGTCGGGGTCGGCGAATCCGAAAGAACCACCGAAGCCCGGTGTGCCGTAAGCCCTATCCGAGGAACCGAAGGCGGAGGTGGACGCCGGCTTGGACAGCCCGAGCGAGAACACCACCTCGACGCCCAATACTTTGTCTCGTTCGCCGCGAGACGGCGGCGTGGGCATCGCGGTGAGTTCGTCATGCACACCGGGGCTCAGCGGAAGTGCCCGATCCGCGGTCGCCGCAGCGCCGTAGAGTCGCGCGATCGCCGAGGCGGAACCGATCCCATTGGCTGACGGGATCTCCACCGCGCGCACGTCGTCGCGGTTGTAGTCGCCGTCCCAGGGGTTGATGTCGCGTGGCATCGAGCTCGCTCGGCTCAGCAGTCCGAACGGGTTGAACGACGCGGCCAACAGGGCGGGCGGCATCACCTTGAGGTGCAGTAAAGCCTCGGCCCGCTTCCACTGGTGCAACACCGCCACTCGATCGCGGGTCACCGAAGACGGCAGGCCAATGTGCAGGTCCAGCGCGAGCGGCCGGGCGATTTCGTCGGCGAAGAACCGGCCCAAGGTGCGACCCGCCGGGTCGGTGCGACGGATGAGCTCGGATTCGTACCAGCCCAACGTGATCGCGTGGTAGCCGTGCCGGCTGCCGGGCGCCCAGAGTGGCCTTTGTGCGGCGAGCATGGGCGCCAGTCGATCCGGTGCGGCGACGTCGGCCAGCGTGGGTGCGGGCTTCAGCGAACTCAGTCCGGCCTGATGGCCCAGCAGTTGGCGGACCGTGACGTCACCTTTGCCGGCCTGAGCGAACTCCGGCCAGTGGGTTGCCACCTTGTCGTCGTAGCCGAACAGTCCCCGCGAGACCGCCAGCGCCACGGCCAGGGCCGCCACGCCCTTGGTGCTCGAGAAGACGTTGACCATGGTGTCCCGCCGCCATGGCTCGCGCGCCACCCCGTCGCGGTAGCCGCCCCACAGGTCGACGACTTTGACGCCGTCGCGGTACACCGAGAGCGCGGCGCCCACCTCACGGCCGTTTGCGAAGTTGGCCCGGAACGCGTCGGCGACCTTGCCGTAGCCCACATCGACGTCGCCGCCGATCAGATCTTGCGGAATCTGGACCTTGAGCACCATGGGGTGGTTATACCGTTGCCGATCACCCGGCAATCGCTGAATCGCGATTTCACCGGGGTCCGCGTCCGGCCAGTCGCCACAGCCGCGACGACCGGACCCAACCGTTGGGTCCGTGGCTGGCGGAGCTGGAGCACCTGCTGTACTCGGGATTCCAGAACTACGTCTACCTGCCGTTGTACGCGGTCAGCCAAGACCTGATGGGCTATGCCGAACCGTTGCTCAACATCGACGGCGTCAACGACTCACTGCTGGGCACCGGCGGCCGGAGTCGTTGCGGTGGTCAAGTGTGGTTTAGAGCCGAATCGCCTCGATCGCAACCGAATTGCGCAGCCGTGCCACGATGTCACCGTCCGGGAAGGTACGGCCGTAGTCGGCGAACACGGCCTCGCGGCCGCGCTCGCGCACCTGCCAGCCACGCTCGGTCAGGTATGTCCCGACCGGGTTCCGTTCGCCCGAGTACACCAGGGTGGTGATGTCGAGATCCAGACCCTGGTCGGCGAAGCGCTGACCCAGCGACTGGTTCGAGCCGCTCAGCGCCGCCGCGCCGTCGGGGTGGTATTCGGTGGCCACCCGGCTGCCCGGGGCGCTCAACGCGGTGATGTGGTCGAACAGCCGGTCTTGCGCTTCCGGCGGCAGATAGATGAGCAGGCCCTCCGCGCTCCACGCGGTGGGCTTCGTCTCGTCAAAACCGCTGTCACGCAACGCAGCCGGCCAGTCGTCGCGAAGATCGACGGCCACGGCGCGGCGGTCTGCGGTCGGCTTGGCTCCCAAGTCGGCCAGTGTGCGGGACTTGAACTCGATCACGTCCGGCTGGTCGATTTCGTAGACGACGCTGCCCGCTGGCCACCCGAGCCGGTAGGCACGCGAATCCAGTCCGGCGGCCAGGATCACCGACTGCCGGACGCCGGCGTCCGCGGCCTGCAGGAAGAAGTCGTCGAAGAACCGGGTGCGCACCGCCATCACGTCGGTCATCGGGCCGGCGGCGGACTTGGCCTCCGCGGCCACCGCCGGGTCCAGGGTGCCGTCGACCATCTTGGTGAAGAAATCGATGCCGACCGCGCGTACCAGCGGCGCCGCGAACGGGTCGGAGATGATCGGCTCGGCTTCCACGGTGGCCAGCGCGCGGGCGGCAGCGACCATGGTGGCGGTGGTGCCCACGCTGGAAGCCAGGTCCCAGCTGTCCCCAAGGGATCGTGCACCGCCGGTGCGTTCCATCACTGTCCTCCTCCCCGAACCGCGCTGATGTAGGCCAGCTTGCCGAAACCGGGCTCGTCACTGACATCCAGTGGTGGTAACCCGTACTCGGCGAACAGCGCCTCGACTCCGTGGCTGTCGACCCGCCAGTCGTGGTCGGCCAGATAACTACCGGCTTCGTTGCGGTCTCCGAAATAGAGCAGTTCGGCCATGTCGATGTCGACTCCGTGGCTGCGCATCCGTTCCGCGGATTCCTGCATGCGCCGGCGGGCCTGTCCTTCGGCGTCGGCGTCCAGGCCCGGCATGCTCTCGGTGGCGATCCGGCTGCCCGGTGCGCTCAGTGCTGTGACGGTGTCCAGCAGCCGGTCCTGCGCGTCCGGGGGCAGGTAGCCCAGCAGCCCCTCCGCACTCCAGGCGGTCGGCAGGGCGGGGTCGAAACCCGCCGCCCGCAGCGCCGCCGGCCAGTCGTCGCGCAGGTCGATCGAGACGGTTCGCCGCTCGGCGGTGGGCTGTGCGCCGTGCTCGGCCAGCACCCGGCTCTTGAACTCGATCACCTCGGGCTGGTCGACCTCGTAGACGACGGTGCCGGCCGGCCAGTCCAGTCGGTAAGCGCGCGAGTCCAGGCCGGACGCCAGGATGACGACCTGGCGAATGCCAGCGGTACCCGCGTCGATGAAGAAATCATCGAAGAATCGGGTGCGTGCCGCCATGTTGTCGGCCATCCGGGCCAGATCCATCGGGGTCTGGTCCCCGAAGTCTTCCGGGGCGACTTCGCCGCTGGCCAGCTTGGTGAACAGGTCCAGGCCGACAGCGCGCACCAAGGGCTCGGCGAACGGGTCGTTGATCAGGGGACGGTCGGCTCGGCTGGCGATCGCGCGGCCCACCGCCACGCCGGTGGCGGTGATGCCCACGCTGGAGGCCAGGTCCCAGGTGTCTCCAGGAAATCGGCCGGTACTTGCCATGGTGCGTACTCCATTCTCTCTAGCTCGGGCGGTAGAACACTGCCAGGAAGTTAGTTAGCGTATTTAACGAGCTGTCGATGACTCTACGCCGCTACGCTGATCGCGCGCTGGCAGTGGCACCAACGCCAGCCCGGCCCGTCGTGCGCAGCTGTTACTCTCGTAGACTGCTGACGCGCCTAGGACACGCGTGGCCTCGTCATAGCTGGCCGGCCCGCGGACGCGAAAACGCAGGACTAACCCAGGACTAACCGGGGCTGGGACACAACAGCCCATTGGAACGCCGCGACCGGACCTCGGCTGCGCAGGAGGAGAAGAGTGTTCTCGGCTTTCATCTCAGCGCTGCGGACGGTCGACCTGAGGCGCAAGATCCTCTTCGCGCTGGGCATCATCGTGGTGTACCGGCTGGGAGCCGCGATCCCCTCGCCCGGCGTCGACTACCAGAACGTGCAGCAGTGCATCAAGGAAGTCAGCGGTGGCGATGCCGCGCAGGTGTACTCGCTGATCAACCTGTTCTCCGGCGGCGCGCTGCTACAGCTGACGGTGTTCGCCATCGGCGTGATGCCGTACATCACCGCGAGCATCATCGTGCAGCTGCTCACCGTGGTGATCCCGCGCTTCGAAGAGCTGCGTAAAGAGGGTCAGTCCGGCCAGAACAAGATGACGCAGTACACCCGTTACCTGACGGTTGCGCTCGCCGTTCTGCAGGCCACCAGCATCGTGGCGCTGGCCGCCAACGGCGGACTGCTGCAGACCTGCAGCCTGCGGCACGACATCATCTCCGACCACAGCATCTTCACCCTGATGGTGATCGTGCTGGTGATGACCTCCGGCGCGGTGCTGGTGATGTGGCTCGGCGAGCTCATCACCGAGCGCGGCATCGGCAACGGCATGTCACTGCTGATCTTCGTCGGTATCGCCGCCCGCATTCCGATCGAGGGCAAGACCATCCTGGACTCCCGAGGCGCCGCGGTGTTCACCATGGTTCTCTTGGCCGCACTGGCCATCGTGGTCGGTGTGGTCTTCGTGGAGCAGGGTCAGCGCCGTATCCCGGTGCAGTACGCCAAGCGCATGGTCGGCCGGCGCATGTACGGCGGCACCTCGACGTACCTGCCGCTGAAGGTCAACCAGGCCGGCGTTATCCCGGTCATCTTCGCCTCGTCCCTGATCTACATTCCGCAGCTGATCACCCAGTTGGTCCACAGTGGCAGCGGCGGCCCCGGCAACAGCTGGTGGGACAAGTTCGTCAGCACTTACCTGTCCGACCCGTCCAACTTCGTCTACATCGCGATGTACTTCGGCCTGATCATCTTCTTCACGTACTTTTACGTGTCGATCACGTTCAACCCCGACGAGCGGGCTGACGAGATGAAGAAGTTCGGTGGCTTCATTCCGGGCATCCGGCCGGGACGCCCGACCGCGGACTACCTGCGCTACGTGCTCAGCCGAATCACCCTGCCTGGCTCGATCTATCTGGGCGTCATCTCGGTGCTGCCCAACCTGTTCCTGCACATGGGCAGTTCGGGCACCGTTCAGAACCTGCCCTTCGGCGGTACCGCGGTGCTGATCATGATCGGCGTCGGTTTGGACACGGTGAAGCAGATCGAGAGCCAGCTGATGCAGCGCAACTACGAAGGGTTCCTCAAGTGAGAGTCGTACTGCTGGGACCGCCGGGAGCAGGCAAGGGCACCCAGGCGGTGAAGCTCTCGGAGAAGCTGGGCGTCCCGCAGATCTCCACCGGTGACCTGTTCCGGCACAACATCGCCGAGGGCACCGAACTGGGCAAGCAGGCCAAGCAGTACCTCGATGCAGGCGACCTGGTGCCGCCGGAGCTGACCAACGCACTGGTCGAAGACCGGCTCGACCAACCCGATGCCGCAAACGGCTTCATCCTGGACGGCTACCCCCGTTCGGTGGAGCAGGCCGAGGCGTTGCACGCCATGCTGGAAAGCCGCCAGACCAAACTGGATGCGGTCCTGGAGTTCCGGGTCACCGAGAGCGAACTGCTCAAGCGGCTCAAGGAACGTGGTCGCGCCGACGACACCGCTGAGGTCATTCACAACCGGATGATGGTCTACCGCGAGGAGACCACGCCGCTGTTGGACTATTACCAGGACGAGCACGACCTGCACGTGGTGGATGCGCTCGGCACGCTCGATGAGGTGTTCACGCGCGCCCTGAACGCCCTGGGACAGTAGTGATCGGACTGCCGAAGCGGCGGGTGCCGCATCGCAGCCCGGGTGAGCTCGACGCGATGGCTGCGGCAGGTGCCGTGGTCGCCGCCGCACTGGCCGCAGTCCGCGAAGCGGCGGCCGTCGGCGTCTCGACGCTTCAACTGGACGAAATCGCCGAATCGGTGATCCGCGACGCGGGCGCCACGCCGTCGTTTCTGGGCTATCACGGATTCCCGGCGTCGATCTGCAGCTCGGTCAACGACCGGGTGGTGCACGGCATCCCGACGGCGGCCGAGGTCCTGGTGGCGGGCGATCTGGTGTCCATTGACTGCGGCGCGATCCTGGACGGCTGGCACGGCGACGCCGCGGTCACCTTCGGGATCGAGACGCTGAGTGCCGCCGACGAAAACCTGTCCGCGGCCACCCGGCAGGCGATGGAGGCCGGAATCGCGGCGATGGTGGTGGGCAACCGACTCAGCGACATCTCGCACGCCATCGAAATGGGTGCCCGGGCAGCGTCGACCGAGTTCAAACGCTCCTTCGGCATCGTTGCCGGTTACGGCGGCCACGGCATCGGCCGTCAGATGCACATGGACCCCTTCCTGCCCAACGAGGGATCGCCGGGCCGCGGACCACTGCTGGTGGCGGGCTCGGTGCTGGCCATCGAGCCGATGCTGACCCTGGGAACCGACCAGACCGTGATCCTCGAAGACGAGTGGACCGTCGTCACCGCCGACGGGTCACGCGCCGCGCACTGGGAGCACAGTGTCGCGGTGACCGAGGACGGGCCCAGGATTCTGACCAGCCCGGCTGCGGGCTGATTCGTAGGGGAATGAACCAAACGCCTCGCTGAACCGTGTCACCACGGTGAAGGTGCGAGCCTTGAACGCGCCATCAGCCTTGCGCATCCTCGTGGTCGGCGCGGGCGTGGCGGGGCTTTCGCTTGCTCGCGGGCTGGTGCGTGACGGTCACGACGTCACCGTTTTCGAGCAGCGATCGCACCTTCAGGCCGGCGGCGGTGCCGTGACCATCTGGTCCAACGGCGCGACGGTGCTGGGGCAGCTGGGCGTGGACATGGCTGGAGCCGGTCAGCCGTTGTCTGCGGTCCAGGTGACGACGTCCACCGGGCGCCTGCTGGCCACGCTCGACATGACCGCGATGGAGCGGGGGTTGGGCGCACCGGTCCGGATGGTTCCGCGACGGGTCCTGCTGGAACGCCTGCTGGAGGACTTTCCGTCCGAGCGCATCCGGTGCAACGCCCGCGCGGTGGGTATGAGCGCTACCGACGGCGCAGTGCGCGTCGATTTCGACGACGGCAGCTCGGTCAGCGGGGATCTGTTGATCGGTGCCGACGGGCTGCATTCGATGGTGCGGGATCTCACCGACGCGCCACCGGCCAAGCCGACCGGCTGGAGCAGCTGGCAGGGCCTGGTCAGCCTCCCCGGACTGGTCGCCGACAAGCGGGTGGCACTGATGATCGTCGGCAAGCACGGAAACCTCGGACTGTGGCCGGCCGGTGGCACTGAGCTGCAGTGGTGGTTCGACCTGCCATGGTCGCCGGACTTCGTTCGGCCGGCATCCCCGATCGACATGATCCGCCAACAGTTCGCCGGCTGGTCCGCGCCGGTCGATCGCGTGCTGGCCGTCTTGACCGACGAAGACCTGGCCGGATCGCCCTACCCACACTTTCGTCATCCGGTTCCCGGCTCAGGCCGCGGGGCGGTCACCCTGATCGGCGACGCTTCGCACACCATGCCACCCACCATGGCGCAGGGAACCAACCAGGCGCTGCTGGACACCATGGTGCTGTGCAAGGCGCTCGCGGATCTCCGGTCGGCACCGTCGCATGGCGATCTGGGACGCGCGCTGCGCTGGTATGAGAACACTCGCCGCCGCAAAGTGGCGGCGGTATCGCGGGTGACAGCGCTGCAGCTGTCGCACAGTGAGCTGGTGCTGCGGCCGGCGGCGTACATCCCGGATCGATTGCACACCTGGGGGATGACCATGTTTTTGCGCTCAGTCAGTCATCGCCGGATGTCGGCTGAGATCAACCGCGGCCTCGGGCTGGCCGACATCGGTCACACCGCCGGCCAGACCACAGATCACAGTCACTGAGAAGGGCGGGCCGATGTCGCTTCCCACGCATGAAGATGTGGACGCTCGCCCCGTCGCGCCGGTGGCATCGGCCGATCCGGTGCGGGTGCGCGGTGACTTCGACAGTCCGTCGCGCTGGCTCTGGCTGATCAAATGGTGCGTGCTGGCCACCCCGCACTACCCGATCCTGATCGCCCTGTATCTGGCCTACGTGCCGCTGACCTTGGTTGCCGGAGTGGCGATTGCGATCACCGGGCGATACCCGCGACCGATCTTCGACTTCAATGTGGGCGTGCTGCGCTGGTCGTGGCGCGTCATGAATTACCGGTTTCCGATGAACAGCACCGACAGATTCCCACCGTTCACGCTGGCGTCTCGGCCCGACTATCCGGCCGATCTGCAGGTCGACTATCCCGAGCGGCTTGAGCGCCGGGCGGTGCTGATCAAGTGGTGGTTGTTGGGGTTGCCGCAGATCCTGATGTGTTGGGCTCTGGAGCCTGCGCTGCAGTTGCTCTGCGTGATCAACGCGGTGGCGTTGTTGATCACCGGGACGATCCCGACCGGCATGTCGGATCTGCTGTTGGGCATCGTCCGGTGGCGTTACCGAGTGGCTGTCTACGTCTCCTTGATGAGCGACGAGTATCCGCCTTTCCGGCTGGATCAGGGCGAACTGTGGGGGAGCGATGGCGCGCCGTAATCCGCTGTTCCCGTACGTGTATCGGCTCGGGATGCCGTTCTTCGACCGGCTGTTCTATCGCCGGTACCGTCGGACGGCCATGAGCCACGCGATGGGCCGGTTGCTGATGGTCGGTCTCGGGCCGGGTGCGGACCTGATGTTTCTGCCCGCGGCGGTGACGTCGGTCGCGGCCATCGAACCGGAGCCCGCGATGCGTCGGATGGCCGCCGCGATCGCCCGCCGTCACGGCATCACGGTGGATATAGTCGATGGGGTGGGTGAGTCGATTCCCTTCCCGGACAACAGTTTCGACTCGGTACATGTCGGTCTCGTGCTGTGCTCGGTCGACGACGTCGATGCCACCCTCGGCGAGATTCGCCGGGTGCTGGCCCCAGGGGGCCGGCTGGTGGTGCTCGAGCATGTCCGCGGTGACGGCGCGATGGGTCGATTCCAAGACCTGATCGCGAAGCCGTGGGCATGGCTGGCGTCCGGCTGCCGGCCGAACCGCCGGACCATCGACGCCATCGCCGCAGCAGGATTCGACACCACCGCACTGTCCAGCATTCGACGTACTCCGGTACCGCCGCCGTGCACACCGCAGCTGCAGGGGTTCGCCACTGTGCTGCGTGAACCGCCGATCAGGCGTGAACGTGGGCTAGGTAACGTCGAGAGATTGGAGTTCCCACCATGAGTAGAACAATTGTGAGCCGCCGAGCGGCCGTAGGTGTCGGCGCGGCCTTGGCCGCCGGGCTCGTCCCGTTGGCGATCAGCCCCCCGGCCTACGCAGACGGGGGTGGCCGCGGTTTGGGCGCCGACTCTTGGCTCTTCGGTGACTTCGGAGACCCGGGTGCCGCGCTGTCCACCGTGGTCGACGACCCGGACTTCATTAGTCGCACAACCGATTTCGGGTTGTTCACCCTCACCTCGGCTGGGGACCCCTCTGACGACAACTACGTTGCGGTCGTCCTTCAGACGTCGCTGTTCACCGACATTCTGACGTCGGGAACCGATCCGGAGGACAACCTGGGGTTCGGTGCGGCGAGTATCGGGGTGGCCGGGGAGACGATCAATACGTTCATCGTTCCGGACAATCCGGATCTGGACTTCTCGTTCTCCCTGCCGTTCACCGATCCCTTCGCCGAGTTCTTCATCGAACTCATCCAGCTCGGTCTCGTCTGAGCCAGCCGAGAAAGCTATTCCGTCCTATTCGCTGGCCACCGCGTCGATGATGTTGAGCCTCGCGGCCCGTCGTGCGGGCGGCACCGAGCCGAGCAGGCTGATCGCCACCGCGCCAACCGCGTAGGCCGGTGCCAACGCGCTCGGTTGGAACCTGACGGTGAAATTCATGATCTCGGCGCTGACCAGGCTGTAGAGCCACTGATCGGTCAGACCGATCACCAGCCCCGCCAGGCCGCCGATCACGCCGATACCCGCCGCTTCGGCCAGCACCATCTGCACGGTGAAGCGGCGATTGGCGCCGATCGCTCGCAGTACGCCGATCTCGCGGCGGCGTTCGAGCACCGAGAGCGTCAAGGTGGTGAACAAGGCCACCGCGGCGACGAAGACCACGATGAGCCATACCGCGTTGGCGATCACCATGCTCTGATGCAGCGGCGCCTCCAGTCCCGCCAGAGCGGTGTGACCGTCGTAGACGTAGTTCGGCTCTGGGACGACTCGGCGGATATCGGCGCGCAACCGAGCCGGATCGACATCGTCGGCGGCCGTCACCTGCAGTGTGGTCACCGCCGGGCGATCGAACCAGGCACGCAAGTGGTCGAGTCCGATCCCGACCGTCCCGATAACTGTCGAGAAGTACGGCACCAGCGCCAGCACCGCCGCCTGCCGCGGGCCGCGCGGTGTCTGGAGGTGCAGCTCGTCGCCAACCCGCACACCCAGGGTTGCGCCCAGGTTCTGTGACAGCACCACACCCCGGCCGTCGAGTACATCGCGGCGCGTCTGGTCATCCAGCGCGCGAAACAGCGGATCGGCCGATCCGGGAGAGAATCCGTCGAGCATCACCCGGGTGCCGCCGATCACCGCAAATCCGTAGGCGCCTGGGCAGACCCGGGCAACCCCCGGTATCGCGGCCACGCGATCTTCCAGGCCCGGAGGTAGCGCGTCGGTGGGAAAGCTGTCCGGAGCGTTCGCGCTGACCCATACGTCGACTCCCGCGACGGGCGCGAAGATGGCGCGCGCCGAGGAGATCATGTCGTTGTCGGTTCCGGTGATGACCACGGTGGTGACCACGGCGATCAGTACGGTCATCACGGTGGCCCACACCCGCCGCGGCGCACGCTCGATCGTGGCCGCTCCGACCGCGCCGACCGTTCCGAAGGTCCGGGCGGCAGCGGCCGCCGCGGTGACCAGAAACGCGGTGAGGGCGAAACCGAGGATGATCTCGGCGCAGAACACCGCCATCATCGCCGCCAGGGAAGTGGCGCCGCGATGGCCGACGATGATCAACAGCGACACCGCGAGCACAGCGACGGCCGCAACCCCGGACACCGCCCGCAGCCGGCGTGGCACGGTGTCGGCGGCGGATGCCCCGACGGGCGCCAATGCCTCGATCGGCGACACCTTGTAGACCTGCCGCGCTGCCATGGCCGCCGCGGTCGCGCTGCTGAGCACTGTCGCCGCAATTGCGACCGGCAGTGCGTAGCCGGGCAGCCAGTACTCGACCCGGGCTTCGAGTCCCTGCGTGATGGCCGGCGGCAGTCGGCGGATTGCCAAGTGGCCCAAAAATATTCCCAGGACCGATCCGACGGCGCCGCCCAGCACGCCGAGCGCTGCGGCTTCACCGATCAGGTCGGTCACGATCGTGGAGCGGCGGCCCCCGATCGCGCGCAGTGTCGAGATGGCCGGGCGGCGCTGGGCGATCGCCATGGTCATCGTGGTGTAGACCAGGAATGCGCCGACCACCAGCGCAACCGCCGCGCCCATCAGCGCCATGTAGTTCATCAGCCGGACGCCGTCGCCGGCGCGAGTGGCCCGCATCCGTGGTTCGGCGACGATCGCTCGCCCGTTGACGGCGGAGGTCACCGCCGTCCGCACCGCGGCGGGGTCGGTGCCCGGCTTGGTGGTGATCAGTATCGAATCGAGTTGGCCCAGCCGCCCGGTGATGTTCTGCGCCAAGGCAAGTGGGGCGAGCACATAGTTGCCGCCGTTGAGGTCGGCGAGATGCTTGCCGGTGAGTACCTGCGTCACGGTGACCCAGGTCGTGCCCAGCCGGAATCCGTCACCCTTGCCATGGCCGACGCCCGGTCCGACCTGCACGCCGCTCGGTGTCCCGGACGGTCCCGTCGGTGGATGGGCGAGCGCGTCGGCCAACGCGCCGGCCAGGGCGATGCTGCTGGCATCCGCGCCGAACAACAGCATCGTCCCCGCGGCCGTGGGAGTGGCCGTCCGGATCAACGGTGCCGCGGTCGCGACGCCGGGAACCCGGGCCACCTCGGCTTCCAGGGCGTCGGGAAATCCGGCGTCGGTGACGCCGGATACCTCGAGTGTGGCGATCCCGGCGATCCCGTCGGAGAGTCGGTTCACCGAACCGGTGATCGACCCGAAGATGCCCAGCACCGCAACCAGATACATCGCCGAGACGGCCATGACCGTGATCGAGGCGATGGTGCGCCGCCGGTGTACGGCCAATTCGCGCAGACTGAACAGTCGAAGTCGGCTCGCGGTGGCGGCGATCGCCGACATCATCGCCGGACCGTCGCCCGTTCGTGGCGGGGCGACCCGCTGCGCCCGGCTTCGCCGCGCTTGCGATCCCCGCTGTCGGACCCGACCCGGCCGTCCTGCAGGCTGATCACCCGGTCGGTGGCCGCCGCGGCGTCGCGGTCGTGGGTCACCATCACCACCATCCGGGCGCGGCCGCCCTCGTGTGCGACCTCAGCCAGCAGTCGCAAAATCGCAGCGCCCGTAGCCGAGTCGAGATTGCCGGTAGGTTCGTCGGCGAGAATCAGCGACGGATCCATCATCAGGGCCCGTGCGATCGCGACACGCTGCAATTGGCCCCCGGACAGCTCCGCCGGCCGGTGTTCGACCCGATTGCCGAGCCCGACCCGCCCCAGTAACTCGATCGCATCGCGCTTGACTCTGTCCAGGCGGCTGCCGTCGAGGAGCTTGGGAACGGCTACGTTCTCCCACGCCGACAGGGTCGGCAGCAGGTTGAAGAACTGAAAGACGAAGCCCACCCGATGGCGGCGAAACGCTGACGCCTGCTCGTCTGTGAGCTGGCCGATCTCGGCGCCGTCGAAGGCGATCGAACCGCTGTCGGGGGAGTCCAGTGCCCCGAGCAGGTGCAGCATCGTGCTCTTGCCCGCGCCCGACGGCCCGACGATCGACACGAACTGACCGCCGGTGAGATGCAGGTTGATCCGGTCGAGTGCTCGCACCCGTTGGCCGCCGATCTGGTACTCGCGGACGACGTCGCGTAGTTCGATGGTCAGCTCACTTGGGCGCGGCTGATCCCGGTGAAGGCGAAGATCGGTGTGCAAGGGCGTCACTCCCTATCCGCGGGTTCTGATCCTTGACACGCTTGGCGAGGCGGTGTGGTTCAGCGTGGGGACCGGGTTTCCGGGAATTGCACCCTAGGACGCTTAGGACGCTTAGGACGCCGCGGCGTCGAGGAGCGCACGCAGGGTGCTGTGGATCTGGCGGACGGCATCGTCGATGTCACCCATCGGCTGCAGCAGATGGCTCAACGTCAGCCGGACATCGACCTCGACGATCGAATTGAGCTGGCGGTCGATCGCGTCCGGCAGGTCGTAAAACGAGCGGACCGCGGCCGCCATGGCCTCGACCGCACCGGCCAGGATCGGTGTCGGTCCCACTGTGAGCAGCGGAGTCAGGCCCGCCTCGGCCTGGTTCTCGCGGGTCAGCGTCGCGGTGACCAGGGGATCGTCGGCGGCGGCACGCAGGGTGAAGTCGGCGCCGGCGGCCAGACCGGCGGCGATGTCGTCGGGGTGGGACTGGATGGCCGCGATCACCCCGGTGATGAACCGGGTGGTCTCACGCTGAACCAGGGCCTCGCCCAGGGCCTGCTTGGCGCCGATCTCCTTGTACAGCACCTGCCGGCCGATGCCGACTGTGGCGGCGATGCGTGACATGTTCACCGCTTGCCACCCCTCGGCGCAGACCAGGGCATGGGCCGCGTCGAGGATCCGGTTCTGCAACATCTGCCGGACCTCGGCCTGAAAATTCGGCACAGCGGGCATCCTCATAGGATAGACGACAAAAATCTAGAAATGTCGCACTATGCACATCTATGGTGTAGTTGTATCGGATCAATACAGGTGCTGGCTGGGTGTACGGAGTCGGAGGCGGATGGTGCCGTCGTCGGGAAATGCGGACCAGGTCAAAGGTGCGCTGGCCCGGTTGTCGAGCCGGTACCGCGCGGTGATCTACCTGGCCTACTACCTCGGCTGGACGACAGCGCAGATCTCCGCCGAACTCGGCATCGACGACGACACCGTCAAGGGCGACCTGCACGACGCGCTGTGCGCATTGCGGGCCGGTCTTCCGACCGCCCGAATCGACCGGTAATACCGCGGGCTACCAGCCGAGCAGCACGAGTTCGGAGCAGAATCCCGGTCCCATCGCGACCATCAGGCCGAACGAGCCCGGCGGAGGCGGATCGGCCATGGTCGCCCGCAATACGTCGAGTACCGACACCGATGACAGATTCCCGTTCTCGCGCAACGAGGTTCGGGTTCGATCCAGTGCATCGGCAGGAAGATCCAACACGTCTTGGACCGCTTCGATGACCTTCGGCCCGCCGGGATGGCAGACATAGGTCGATACGTCGTCGACGGACATCCCGCAGTCGGCCAGGAAGTTGCGAACATCCTCGGCCAGATATTTCTCGACGACGGTGGCCACTTCGACGGAGAGCTTGATCCGGAACCCGCTGGTGCCGATATCCCAGCCCATCACGTCCTGGGTGTCGGGATAGAGCCGGCTGCGGGTGGCCAGCACTTTCGGCACTGTCGGTCTGACCGGGCGTCGGTTCGCCCCGGTCGCGATCACGGCGGCCGCACCGTCACCGAAGAGGCTGGCCGCGACGAAATTGGCCATCGACCGGTCATCGCGCTGGATGGTCAGCGAGCACAGTTCGACCGCGAGCAACGCCGCCACGTGGTCGGGGTAGGCGCGCAGATAGTCGTACATTCGGGCCACCCCGGCAGCACCCGCGACGCAGCCCAAGCCGAACAGCGGGATGCGTTTGACGTCTGGCCGCAGCCCGACCCTGGCCGCCAGCCTGGCCTCCAATGTCGGTACGGCAAGCCCGGTCACCGTCGTCGACACCACGACGTCGACGTCGGCCGGTTTGACCTTGGCGGCATCCAGGGCCGCCAGCAGCGCCTGCTCGCCGAGGTCGAGGGCGACTTCGATGAACGTGTTGTTCGCCTCGGTGAAACCGCTCAGCTCGCCGTAGCGCGGCAGCGGCAACGCCAGATGGCGCGATGCGACGCCGCTGGCCTCGAAGAACCGCCGAAATTCGGGACCGGCGAAGTCGCCCAATGCCTGGGCGGCTTCGTCCTGGCTGCATCGATTCGGTGGGAATTCAACGGCTACCGCGGCGAGCGAAGGCGAAGACGGAGTCATGTCGGTGTCACGTTGCCGAACGCTCCGCGGTTCAATTCCGCTACCGCGCTGAACCTTCCGACCTTGGCGTTCGTGTGCGGCGACCGGCGTCGCGGTGCACCGAACTTGGCAATTGCCGCACACCGGCGTGGCGGCGTCGCGCGGTGCGGTAAGAAAGGGCGTGGCAGCTTCCAGTTCCTCCGGCGATCTTGCCCCAGCCGACCCGATCGCGCTGGCCCGCGCCAACTGGGAGCGGGCCGGCTGGGGTGAGGTCGCCGACGGGATGGTGGCGGTGACATCGGTGATGCGTGCCCACCAGATTCTGCTGGCACGGGTGGAGGCGGCCCTGCGCCCCTACGACTTGAGCTTCTCCCGTTTCGAGCTGCTGCGGCTGCTGGCGTTCAGCCGTTCTGGCGCATTGCCGATCACCAAGGCTTCTGACCGGCTGCAGGTGCACGTCACCAGCGTCACGCACGCGATCCGGCGGTTGGAGGCGGCCGGCCTGGTCGAGCGGCTGCCGCACCCCACCGACGGCCGCACCACGCTGGTGTCCATCACCGACGTGGGTCGCACCACCGTCGCGGACGCGACGGTCAGGCTCAACCGCGAGGTCTTCGCCGATGTCGGTATGTCGGAACAGGAATCGCGAACGCTGTCCTCGGCGATCGAGACGTTGCGGCGCAACGCCGGGGACTTCTAGCGATTCACGGCCGCGCAGCGGGGGACGGAATGGGGATGGTGGCAATGACGGCGGTGCCGGCTCCCGGGCGAGACCGGATGTTGAGCCGGCCACCGACCAGCTCGGCGCGCTCGGCCATCGACAACACCCCGTAGCCGCCCATCTCATCGCCGCCCACCGGGTGCTCGAAGGTGTCGAAACCGACCCCGTCGTCGACGATCTCCAGCCGGGCCGTTTCGGGATCGTCGGTGACCGTGAACCCCAGCCGCACGGTCGTCGCGGCCGCGTGTTTGAGCACGTTCTGCAGGCCTTCCTGCGCGATCCGGTAGAGCGCCAGCTCGATGTGCTCGGGCAGCCGGATCTCGGCCAGATCCAGCTCGATGGTGAGCTGCGGGATCGACCGGGCGAGGCTGGCCAGACCGCCGGACAGGCCCAGGTCGTCGAGCACCGGGGGCCGCAGCCCACTGATCGCCACGCGCGTCTCCTGCAAGGTCAGCCCGGCGAGCTCGCGAGCGGCCTCCAGCTGCACCGAGGCCTCATCCGGGTCGTTGGAGACCGCACGAGCCGCGGCATCCAGCCGGTAGGACAGCGTCACCAGCCGCTGCGAGATGCCGTCGTGGATGTCACCGGCCAACCGGCGCCGCTCGATCTCCTGGGCTTCGATCACCTGCTCGACGAAGAGCTCGTGGGCACGTTCGCGCGCGACCAGCTGCCGGTGTAGCCGGGCCTGGTGCATGGCCCCGGCAATGAGGCGGCCGATCACCCGCAGCAGCTCGACGTCGCCCGGAGTGAACTCGCGGCGCGTCACGGTGTGCACGTTGAGCACACCCACCAGCCCGCCGGGATCGGTCTCCATCGGCACCGACACCATCGAGGTGAAGTCGCGCCCACGTAGCGATTCGATCGGCAGGTAGCGCGGGTCGGCTTCCTTGTTGTCGCTGATCACCACCGGCTCGCGGTGCCGCGCCACCCAGCCCGACACCCCGGATCCCAGCGGCAGCCGGATCTTGCCCACCTCG
>Ga0153956_1000161_pt1 | contig 86196 bp, 86 predicted proteins | sample TSFL040MetaG_FD_104704 | JGI IMG/M metagenome (GOLD analysis project Ga0153956, IMG submission 104704) | Attine ant fungus gardens microbial communities from Florida, USA - TSFL040 MetaG | ecosystem: Host-associated > Fungi > Mycelium > Unclassified | place: USA: Florida, Wekiwa Springs... | reverse complement strand
GCATCAGATCGAGCATGCTGCCCAGCCCGAAGTCCGGTCCGTAGTCCTGCGCCGTTCCGGTCGCACACGCGAGCTGCTTGAGACCCATCAGGTTGCAGACCTCCTTGCCGAACTGACTGTTGAACAAGGTTTTGCCCAGCAGCAGGTGCGACCGCAGGCTGCCCGCGTTCTCGTCGATGACGTTGTAGAAGTTGTCGATGAACAGCGGCCCCACGTCGAGGATCTCGCGCAGGTCACGTTCGTTGTCGGTGAGCGTCGTGGCGACCGTCCGGACACCGGTGAACGCCTCTCGCAGCCGATCGGAGTTGCCTTCGAGAAGCCGCGATGTTTCGGCGAGCAGCCGGTTGATCTTGGCTCCGGTGCTTCCGGATCCCAGGTGTTCTGCGGCCAGGATGTCGCTGAGTTGGTGGACGTAGGAACCGAATTCGCGCAGTGCGGCGTCGTTTCGCGACGCAGCCTCGCTGAGTTCGGCGATGTTGGCGACGATCGTCTGTATGGTCTTCTTGCTGCGCGCGCCCTTGTCCGACCCGACGCGCAGGGCTTCGGATAACCGGCCCAGGGTCGCCTTGATGTCTGGACCGTTGCCGACGGTGATCTGCGAGCCGAGTGCGACGAATTCGCCCAGCGGGCCCGCATTGTTGTCGTCGCCGCGCAACGCGCTGCCGAGCTTGTCCATCATCGCCAGGGTCCGTTCGAACTCCACCGGTGTGCGGGTCCGGTCCAGGCTCAGCACATCGCCGTTGCGCAGCTTGGGTCCGCCGCGATAGGCCGGGGTGAGCTCGACGTGCCGGTCGGTGAGCACCGAGGAGGACACGGTGACGGCTTCAGCGTCGGCGGGGATGTCGACTCCGGCGTCGATCGCGAGCTTCACCTCGACGTAGCCGCCTCTGGGGGTGATGCTGGTGACCTTGCCGACGTCCATTCCGAGCACCGACACCCCGTTGCCGGCGTAAAGCCCTACGGCGTCTTGGAACTGGGCCGTCACCCGGATCTTGTGCAGGGACAGCCTCGGCAGGTCGGGGATCAACTGCGGTGCCACCGCGGCACCGGTCACAGCCAACACGAGGGCGGCCGCACCGGCGAGCACGTAGAGCTTGAGCGCGCGACTCATTCGCAGTCCTTGAAATACTCGACCAGGTTGAACTGTCTGGCGCGTCCACTCAGTGCGCACATCCAGGAGTCCACGAAGATCCCGGCGGGCAAGAAGACATCGGCCGCATTGCCGCTGCCGGTGGCGTTGGCGAAGTTACGCAGGGCGACCGGGGTCGACTGCAGGAAGCTGCGCAGCAACGCGTCATGATCGGCGGTCATCTTCATGAATTCATCGAAGTCGCGGATCATCTGGTTGACGGCCGCCTCGTCGCGCAGGATTCCGTGGGTGCGATCGACCAGCAGCGTGGCGCTGGCGAACAGTTGTTGTACGGCCGCACGGCGGGTGGCTATCTCGCGCAGCACATCGCGGCCCTGTAAGACCAGGGCGCCGAGGTTGGCCCGCTGGTCGCGCAGCATGGTGGTGAGTGTTTCGGTGTTGGTCAGCAGCGTGCCGAGCTGCTCGCGGCGATCGGCGATGATGTCGGCCATCGCCTGCAGGTTGGTCAGCGCCTGCGGCAGTTCTTCGGCGACCCCACCGAGGTTGGCGTTGAGCATGTTCAGCGAGTCGACGAATCGGTTGGCGTCCACCGGCCCCAGGGTGCGCGTTGCCCCGGCGAGGGTGCGTTGCAGATCGTAGGGAACCTGGGTGTGCGCCAAGGTGATCGTTCGGTTCTCCAGCTGCCCGGTGCCCGCCGGTGACAGTTCGAGATAGCGCGACCCCAAGATGGTGGTCAGCTTGATCGCGGCGCGGGTGTCGGCGCCCAGCGGGATGCCGCGCTCGACATTGAATCCGATCACCACGTGGTCACCGGCGAGCTTGACGCGTTCAACGGCGCCGACCTTGACGCCGGCGATAGTCACCACGGCGCCGGAGCGGATCTGGGCCGCCTGGGCGAATTGTCCGTGGTATCGGATCTTTCCGATGCCCAGGCCCGAGTACACGACGGTCGCCGTGAGCACGGCGACGATGATGACGATCGAGATGACGCCCATCCAGGGTCGGCTGAACGATTCGATGGGGCGTCTGAGCGCGGCGGGGATCAGACTCATCGGCATGCCGCCGAATGCTGGTGGGCGAGACCTTCGCTGGCGGTGGCCGCGCCGACGAAGGACCGGAACCAGTGGAACAGGCCGCGCCACAGGCCCAAGTCCAGTTCGCAGGCGTAGACATCGCTGTAGGTGCCGCTCTGGGTGATCCGGGCCAGCCCCTGCAGTACGTACGGGAGGTTGGCCGCCATGTAGGCGAATCGTTCGCGGCCGTCGTTGACCCCGTAATTGAGCAGCCCGGGTTGGCGCGCGATGAACTCTTCGAGATCGGGGGTGATGTTGTCGACGACGGTGGACAGTCGCGCCATGGTGGCGTTGATCGAGCCCACTGAGTCGACCAACGGTTCACGGTGATTCGCCAGCGTGACCATGGTGTCGCGCGACTGGCGGATCATGTTCTCCATGTTGGTGCTCTGCTTGGCCAGGTCGGTCATCAGCTGATTGAGGGTGGTGATGAGTGTGCTGAGCACTTCGTCTGGGCCGGCGAAGGTTTCGGCCATCTGCGAGGCCTGGGTGATCAACGTCAGCATGGAGGCGTGATTGCCTTGTAGCGCCAGAACTGTCGCGTTGCTGATGTTGTCCACCTGTTCGGGGTCCAGCTCGGCGAACAGTGGCTCGAATCCGTTGAGCATGTAGGACACGTCCAGTGATGGGTTGGTGCGTTCGATCGGTATTTGGCCGTGGTTGGGCAGGATCTCGTGATTGCCGCCGGGCCCTTGAGCCAGTCCGAGATAGCGCTGCCCGATGATGCTCTGGTAGGTCACCGAGGCAATCGTGTTCTGGTAGAGCTGCTGGCTGCGTTGCACGCGGAACTGCACTTGGGCCGCGGTGCCGTGCAGTTTCACCCGGTCGACCCGCCCGACCCGCACCCCGGCAACGCGCACATCGTCGCCCGGTGCCATGCCGGACGCGTCACTGAAGATCGCCGAGTAACTGTAGGTGGGCCCGGCGATGTCGCGGCGCAACGTGTTGTAGACCATCCAGGTGACGGTCAGGGCGAAGCTGGTGAAGATGGCCATGCCGATCACCGATTTGGAACGACTCCTCACCGGACACCTTCTTTCACGGCCGGGCTCAGGCGCACCGTGCTGCCCCGCAACAGCGGTGCCAGCAGCAGCACCGTGGGCGTGTCGGAACGCCCGGTGATCCGGCTGATCTGTTGCTTTTCCTGCGGACTGCCCACCACGCCGACGTTGCCGCCGATGACCGCGCTCGCCGGCTCGACGGTGGCGACTTCGGCCGGCGGCGGTCCGGGCGGTGGGGGGATCGGTGGTCCCTGCGGATCGCCGGGCATGGAGTGCCGGGGTGGGGTGAGGTTCGGCCGGTTCTCGGTCATGCCCGGGGTAGGGGAGACGCCCTGGGAACCCAACGCGGGAAACAGGTCCGGGGCGGTGGGCACTTCCGGTGCGGTGGCGCAGCTCGGACCGGCCAGCTCGCCGTAGCGGGGGCAGTCGGCGCGGACGTAGGTGCGGCTGGGCGTCAGGGCTATGGCCGCCTTGACCTGAAGCAGCTTCCCGTCTGCGTCCCAGATGACGTCGTAGACTCGGTTGGCGAGAGTTTGCAACTTGGTTGACACACCGTGGAATTCGCCGGCATGATCCGCGATCACCCCGAGGGCGGGGGTGAACTGGCTGGTGATGGTGATCATCCGCTCGGTTTGGTTCTCCAGGGCGCTTGCCAACGTGGTCGCGGTGTCGGTTCCGCCGGTGAGCAGGCTGGACAGCTGCGGTCCTTTCTCCGCGATGGTGGCCATCGGCTGAATCGAACGGTCCAGGGCGTCGAACAGTTCCGGGGAGACCCGCTGTAGGCCCTCGGCCGCCGCCGCCAGCGCCGACAGCGTGGTGGGATCAGCGTCGTCGGTGGCGACGACGGAGTTGAGTTGCGCCAGAATCTCGTTCAGGTTGTGACCGGTGTCGGTCAGCTCTTGTCCGCGGCCGTGGGTCGCGGTGCCCAGGGCGGCGATCACGCCGACGGTGGTGTCGTCGGGTTTGCGGCCCAGGGGGCTGATCAATTGCCGGAGCTTGTTCAGCACGTTCTGGAACAGCACGGTGGGCAGCGATTGGTCTTCGAGGACCACCGAGCCCGACCGCAGATGATCGGGGGCAGCACCGTTGTCGACCAACTGGATCGCGGAGACGGCGAACAGGTTGGCCGGCACGACGCGCGCGGTGACGGTGCTGGGGATCTTGGCCGCGTGCTCGGGCTTGAGCACGACGTGGACTTCGTTGGGCAGTCCGTGGGTGGATGGGGTGATGTCGGCGACCGAACCGACCAGAAGTTCGTGGTACTTCACGTCGGAGCGCGGCGGCAGGCCATCGCCGATGTTGGACAGCCGCACATCGATGCGGACCAGGTTGTCCAGCTTGCCCTGGGATTTGGCGACCATCAGCGTCGCGGTGGCCACGGCGATGACGATGAAGGCGACGCCCAGCACGAATATCCGAAGGTTGGAGGGTCCGCGCGGATCGGTGTCGAACGAGTTCGGCATCGCCTAACCCCCGAACCTGGCGCCGGATTCGACACCCCACAGCGCCATGGTCAAGAACATGTTCACCACGACCACCGCGGTGACACTGGTGCGCATGGCGCGTCCGGCGGCGACGCCGACACCGGCCGGTCCGCCCGAAGCGATAAAGCCGTAGTAGCTCTGGATGGTTGAGGACACGAACACAAAGACGGTGGCCTTGAGCGTCGCATACAGCACGTCGCGACCGTTGACGAACAGCGAAAAGTAGTGCAGGTAGGACCCGTTGGATTGCCCGGAGATCAGGATGACCGAGAACTGACAGGACAGGTAGGCGATACCCAACGCCACCAGGAACAGCGGCACGACCGCGATCACCGAGGCGACCGCCCGGGTGGTGACCAAGAACGGGATGGGGTTGATCGCCATCGCTTCCAGCGAATCGATCTCCTCGTTGATGCGCATCGCTCCGAGTTGGGCGGTGAAGCGACAACCGGCCTGGGCGATGAACGCCATTCCCACCATGATCGGGGCGAGTTCGCGAGTGGTGGCGAACGACGAGATCAGGCCGGTGGCCGGTCCCAAACCCAGCAGGTCCAGGACGTTGTAGCCCTCGACGGCGACCAGTGCGCCGGCGATCGCGCCGAGTGCCAACGCGACCGCGATGGTGCCACCGCCGACGACGATCGACCCGTTGCCCCAGGCGATATCGGACAGCAGCCGCAGCATCTCGCGTCGGTAGTGCCGGAGCATGGTCGGGATGGACGCGAGCGTGCGCCCAAAGAAATGCACCAAGTGGCCGGCGCGGGCCACGGCCAAGAAGAACCCGGTGAACAGGTCGGTGATCGGTCGCATCCCGGGGATCTGAAAGGCACTGGGAATGACCATGGTTACAGCGCCTGCCTGGGGAACAAGATCACGTAGAGCTGGCTCATCACGACGTTGACGAGCATCAGCAGCAGGATCGACTCCACCACTGCGGCGTTCACCGAGTTGGCGACTCCGGCGGGTCCGCCGTGACTGTCGAGACCCTTCTGGCAGCTCACGATCGCGACGATCATCCCGAAGACGATGGATTTGGCGAATGCCAGCCACATGTCCCCGACGTCGGAGAACGAGGAGAAGGTCGCGATGAACGAGCCTGCGGTCCCGTTCTGCAGGAACACGTTGAAGATGTAGCCGGCGACGTAGCCGACGAAGAATGTGATGCCGGTGAGGAGTACGCCGACGGTCATCAACGCGGCCAGCCGGGGCACCACCAGGCGCCGTACCGGTGAGACGCCCATGACCTCCATGGCCTGGATCTCTTCACGCATGGTCCGTGATCCCAGGTCGGCGCAGACCGCGGAGCCCACAGCCACCGCCAGCAGCATCGCGGCGACCAGGGGGGCGGCCTGGCGGATGATCACCAGTCCGGTGGCCGCACCGGCGAGCGAGGAGGCGCCGACTTGGCCGGCCAGCACGCTGAACTGGATCGAGAGTGTCACGCCCACCGGGATGGTGACGAAAACCGTTGGTAGGAAAGCGGCACTGGTCACGAAAGCCGTTTGATCGATGAACTCACCGATCAGGAAGCGCCCGCGGAACAGATCGGCGAACAGGTACTGGACGGCCCGGACCCCGAGCACCACCTGGCTGCCGCCGGTGCCCAGCGATTGGATCGGGTGGTTCTTCAGGTACTGCAGGAGCCAGTCGACCACGGCCCGCAGGCCCGGCCGGCCGGCCATCTGTTGATCAGCGAGGTGAATCAGGCGACGGGTGGAGTCCGATACAGACATCGGGTCACTGCATGCAGACGTTGGCGACCAGCAGCACCGGCCACGACACGATCGACCCCAGGAACGACACCACCAGGTCCAGGCCTTGCATGTCGTGCAGGTGCGCGGTGTGGGTCAGCGACCAGATCAGCCCGATGATCAGGTAGGGCGTACCGAGGATCAGGCCCAGCCCGATCAACTCTCCGACGCTCATCCGGTAGCTCAGTAGACGACCTATGCCGTCGACGATTCCAGGCATCCGTAGTCTCTCCCGACTCTGTGGTCCCGCCGTGGCCGGCGGGGATGTGATGCAGGACTCAATTGGCGCTGTGCGAGCAGCATGCCACGGAGGGTGGTGCCCTGCAAGACAAAAGTTAATTTTGCTTTCCCATTTATTGGAGCTCGCAAGATCCGTCGCGATTGCTGACGCGCCCGGGGATACGGGGTTCTAGGAGCGCTTCAGTCATGGATTCAGGGCTACAAGCGGGCGCTATGCCGCGGAGAGCCGGTCGGGGCGGGCGGCGTGAGGGGGTTGCGCGCCGGCGGCGACGACCCCGCCGCGAGCGGCCATTAGTTAATTTTGGTTACCGCTTGATTGTGTGCGGTCGATCCTGGCGGCGGTGGCGGCAACAGGTGATTTGGTGCCCGGGCCATCCTTCTGTAATCTCGTAGATACCGACGCGGGGTGGAGCAGCTCGGTAGCTCGCTGGGCTCATAACCCAGAGGTCGCAGGTTCGAATCCTGTCCCCGCTACAAAAGAAATGGCCCCTAGGCGCAAGCCTGGGGGCCATTTTCGTGCCGTCAGTGGTCCCTGGTGGGGTCGAGGGTGAAGTCGCGTAGCACACTTGGCCTCCCGCGGCGTCGATGACTCGGATCTGCAGGTCTTGGGCGGGCAGGCTCACGCAAGTGCTACTGATCCCGCCGTGCACGGGTATCACGGCTGAACGGCCAGTACGCCGATCACAAAAAAGGCTGCCGCAGCGTGTGCTGCGACAGCCTTTTGAAGTCTGTGTGTTCGATCAGATTACCGAAACGCCCACAGCCTGTGGACCTTTCGCGCCCTGTTCTACCTCAAACTGAACCCGAGCGTTCTCTTCGAGCGTGCGGAATCCGCCGCCAGTGATCTCGGAGTAGTGAACGAAGACGTCAGGCGCTCCGCCATCGGGGGCGATGAAGCCGAAGCCCTTTTCGCCGTTGAACCATTTCACAGTGCCCTGTGCCATTACTTAACTTCTCTCATTTTTCCAAGCGCATCAAGAAAGATGTGCGGCATTGACGGTAGCACGGACTGTCTGGTCGCGGCTCTTTCCCGTGCAACGAGTAGAGAGTGGACGCCTTGGTCCGCTTGCGGGTCGAGCTTGCGCTGGGCCCAACATCTCGGTGTCGTCGGGATATCAAGGGCAGCAGCTACTTTGAATACTGTGTTCAGTGGAGCGTGAGTGGCTGAAGGGCGTAGGAATCGGATCCCTGCTCATGGGTTTCGTGTCGTGGGCTGCCCGTGTTCTCGGTAGGGGAAGGTAACCACCTCGCCCCGGTTGATCGACACCCAATCCCGCGCTTCCAAATAGGGTCGGAACGTCTCGGCGATGCGCGCTTGGTCGGCAGGAGTCTTGGGCCGCTGCAGCTCGTACAGATGCGGGAACTCGGTCCAGCCGACAACGGCGTCCCACAGGCGTAGGGCGGCATCGCCGGTGGGCGGATCGATGAGCACCGGCCCGAACAGGCACTGCCCGTCGGGAAAGAACAGCGTGGGCACCCCGTAGCCGCTGGCGGCGACCACCCGTCGATGGTCGTCCAGGACCTCGTCGCTGGTGGTCGGGTCGGCGATAGCCTGATCGGCGAGTTCGGGATCGAAGCCGAGTTCTTCGAGCAGTCGGCGGGCAACTGCCTTCTCGTGTGGTTTGCGGCCCTCGACGTGCAGAGCGCGGCCGGCGCGCTCGTACCAGGCATCGACGTCGGCCATCGACCGGCGACGCAGCAGCGCCCCGATGCGCATCATCGACCAGCCATAGGACCACTCGCGTTCCCAGGGATGCTTCTTGCCCTCTCGGCGATTGATCTCCTCCAGGCTGAAGAAGCGCCAGTTCACCGTCAGGCCGGTGAGATCGCGGACTTCCCGGATCCACCGCGAGGTCTGGTAGGCGTACGGGCACATGACGTCGAAGTGGAAGTCGACGAAATCCGGGCGACTGGTCACATCGTGAACCTCAGGCCGCGGGCGGCGCGATCGCCGAGCTCGCCATCGCCCGTCCAGGTGACGGCGCCGGAGTCGATCTGGGCCTGCGGGTCGATGCGTCCGCACGCCAGTTGGATGAAAGTCGTGGAATCGGTGCTCAGCGTGACATCCGGACTATCCAGGTGGTCAACGGATTTGGCCCGTCCATCCACGGCGACATGCAACTGCGCCGCGATGGGTCCGGTGAGATCGAAGGTGATGCTCTTACCGTCGGGCAGTCCCACCTTCTTGCCGACGATGTAGCCCAGGGAACCGGCCACCTCAGCCAGCGCGATCTGGGCTCCGAGACCGGCGTCCTCGGTTGTGCGGCCGAGCGGGGTGGTGATGTCACGTTCGTGCACCCAGAAGTCGAAGACCCGGATCTCCAGGAACCTCCCGTAGGTCGCGGGGCCGACCGGAGTCCACGACGGCCGTATCAGATCCGCGTCGGACAACGTGGCCAGGTCGTTTCGACGGCGGTCATAGATCGCGCGGACCAGGTCGCTGTACGTCGCGCGGTCGGTGTCGGCGTCCCGCAGGAATTCCGCGGCCTTCTCGAATGGTGGCGGAGTGCGGTCGTCGTCGGGAAGCCACCCTGCCATCACCGCTTCGATACTCGTGACGTGGTTGACCACGTCGCGGACCGTCCAGTCCGGGCACAGTGACTGAGCCTTCCACTCGGCGTCGCTGAGATCGGCGCAGAGGGCTTCTATCACGGCGTAGCAGTCCCGCAGGGCGGTCGTGATGCTGTCCAAACTTTCGGCTACAGGTGTGTTCAACGCCGTTCTCCTTCGCTTCTGTCACGAGGATCCGACACGCACGAGCAGATATCAAGGAAATAGCGAGGACGGCCCTCAGATCACCCACGGTGCGATCAGCGTCATCGCTCCCAGGCCCACCAACCCGATGAAGAACGCCACGATGGTAAACCCCATCACTTGACGGACATTGAGCTTCGCGATCGCCAACAGCGGCAGCAGCCAGAACGGCTGGATCATGTTCGCCGCGCCTTCGCCGACGGCCACGGCCATGGAGACCAGCCCGAGATAGGCCGGCGACTGCTGGCCGATCGCCAGGGCGGAGTCGACGGCGATCGGGCCCTGCACTGCCCAGTGTCCGCCGCCGGACGGCACGAACAGGCTGATGATCACCGAGCCTATGAACGTCAGGAACGGCAACGTGTACTCCGTGGCGCCGTTCACCAGCGTCTGGGCCAGCAGTGTCTGCAGCGGCTTGGCCCCCTCGGCGCCCTGATACGCCAGCAGCCCGACCAGGCCGCCGTAGAGCGGATACTGCAGCAGCAAGGGGCCCGATACCTTCGCCGCACCGGTGAATGCCCGGATGAATCGGATCGGCGTGCGGTGCAACAGGGCGCTGGTGATGGTGAACAGCATGATCATCGAGGAGATGTTCAGCACGCAACCACTGGCCACGAAATACGTGATGCCCGCGCCGAACAGCAGCACGTTGAGGATCCACTGGTTCTCCAGCCGTTCGGCGAACGTTGCGCTGCGCTGGGCGGCAATCTCCGGTTCTTCCTCGAACACAGCGGGATCCGGCACAAGAGCATCAGCCGGCTCCATCCGCCACACCGCGAGTGCGAGCATCCCCAACACGATGATCGCCGACAGCCAGCTGTACGGCTGGAAGATGGTCTGGCTCAACGGCACAGTGAATCCGGCGATCTTGTGGATGACATTCATGGGACTGCCGGCATCGGTGTTCGCCAGCGCGATCGACGACGAGAGCCCCTGCGTCCAGACGATGAAACCCATGAACGCCGCGGCGATCAGGTAGCCGAAATGCGAGTCGGGGAAGCGTCGCGCTACCTGCCGGGCGACCAGTGCGCCGGCCACCAGTCCCAAGCCCCAGTTCAGCAGGGACGCGGCGGCACTGACGGTGAAGCAGAGCAGCGCTCCCTGCACCTGGCTGCGCGGCGCTGCCGCGACGCGGACGATGGCACGTTTCAGCACGGGCGCTTCGGCCAGCGTGTAGCCGGTCACCAGGATCAGCACCATCTGGAAGGCGAACGTGAAGATGTTCTGCGGGCCCCACACCCCGGCGTACCAGGCCGCCAACATGCCGCTGGCCGATGCTCCGCGCACCAATGCGGCAACCAGGCCGGCGACGATCAGCGTGAGGATCACCGCGAACAGATACGGGTCGGGCATCAGGCGCTCGACATAGCGGACACTGAGTCCGGTGAGCGATTGCATGATGCCTCGGCGTTGCGTCGGCTGCTCGGTCATCGCGCCGTCTGCCCGGAGCTCGGTCATTGCGCAGCCTCTCGTTGGAAAACCGCTCGCACCGCGGTCGCTGGTGCGTGTGCCACGATAAATGCCGCGGCTGCGCGGGCCGGCGTTTTTCAGCGCATGGTGGCGTGCAGCGCGTCGGTCATTGCCTCGATCGCGGCCTCGTGTTCCAGCGGCCAGCCGTCGACCAGCCACAGGTGCATGAAGGAATCGACCATGGTGTACATCATCGCGATGGCCAGTCGCAGCTGGGCCTCGGTGGCGCCGGGCATGGCGTCGGCCTCGATCCACTCGGTGACGTTGTCCTCCATGGTGGCTCGGTGCGCCGCGGCGAACTCCGGGTCGGCCGCCCGCGCCTGATGCAGTGCCATGTAGAGCTGCGGCGCGGAGGTGTAGAAATCGACCACCTTCTCGAAGAAGGCCTTGATCGACGGCCGTCCCGATCTGCCGCCGCGCGGGGCATCCTGCTGAGACCAGACGGTCATCCGGGTGTTGCGCAGTTCGCGTAGCACCGCGGCTTTGGAGTCGAAGTGCAGATAGAACGTCGCCCGCCCGATTCCGGCCCGACGAACGATGTCGTCGATGGTCACCGCAACGTAGCCACGCTCGGCGAACGCTTCCAGCGCGGCGGCCATGATGTGGTCGCGGGTCATGGCGCGGTGCCGGTCGCGCATGGTGAGTTTCGGTGCGGTGGTGGTCATGTCAGGATCACCCCCTCCAGATGGCCCGTGGACCGCCACTTTTCCAGCATGTCGAAGAAGTCGACGGGCTTGCCACCGAAGTTGGTCGACAGCATGCCGTGCGGATTCTCCCGGTCGCCCTCGGAACTCAGGTAGCTCGGCGTGCACTCGGCATAGAAGGCCTTGGGTTTCTCCGACGCTTCGTCCATTGTGGCCAGCCACTGGTCTTCGGCGGCCTTGGTGGCCTCGATGGTGGTCGCGCCCCGCTGCACGAAAGTGCGGACCAGGTAGGCGAAATGGCGGGCCCGCTCCTCGGCGGTGTGCGTGTAGTTGGGGGACACCCCGGATTGGGTGTAGCCGAGGAAGAAGCAGTTGGGAAAGCCGTGGGTCTGCAGACCGTGTAGCGTCCGCATGCCTTGGGCCCATTTGTCGCTCAGGCGCACGGCGTCGCGGCCCACGATCTCGAAGCCGAGCCGGCGGGTGAACTCGGTGCCCACTTCGAATCCGGTCGCGAAGACCAGCGCATCGAGTTCGTATTCGATCCCGCCGACCACGACGGCGGTCTCGGTGAACCGATCGACGCCGCGTCCCTCGGTGTCGACCAACGTCACGTTGTCCCGGTTGAACGTGTCGAGATACTGGTCGTGGTAGCCGGGCCGTTTGCAGTTCAGCCGGTACCACGGCTTGAGTGATTCGGCGGTCTTGCGGTCGCGCACGGTTTCATCGATCCGGGTGCGCAGCCGCTCCATCGCCACATAGTCGGCGTGGAACAGGAAGTCGGCGATCTCTGGCGGCGTCATCTGCCGGCCGAGGCGCTGAGTCTCTCGAAACACCGCGGGCTCACTGAGTTCGAGGGCCTTCTGCGTCCAGCCGTCATCGGTGAGGTCGAGGTCCATCTCCACACCGCAGGTGACCCGGGTGAAGTTCTCCATGCGTTCGCGTTGCCAGCCCGGCTTCAGGCTTGCCGCCCACGCCGGGTCGGTGGGCCGGTTGCCCCGCACCGAGACGGTGCTCGGCGTCCGCTGGAAGACGTAGAGTTGCTGCGCCCATTCACCGAGGTGCGGGATGCACTGCAGCCCAGTGGAACCGGTGCCGATGACGCCGACGCGCTTGTCGGACAGTGTGGTCAGCCCACCGGATTCGTCGCCGCCGGTGTAGCCGAAGTCCCAGCGGCTGGTGTGGAAGGTGTGTCCGCGGAACTCGTTGATACCTACGATACCCGGCAGTTTCGGCCGGGTGAGCGATCCGGGCGAGACCGCGACCAGGGTGGCGGTGAACGCATCGCCACGATCGGTGGTGATCTGCCAGCGCTTGGCGGCTTCGTCCCAGTGCAGGCCGGTGACCGTGGTGCCCAGCAAGGCATTGTCGTACAGGCGGTAGTGCTTGGCGATGTTCTGCAGGTGCTCGCGGATCTCCGGGCCGTGTGCGTAACGCTCGGTGGGAACGTAGTTCAGCTCTTCGAGCAGTGGCAGATAGATGTAGGACTCGACATCGCACTGCACGCCGGGGTAGCGGTTCCAGTACCAGGTCCCGCCGAAGTCGCCGGCGGTGTCGATCATCCTGATGTCGTCGATCCCGGATTCCTGAAGCCGCGCGGCGGCGATCAGGCTGCCCAGGCCGGCGCCGATGATCGCCACCTGGACGTGGTCGTGCACCGGGTCGCGCTCGACGCGCTGTGTCCACGGGTCGTCGGCGTAGTGCGAGAAATCCGCGGTGACCTCGATGAACTGGCCCACGGCGTCGGGGCGCAGCCGTTTGTCGCGTTCGAGTGCGTACTTGGCACGCACCCACTCGGGGTCGTACCCGGCCGGCTGCGGTCCCAGGGAGCTGGCCGTGGGTGGCATCGCCTCGTGCTCCTTGCGTCAGGAAGTTTCGCTGGACATAGTGTCTTGTGAAGAGACTAGATGATTATTCGCCAGATGGAATGTCTGATTTGTCCGACCCCCGGTAAGTTCATCCCCGTCGACAGGGGAGGTCACATGCCGTTCGAAGCGCATCCAGACCGACGTAAGATCGCCACGCTGCTCGCCATCGCAGTCGCGTTCGTCCTGATCGGGGTGCGGTTGGCCGGAGGGTTCGGGTCGGTAGGGCCGATCCGTGGCTGGTCGCCGGAGGCGCTGCACGTGTTCGGGTGGATCGCGATCGTCTTCTTCGGTTTTGGTGTGGCGGTGCTGGTATCACGGCTGGGCGCCAAATCCTTTGGCCACGTGACGCTCTCGCTGCAGGGCACCGACGGCAACTTCGGCGACATGCGCGCCGCGTTCGACTACTTCGCGCCGGGCAGGCGGGACGACTCCGCGCCCTAGTCGCGCATCCGCGGTACGTCCGGGCCGGCCTCATGTGCTACTACTGCCAAGCATCCTTCGATGAGAGGTTCCGCCATGGTCGGTCTGTATCACGCCGCTGTCGTCTTCCTGATCGTCTTGACGATCGTCACCTTCGCCAGCAGCTTTTGGTTCACCAACCCCTATGGCCGCTTCGCCAGTCCGGACGACCGCTTCACGCTGCCGGGAAGGATCAGCTGGCTGACGTTCGAATGCCCCCAGTGGTGGGCTTTCACCGTGACGTTCTGGCTCGTGGCACATGAGCATGGGGCGCCGGCGATCGTGTTGTACGCGCTGTGGCAGTGCCACTATCTCTACCGGGGATTGCTCTATCCGCTGAGCCGCAAGGGCGACGACAAGCGTTTCCCGATCTCCGGTATTGCCTTTGGCTTCATCTTCAACGCCGTCAACGGCTTCGCCAACGGTTACGCCGTGGCCCTGGCCCCGCACCTGCAGCAGGAGCGTTGGTTTGCCGACCCACGCTTCATCCTGGGTCTCACCGTGGCAGTGATCGGCTGGGGGATCAACTTCCAGGCCGACCGCATCCTGATCGGCCTGCGCTCCGACGGCAGCAGTGGGTACAGCATCCCTTACGGCGGGGTGTATCGCTGGGTGTCGTCGGGCAACTACTTCGGCGAGATCATCTTGTGGACCGGCTGGGCGATCATGGCCTGGACGCTTCCGGGCCTGATCTTCGTGTTCTTCTCGATCGCCAACTTGGGGCCCAGGGCGATGGCCACCCACAAGTGGTACCAACAGCAGTTCCCCGACTACCCGCCCAATCGCAAAGCGCTCATTCCGGGCCTGCTGTAGCGGTTGGTGACGCGATGTCCGCCTCAGATATAGAGGCGGACAGCGGAAATCGCGGCGTCCTTGGAGAACTCGAACAATCCCACGCCGCGTCTGCCGTCCAGGCGCACCGTCGCAGTGACGGTATGCCCCGCGGCCAGAAGCTTCTCGGCGGCGAGGTTCTTGGCCCCTGAGACGAACTCGGCAACCGACGTCTCGGAAACACCGTCCACGCTCAGCGTGGCATCGGGTGTCAGAAGCGCCGAAACCGCAGCCGTATCACCCTGTGCCAGCGCCGCGACAAGGGCTTCGACCTGACGCTTTCCGCGCTTTCGAACCCCGGAAAGGCCGCGCAGGAATCCCGCGCAGCCCGAAAGCCCTTGGTGACGAATCAGCTGGGGGCCTAGGATCACCGACGCCAGCAGGCCGCGGCCACCGGAAGTCAGTAGCTGGCCGACCATCTTCTGCAGTTCCCAATGAGCGAACAAGCTCTGGACCTTCAGCATGCCGTCCGGCCCCTGCGCGACCAGGTCATAGCGCAGGTGCATCGGGATGTGCATGGTGACACCCGTCGACATGGTGGTGTGCACCGTGAGGTCGCGTAGCACCGACATGCCCGCGACCACATCGTGCTGAACGTCGAAGGCGATGCTGTTGGGTGCGATGAAGGTCTCGAAGAAACGCCCGATGGCTGCCGTGCCGACATGGGGAGTCGACCCTACCGGGTCGTTCACCTGACCGTCTGCGGCGAAGATTCCGACCCACGCCGATTTATCGTGTACTGCCACAGCTTTCGGCGACTGTTCGACGGCGTCGAGCAGGGCACTGGTGCTGTACGGAGAACGCTGGTCCGACATCGGATTCCTCTCGTTTCGAAAATCTCGGTACTGGTCTGGAGAACCCGTGAACAGTCACCACAACATGGGAACTCCGGAAAGGCCGACGAATGCGGCATCGCCGGTGATGAGTGTCATCGACCCGATGATCGCCTGAGCCGCCAGCATGCGATCGAACGGGTCCCGGTGATCCCAGTCAAGTCGTCCGGCCAGTAGTGCGTGTTCCTCGGTGATCGGCAATCTGCTGGCGCCCAAGCGATCGAGATGCCTGGAATAGGCGCCAAGGATCGCGTCTGCCTGAGGGAGCTTGCCCAGTCGCTGCTTGGTGGACAGTTCCCAAGCGGACACTGCCGACACGACGATCGCGACTGATCGATCGGTGAGGGCTTCACGGGCGTTGTGTCCCAGGCGAGCCGGGGCCGTGAGTGCCCACAGCACAGCATGAGTGTCCAGCAGGTACGTCACTGCCATGCGGTGAGTTCTTCTTCGGGCAGTGGGTCGAAGAACTCATCGGGAACCGCGTAGGTGAGGAAGCCGAGTTCGCGATCACCTTGGTTGGCGAGCGGGACCAGGCGGGCGGCCGGGTGGTCGCCGCGGGCTATGACAAACTCTTCGCCGTCCTCGACGGCGGAGATCAGCGCGGACAGGTGTGTCTTCGCGTACTGGACCTTGACCTGCTTCATGACACCCATGCTAAGTAGTTGACCAGGGCTGGTCAACCAAGTTGGTCAACCAGTTGGCGATCCGCCTGCGGTCAGGCGGCCCGCGCCCGGAACTCGTCGAATTCGCGTTCAATGACTGTGCCGGTCGGGTGCACCGACGCGAAGGCCAGATTTTCGTCGATGACGACTGCGGCCCACTCGGCTGGCCATCCGCCATTGGCGAGGCTCGTGCGCATGGCAGTGATCAGCTCGTCGCGCGTCAGCGTCAGATCCGCCACCTGTTTTCGGCAGGTGGCCGGAACCCTTTGCGCTGGTGCACACCCACTTGGAGGTGCGGTGCACCTGATGGTGCTGGAGCAGCGGGAAACCCGGCACGAGCGCAGTTACGACGCCAAGATCGTTAAGGATCTGCGGTCGGCGAAGGTGATCTGCCGTCAATGCCAGCTCAAGCAGGCGTCACTCCGTGACGAGCACCTGCTCTGGCTTCCCGACCTGGTCTCATCTGCTGTCCGACGCAACATCACCCACAACCAACGGGACATCTTGGACCCGATTACGCACATCATCGAGGTGCTGGACTGCCCTTAGAAAGAGAGCAACCCCGACGCGCCGTAGCCATCAACCGGGGCCAGACGAATCGTGGGGTTTAGTTAGTACCGCAGAATTCGTACCTTGCTCAACTGCCAAGTATGCCATTTACGGCGATAGTAGGTCCAGTCATCGGCAGATGCCACGGACGATGCCCGCGTGCCTGGCCTTGCTCTCTTAAGCTGAGCAGGTTCAGAAGCTGGGCATGCTCAGCAAATACCTCGACGAGGAGGTCACGGCCGCGAGGCTCGACTCGGATGCGCTGGTGCTCGGCGAGGACTTCATCAGTGAGCACTACTTCACCACCGACGCCAGGGCGCAGTCCTTCCAGGCGAAGGTGCTGGAGCGACGCAAGGCCTGGGACACCGTCCGTGAAGAAGGCACCGACGTTACTCGTAGCCGCTTCCTCGACAACCGCTCCGCCTTGGTGAAGGCCTTCATCGGGCTGGCGGAGAACGCCGACACCGACACGCTCGCCGCACTCTACGAGCAGGTGCGCGAGATCCTCGGCTACAACAACGCCCTACGCTGGGACACCGAGCGGGAAGGGCCGGTGCTGAGGATCCGCACCCGGGGGTTGAGCGGCGCGGCACCGCTGGTCATCATCGAGGCGCGAGGCGCACTCGATGACCTCTTGGCCAAGGATGAAAAGACCCTGTCGAGTACCTATTGTACCGACGACGACACCCAGATCACTTCCGCCGCCCGGCTACTGTCGCGCGAAATTGAATCATGGTGTACCGCAATGCAAGCCATGCGGCTCTCGCCTCAGACCATCGAGCTGCGGGCATATCATATCCGCCGATTGGCTGGTGACCGGCCCGCTGACACGCCGTGGACGCTTGCGCCTTCTGAGCTATTGGATTGGGCAGGACGGCACAGTTGGGGCAGCGAAACGGCTCGTGCCATGCGGTCGTCGCTGCGGCGGTTCTGGGCCTGGGGGATTGCTACCGGTCGTACGGAGCAGAACACCGCAGCGGTCATCCCCATGATTCGCCTTGAGCAGCTGCGTCCGCGTCGTCTCACGTTGTGGAGGAGGCATTCCGGGTTGCGGACCCACGTGTTCACCTGATGCTCCGTCTCGCCAATGAGCTGGGTATGCGTCGTGGCGAAGTTGCTCAAGTTCATCCGGAGAACGCCGTCGTTCGAGACATCGTCGGCTGGGCACTCATGGTGCATGGCAAGGGATCGCGCAGGCGCGTTCTCCCGCTGCCGGAAGATCTCGCGGAGATCCTGCGGGCGGCGCCACCTGGTTACCTGTTCCCCCAGTCCGTTCGGTGGGCACCTGTCGGCCGCACTGGGTGGGCACTCTCGTCTCGCGGGCCCTGGCCGACGGAACGACCATGCACCAGTTGCGTCATCTGTGCGCTACCGAGATTCACGATCAGACACACGACGTGCGGCTGGTTCAGGTTTTGCTGGGGCACTCGTCGCTTGCCACCACTCAGCGCTACATCGCCGTCGACGACACCAAGGTGCGAGAGGCGATCACGACACGGTCGACTCGGTGGCGCGGCCGCTGACACTTCGCGGCTGCCAGCTGGCCGGTGAGTCGTGCACGCCCAGGGAAGGTGCCGCAATGGCAATACGGCCTGCGCTCGCCGGCTCCTGGCGTCCCTGATCAGGCCAGCTGCAACCGTTCCGTGGGCTGTCCGGTGATGGCGGTGATGAGCTCGAAGTCTTTGTCGACGTGCAGGATGGTCAGACCGGTCAATTCCGCAGTCGCAGCGAGGATGAGATCGGGGATTGACGGCGCGCGGTGTTGGCCGCGGTCGGCGAGCAGGGTTTGGACTTCGACGGCGCGGTCCTCGATCCGTGGCTGCAGATATTCCACCGGCATCAACGACACCGGTGGTTCGCGCAACTCACGGCGGGCGATGTCGCCGGTCTGGCAGGAGAAGCCGATCTCGAGCCTGGTGACGGTGGCGATCCGGACGAGACCCCGACCGATGCGGTTGTGCCACAACTGTTGGTCGGCGCAGACCGGGATTCGGATCAGGGCGGATTTGTCGATCAGCCACTGCTGCTCGCTCACCAGCCCCACGCCTTGCGCATCAGCTCCTCGTCAGCGAGGCCGGCGCAGTTCTGCGCGAACCGCTCCATGTCCTCGGGCGTGATCGACCGCTGCGAGGCAGCCGGTGTCGCCGCCAGCTGGCGGCGCACGTACTCGACGCGGGAGATACCGAGCCGCTGGGCCTGCGCGTCGAGGCGGGCAATCACGTCGTCGGGAACATCGCGGATCAGGAGGTCGCTCATAGCCTGATGATAACAGTCGATATCATCGATGCCGTGCGCCTCGTCCGGGGGACGGTCCCAGATGTTGACGGTGGTCCGTCGTGGCCTACGTCACCGGGCGCGGCGATCAACTTCCTCGATTCAACCGACCCGACGACACCATTAACGGTGCCGTCCGGCCACCGGCTACCTACCTGGACGCCGAGGAGATCCTGCGTCGTCAGTTCATCGCGTCGGTAGCTGACGTGCTGGCCCGAGACCCGAATGCGCCGCATCCCCGCAGCACTCGCGACGCATTGGGGTCCACTGCGCCGGGAACATTCCTGGGAGAACTGATCGCGCTGAACGCCCGCGGACTGGCGTGTGAGTTCCGCATGCCGGATACGACACCGACCACTGCCGAGATCGTGGCCGTGCTCGACGATGACGATGCCACCCTGACTGCCGACAGAAAGGATGCGTGGCGAGACTTGTTGCGCTGGTCGAACCTGCTGAACTTCCGGATGCTTCCGGCCGCCATCACGACCCGGCGTCACGCTGCGAAGTTGCAGCCGGCCAGCACGGTTCCCCCTGTCGTTGGCAGCCCGAGCACGGAACTTTCCTCGCCATGACAGGAGGTGTGCGAGCCCGACCCTGCCGCCATCGCGACCGCACTGCAGAACGGGGGAGCCGAGCGCGCTGTTGCCGTAGACAGACACGGCAGGGGATGCGCCCACCGGAAACCCGCGCCTACGAGCTCGGCTTCTCTCGCACCCGCCGAACCCTAATCCCGCATCCGCAGCACGACCTTGCCGGCCGCGGCGCGATTCTCCAGGGCCGCCAACGCCTCAGCAGCCTGCTCCAGGCCGAACACGTCCGGCTGGGGCGCGGACACCTTCCCGGACGCCAGCAGTGGTTCCAACGTCTCCCACTGGCGCTCCAGCTCGCCCGGGTGCGACATCACCCACGCGCCCCAGCCGACGCCCACCACGTCGATGTTGTTGAGCAGCAGCCGGTTCACCTTGACCGTCGGAATGTCGCCACCGGTGAAACCCACCACCAGCAGCTTTCCGCCGGGGGTCAGCGAGCGCAGCGAGTCGGTGAAACGGTCACCGCCCACCGGGTCGAGCACCAGGTCCACGCCGCGCCCGCCGGTCAGCTCGGCCACCGCCTCGCGGAACCTGTCGGCTAGCACCGTGTCGGTGGCGCCGGCGGCCCTGGCCACCTCGGCCTTGTCCTCGGTGGAGACCACTGCGATCACCCGTGATGCCCCCAACGGGCCGGCCAGCCGCAGCGTGGAGGTGCCGATCCCGCCGGCAGCGCCGTGCACCAGCACCGTGGCGCCTTCGGTCAGCTGGGCGCGCGTGGTGAGCGCGAACAACACCGTCAGGTCGTTGAACAGCAGGCCGGCGCCGGCCTCGAACGACACCGTGTCGGGCAGCTTGAACACCTGCGCGGCGGGCACCGCGATTACCTGCGCCATCCCGCCGTTGAGCATGGTCAACACCGCGACGCGGTCACCGGGGCGCAGGTGTGCGCCGTCTGGGGCGCTGCGTACCACACCGGCCGCCTCGCCGCCCGGCACGAACGGCAGCTCCGGCTTGTGCTGATAGAGCCCGCGGGACTGCAACACATCGGGAAACGCCACGCCGGCGGCGTGCACATCGATGACCACCAGACCCGCACCGGCCGGCTCGTCGAGATCGACTACCTGGGCAGCCGCCGGTCCGTCGAGTTGGGAGATCTGTACCGCGCGCATGGGCGAACCCTTCGTCAGAAGTCCTTTCCCGAAAACCTAGTCCACGCAGGCGTATGCTCGCGATGCGGCAGCGTTGCCGCATTTTCGATGAGGTGGCGATGAGTGCTCTGAGTGCTTCGGGTTCCAGTCGGCGGCGAAATGCCGGTACGTTCCCGGCGGAATTGCCGCCGGCCCGCACCATGGCGGTCCGGGCGGCCGACGGAACAAAACTGCACACCCAGGTCTTCGGACCGGCCGACGGCTACCCGATCGTGCTGGCACACGGCATCACCTGCGCAATCCGGGTGTGGGGACAGCAGATTGCCGACCTGAGCGTCGACCACCGGGTGATCGCCTACGACCACCGCGGCCATGGACGCAGCGGGGTGCCCAAGCGCGGCGGATACAGCCTGACGCATCTGGCCTCCGATCTGGACTCGGTGCTGGAGGCCACCCTGGCGCCGGGGGAGCGTGCCGTCATCGCCGGACACTCGATGGGCGGCATAGCGATCAGCGCCTGGTCGGACCGCTACCGGCACCGTGTGCACGAGCGTGCCGATGGGGTAGCGCTGATCAACACCACCATCGGCAATCTGCTGGCCGAAGTCGAACTGTTCCAGGTGCCACCGCCACTGCAGCGGGCCCGGGTGGAGGCGGCTCGTCGCGGGTTGCTGGCCTTCGGCAACGTGCCGATCGTCGGCCCGGTGAACCTGGCGGTTCGGCGATTTGTGCACATGCTTGCCGTGGGCGGTGAAGCCGACCCGTGGGTCACCTCGTTGATCTGTGACCTGTTCGCCAAGACGCCGGCCGTCAGCCGCGGCCACTGGGTGCGGGCGCTCATCGACGCGCTCGGTCCGGCGTCGTTCATCGACCTCGACGGTCTGACCGTGCCCACCCTGGTCATCGGCAGCACCCGGGATCGGTTGTTGCCGCTGTCGGCCTCACAACGGATCGCCGACGCCGCACCCAATCTCGCCCGGTTCGTCGAACTCAGCGGGGGACACTGCTCGATTCTCGAGCACCCTGCCGCGGTGAACCGGGAGCTTCGTGATCTGGTCGACCTGACCACCGGATCCTCAGGTGGCTTGGCCGTCGGGTCCGGGATCAATTCGTAAGGGCCTGGCGAAGCGCGTTGAAAGTACTCACTGCCCTCAGCGGGCTGACCGGTGTCGTCGATCAGGCGCGCGAGCTGCGTGACGCCGGTGTCAGCGGGGTCTTCACCTTCGAAGGCCCGCACGATGTGTTCGCACCGTTGACGTTGGCCGCCGGTGTGGGCGGTCTGGACCTGATGACGAACGTCGCGATCGCATTCCCACGCAACCCGATCCATTTGGCGCACCAGGCCAACGATCACCAGTTGCTCAGTGGCGGCCGTTTCGTTCTAGGGCTGGGGACGCAGGTGCGTGCCCAGATCGAGAAGCGCTTCGGCGCCGCCTTCGACCGGCCGGTGGATCGCATGGTCGAACTCGTTGCGGCGCTGCGGGCGATCTTCGAGTCCTGGAACACCGGCGCCCGTTTGGATTTTCGCGGCGATTACTACCGGCACACGTTGATGACGCCGACGTTCAGCCCCGGACCGAACCCGTACGGCCCACCTCCGATCTACGTCGGCGCGCTGGGACCACGGCTGACCCGTGCTGCCGCCGCGCATGCCGACGGCCTGCTGGTGATGCCGTTCTCCACCAAGCGATTCCTGCATGAGAGCACCATGTCCGCGGTACGTGCGGGCCTTACCCAAGCGGGGCGGCGTGCCGAGGATTTCGCGGTGGTGCCCGAAGTCATCGTGGCCACCGGCGCCACTGATGCCGAACGGGAGGCCGCTGAAGCCGCCACCCGGATGCTGCTCGGCTTCTACGCGTCGACTCCGGCGTACGCCCCGGTGCTGGCCGCACACGGCTGGCAGGATTTGCAGCCCGAACTCAACGCGCTGTCCAAGCAGGGGCAATGGGCGCAGATGGGTGCACGGATCACCGACGAGATCCTGCACACCATCGCCGCATGCGGTACGCCGGCGCAGGTGGCCGCGCACATCCGCGACCGGGTGGACGGAATCGCCGACACCGTCTGCGTTTACCAGGCAGCGCCGATCGCCCCGGCGGTTGTCGGGGCGATCGTCAGCGAATTGGCTTAGAGCTAGGGAGCCATGGTGACCCAGTCGGGGAATCCCGTCGGGTCATGCCGGCCCAGAACGCCGTGCTCGTAGAGCCCCCAACCCTCGACCGGAGCTGCGTCGCCGTCGCGGCACACCGCGCGCCCCACGTGGTCGATCATCCCGAAGCTGGTGCGCCCGAGGATGCCCGGATCGGTCATGTCGTAGGTCAGGCGCTCGGCGAACTTCTCGCCCTTCCACTCGCCGTGCAGCCAGTCGATGTCGCCGCCATAGCCGCCGCCGACGTGAATCGGCACCGGCAGCTTGGATTCCACCTCGAACACCACCGGGGTGCCGTCCGGGCGGGTGGTCTCGATGGTGGCTCCGGTGGCGATGCGGGTGCCAGAGCGGTAGCGCGTGGAGATCCGTGGCCAGCCCAGCTGTTCGATACGGCCGTCGCGCCACACCCGGCTGCAGTCGTTGAGCGAACGGAAACCGTTGGGCTCTTCCTGGATGATCATCACCACCGCGAAGTCCTCGAACGCCATCGGCAGATACAGCCACCACATGCCGTCGAACGGCGGGTCGGCAGGCCGGCCGGCCGGTTCGCGTTCACCGACCGGGCGGATGCCCCAGGAGCGGTCACGTGACCCGATCCAGACCGCCGGATCGACCGCGATCTCCTCGCCGTCGATCAGGATCTGCCCACTCCAGGAGCCCAGTTGGGCGAAGCGCTGCGCGTCCAGGGTCACCCGGTTGCCGGTCCGCAGGATGTGCCGCTGCTCCTGCACCGGGTCGAACAGGCCCTCCCAGCGCAGATCGAGCGCGATGCCCTCGGTCTCATCCATGACCACCCGCAGGGAGCGCAGCGGATCGGTGACCTCGATGCGGTAGGCGCCGATGCGCTGGTTGAGCCGGTCTTGGTCAATGGCGTCAGACAGGTGCACCGCGGTCTGGGTGTCGCCGCGGCGCAGGAGCACGTAGGCGTCCTTGACGCCGAGGTTGGGGTAGTAGCCGCACCCGGTGATCAGGAAGATGTCCCCGGTGCGGTCATGGGCGTTCAGATAGCACCGGTCGTAGAAGTTGCGATCAGAGGAGCCCGGCCAGGCGATTGGCTGCGGCAGTTGGTGAACCGGGAATTCGTCGAGTGGTCCCAGCATCAGCTCTGTTCTCCGATCAGCTTCTTGAGCAATCCGGCGTGATAGAACAAGGATTCGGGGTCTTCGGGCTTGTCCATCTCCCCGAAGTGCACCCGGCGGGCCCCAGTGCGCATGAACACGATGGCCCACATCACCCCGGCGTAGACGTAGAACCAGTGCAGGTCACCGAGCTCGACGCCGGTGAGCTTCTGGTAGGTGGCCCGAACGTCGTCCTCGCGCAGCACCTGCGGAAGCCCGGGGAACCCGGCCAGTCCGGCGAGTTCCTCGAACACCAAATGCGCGAAGATAACCCACGACACGTCGAGCTCGCGAGGCCCCAGTGCCACCATCTCCCAGTCCAGCACGGCGACCGGCTGGAAGTCGCGGTAGAGCACGTTGCCGACCCGTGAGTCGCCCCAGCACAACACCGTCTCGCCGGCGGCCACGTCATCCGGCCACTTCTCCTCCAGCCAGGCGAAGGCGCGGTCCAACAGCGGCGAGCGCCCCATGTCGGGCACAGCGAACTCGTACCACTGCCGCACGCTCTCGAAGTGACGGCGCAGTGCGGTCGCCCCGTGCGACCCCTCGTTGAGGAAGGCGAAGGTCTGCTCGGCATCGCCGATGGCGTGCAACTTGGCGAGTACCTCGACGGTGGAGTCCTGCAGGGTCCGCTGCTGCTCTGCCGACGCGTCGGCGAACCAGTTGCCGCCGAAGGTATAGGGCATGACGTCGGGCGGTACCTCGCCGTCGATGCGGTCCATCAGGAAGAACGGCCGGTCCAGTACGTCGCCGGTCGGTTCGATCCAACGGACTTTCGGCACCGGGACATCGGTGAGCTCACCGACGCGCCGCATCACCTCGAACTGGTGGTCCAGTCGGTAGTTCGGGAACACCGGCACGTCCTCGGCCGCGGGCGCCACCCGCATCACCCAGCGCTGTTCGACCGGGGCGCCGTCAGCGCTCCAGCGACCGGTGAGCATGATCGTTTCCGACGACATGCCGTTGGTGTCGACACCGCTTTCCACGGTGATCTCCGGCGTGGCCCCGTCGGGTAACTGCGTGGTAAGCCAGCGAGACATTACCGTGGGCAGTGTGGTGACATCACGGCTGGAACGTTGGATCCGGCCGACGTCTTTTTCCACAGTCGGTTGGTCGACCACGGTTGTATCCTCCGTTAAGGTAATTACGATACGACAGGTAGCGTTATGAAAGCAGAACCTTCAGCCGTTGACAAGGGGTCCGGCGCCGGACGCCCTCGTGATACCCGCATCGACGGTGCCATATTGCGGGCCGCCGCGGAACTGGTTGTCGAAGTCGGATATTCAAATCTGAGCCTGGCGGCCGTCGCTGAGCGCGCCGGGACCACCAAGACCGCGTTGTACCGTCGGTGGCCCAGCAAGGCCGAGCTGGTGCACGAGGCCGCGTTCTCGGTGCCACCGAGTGCGGTGACTGCGCCCCCGGGCGATGTGTCCGGCGACCTGACGGCCATGATGGCCGGCGCGCGCGACGCCTTCACCAGCCCGGTGGTGCGGGCCGCCCTGCCGGGCCTGATCGCCGATATGGCCCGCAACGCCGAGTTGACCGAGCGGATCCTGGAACGTTTCCAGGGCCTGTTCGAGGTGATGCGGCACTGGGTGGCCGATTCGGTGAGCCGCGGCGATGCACGATCCGATGTGGACCCCGATCGGCTCGTCGAAATTATCGGCGGTGCAACGTTGCTGGCCATGATGCTGCGCCCTGACGACGATCTCGGCGATGACTGGGTGCAACGGATAGCTGACATCATCGCCCACGGTGTGATGGCATAGACCCATGGCTCAGCCGTTCGGGTCCGCCGGTCCGCAGCCCTTCCCGCAAGACTGGGCGTCGCTGCTGGTGTTGGTGCCGCACCCCGACGATCCCGAATACGGCATCGCCGCCGCGGTGGCCAAATGGACTACCGCCGGCAAGACCGTCCGCTATGCGCTGGCCAGCAGTGGGGAAGCGGGCATTGCCGGCTTGGAGCCGGAGCAGGCCGGGCCGTTGCGCGAGGATGAGCAACGGCGGGCGGCGGCCATCGTGGGGGTCCCTTACGTCGACTTCTGGGGCTTCCCGGACAGCAACATCCGCAACACACCCGCGCTGCGCGACAAGATCGCCGCGGTGATCGGCGAGGTGCGGCCCGATGTGGTGGTGACGATCTACGGCGGTGCGGAGTTCGGGCCGGGAATGCCCAACCAGCGCGACCACATCGAATTCGCCGCCGCGGTCACCGATGCCTGGGACACCCTGACGGACAAGCCGCGCTGGCTGTTCCAAGGCGGCCCCGGCCCCACCCACGTCGAGGATGTGGACGGCTACCTCGACGTCGCGACCGAGTCCCTGGCCGCTCACGAGGTCTACCTGGCGGTTCTCGACCCGGCCACGCCGGTGCACGAGCAGGCGCGCCGGGTGGTCGATATGACGACCTCGGCCCAACCCGGTCGCCGGGTGGCCGGGTTCCGGCTGCAGCGGAGCGCCGTCGCATGACCGGATCCACCGCTGTGCTGCGTATCGGCGTGCTCGGAGCGGCGCGGATCACCCCGGATGCACTGCTCAAACCCGCCGCCGCCAACCCGGAAGTCGTGGTGAGCGCAGTGGCAGCACGCGACATCGGCCGGGCTCGTGCGTTTGCCGCCAAACATGGCATCGGCCGCGTGCATGACAGCTACAACGCACTGATCGCCGACCCCGAGGTCGATGCCATCTACAACCCGCTGCCGAACCACCTGCACGGCAGATGGACCCGCGCCGCACTGGACGCCGGCAAGCACGTGCTGTGCGAGAAGCCGTTCACCGCCAACGCCGAGGAAGCCCGCGAGATCGCTGCGGTGGCCGCGGGTTCCGACCGAGTGGTGATGGAGGCGTTTCACTACCGCTACCACCCGATGACGGCGCGCATCGAAGAGATCATCGCTTCGGGCGAACTGGGGGAGCTGCGGCAGGTGGACAGGCTATGACGGCGCAGTTGCGGTTTCCCGCCGGGCACACCGGGACCATCCGCTGCTCGCTGTGGTCGTCGAACCTGCTGCAGATCAGCGCTCGGGTGATCGGTGAGCGCGGCGAGCTGCGGGCGCTCAACCCGCTGATGCCGCAGTATTTCCACCGGCTACGGGTCAGTTCGCCCAAGGGCAAGCGCGTCGAGCGTTTCACTCACCGGGCCTCTTACGCCTACCAGCTCGACGCCTTCGCCGACGCCGTGCTGCGCGGTGTGCCGGTGCGCACCACCCCCGAGGACGCGATCGGGAACATGACCGTCATCGACGCGATCTACACCGCTGCCGGCCTTCCGCTGCGGGAGCCCGGCTGAGCGCAGCTCGATGTCACGGCGCGCCAGGACGTGCACGGCCAAGTGCTCGGACTCGGCTGCCACCTCGAAGGTGTGGTTGTGCTTGGACACATTGGCACACCGCGATTACTGCGCGAATTGCGTTGCGGCGTCCACCAGGTCGAGCAGCGGCTGCGGCAGCACCCCCAACAGCACGGTGATCGCGGCGCATAGCGCGATGGCTGCCTTGCTCCACACGCTGGGCAGCACCAGGTGCGGCGGATCGGCGGGGGAGTCGGTGAAGAACATCAATACGATCACCCGAACGTAGAAGTAGGCGGCGACACCGCTGGCGATCACGCCGACCACCACCAGTGGTGCCGCGCCACCCTCGGCGGCGGCCTTGAACACCGCGAACTTGCTGATGAAACCACTGGTCAGCGGGATACCAGCGAAGGCCAGCAGGAACATCGAAAACAGTAGGCCTACAACGGGGTAACGCCGGCCCAACCCGGCCCAGCGGGACAGGTCGAGTTCCTCTTCGCCACTGGAGCTGCGGATCAGGTTCACCACGGCGAAGGCGCCCACCGTGGAGAAGCTGTAGGCGACCAGATAGAACAGCGTTGCGGAGATACCGGCCGGGATCGCGGACAGCACACCGGTCAGCACAAAGCCTGCGTGGGCGATCGAGGAGTAGGCCAGCATGCGCTTGACCTCGGTCTGGGTGATCGCTGCGATGGTGGCGACCACCATGGTCAGTACCGCGATCAGCCACAGTAGCGGGCGCCAGTGGTCGTGCAGCGCAGGCAGTGCGACGTAGAGGATCCGCAGCATCGCCCCGAATGCGGCGACCTTGGTGGCGGCCGCCATGAAGCCGGTGATCGGCGTCGGCGCCCCGACGTAGACGTCGGGAACCCACGAATGGAACGGCACCGCACCGACTTTGAAGAACAAGCCCACCAGCAGCAGCCCGGCGCCGATCAGCGCCAGCGGGTCATTGCTGTGGGCGAACAACTGCTCACCGATGTCCGGCAGTGTCAGCGTCCCGGTGGCGCCGTAGAGCAACGCGGCGCCGAATAGGAACAGCGCCGAGGAGAATGCGCCCAGCAGGAAGTACTTCAGGGCCGCTTCCTGCGACAGCAGACGGCGGTAGCGGGCCAGCCCGCACAGCAGATACAGCGGCAGTGAGAGCACTTCCAGCGCCACGAACATGGTGACCAGGTCGTTGGCGGCGGGGAACACCATCATGCCGCCGACCGCCAGCACGGTCAGCGGGAACACCTCGGTCTGGGTCACTCCCGCCCGCGCCGCGTCGAGTTCGGCGACGCTGTCCGGGACCGCTGACGCCTGCGGAGTGAATGCGTCCAGGCCTGCGTGTGCGGGGGAGGCGGTGGGTGCCGTCGCCGCGCCCGGACCTTCGGGAACGCCCGCGCCGATGTTGCGCTCGGAGATGAACAGCACGGCCATGATCCCGACCAGCACGATGGTGCCTTGCAACACCAGTGCCGGCCCGTCGACCGCCACCGAGCCCAGCACCGCGATGCGACCACCGGTCGGCAGGTCACGGCCCACCGCGATGATCGCGGCGAACGCGGCGACCAGACCGCCGACAGCGAGCAGAACCTGCATCACGTAGCGCGCTCGGCGAGAAATGAACGCCTCGAAGAGCACACCGGCCACCGCGGTGCCGAAGACGATCAGCAGCGGCAGCAGAAGGCTGTATTCGACAGATGGGATTGGCATGCCCGCCATGGTCAGTGCGCCCCCTCAGCGGTCAGCGGTGCCGGGTCGGTTTGACCGATCGTGGTCAAGGTGTGCTCCACCCCCGGATTGATGATGTCCAGCGCGGGTTTGGGGTAGAAGCCCAGGAACAGCAGCAGCGCGATCAACGGTGTGACGACCAGCAACTCCCGTGGCACCAGATCGCGGATGCGTTCATTGCCTTGCGTGACAGGACCGGTCATCACCCGCTGATACAGCCACAACATGTAGATCGACGACAACACCAGTGCCGTGGAACCGACCGCCGCCGCCACCCAATACCGGTTGAACGTGCCGATCAAGACCAAGAACTCACTGATGAACGGGGCCAGGCCGGGCAGCGACAGGGTGGCCATCGCGGCGACCATAAAGGTGCCGGCCATCACCGGCGCCACCTTTTGCACGCCGCCGTAGTCAGAGATCGCCCGGGCACCGTCACGCCGGGCGACCAGGAACCCGGCGATCAAGAACAGTGCCGCCGTGGACAACCCGTGGTTGAGCATGTACAGCGTCGAACCGCTCTGGCCCTGGCTGGTCATCACGAAGATGCCCAGAATGATGAACCCGAAATGCGAGATCGAGGTGTAGGCGATCAGCCGCATCATGTCGCGCTGGCCGATCGCCACCATGGCGCCGTAGACCACGCCGATAACCGCCAGCACGATGATGGCTGGACGGAAATATGTTGAGGCGTCGGGGAACAGCTGCAGGCAGTACCGCAGCATCCCGAAGGTCCCCACCTTGTCCATCACCGCCATCATCAGCACCGCGGTTGCCGGGGTGGATTCCACCGCGGCGTCGGGCAGCCACCGGTGCAGCGGCCACAGCGGGGCCTTGACCGCGAAGGCGAACATGAAGCCGCCGAACAGCAGCTTGAGTACGCCCGGATCCACGGTGGTGGTCGCCGGGGAGAAGATCGAGACCAATTCACGGAAGTCGAAGGTGCCGCCGGAGGCGCCTTCGCCGGCGCTCACCACGTAGACCCCGATCACCGCCGCCAGCATGATCAGACCGCCGAACAGGTTGTACAGCAGGAACTTCAGGGCTGCTTGGGAACGCTTGGCGCCGTTCCCGAATCCGCCGATCATGAAGTACATCGGGATCAGCATCGCCTCGAAGAACACGTAGAACAGCAGCACGTCCAGCGAGACCAGCGAGATCAGCACCATCGCCTCGACGGTCAGCGTCAGCGCCGCGAATGCGTGTGGTCCTCGGCTACGCAGTCCCGTGCCGCCGGTGTCGCCGTCGTTCCAGCCGGCCAGCATCAGCAGTGGTACCAGCCCGGCGGTCAGCAAAGCCAGGATCACCGCGATGCCGTCCACGCCGACCGTATAGCTCGCCCCGAATGCCGGTATCCAGGTGTGAGATTCGACGAATTGGTACGGCGCGGCCACCGGGGTCGTGTCGAACCCGACGGTGACCACGATCGCCACCGCCAGGGTCGCAAGGCTCACCAGCAGGCCGGTCCACTTCGCCAGCCCCGTCAGCCGGGACGGCAACACGATGACCAAGCCGGCGCCGACCAGCGGTAGCAGCCACAGCAGGCTCAGCCAGGGCACGCTGGTGTTCGCGTTCACAGCTGCACCGCCATCACGAGTGCGACGACCAGGACTGTTCCGGCCAGCATCGTCAGCGCGTAGGAGCGTACGAATCCGGTCTGCAGGCGCCGCACCAGGTATGACGCGATCGCCACCAGCCCGGCTGACGTGTTGACCGAGCCGTCCACCACTCGGTCGTCGACGCCGACCATGGCTTGTGCCAGTCGGTTACCCGGACGCATGAGCACCTCCTCGTTGAAGGCATCGCCGTAGAGATACTTGCGGGCCGCCACCGTCAGTGCCGACACATCGGTGGGCGCGGTGATCGGTATCGGCTTGCGGCCGTACATGTTGTAGGCCACCGCGACACCGAGCAGGACAACTCCCAGGGTGATCGCGCCGGTGAGCCAGGTCGGGATGGTGTGCACGTGCTCGGCAGCCGGCGCCACTCGGGTGACGACCGGCTCCAGCCAGTGCTCCAGGCGCCCGCCGATGGCCAGCGCCCCACCGGCGAAGACGGCGCCCAGAGCCAGCACGATCATCGGCCAGGTCATCGCCCGCGGAGATTCGTGCGGGTGCTGTAGCGCGCGCTCGGCGCTGACCTCGCTCTCGTCGGCGGCCCAGCGGCGCTCACCGCCGAACGTCATCAGCATCACCCGGGTCATGTAGAAGGCGGTGATGCCGGCGCCCAGGATGGTGACGGCCCCCAGCACCCAGCCGCGGGTGCCGCCGGAGGTCAGCGCGGCCTCGATGATGGCGTCCTTGGACCAGTAACCGGCAAAAGGTGGTACCCCGATGATCGCCAGGTAACACAGCCCGAACGTCGCGAACGTCACCGGCATGAAGCTGCGCAGGGCGCCGTAGCGGCGCATGTCCTGTTCGTCGTTCATCCCGTGCATCACCGACCCGGAGCCCAGGAACAGCCCGGCCTTGAAGAAGCCGTGGGTGAGCAGGTGCATGATCGCCACCGCGTAGCCGGCCGGGCCCAGGCCCGCGGCCAGCACCATGTAGCCGATCTGGCTGACCGTGGAGGCGGCCAGTGCCCGCTTGATGTCGTCGTTGGCGCACCCGATGATCGCACCGAACAGGAGCGTGAGGGCACCGACCACGACCACCGCGAGCCGGGCGTCGGGGGACAGGTCGAACACCGGGCCGGACCGGACGATCAGATAGACGCCGGCGGTCACCATGGTGGCGGCGTGGATCAGCGCCGATACCGGGGTGGGGCCTTCCATGGCGTCGAACAACCAGGCCTGCAACGGAACCTGCGCGGACTTGGCGCAGGCGCCCACCAGCAGCAGCAGGCCGATGGCGGTGGTCAGCCCGCTGGGGCCGGCGTCGCCGACGGCACCGAACAGGCCGTCGTAGGACAGCGTGCCGAATCCGGCGAACATCACGAACATGGCCAGCGACAGGCCGATGTCGCCGACCCGGTTGGACACGAACGCCTTCTTGCCGGCCGCGGCGGCCACCGGCTTGGCGTACCAGAAGCCGATCAGCAGGTAGGACGCCAGACCGACGCCTTCCCAGCCGACGTAGAGACCCAGGTAGTTGTCGGCGACGACCAGCAGCAGCATCGCGGCGACGAACAGGTTCAGGTAGGCAAAAAAGCGCCGCCGGTCGGGGTCGTGCTTCATGTAGCCGGTCGAGTAGATGTGGATCAACGCGCCGACGCCACTGATCAGCAGGACGAAGCAGATCGACAGCTGATCGATCAGCACGCCGAAATCGACGTGCAGGGCACCGACCGGCACCCAACTGAACAGGTGCGTGTGAATCGCCCGGTCCTCGCCGTCGCGGCCGAGCATGTCGGCCAGCAGGGTCAGACCGATCCCGAACGAGCCGAGCACCGCGGCGCAGGCCAGCAGGTGTCCCCACCGATCGGTTCGACGTCCGCCGAGCAGCAGGATCAGTGCACCGGCCGTCGGCAGGGCCACCAGCAGCCAGCTCAGCTGGCTCACGTTCGTCATAGGGCTCCCCAACTCCTAGCCGCGCAGTAGGTTCGCGTCGTCGACCGAGGCGGATCGCCGGGCCCGGAAGATCGTCATGATGATGGCCAGGCCGATCACCACCTCACAGGCGGCGACCACCATGGTGAAGAACGCCACCATCTGGCCGTCGAGCTGGGAGTGCAGCCGCGCGAAGGTGACGAAAGCCAAGTTGGCGGCGTTGAGCATCAGCTCGACGCACATGAACATCACCAGCGCGTTGCGCCGCAACAGCACTCCGGTGGCGCCGATGGTGAACAGCATCGCCGACAGGTACAGGTAGTTCTCCGGGTTCACTGGTCCGATTCCTCCGTGTTCGCATGCGCGGCGTTGCCGGCGGCACCGACCCAGCGGTGCGTCAACGTGTCCGACACCGACAGCTCGGAGTAGGTCCCGTCGGGCAGGCGAGCGGCGATGTCGACGGCGTTGTGGCGGGCATACACGCCGGGCGTGGGCAGCGGTGTCGGCCGCCGGCCCGATTGGAAGCGCTGGATGGACAACTCCCGCTGGGTCATTCGTGGCTGCAGCCGCTCGCGATGCGTCAGCACCATGGCGGCGAGCACCGCGGTGATCAGCAGCGCGCTGGTGAGCTCGAACGCCCACAGGTAGCGGGTGAAGATCAGCGCCGCCAGACCCTCGACGTTGTGCTGGCTCAGGTCAGCCGAGCCGATGCCGGTGGCGGCAGGTGTGCCGATGCTGCTCAGGTGCATTGTCGCGCCGCCGATCCCGGCGATCAGCAGGATGCCGAAGCCGATCCCGGCGAGCGTTGCGGCGACCCGCTGGCCGCGCAGGGTCTCCACCAGGGATTCGGCGGAGTCGACACCGATCAGCATCATCACGAACAGGAACAGCATCATCACCGCGCCGGTGTAGACGACGATCTGCACCACCCCGAGGAACATGGCGTCCTGGACGAAGTAGAACACTGCCAAGATCAGCATGGTCATCGCCAGAAACAGTGCCGAGTACACCGCCTTGGCGGAGGTGACGACGCCGATGGCGCCGACCACTGCGATGACGCCCAGAAGCCAGAACGTCACCGCTTCCCCGGTGGAGGTGCGGACGACGATGTCGGCGGCGAGTAGCGAGGTGCTCATCAGGCTTTGCCCTGCTTCACCCGGTCGAGCATCACGAACAGGTCAGGGTCAGCATCGAGCCCGCCCGGGCTGACTCTGCCCAAGTAGTAGTCCTTTTCGGTGGCGCCGGGCGGCATCGCGTGTGGCGGCGCGATCATGTCGGCCTCCAGCGGCGCCAGCAACTGGTCGCGTTCCCAGATCAGCTCGGCGCGGTTGTCCGCGGCCATCTCGTATTCATTGGTCATGGTCAGCGCACGGGTGGGGCAGGCCTCGATGCACAGGCCGCACCCGATGCAGCGCAGGTAGTTGATCTGGTAGACCCGGCCGTAGCGCTCACCGGGGGAGAAGCGCTCCTCGTCGGTGTTGTCGGCGGCCTCCACGTAGATGGCGTCGGCCGGGCAGGCCCACGCGCACAGTTCGCAGCCGATGCACTTCTCCAGCCCGTCGGGATGCCGGTTCAGGCGGTGACGGCCGTGATAACGCGGCGCCGTCGGCTTCTTGCGTTCGGGGTAGCCGTCGTTGATCGGCCGTTTGAACATCGTCTTCCATGTGACGCCGAACCCGGCCAGGGCGTCTCGCAGACTAGCCATTGACGTCCTCCTTGACCCGCGACGGATTGCGTTGCGGCAGCGGTGGTGTCGGGAATGATCCTTCGGATGCGATGACGGGAGCCGCCGGCGCCGGTTCGTCGAGCCGGCTGTGCCGGGTATTCAGCGCACTGAATTTGCGGTGCAGCGCCAATAGCAGCACCACCGTTGTCAGTGTGCTCAGGCCGGCCAGTGCGAGCTGCCAGTGCTCGTAGCCGTTGTTGCGCAGGCTGCGCATGACCGCGGCCAGCAGCACCCAGGACAGCGCCACCGGGATCAGGATCTTCCAGCCCAGCGCCATGAACTGGTCGTAGCGCAACCGGGGCAGGGTGCCCCGCAGCCAGATGTAGATGAAGATGAATCCCCAGAGTTTGAGGGTGAACCACAGCAGCGGCCACCAGCCGGTGTTGGCGGCCGGCCACATGTTGAACGGGAACGGGGCGTGCCATCCGCCGAGGAACAACGTCACGGCCACCGCCGAAACCGTGGTCATGTTGATGTATTCGGCGAGGAAGAACAGCGCGAACTTCAGCGACGAGTATTCGGTGTGAAAGCCGCCGACCAGCTCGCCTTCGGCCTCGGGCAGGTCGAACGGCGCCCGGTTGGTCTCTCCGACCATCGCGGTCATATAGACCAGGAACGCCGGCAGCAGCAGGAAGGTGAACCACACTCGATCCTGGGCTGCCACGATTCCCGAGGTCGACATCGTCCCGGCGTAGAGGAACACCGACGCGAACGCCAGCCCCATCGCGACTTCGTAGGAGATCACCTGGGCGGTGGAGCGGATGCCGCCGAGCAGTGGATAGACCGATCCGGACGACCAGCCGGCCAGGATGATCCCGTACACCCCGATCGAAGACATCGCCAGAACGAACAGCACCGCGATAGGCAGGTCTGCCAGCTGTAATGCGGTGTGGTGGCCGAAAATGCTGACCTCGGGACCGAGTGGGATCACCGCAAACGCGGTGATCGCCGGCACCGTCGAGATGATCGGGGCCAACGCGTAGATCGCGCGGTCGACGTTGAAGGGGGTGATGTCCTCCTTGAGCGCCAGTTTGATCGCATCTGCCAGGCTCTGCAGCCAGCCCTTGGGCCCGACCCGGTTAGGCCCGGGACGCATCTGCATGCGGCCCACGACTTTTCGTTCGATGACGATCGCCAGGACGACCGTCAGAATCAGAAACACGAAGACGCCCAGTACCTTGACCAGCATCAACCACCAGGGATCGGTCATGATCTGCGTCCAATCTGTACCGTCGCGCCGAGGGTGACCCCAAGATCCCGATACACCGCGCAACCGCGCGAATTCATCGGCAGCCACACCACGTTGTCCGGCATCTCGGTGATGACCAGCGGCAAGGTGATGCTGCCGTGGTCGGTGCTGACCGTGACCGGTTCGCCCTCAGCCACACCGATATCGGCGGCCGTCGTCGCCGACAGGCGGGCCACCGGTTGGCGGGCGGTGCCGGCCAGGTTCGGTTCGCCGGCTTGCATCCGCCCCTCGTCCAGCAGCATGCGCCAGCCGGCCAGCACGGCTTCGCCGGTGCCGGGCTGCGGCGGCGAACCCGCGGCGACGTCGGGGGCAGCGACTCGCTCGCCGGACCAGACACCCAGCCCCGCCAGCTCGTCGCGGGCCGCCTCCAGCGTGGACAGCCCCAGCGCGACGCCCATCTCCTCGGCGAGGACGTCAAGGACCCGCCGGTCGGGCAATGCACCGGTGTCACCGAGCGCGACACCGAACCGCCGGTGGCGGCCCTCCCAGTTGACATAGGTGCCGGACTTCTCGGCCGCGGCAGCCACCGGCAGCACCACGTCTGCGCGTTCGGTGACTTCGCTGTGCCGCAACTCCAGGCTGACCAGGAATCTGACCGCGTCCAACGCGGCCAGTGCCGCTGCCGGGTCGGCCAGATCGGTCGGCTCCACCCCGCCGACCACCAGCGCTCCCAACGTGCCCTCTGCGGCGGCCGCCAGGATGGCGTCGGTGTGCCGCCCGGCCTGTGACGGCAGGTCGTCGGGGCCGTCGAGACCCCACGCCTGTGCCACCTCGGCCCGTGCCGCCGGATCACCCAGCGGACGTCCGCCAGGGAGCAGGCCGGCCAGCGCGCCGCCATCCAGCGCGCCGCGTTCGCCGGCGCGGCGCGGCACCCAGGCCAGCTTCGCGCCGGTGGCATCGGCCAGCCGGATCGCCGCCGACAGTGCTCCCGGTGAGGCCGCCAGCCGCTCGCCGACCAGCACCACCGCGCCCGGTTGGCGAAGCGCTTGTCCCAGATCGGATTTGTCACCGGTGTGCAGGCCGTCCAGCGCCGCGGCCTCGCCGCCGGGAACCACTGCCAACAGGGTGCCGAACATCTTGGTCAGTCCGCGATCGGCGAACGGCGCCAGGCTGAACACCTTGGTGGCGTTCTTGCGGGCCGCCTTGCGCAGCCGCAGGAAGACCATCGGCGCTTCTTCCTCGGGCTCCAATCCGGCCAGCAGTACCACCGGTGCCGCCTGCAGATCGGCGTAGGTGACCCCGGACGGCCCTGAGCTCCCGTGGCCTGCCACCCGGGCGGCCAAGAAGGTGGCCTCCTCGGCGGACGCAGCGCGCGCCCGGAAGTCGATGTCATCGCTGTGCAGTGCCACCCGGGCGAACTTGGCGTAGCCGTAGGCGTCCTCGGCCGATACCCGGCCGCCGACCAGCACGCCGGTGCGACCCCGCGCCGCGGCCAGGCCGCGCGCTGCCACCGCCGCCGCGTGCGGCCAGGAGGTCGGGACCAGGTTTCCGGTCTCGTCGCGGATCAGCGGTGTGGTGATCCGGTCGCCCTGGGTGGCGTACGTGAACGCCCAACGGCCCTTGTCGCAGTTCCATTCCTCGTTGACGTCCGGGTCTTCACCGGCCATCCGCCGCATCACCTTGCCGCGACGGTGGTCGGTGCGCTCGGCGCAGCCGCCGGCGCAGTGTTCGCAGACGGTGGGTGTGGACACCAGGTCGAACGGGCGGGCCCGGAATCGGTAGGAAGCGCCGGTGAGAGCTCCCACCGGGCAGATCTGGACGGTATTGCCCGAGAAGTAGGAGTCGAACGGCGTGTCGGTGTAGATGCCGACCTGCTGCAGGGCACCGCGATCCATCATCTCGATGAGTTTGTCGCCGGCGATCTCGTTGGCGAACCGGGTGCAGCGTGCACACAGAATGCAGCGGTCCCGGTCCAGCAGCACCTGCGAGGAGATGTTGATCGGCTTGGGGTAGTGGCGCTTGGTCTCTTCGAACCGAGTCTCGGTGCGGCCGTGCGACATCGCCTGGTTCTGCAGGGGGCACTCGCCGCCCTTGTCGCAGGTCGGGCAGTCCAGCGGGTGATTGATCAGCAGCAGTTCCATCACCAGGTTCTGGGCTCGATCGGCTTCGGCGGAGGTGTGCTGGGTGCGCACCACCATGCCGTCGGTGGCGGCAACCGCGCACGACGGCTGTGGCTTGCGCTGGCCCTCCACCTCGACCATGCACTGCCGGCACCAGGCCACCGGGTCCAGCAGTGGGTGGTCACAGAACCGCGGGACCTCGATGCCCAACTGCTCGGCGGCCCGAATGATCAAGGTGCCCTTCGGGACCGTGATCTGCTGATCGTCGATGGTGAGCGTCACCGACTCCTGGCCGTCGGGTGCAGAAGTTTGCGTCACGCCACACCGCCGTTGGATCCACCTGGCACGAACATGCTCGCTTTCGGGTCGAACGGGCAGCCCCCCTCGAGGTGGGCGATGTATTCGTCACGGAAGTACTGGATCGACGACTTCACCGGCATCGCCGCACCATCGCCCAAGGCGCAGAAGGACTTTCCGAATAGCACGTCGGCGATGTCCAGCAGGGTGTCGAGGTCTTCGGGGGTGCCGCGGCCGGCCTCCAGCCGTTCGTAGATGGGCACCAGCCAGTAGGTGCCCTCGCGACACGGCGTGCACTTCCCGCAGGACTCGTGCTTATAGAACTCCGACCATCGTCCGGCTGCGCGCACCACGCAGGTGGTCTCGTCGAAGATCTGTAATGCCTTGGTGCCCAGCATCGATCCCACCGACGCCATGCCCTCGTAGTCCAACGGGATGTCGAGGTGCTCCTCGGTCAAGATCGGGGTCGACGATCCACCCGGCGTCCAGAACTTCAGCCGGTGTCCATCGCGTATCCCACCGGCATAGCCGAGCAGTTCGCGCAGCGTGATGCCCAGCGGCGCCTCGTACTGGCCGGGTCGGTTGACGTGCCCGGACAGTGAATACAGGGTGAAACCGCGCGATTTCTCGGTGCCCATGGACCGGAACCACTCCGGGCCGTTGCGCAGGATCGACGGGACGCTGGCGATCGATTCGACGTTGTTGACCACCGTTGGCGAGGCATACAGCCCGGCCACCGCGGGGAACGGCGGGCGCAGCCGCGGCTGGCCCCGATAGCCCTCCAGTGACTCGATCAGTGCGGTCTCCTCGCCGCAGATGTAGGCACCTGCTCCGGCGCGCACGGTGATGTCCAGGTCGAAGCCGCTGCCGCCGATGTTGGTGCCCAGCAGCCCCGCCGCATACGCCTCGGCGACCGCGGCCTGCAGCCGGCGCACCACCGGCAGCACTTCGCCGCGGATGTAGATGAAGGCGTGCCGGGCGCGGATCGCGTAGCAGCACACGATCATGCCCTCAATCAGCACGTGCGGTGTCGCCATCAGCAGCGGCATGTCCTTGCAGGTGCCGGGCTCCGACTCGTCGGCATTGACCAACAGATAGTGGGGCTTTGCCGCGGCCCCTTCGTCGCCCTGGGGGACAAAGGACCACTTGGTTCCGGTGGAGAACCCGGCGCCGCCTCGGCCACGCAACCCGGAGTCCTTGACCAGTTCGATGACCTCGTCGGGCGTCATCGCCAGTGCGCGCTTCATGCCGGCGTAGCCGTCGTGGCGGCGGTAGGTCTCAAGCGTCCACGACTCGGGGTCGTCCCAGTAACTGCTGAGTACCGGAGTCAGCGGTGTGCCTTCGGGCGGTGTTCCTTTGGTAAGGGTCATTTCGCACCCCTATCGGCGTTGCTGCCGGGCTCTGGCGCCGTCATCCCGTGCTCGCGGGCCACCTGCAGGCCTGCCAGCGTCGCCGCGCCGGCGCCACCTTGGCCGTCGTCGGAGCGTTCGTCGGGGAATCCGGCGAGGATCCGCTCGGTGGCGGCGAAACTGCACAGCGGCATCCCGCGGGTGGGCCGTACCTCGGCGTCGTCACGCAACTTGTCGACCAGTTCGCGTGCCGACTCCGGGGTCTGGTTGTCGAAGAACTCCCAGTTGACCATCACCACCGGCGCGTAATCGCAGGCGGCGTTGCACTCGATGTGCTGCAGGGTGATCGACCCGTCCGACAAGGTGTCGTTGGCCCCGTCTTCCAATCCCAGGTGTTCCTTGAGGCCCTCGTAGATGGCATCGCCGCCCATCACCGCGCACAGCGTGTTGGTGCAGACGCCGACCAGATACTTGCCGGTGGGATCACGCCGGTACATCGAATAGAACGACGCGACCCCGGCGACGTCGGCGCTGGTCAGACCGAGCAGCTCCGCGACGAACGAGAGGCCGGCCGGGGTGACGTAGGTGTCCTGCGACTGCACCAGATGCAGCAGCGGCAGGATCGCCGAGCGCGGCTGCGGGTAGCGGCCGATGATCTCCTTGGCGTCGGACTCAAGCTGGGCTCGCACGTCGGGGGAGTAGGTGGTGGGAGCGCCGGGGTGGTTGAACTGATTGGGCTCCTCGGGCTGTCGGCCCAACTGCAGAAAGACCCGCGTGCCGTCGGTCCCGGCGGTCGGCGGCATCAGCCGGCCGCGCCCGGTCTTGTTGACGCCGACCTTGTCGATCTCGCCGCCCGGCGCGCTCACCGGTCCACTCCGCCCATGACCGGGTCGATGCTGGCGACCGCGGCGATCACGTCGGCGATCAGCCCGCCCTCGCTCATGGCGGCCACCGCCTGCAGGTTGGTGAACGACGGATCCCGGTAGTGCACCCGGTAGGGGCGGGTGCCGCCGTCGCTGACCATGTGCACGCCCAGCTCGCCGCGGGGCGACTCGACCGAGACGAACACCTGTCCCGGCGGCACCCACAGATCCTCGGTGACCCGCTTGAAGTGGTGGATCAGACCTTCCATCGAGTGGCCCATGATCCAGGCGATGTGCTCCCGGGAGTTGCCCTGCCCGTCCGGGCCGACCTTCAGGTCACCCGGCCAGGCGATCTTGCGGTCAGTGACCATTACCGGCTCTCCGTGCAGTTTGGCCAACCTTTCTACACACTGTTCGACGATTTTCAGGGACTCCTTGATCTCTGCGATGCGGATCAGGTAGCGGCCGTAGGCATCACAGCCGTCATCGGTGATCACGTCGAACTCGTAGTCCTGGTAACCGCAGTAGGGTTCGGCACGTCGCACGTCATAGGGCAGGCCCGTCGAGCGCAGCACCGGACCGGTGATGCCCAGCGCCATGCACCCGGTCAGGTCCAGGTAGCCCACCCCCTTGGTGCGGGCCTTCCAGATGTAGTTCTCGGTGAGCAGGTCTTCGATGTCCTTGAGCCGCTTAGGCATCAGCTTGAGGAAGTCGCGAATCATCGGGACTGCGTCGTCGGGCAGATCGACCGACACCCCGCCTGGCCGGACGTACTGGTGGTTCATCCGCAGACCGGTGATCGCCTCGAATATGTCGAGCACCAGCTCCCGTTCCCGGAATCCGAACAACATCACCGAGAGTGCGCCAAGCTCCATGCCGCCGGTCGCCAGCGCGACCAGGTGCGAGGACATCCGGTTGAGCTCCATCATCAGAACCCGGATGACGCTGGCACGCTCGGGGATGTCGTCGGTGATGCCGAGCAGCTTCTCCACACCGAGGCAGTAAGCGGTCTCGTTGTAGAACGGCGACAGGTAGTCCATCCGGGTCACGAACGTGACGCCCTGGGTCCAGTAGCGGCTTTCCAGGTTCTTCTCGATGCCGGTGTGCAGATAGCCGATGCCGCACCGGGCTTCGGTCACGGTCTCACCCTCGAGCTCGAGAATCAGCCGCAGCACGCCATGTGTGGACGGGTGCTGGGGGCCCATGTTGACGACGATGCGTTCGCCGGGATCTGCGGCCTTGGCGGCCTCGACGACCTGATCCCATTCCTGCCCACCGACGTTGAGGACGGTGTGCGGCGTGTCGGTGCTCATTACTTGTAAGCCCTCCGCTGGTCCGGCGGCGGTATCTGCGCGCCCTTGTACTCGACCGGGATGCCGCCCAATGGGTAGTCCTTGCGCTGCGGGTGACCGTGCCAGTCGTCGGGCATCTCGATCCGGGTCAGCGACGGGTGGCCGTCGAAGATGATCCCGAAGAAGTCGTAGGTCTCCCGTTCATGCCAGTCGGTGGTGGGGTAGATCGCGAACAGCGACGGAATGTGCGGATCCGCATCGGGGGCAGTCACTTCCAGGCGGACGCGGCGGTTGTGGGTGATGGATCGCAGTGGATACACCGCGTGCAACTCGCGGTCGGCGTCGCCGGGGTAGTGCACCCCGGAGACCCCGAGGCTCAGCTCGAAGCGCAGCGCCGGCTCGTCCCGCAGCAGCTGGGCCACCGCCGGCAGCTGCGCACGAGGGACGTAGAGGGTCAGTTCGTCGCGGTACACCACGACTTTCTCGACGGCGTCGGCGAATTCGATTCCGTTGCGCTGCAGGGCGGCGGTGAGAGTGTCGACGAGCTCGTCGAAGTAGCCACCATAGGGCCGTGGGGTCTCGCCGGGGAGGGCGACTTCGGTCACGAGGCGCCCGTATCCGGACGTGTCGCCGGTGCCCGTCGCGCCGAACAGGCCATGGCGGATTTTGATCACATCTTCGGGGCCGTTTCGGCCCGCACCGCTCGATTCGCTCACCGCAGCAACCCCCTCAACTCCCAGGTGGACGGGGCCGACAGGGCTGCCTCTTCGGTCGCGGTGATCACCTGCTCGCGGTTAGCGCCCAACGGCATTGAGCGAATCTTCTCGTGCAGCTTGAGGATTGCGTACATCAGCATCTCCGGCCGGGGCGGACATCCGGGCAGGTAGATGTCGACCGGGACGACATGGTCTACCCCCTGCACGATCGCGTAGTTGTTGAACATTCCGCCCGACGACGCACACACGCCCATCGACAGCACCCATTTGGGTTCCACCATCTGGTCGTAGATCTGGCGCAGCACCGGTGCCATCTTCTGGCTGACCCGGCCCGCGACGATCATCAGATCGGCCTGGCGCGGTGAGGCCCGGAACACTTCCATTCCGAACCGGGACAGGTCGTAGTCGGGCGCCATCGTCGACATCATCTCGATGGCGCAACAGGCCAGGCCGAAGGTCGCCGGCCACAGTGACCCGGTGCGGAAATACCCGGCCAGGTCTTCCACGGTGGACAGCAGGAGTCCGCTCGGCAGCTGCTCTTCTAATCCCATGTCTTAAGCCCGCCTACTCCCACTCAATCCCAGTTCAGACCGCCGCGCCGCCAGACGTAGGCGTAGGCGACGAACACGATGACGGCGAACAGCACCATTTCGATGAGGGCGAACACTCCGAGCCCGTCGAAGGCAACTGCCCAGGGGTAGAGAAAAACGATCTCGATGTCGAAGACGATGAACAGCATCGCGGTCAGGTAGTACTTCACCGGGAATCGCTGCCCAGACGGGGCATGCGGCCCGCTGACCGGCTGGTCTGTGGGTTCGATGCCGCACTCGTAGGCTTCAAGTTTCGACCGGTTGTAGCGCGAGGGACCCACCAGAGTGGTGGCGACCACGGAAAATACGGCGAAACCGGCGGCTAGCGCGGCGAGGACCAGGATCGGCAGGTAGAGGTTCATGCTCAGTGACGTAGTTCCCTTCCGGGCGCCGATGTGACTTCAGGCACAGCCTAGCCCGCTGTCACGAGGCGGTTGGGAAGAATTCGAAATTGCCGACAACTGTGACGGGCATCACCTGTAGCGGTAACGGCGACAGGGGAATTCGCCTCTGAGGCTGCCCTAACCCCGGCGGTTCAGCGAGGCTCGACGGAGGAGAGGTGAAGCTGGGACCGGCGTATGAACGCAGCGGTTCAGCGAGGCTCGACGGAGGAGAGGTGAAGCTGGGGCCGGCGTATGAACGCAGCGGTTCAGCGAGGCTCGACGGAGGAGAGGTGAAGCTGGGACCGGCGGCTTAGTGCGGCGTCGGCGTGCGCAAAAGGCCCAGCACCGCATGGCTCAATTCCATGGGGTCAATCGGGTGGGACACCGCGGCGTCGGCGTGTGACCATTTGGCCAGCCAGACGTCGTCGGCGCGGCCGATCAGCACCAGGATCGGCGGGCACGGCGTGATCTCGTCTTTGAGCTGTTTGCAGATGCCCATCCCGCCGGCCGGGACGGCCTCGCCGTCCAGAATGGCCAGGTCGATTCCACCGGCATCCATCTGTCGGATCACGACCGGCTCGGTTGCGACCTCGACGTAATTCAGCTCCGGTAGGTCCGGGTGCAGCCGCTTACCCAACGCGGTCGTAACCCGTGCACGGGTCGCGGCGTCGTCACTGTAGACAAGGATTCGCAGCGCGGCATTGGAGTCGGGCACGGTCCAGATGCTACTGCGCAGGTCTTGCCGATACATCAGGTTTGGCGCAGCGCCGTCGAAGTGATTGTCGCGCAGGAACTCTAGCGGCTATTGGGCGTATCCCGGATGGTCGATCGCCAGCCGGTGCTCCACCAGGGTGTACAGGCAGGCGGTGAGCGCCTCGGGCCGGTCATCGAGATCGCCGGCCCGAATGGCGGCGGCCAGCTCTGCCTCATCGGCGAATCCCAGCCCGGCGAGTGTTTCGGTGACGACGCCGCCGGTGGTGTCGCGTAACTCCCGCTCGACGATACGCAGTGCGTTGGCCGCCACTCGCGCGTGAAACCTGACCTGGCTATCGGTGCCGGCGTGTTCGTCGCGATTGACCAGCGAAGTGTCGAGGAACTCGGTGACCGCGGCAATCAGTTCGGCCGCGGTGGGGCGGCGCCCGGCGCTCACGGCCGGACTCCATCGAGCAGGCGCAATACGTCCCATTCGGATTCGGAGACCCGCCGACCGATAGTTGCCAGCTCCACCGAACGGGTTTGACCGCTGAGGTGACGCTGTGCCTGGTAACGGCAGATGATGCCCCACCGCAGCGTGCCCAGCAGCAGCCACCAGTCGAACCGCTCCGGATCGACGCAGTGCTCGCTGGCCTGCTCATAGGCGGCCAGAAGGGCGTCGATGGTGCCGAGTCCGCCGGCCGCGCGCTCCAGGGGCGCGCCGAACCGCCAGGCTCGCAGACAGAACCAGGCCAAGTCTTCGCAACCGTCGCCGAGGTGCACCAGCTCCCAGTCCAGCACGGCGGCCAGGTCACCGCCGCCGGAGACCATGAGGTTGCCCATCCGGAAATCACCGTGGACCAGCTGCGCCGGCACCGGCGGCGGACGATCGGCGGCCAGCCGCCGAAACGCCCACTCGAAGACAGCGGTGGTGTCGGGCATGGCGTCGAGCTGGGCGCGGCACGCGGACAGTTGGTCTTCGGCACTCAGGGCGACGCCGGCAGGGTCGGCTCGATGGATGGCGGCCAGCGCCTGCGCGCACTGGCGCAGCAGTTGTTCGCGTCCGGCGTCATCGAGCTGGCGCTCGATGCGGCGAACGACAGTCTCGCCATCGATCAGGTCGCAGATCAGGTACGGGTTCCCCAGTGCCGCAGGGGAATTATTGGCGACCAGGACGTTGGGTACCGGAGCCCCGGCCTGACCTGCGGCGCGCTGCGCGAGTGCCTCGAGCTCCATAGAGGCGTAGAGCTCTTCGAGCGGCCCGGTGCGCAGAATCAGCGGCCGCCGCTCCTGGGTGCCCGTGACAGCGTCGAAAGCCCAGGTGACGCGGCTGGCGCCGCCGGTCAGGGCGCGTAGGTCTTCGACTGTGACGGGCCCCAAGGCCGGCGTCAGCACATCGGCCAGCCGGTCGGCGAGCTGATCGGAACGCGCACCCGGTTTCATGGCCGCCTATCGAACCCGAACAGTCGCTGCGCGACCCGCCGGATCTGGATCTCCTCGGCACCCTCGGTGATCCGGTACCGGCGGTGGTGGCGGTAGATGTGCTCGAACTGCTCGTGGCGGGTGTAGCCGATTCCACCGTGGATCTGGATGGCGCGATCGGCCGCCTCGCACACCAGCCGGTTGGCGCGGTAGTTGGCCATCGACACCTTGTCGGAAACCTCCAGGTGGTGGTCGCGGTCCAGGTGCCAAGCCGCATAGTTCACCAGCAGTCGCACCATCTGGGCCTCGGTCTGCAATTCGGCCAACGGCCACTGCACAGCCTGATTGACCGACAGCGGCTTGCCGAACACGATGCGTTGCCGGGCGTATTCGGCGGAGCGGTCGATGCAGTACTGCGCGGCGCCCAGGCTGGAGGCGGCCTGGCGGATCCGGTTTTCGTGCAGGAACGTCTGGGCCACGTCCAGCCCGCCGTCGACCTCGCCGAGCACCGCCTCGGCGGGCACCCGCACATTGCGGAGTTCGACCTCGCCGTGGTCGGTGGGCATGTTGAAGGTCCACCAGTAGAACGGGATGGTGAATCCTGGGGTATCGGTGGGGACCAGGAACGCGGTGATGCCGCGCGCCGAGCCCGCCTCGCCGGACGTGCGGGCGAACACCAAGTCGTGGGTGGCCCGATGTACGCCGGTGTTGAACCGCTTGGCGCCGTTGATCACCCAGGTGTCACCGTCGAGCTCGGCGCGGGTTTCCAGCCAGGTCGCATCCGAGCCGTGGTCCGGTTCGGTCAAGCCGAATGCCATCGACCGCTCACCGGTGATCATGGCCTGGGAGAACTCACGGCGCTGCTCGTCGGTGCCGAACCGCTCCATCATGATCACCTGCGGGAAGTTCCCGACGATCGACGACTCGTCCTGCAGATCGTTGTGCAGGCCGAGGCCCTTGTGCGCCAGGTGTTCCCGGATCACTGCCATGTCGACGTTGGTTCCGTCCCGGCCGCCCAGGGAGGCCGGCAATCCGTACCTCAGCCAGCCGGCGGAATCGGCGCGGCGGCGCATCTCATCGAGCAGTTCCTCCCACTCACGTCGCGGGATGCCGCCACGTTCCACATCGGTGCGGGCGAACTCGCGCCGGTGGTCGAAATACTGCATGTGCTCGGTTTGCAGTGGCGCGATCTCGCGCTCGATGAAGTCGTCCATCTCGGCGAGCACCCCGGGAAGGTGTTCGGGCAGTGTGAAATCCATAGCGGTTCCTTCAGCTAGCAGGGGTCAAAGGCCGTACAGGGTCTTTCTCCAGATCGTCGACAGCGTCTCGATGGCATCGCTGTCACTGATCCGCCATCCCGGCCCCGACGGGCCGACGAACACGACGGTGAAATTCTCGAACAGCAGCGCGATGGCCGCCGCGATGTGGTCGGGGTCGAGCTCGCGGCCATAACCCTGCTGCTGTGCGCGTCGCACCGAGGCGGCGACGATTTCCATACCGAACCGTCGGAACTCGTTCTGCAGTGCGGCGAACCGTTCACTGGTCGCCGCCAGCTGTGCGACCGCGATCATGACGCCGATGTTCGGTTTGAACATTGCCCAGTAGGCACTGACCACCGATGAGAAGAATTCGGTGTCCTCCGGCGACTCCGGCAGCCGCATCTTGAGTCCGGAAGGCTCGACCACCTGGGTGAGAAACGACTCGGCCAACGCGGCCAGCAGATCTTCCTTGTCACGAAAATACCGGTACAGCACTGCCGTGGACTTTCCGGCGGCCGACGTGATGTCGGCCAGTGTGGTGCCGTGAAACCCGCTTTCGGCGAACAGTTCTCGGGCGGCCTGCTCGATCGCATCGCGCGTCAGGCGTCCCTTGGAACTGAGCTCACGCTGGGTGGACATCGGGGCGCTCAGAGCCGCTTCCGGTCTCCGGCGGCCAACAGGGCGCTGGGCAGCCCGTGGCCGACGACTGTGCTGGCCACACCGGCCGCGGCGATGGCGGCATCCAGGTCGATACCGGTGTCGATGCCGCAGTCACCGAGCAGGTAGACCAGGTCCTCGGTGGCGATATTGCCGGTGGCGCCAGGAGCGAACGGACAACCTCCCAGGCCGCCGGCCGAGGCGTCGAGCCGGGTGATTCCCGTCTGAACCGCCGCGTAGGCGCAGGCCAGTCCGGATCCGCGGGTGTTGTGGAAGTGCGCTCCCAGCGCGATGTCGCCGATGATCGGCTGCACCGCCTTGATCAGATCGGTGACGCGCCGAGGGGTGGCCGTGCCGATGGTGTCGGCGATGGCGATCCGGTCGACCCCGAAAGCGGTTGCCGAGGCCGCGATATCGGTGACGCGCCCGGGTTCGGTCGGGCCGTCGAACGGGCAGTCCCATGCGGTGGCGATGATGACTTCCACCGACGCGCCGGCGTCATGGGCGATACCGGCGATGTCGGCGATGGCGGCGACGGCGGCTGCCGTGGGGCGTCCGACGTTGGCGGTACTGAAGGCATCCGAGGCGCACACCACGTACTCGATGGACTTCAGGCCGGCGGCTACCGCCCGGGATGCGCCACCGGGGCTGGCGACCAGGGCGGAGAACTCCAGTTCGGGGTAGCGCCACAGCTCGGCGGCCAGCTCGGCGGCATCGGCGAGGGCCGGGACTTTGGTCGGGGAGACGAAGGAGGTCACCTCGACTTCGCGCACGCCGGTCGCGGCGATCGCGGCCAGCAGTTCGAGCTTGGCGCTCAACGGGATCGGTGCTTCGATCTGTAGACCGTCGCGTAGTGCGACCTCGCGGATCGTGACTTGGCCGGGCAGTGTGTTCACAGCACCCCCGCGGTGCGTAGGGCGTCGACCTCTTCGCTGGTCTTGCCGAGCAGACCGGCGTAGACCTCGTCGTTGTGCTGGCCGGGCCGCGCCGATCCGGCGTTGCGGATGGTGCCCGGGCTCTCCGAGAGCACGGGCATGACACCGGGACCCAGCACGGTGCGCTCAGCGCCTTCGTCCCAATGCTCGGCGAGCATGCCGCGCGCCCACAGTTGCGGGTCTTTGACGACCTCGGCGACGGTGTTGATGGGGCCGGAGATCACCCCGGCGTCGCTCAGCGTCGCGATGATGGTGTCGGGCGCTCGCTGCGCCGCCCATTCACCGATGATCGCGTCCAACTCGTCCTGATTGCGTCCGCGCGCTCCGTGATCGGCGAACCGCGGGTCGGCTGTGAGCTCTGGTCGTCCCATGGCCTGGCACAGCCGGGCGAACACGCTGTCCTGGTTGGCGGCGATCACCACCCAGCTGCCATCGGCCGACTGATAGATGTTCGACGGGGCGATGCCTTCCAGCCGGGTGCCCGACGGCCCGCGGACCACGCCACCGACGTCGTAGTCGGGGATGGTGGATTCCTGGATGGCCAAGCAGGATTCGGTGAGGGCGACATCGACCACCTGGCCTTCGCCGGTGACCGTGCGACGGTAGAGCGCCGCCAGCGCACCTTGGGCGGCGAACATGCCGGCGAGGCTGTCGCCAAGGGACAGGGCCAGCCGTGGCGGCGGGCCGCCGGGAAAACCGTTCATGTGTCGCAGCCCGCTGGCTGCCTCGGCGACCGAGGCATAACCGGCCTTGTGGGCGTCCGGCCCGGTCTGCCCGTAGCCGGAGACCCGCACCAGAATGATGCCCTTATTGCGCTGACGCAGCACGTCAAAGCCCAGGTCCCAGCGCTCCAGCGTGCCGGGGCGAAAGTTCTCCACCACGATGTCGGACTTGTCGACGAGATCGAGGAACAGCTCCCGGCCGCGTTCGGTACGCAGGTCGAGGGTGACGGCCTTCTTGTTGCGGGCGTGCACGGTCCAGAAAAAGTGGTGCCCGTCGAGCTCGGCCTGTCCCCAGGTGCGCAGCGGGTCGGGTTTGCCGGGCAGCTCGATCTTGATGACCTCGGCGCCCATGTCGCCGAGCAGTCGCCCGGCGAACGGCCCGGAGATCAGCGTGCCGAGCTCCAGAACCCGGATGCCGTCCAGCGCACCAGTGGCGGTGTTCATGCCGACGAGCCTACGAAATCATGCTGGGCCAGCCAATCACTGACGATCGTTACGGCCTGTCGCAGCGCGTCGCGCTGATCCAGCCCGGCGTAATAGTGGTTGGCGCCGGGGATTTCGTGCATCTGCTTGTCGCTGGTGCCGATCGCCTCGAAGAGCCGGCGGGTGTGGCTGGGTGTGCAGGCGTCATCGGCCATGTTGCCGATCACCAGGGTGGGCACCGCGATGTCGCCGCCGCAGTCCACCCCGTCGCCGTGGGCGTCGTCGTAGCTCCACTGCGACAGCCAGCTGCGCAGCGTGCAGAATCGCGCCAACCCCACGGGGCTCATGTTCACCACCGCGGGCTCACCCAGGTAGCAGCTGCCGGGGGTGCGGTCGTTGGGGTCGACCGTCGGATCCAGCCAGCGCGGGTCGGCCATGGTGCCGTGCACGACGAAGCCGAACTCCTGATCGGGCAGGCCGGCCTCGGTGAACTCGGCGAGCTTCGCCTTGACCCAGGCGGTGATCCGGCGATTGCGGTCGATCTGGGCGGCCCGGTAGCGGTCCAGGAATTCGGCGCTGTAGGGCGGCTGGTTGGGGTTGTCCGGGTTGTAGAGGTCCAGTTCCGGGTCGCGTTTGGTCGGGTCGGACTCGTCGAGGATCGAGGCGTCCAGCCATTCGGTCAGCGTGCCGTGGCGGCTGATGTGGGCGGCCAGCAGCATCACGCCGTCGGCGGGGATCAGGTTCAGCTTGGTCAGGTCGGGGCCGTCCCCGGATGGGCTGGCCGTCACCGTCGGGTGCTGGGCCTGCTGTTGGTAGAACAGCGACAACGAACCGCCGCCACTCCATCCGGCCAGCACCACCTTGGCGTAGCCGAGCCGGTTCTTGGCGTCGGAGATGCACTGGCCGAGGTCTTCGACCACCTTCTCCATCAGCAGCGCCGAGTCGGTGCCGCGGAATCGACTGTTGCAGTAGATGACGTGGTGCCCGGCGCGGGCCAGGGCATTGACCATCGGAAGGTAGGCGCCGCCGCCGATCGGGTGCATGAACACCAGCACGGTGTCGCTCGGCGTGTCCTTGGGCCGCAGCAGGTAGCTCTCCAACACCACCAGCTCGGCGACCCCGCCGTAGACGTCACGGACACCCGAATTGTTCTGGTAGGCAATCAGGTAGGGGATTCGCTCGTAATCGTGTTTGGCGGTCATGCGTGCTGTCCTAGGTCGGCGGCGAGAACTGCGGGGGAGGGGATGAGGCGGCGGCGAGTGTCGATGGCGATGACCTGCCAGTCCACCCGCTGGTAGTCGTCGAATTTTCGGCGTGACCGTTCGCGGGCCTTCTCCGGCGCACCGTGATGCACGCCTTGCGGGGCGTGGCTGATCAGGCCGGGTGGCATCGGGATCCCGTAGAGCGAGCCGCCGTGGAAGAACGCGATTTCGTCGAAGTCGACGTTGCGGTGATACCAGGGTGTGCGTTCGGTGCCTGCCACCCCTTCGGCGGGCTTGGGCAGGAAGTTCATCACGTATACCCCGGTGGCCTGCATGAACAGGTGCACCGTCGGGGGCAGATGCACGCTGTCAGACGTCACCACGTTGTAGTCGGCGATGTTGAACGAGAACGCGAAGTTGTCGCCGCGCCAGCCTTCGACGTCGAGCGGATTGTGTTGGTAGTGAAGCGTTGTCGGGCCGCCGTCATGGATCAGCCGGACTTCGTAGCTGTCGCGCCCGTCGTCGAACGGATCTGGGTTGAAGGGGGCCGGATTCGGGATGACGATCAAGGAGGGGTCGAACGGGAAGTGCCGGCCGAGCGGACCGGGTGATGGAACCCGGAATTCATCGGTGGCCTCGATCATGAGCAGCGTCGTTTCGGCCGCGGGTAGCTGTCGCCAGGTGGTCGCCTTGGGCAGATACAGCCAGTCGCCCTCGCGGTAGTCCAGCGGGCCGAATTCGGTTTCCAGCAGCCCGGACCCGGCATGCACGAAGCAGAGCAGGTCGCCGTCGACGTAGCGGATGTGAAACGGCATTGGGGCCGAGCGCCGGGACAGCCGGATGCGGCAGTCGGCGTTGCTGAACAGCAGCAGCGGATCGCCGGCGGCGTCGGTGGCGTCGGTCGGCTGCAGGAGTGCGGCGAGCACGTCGACGGGCCGCAGCGGCCCTTCGGCGCGATAGGCGGTCGGGTCGTTGCGCCGGTACATGTTGGCGGTGCGGCCGGTGAAGCCGCCGCGGCCCAGTTCATCGTCCTTGAGGCCGTCGAGGTCGGCGTGCAGACGATGCGGCGTGGTGCCTTTGCGCAGGTGGACGAAGGATTCCATCGGCGACTCCTGGGAAGCTCATGCGGATATCGGATCAAAATTAAAAGTAACGTTACTTTTTGTTTTGATCCGCGGCAAGAGTGCAAGTCCCGCGCGAGCAGACACAGAATCGCACCCGCGGGGACCCGCGGGTGCGATTCTGTGTCTGCTCAGCGAAAAGTGGGGGCGCTACTTCAGTTCGGCCGACGACAGGCCCAGCAGCCGGCGGGCCACCACCAACAGCTGGATCTGCTGGGTGCCCTCGAAGATGTCGAGGATCTTCGAGTCGCGGCTCCACTTCTCCAGCAGCATCTGCTCGGAGTAGCCCAGGGTCCCAGCCATTTCAACGGCCTTGAGGGTGATGTCGCTGGCGACTCGGCCGGCCTTGGCCTTGCCCATCGATGCCTCTTTGGAGTTGGGGATGTTGTTGTCGGCCTGCCACGCCGAGCGCAGCGTCAGCAGGTTCGCCGACTCCCAATCGGCCTCCATGCGCAGGAATTCCGCGGCCGGTGCGCTCTGGGCGTGTGCCGGCTTGTCGTAGGAGATCTCGATGCCGGCGGCGGTGAGCATCTTGCGCAGCTCCTCGAGTGCGGCGCGCGCGACCCCGACCGCCATCGCGGCCACGATGGGCCGGGTGTTGTCGAAGGTCTCCATGACCCCGGAGAAGCTCTTCTCGGTGTTGATCTCCGGGCTGCCCAGCAGGTTGTCCTTGGGGATGCGGGCGTTGTCGAACCGGATCACCGCGGTGTCGGAGGCCTTGATACCGAGCTTGTGCTCCAAACGCTCCACGATCACACCGGGGTGCTCGCGCGGCACGACGAACGACTTGATGGCCGCCCGCCCCAGCGCCTTGTCCAGCGTCGCCCACACCACGATGTGGGTGCATCGCGAACCGGCGGTGACGAAGATCTTCTCGCCGTTGATCACGTACTCGTCGCCGTCGAGGGTGGCCGTCGTGGTCACCGCCGCCGAGTCGGAGCCAAAGCTCGGCTCGGTGATGGCCATTGCGGCCCACACCTTGCCCAGCCGAGCGAGCTGTTCATCGGTCGCCACACCGGAGATCGCCGCATTGCCGAGGCCCTGGTAGGGGACCGACAGCATCAAAGCCACATCGCCCCAGCTCATCTCGAGCACCTGCAGCATTGCCGCCATGTTGGAGGCGTTGCGGTTGCCGGTCTGCGCGCCGGCGTCGCGGAAGGCCTCGGCGCCGGCCATCGCACTGCCGCCGACGCCCGAGACCCCGTCGAACAGGGATTCCAGGGTGTCCAGCTCAAGCGGATAGGCATGCTCGCGCGCGTCGTACTTGCGCGAGATGGGGCGCAGCAGTTCAGCGGCCCCGGCGTGGGTCATCTCGATGACCTCTTGCATTTTGCGGGGCAGTTCCAGATTGATTGCCATGATCAGACTTTCGTGTTCGCAGCGGAGTTGGCTGGGCGGCTCAGAGGACTCAGATGACCAGGACACCCTCGGCGATGCCGAGGGCTCGCAGATCCCGGTACCACCGCTCGACCGGGTGCTCCTTGGTGTAGCCGTGCCCGCCCAGGAGCTGCACCCCGTCCAGGCCGATCTGCATGCCCTTGTCGGTCGCGATCCGCTTGGCCAGCGCGGCCTCTCGGATGAACGGCAGTCCCTGGTCGCACCGCGACGCGCCGCGCCAGGTCAGCAGCCGCAGCCCGTCGAGCTCGATGGCGATGTTGGCGCACATGAAAGCCACCGACTGGCGGTTGGCGATCGGCTCGCCGAACGCCTCGCGCTCCTTGATGTAGGGCATCACGTGGTCGAGCACCGCGTGGCTGGTGCCGACCGCCAGCGCTGCCCAACCCAACCGGGAAAGTGCGATGGCCTGCGAGTAGTCCGCATCGGTCGCGGCGTCCTCGCCGAGGCGGGCGGTCAGGGGGACCGACACCTTGTTCAGCTCGAGCTGGCCCAGGGCGGCGGCGCGAAGCCCCATGCTGGCATCGGCCTTGACCGTCAGGCCCGGCGCTGAGGACTCGACGATGAACAGTGCGGCCTTGCCGTTCAGCTGGGCGGCCACGATGAACAGCTCGGCGTCGGCGGCGGCCACCACCAGCGACTTCACGCCGTCGAGCCGGTAGCCGCTGGGCGTACGCACCGCGGTGGTCTTGAGGTTGGTCGGGTCGAACAACGGGTGCGGCTCGACGATCGCGACGCAGGCCTGAGGAACCTTCTCGCCGGCGAACTCAGGCAGGTAGGTGGCCTGCTGGTCGGCGCTGCCCCAATGGGTCAACGCCGAAGCCACCCCGCCGGGAGCCAGGATCGGCAGCGCCAGGCTCATGTCGCCGTAGCCCAGCGCCTCGGCGACCAGCGCGTTGGTGACCGCGGAGCGGTGTGCGGCGATCCCGTCGAAGTCTTCGGGGATGTTGATCGCCGTGATGCCCAGTTCGGCTGCCTTGCCGAGCAGCTCGCGCGGGTAGTCGAGGGCCTCGTCGGCGTCGTGGGCCGCCGGGCGCAGCAGCTCGGCGGCGAACTCCTCGACCGTGTCGATGATCATCTGCTGGTCGTCATCGGGGGTCAGGTCGAAGTAGTCAGCGCCTTTGGCGCCTTTGGCGCCTTCGGGGGCGCTGAGTCGTGCCGGCGCCTTGCCCAGGCCCTGGACCTTCTTGAACTGGCGGGTGGAGGCTCCGGCGACGGAGAACACCGTCTTGACGCCGTAGTTCAGCCCCTTGTTGAGCGGCTGCCGCAGGCGGTAGCGGTCCAGAAAGTCCTGGCTGACCAGTGGCGTGACCAGCGACAGTGCGGCCGCCATCGGGCTGCGCTTGTGCGGAGCCGACCCGACGCCGCTGGCGCGGCTGTTGAGCCGGACCTTTGAGCCGTTGGTGGCGGGGGCGATATCAGTCATGTCAGAGCCTCACTCGAGGGAAGGTATCGATGAGGGCACCTTACTCCGAAGTAAGTTAACTCAAAAGTAAGGTGTGACGAAGTCGTCAGCCGGCCCCCGCCGGACGTTCGACTACTCCGGGGTCAACGCCGCCAGCACCTGCTGGTGCAGGCCGGGGTTGGCGGCCACGGCGCAGTTGCCGTGCGGACCCGGGTTACCGGACAGGTCGGTGAACACCCCGCCCGCTTCTCGCACCAGGATGTCGACGGCGGCCAGATCCCACACCGACACCGCCGGCTCGATGGCTGCGTCCACGGCGCCCTCGGCGACCAAGCAGTACGCCCAGAAATCGCCGTACGAGCGTGCCCGCCACACCGCCTCGGTCAGACCCAGGAACTGCTCCCGCAGGCCGCGTGGGCCCCAATAGTTGAGCCCGGCGAACGTCAGGCTCGAGGAGCCCACATCGGCCACCGAAGACACCGACAACTGCAGGGCCGGAGCGCCGGCGACGGACCCGAATGCGCCCTGGCCGCGCGTCGCCCACCAGCGCCGGTGCAACGCCGGGGCGCTGACCACACCGAGGATCGGCACGCCGTCTTCGAGCAGCGCGATCAGGGTTGCCCAGACCGGCACCCCGCGCACGAAGTTCTTGGTGCCGTCGATCGGGTCGATGATCCATTGGCGCCCAGTGAAAGTGGCGGTGCCCCCGAATTCCTCGCCGAGGATCTGGTCGTCGGCACGCTCAGCGACCAACACCTCGCGCAGTGCGGTTTCGACCGCCTGGTCGGCGTCGGTCACCGGAGTCAGGTCGGGCTTGGTGTCGACTCGTAGGTCCAGCGCACCGAACCGCGCCAGGGTGATTTCGTCCGCCCGGCCTGCCAGGGCCAGGGCCAGGGTGAGGTCGTCTTCGAGATTGTCGTTGATCTGCGCCATGGCGAAAGTCCTACCATGACCGCATGTGGGAGTTTGGGGCACTGCTGTTGCTACTGGCGATTCTGGCGGTGTTCCTGGCGCCGCGGTTCCTGCGCTCGGGGCCGGGCGCGGGCGCTCAGGAGGGCACCGTGCTGGTCACCGGCGTCAGTCCGCGGCCCGAGGAAACCGGCGCGCAATACGTCACCATCACCGGCGTCCTGCACGGACCCACGATCGATGAGCACGAGGTCTATCAGCGATACGCGGTCGACGTCAGCAAATGGCCGAGCGTGGGTGATCTGCTGCCGGTGCGGTATTCACCGCGCAATCCGGACAACTGGAATCTGACCGGCGCACCGGGGGATTGACAATCCCGTTCAGTGCGACTGCGATTCCGGCAACGGCACCGGGTAAGACGTCAGGCCCGCGCCATCACAGTCCGGGCAGGACTCGGCGGCGCCCGGCCCGTGCCCGATCCGCAGCATCTCGGCGACGTCGGCCAGCTTGACCCGGGGGCGGCCGTGCGGCTCACCGGCGGAGCGCTCATGGGCGTCGATCAGCTGCCAGTGCTCGGCGGTGACCAGTTCGGGCTGACGAGACAGCAACCACCGGTGCAGTTGCGCCTCGTAGTCGGCGTCGACGTCGGGAAGCCCGGCCTGCGCTGCCCGGGAGGCCAGATCGGCGGCGAGGGTGTCGACGGTGGCCTGCGAATCGCTCTTGTTGGAACCGATCACCCCTGACGGGCCACGCTTGATCCACCCGACCACGTACTGATTGCTGGTGCCTTCGATGCGCCCGTCGGTGTGCGGAATGGTGCAGCTGCGTTCGTCGAACGGCAATCCCGGCATCGGCACGCCGCGATATCCGACCGAACGCACCACCAGCTGGGCCGGCAGAATCTCACGCTCACCGGTGTCGTGGGCGCTGACCCGGCCCTGCTCGTCGGTGGTCAGCTCGTTGCGCCCCAACACGATTTCCTCGACCCGGCCGTCGCCGCGAATCTCGATCGGAGAGGTGCAGAACCGGAACACGATTCGGCGATGGCCCGGTCGCAGTTCGCGGCCGACATAGGTGCGAAGCACCTTGACGTTCTGCTTGGGATGTTTGGCGGCCGCCTCGATGTCCTCGTCGGTGATGTCGGCGAACTCGGCCGCGTCGATCACCACGTCGACATCGTCGAGTCCCTTGAGATCGCCGAGCTCGCGTAGTTCCGGACTGGTGAACGTGGCCTGCAGCGGGCCGCGCCGACCGACGATCACCACTTCCTCGATGCCGCGGGGACCGAGCAGATCCAGCGCGTGGTCGGCGATGTCGGTGCGGCGCAGTTCGTCGGGCTGACTGACCAGGATGCGGGCCACATCGAGGGCCACATTGCCGTTGCCGACCACGATGGCGCGCTTGCAGGTCAAGTCGGGTGCGTGATCGGTGAAGTGCGGGTGGGCGTTGTACCAGCCGACGAAGTCCACCGCGGCGACGCTGCCGGCAAGGTCCTCCCCGGGAATGCCCAGTTGCCGATTCGACTGCGCGCCGATCGCGTAGATCACCGCGTCGTAGCGCTCGGCCAGTTCCTCGGGCAGCACGTGCTCGCCGACGGTGACGTTGCCGTAGAACCGGAACCGCGGATCGGCGGCGGTCTTCTCGAACTGCGCACTGATCGACTTGATCTTCGGGTGATCCGGCGCCACCCCCGAGCGCACCAGGCCCCACGGCGTCGGCAGCATCTCCAGCATGTCGACGCGCACGTCGACCTCACCGCCGGCGGCCAGCTTGAGCAGCGATGCCGCAGCGAAGTAGCCGGAGGGGCCGGAGCCGACGATCGCGACGTGGTAGGGCCGCATCCTCGAACCTTCTTTCGGAGTCGGAAGTCGTTCATGCACCCGCGTAACCCCGATGCTAGAGGTCGCACGCCAAGGGCCGCCGGTAACCTCGATAAACGTGGAACCAGACCGCCAGCCCGACATCGCCGCCCTCGACACCACTTTGACCACGGTGGAGCGGGTGCTGGATGTCGACGGACTGCGCAGCCGCATCACCGACCTTGAGCGCGACGCGTCTGACCCGAATCTGTGGGATGACCAGACGCGCGCCCAGAAGGTGACCAGCGAGCTGTCACACGCCCAGGCCGAGCTGCGCCGGGTGGAGGAGCTGCGCCAACGCGTCGACGACCTCCCGGTGCTCTATGAGTTGGCGGCCGAAGAAACCGGCGCCAGCCAGACTGAAGCGGTCGCCGATGCCGACGCTGAACTGGCCAGGTTGCGCGAGGACATCGACGCCATGGAAGTCCGCACCCTGCTCTCGGGTGAGTACGACGAGCGCGAGGCGTTGGTGACGATCCGCTCCGGTGCGGGCGGTGTGGACGCCGCGGACTGGGCCGAGATGCTGATGCGGATGTATATCCGCTGGGCCGAGCAGCACAAGTACGGCGTCGAGGTGTTCGACACCTCCTACGCCGAAGAGGCCGGGATCAAGAGCGCCACCTTCGCGGTGCACGCGCCCTTCGCCTACGGCACCCTCTCGGTGGAGCAGGGCACCCACCGGCTGGTGCGGATCAGCCCGTTCGACAACCAGGGGCGCCGGCAGACATCGTTCGCCGAGGTCGAGGTGCTGCCGGTGGTGGAGACCACCGACCACATCGACATCCCCGAGGGTGATGTCCGGGTCGACGTCTACCGCTCCAGCGGGCCGGGCGGACAGTCGGTGAACACCACCGACTCGGCGGTGCGACTCACCCACATCCCCACCGGGATCGTCGTCACCTGCCAGAACGAAAAGTCGCAGCTGCAGAACAAGGTTTCGGCGATGCGGGTGCTGCAGGCCAAGCTGATGGAACGCAAGCGGTCCGAGGAGCGCGCCGAGATGGACGCGCTCAAGGGCGACGGCGGCAGCTCGTGGGGCAACCAGATGCGCTCCTACGTGCTGCACCCGTACCAGATGGTCAAGGACCTGCGCACCGAATACGAAGTCGGCAACCCGGCCGCCGTGCTCGACGGTGACATCGACGGATTTCTCGAGGCCGGAATCCGCTGGCGCAACAGGCCTGAAGGCGACTGAGCGCATGGTCTTGGCCTTCTCCCCGGGACAGCGCTGGCATGAGTTGTGGCGCGGTGAGATCGGCGAGTGGGTCATCACCAAGGGCTTGCGGATCGTCCTGCTGCTGATCGGGGCGGCGCTGGCCTCGCGGTTCATCACCTGGGCGGCGCGGCGCGTCACCCGGCGGCTGGAACGGGGCTTTGCGGCCAGCGACGCGCTCGTGCGCTCGGAGGCCTCCAAGCACCGCCAGGCGGTCGCTTCGGTGATCTCGTGGGTGTCGGTGGTGCTGCTGTGCGTGATGGTCGCCGTCCAGATCACCAGCATTCTCGACATTCCGGTCGGGTCGCTGGTGGGGCCGGCCGCGGTGCTCGGTGGCGCGATCGGTTTCGGCGCCCAAAAGTTGGTGCAGGACCTGCTTAGCGGGTTCTTCATCATCACCGAAAAGCAGTACGGCTTCGGCGATCTGGTGCAGTTGTCCATGGCGGGAGCACCGACCGAGGCGCTCGGGACCGTCGAGGAGGTCACGCTGCGGGTGACGAAGCTGCGCACCCCCAACGGCGAGGTCTACAACGTGCCGAACGGCAACATCGTGCGGTCGCTGAACCTGTCCAAGGACTGGGCGCGCGCCGTCGTCGACATCCCGGTGCCCACCAGCGCCGACCTGACCCGGGTCAACGAGGTGCTGCACCAGGTGTGTGAGAACGCCCGCGAGGCTGACGCCCCGCTGCGAGACCTGCTGCTGGACCAGCCGTCGATCATGGGGGTGGAGAGCATCGAACTCGGTGTGGTCAACCTGCGGATGGTGGCCCGCACCCTCCCCGGGAAGCAATTCGAGGTGGGACGCCGGCTGCGCATCCAGGTGGTGCGGGCCCTGGCGACGGCCGGCGTCGTCACCGCCGGTGATGTGAAGCCGGTGGAGTCGCTGTGAAACTCAGCATCCGAAAGCCCGATGACGCCCCGGAGCAGCCGGAGGCGGTAGGCGGCAAGCGATGGAAGTGGCCGTCGCATCTGTTCGGCGGCCGGGTCCGCACCTCCACGGTGGCGCTGATCATCGCCTTCGCCGGAGTGTGGTGGGTCTACGACACCTACCGGGAGGAGCCGACGCCGCCGCCGGCCCCGCAGGTGGTGCCGCCGGGATTCATCCCCGACCCGGCCTACACCTGGGTGCCCCGCACCAAGCTGCAGCAGCCGCCGGTGACCATCACCGAGACCGTCACACCCACGCCCACCACTACCGAGACCCCCGCCCCGCCGGAGCCCCCGGAAGGTGAACCACCGACCCCGACACCGGTGCCGGGATTCCCGTTCTGTCCGCCGCTGTGCCCGCCGCCGGCTCCGGCCCCGCCGGAGGAGCCCGGACCGAACCCGCCGGCTCCCGAGGCGCCCCCGCCGGCACCCCCGGATGCTCGCCAGCCCGTGCCCGGCTCGCCAACACCCGCGTCCCCGGCCGGTCCGGGCGCTTCGCACGGCTAAACTGCGTGCCGTGATGATCACGCTCGACCATGTCACCAAGCAGTACAAATCGTCGGCCCGTCCGGCACTGGACAATGTCAACGTCAAAATCGACAAGGGCGAGTTCGTGTTCCTGATCGGCCCGTCCGGGTCGGGCAAGTCGACGTTCATGCGGCTGCTGCTGGCCGAGGAGACGCCCACCTCGGGCGATATTCAGGTGTCGAAGTTTCACGTCAACAAGCTGGCCGGACGCCACATCCCCAGCCTGCGGCAGGTGCTCGGCTGCGTGTTCCAGGACTTCCGGCTGCTGCAGCAGAAGACCGTGTTCGAAAACGTCGCATTCGCCCTGGAGGTGATCGGCAAGAAGCCGGAGATGATCAACCGGGTTGTCCCCGAGGTGCTGGAGATGGTCGGGTTGTCCGGCAAAGCGAACCGGCTGCCGGGCGAGCTGTCCGGCGGTGAGCAACAGCGGGTGGCGATCGCCCGGGCCTTCGTCAACCGGCCCCTGGTGCTGCTGGCCGACGAGCCGACCGGAAACCTTGATCCGGAAACGAGTGAGGACATCATGGATCTGCTGGAGCGGATCAACCGCACCGGAACCACGGTGCTGATGGCGACCCACGACCACCACATCGTCGACTCGATGCGCCAGCGCGTCGTCGAACTGTCACTGGGACGGCTGGTGCGCGACGAACAGCGCGGCGTCTACGGAATGGACCGCTGACGTGCGCTTTGGATTCCTGTTCAACGAGGTCCTGACCGGCCTGCGTCGCAACGTCACCATGACGGTGGCGATGATCCTTACCACGGCCATCTCGATCGGGCTGTTCGGCGGCGGCCTGCTGGTGGTACGCCTGGCCGACCAGTCTCGCAACATCTACCTGGACCGGGTGGAATCGCAGGTGTTCCTCAACCCCGACATCGCCGCCGATGATCCGAACTGCGAACAGCCGGCCTGCAAGGCGCTGCGGGAACAGATCGAGACCCGCAACGACGTGAAGTCGGTGCGCTACCTCAACTCTGATGACGCGTATGCCGACGCCATTCGCAAGTTCCCCGAGTTCAAGGACGTGGCGAGCAAGGACTCGTTCCCGGCGTCGTTCATCGTCAAGCTGGACAACCCCGAGCAGAGCAAGGATTTCGACGCCACGATGCAGAGCCAGCCCGGCGTGCTCAGCGTGCTCAACCAGAAGAAGTTGATCGACCGGTTGTTCGCCGTGCTCGACGGGCTCAGCAGTGCTGCGTTCGCGGTCGCCCTGGTGCAGGCGGTGGGGGCGGTGCTGTTGATCGCCAACATGGTTCAGGTCGCTGCCTACACGCGGCGCACTGAGGTCTCGATCATGCGTCTGGTGGGCGCCAGTCGCTGGTATACCCAGCTGCCGTTCCTGGTGGAGGCGGTGCTGGCCGCGACGGTGGGCGTGATCATCGCGATCATCGGGCTACTCGTGGTGCGAGCGGCGTTCCTCGACAACGCGCTCAGTCAGTTCTATCAAGCACATCTGATCGCGCGGATCGACTACGCCGACATCCTCTACATCTCGCCGATCTTGCTGCTGCTGGGCGCGGCGATGGCCGGGGCAACCGCCTACGTCACGCTTCGGCTGTACGTGCGGCGGTAGCGATGGCTAAGAAAGCGGCGGACAAGGGCAGCAAGAAGAAGCCGGACAAACAGATCGTTGCGTCGAATCGCAAAGCACGCCACAACTACTCGATTCTCGACGTATACGAGGCTGGGGTGTCGCTGGTAGGCACCGAGGTGAAAAGCCTGCGAGCCGGGCAGGCCTCACTGGTCGATGCGTACGCCACCGTCGACGACGGCGAAGTGTGGCTACGCAACATGCACATTCCCGAGTACCACCACGGGACCTGGACCAATCACGAGCCGCGACGCACCCGCAAGCTGCTGTTGCATCGACGCCAGATCGACATGCTGATCGGCAAGATCCGCGACGGCAACCTCACCCTGGTGCCGTTGTCGGTGTACTTCACCGAGGGCAAGGTGAAGGTCGAATTGGCGCTGGCGCGCGGTAAGCAGGCCCACGACAAGCGGCAGGACCTCGCCAAGCGCGATGCGCAACGGGAAGTCACTCGGGCGCTGGGCCGGCGCGCCAAGGGCATGTGACCGGCGCCGTCCTGGCGCTGGTGTCAGCGGCCGGTTTCGGGGTCAGCGATTTCGCCGGTGGCCTCGCAGCGCGCCGCGTACCCGCACTGCGGGTGGTGTTGGTCTCCTACCCGGTGGCGCTGGTATTGCTGGGCACGCTCGCCATCGCGGTGGGCGGACCGATTCCCACGGGTGCGATCGGGTGGGGCCTGGCGTCCGGTGTTGCGCTGGGGCTGGGCGGCTGGTGGTTCTACGCCGCGCTGGGTGCCGGGCCGATCTCGGTGGTGTCCCCGATTTCGGCGGTGCTGACGGCCGGGGTTCCGGTGGGGGTCGGTTTCGTCATGGGGGAGCGGCCCGGGCCGGTGGCCGACGGCGGGATCGTGCTGGCGCTGTTGGCGGTGGTATTGGTGAGCCGGCAGGCCACCGACGAGGACATCCGGCCGCACCGCTTCACCCGCAAGGTGGCCTGGCTGACCGTGGGAGCCGGTGTGGCGTTCGGGTTGGACTTCGTGTTCATCCACGAGGCGCCGGACGACTCCGGGCTGTGGCCGTTGGCGTTCGCGCGGGTGGCCGCCGCGGTGCTGGTGTTCAGCGCGGCGACCGGGGCGCGTGAATTGCGCGTGCCCACCGGCCCGCCGTTGAAGCTGGCGCTGGTGGCGGGCCTGTCGGACACCGCAGCCAATGTCGCGATGCTGCTCGCGCTGCGCGGATCGGACCTGGCGTTGGCCAGCGTGCTGATCTCGCTGTTCCCCGCGGTGACGGTGGTGCTGGCCATTGTGGTGCTGCGCGAGCGGGTGCACCGCGCACAGGTGCTCGGCATGGTGCTGGCCGCGGTGGCGGTGGCGATGATCACCGCCCGGTGACGGTGCGACGCCGAAGGAATGAACGGGCGTGGGTCTGTCGTTGGAACCGCGTACCATGAAGTGTCCGCCGAGGTTCGGTGGCAATTACCCAAGACAGGGGGCTGAAAGGTTTCGACTGCGTGTGTCGAATCAAGGGAAGCGTGCCGGTGCAGGCAGGAGACCACCGTAAGCGTCGCTGTAAACAAGTAAGCGCCAAGGCACTTACGCCGGCTAAGGTCGCTCTTCAGAGCGACTTCGCCCTCGCTGCCTAAGCGAGGCGGGCCTGTCAGACCGGGAGTTCCCTCGGCCCGGACCCTGGCATCGACTAGAGGGATCCACCGATACGTCCGGTCGCGGGATGTATCGGGACACCAACAGCGACTGGGATCGTCATCTCGGCTTGTTCGCGTGACCGAGAGATCCAAGTAGAGACATAGCGAACTGCGCACGGAGAAGTCTTGAGGGAATGCCGTAGGACCCGGGTTCGATTCCCGGCAGCTCCACAACTGAACAGCAGAGCAGAGTAGACGGCTTGGCAGAGGCCACTCCGGCACCACGTCAACGTCTCGTTGGCGGCAGATGCCCGGCGTGGCTTTTGACGACTCCATCTGATTTCGGGTGGCCGCTGACGCGTCGCGGAGTACCGTCGTCGCATGAAACCCACGGTGGCGGTCATCGGAGCCGGCATGTCCGGGCTCTGCATGGCCATCAAACTCCAAGCCGCCGGCATCGAGTCGTACACGGTTTTCGAGCAAGCCGGCGATGTCGGAGGTACCTGGCGAGACAACACCTATCCGGGCTTGCACTGCGACGTGCCGTCGCGTTACTACAGCTACTCGTTTCGGCCGAACTCGCAATGGACGAAGTTTCAGTCGCCCGGCCCGGAGATTCACCGATACTTTCGGGCCTGCGCCGAGGAGCATTCCCTCGTCTCGCACATTCGCTTCAACACCGAGGTGACCGAAGCACGATACCGAGACGGTCGGTGGTGGATAAGGACCGTTGATGGCGATGTAGAGGCGTTCGACGTGCTGGTATCCGCTACCGGCATTTTGCGAGTCCCGCGGCTGCCCGATATTCCGGGGCGGGATTCATTCGCGGGCAAAGTATTTCATTCGTCACGATGGGATCATTCAACACCGTTGCAAGACAAGCGCGTCGGACTGATCGGTACCGGATCCACCGGTGTTCAGATCGTCTCGGCGCTGGGTGGCAGGGTGCGCTCGCTGACGGTGTTTCAACGTTCGGCGCAGTGGATCTTTCCGTGGCCTAATTTCCGATACAGCCGGCCGACCAAGGAACTGATGGGCCGGTGGCCAGCGTTCAACCAGCTCGGCCACACCTTCTGGGGCTGGATCTTCAGAACCGTCCTGGGCCAGGCCGCCGTGCAACCGGGTTGGCAGCGGCGGATGGTTGACGCGGTATGCCGATGGAATCTACGTCTATCGGTCCGGGATCCTGGACTGCGGGCCAAGCTCACTCCAGTGGACAAACCGATGTGCAAGCGGCAGATATTCGCCGGTCGTTACTACCGATCCGTCCAGCGGCCAGGCGTTGACGTCGTCACCGATGACATCGTCCGCATTGAGCCGCACGGCGTGGTAACTGACGGGGACATTCTGCACAAACTTGACGTGCTGGTGTTTGCCACCGGCTTCGACGCCCACGCATACGTCCACCCGCTGCAGATCTTCGGCGAGAGCGGGGTCAGCCTCGAAGAAGTGTGGGCCGACGGCCCACATGCCTACCGATCGATCGGGGTGCCGGGCTTCCCGAATTTCTTCATGATGATGGGTCCGCATTCGCCGATCGGTAGCGATTCACTGGTCCCGATTGCCGAACATCAGGCCGACTTCATCATGTGGTGGATCGGACAGATGTGCGACGGTCACGTGATCTCCGTCGCGCCAACCGAAGCCGCCACCAAGAAACACAACGAGGACATGAAAGCGGCGATGCCCACCACCGCGTGGGTGACGGGTTGTCGCAGCTGGTATCTGGGCAAGGACGGTCTGCCCGAGCTGTTCCCCTGGAGGTCCGAGCGCTATACCGAGCTCTTGGCCAAGCCCGACACAACCGCCTTCGAGGTACACGGCCCCACCGGATAGCCGAAGACCAAGACGGTGGCGCCGCCGGTTCGGGCTCCGACGCTTAGTGCGGGGTCAGCCCCGCCACGTGATAACAGGGCCACACTTTCTCCTCGGGAAGTCCCGTCCTGGGCATGGTGCCCGGCGCAAACCATTCGGGGCCGGTGCTGTACATCCAGCAGTTCTTGGCCGCCAGGTCGCCTCGGCCATCGGTCTCTCCAATGCATGTGTAGCGATTCGCCTGTGTGGACGGTAGGGCGGATCAGGGCATACCGGCTACAGGGGTTTCCCTTGCATTAGGCGAGGTTCAGGACCCTTGACAAACTCCCGCGCGGCAACTAACGATCACCTACGGCGAGATCACAGCTTTTCCGCAGGGTCGAGATCGGGAGCACACCATGACCGCAGTGCAATCCAGGGCCGAGTCGATGATCACCGTGCACAACCCCGCTACCGGGGCGGTGTCGGGCACCGTACCGATCGACGACCCCACGACGGTGGCAGCCAAGGCCGCCCAACTCGTTGCCGCCCAACCGGAATGGGAGGCGCTCGGGCCGACGGGCCGCAAGCGCTGGCTGTTGGCGTGGCAGGACTGGATCCTCGACCACGCCGACCGCATCACCGAGGTGTTGATCTCCGAGACCGGCAAATCGCATGTCGACGCCAGCTTGGAGGCGGTCGCCACCGCAGACGCCGTCGGGTACTGGGCCAAGAATGCCAAGGAGTTTCTCGCCGACCGTCATCCCAAGGCGCACAGCCCGCTCTATCGCGTGAAGCGGTTCACCACCGCCTATCGTCCCTACCCCCTGGTCGGGGTCATCACGCCGTGGAACTTCCCGTTCGCGATGCCCGGCCTCGACGTGCCGCCGGCGTTGGCCGCCGGCGCGGCCGTGTTGCTCAAGCCCTCCGAGGTGACGCCGCTGTCGGCGGTCGAGTTCGTGCGCGGCTGGGCCGAGATCGGTGCACCGCCGGTGCTCGGCCTGACCACCGGCTACGGCGAAACCGGTCAGGCACTGATCGAGCACGCCGACTTCCTGCAGTTCACCGGGTCGACGGCCACCGGGCGCAAGGTCGCGGTGGCCTGCGCGCAGCGGCTGATTCCCTACGGCCTGGAGCTCGGCGGAAAGGACCCCGCGATCGTGTTGGCCGACGCCGACCTCGACCGCGCCGCCAACGGCATTGCCTGGGGCGGGATGTTCAACTCCGGACAGGTCTGCGTGTCGGTGGAGCGCGTCTACGTCGAAGCACCGGTCTATGACGAATTCGTCGCGAAGCTGGCTGCCCGGGTGGGTGAGGTGCAACAGGGCCAGGACGGTGACACCGGTGCCATGGCGACCGCGGCGCAACGCGACATCGTGGCGCGCCATGTCGACGAGGCGACCGCCGCCGGTGCCCGGGTGATCACAGGCGGTCAGGCGACCGGCGTGGGGACCTACTTCGCCCCGACCGTGATCGCTGACGTCGACTCGTCTATGACCTGCATGACCGAAGAGACGTTCGGGCCGACCCTGCCGGTCATCAAGGTCTCCGATGAGAACGAGGCCATCCGGCTGGCCAACGACTCGCCGTACGGATTGTCGGCCACGGTGTGGACCGGCGATAAGCGCCGCGGTGAGCGGCTGGCGCGTCGGCTGGAAGTGGGCGCGGTGAACGTCAACGATGCCTTGGTCAATGTGTTCTGTCCGGGCCTGCCGATGGGCGGCTGGAAGGAATCCGGTATCGGCTACCGCGCCGGGGGCGCCTCCGGAATCATCAAATACTGCCGGCAGCAGGCCATTACGTCGCCGCGGCTGCCCACCCAGAAGTCCGAACTGCTGTGGTATCCGTCGTCGAAGCGCCGGATGGCGGTGGCGCTGGGGGCCATGCGTGCCTTCGGGGCGCGCGGGCGGCGCCGGTTCGGTTCGCGGCCGAGCTGACGGCTGACACGTCCCGTGGGCCGGCGATAGCCTCGGGTATGAGTCCCAAAACCACCTTCCGGGTCGCCCGGGTCTACGACGAACCCCGTGCGGAGGACGGTGAACGGATCCTCGTCGATCGGCTGTGGCCCCGGGGATTCCGCAAGGACGACCCCCGGGTGGGGCACTGGTACAAAGACGCAGCGCCGTCGAACGAACTGCGCCGTTGGTACCACCACCAGCCCGACCGCTTCGACGAGTTCGCGACCCGTTACGAAGATGAACTGCACACCGCGACCGGGGCCGCCGGGTTCGCGGGCCTGCGTGCGCTGGCCCGCGGTAAGAAGACGGTCACCCTGGTGACTGCCGTCCGAGACGTGGACGGAAGTCATGCGGCGGTGTTGGCCAGGCTGCTGGCCCGACAGTGACGCGGGCCGTGGACGCGTTCGTGATCAAGCCTCCCGGTTCAGGGATTACCGAGGCTGTCTAAAGTTATCGGGTGACCTCCGACTCCCCAGCTGCTAAACCACGGCTGCAGCGGGAGATCTGGGTACTGCTGGTCGCGAACGTTTTGATCGCGCTCGGCTACGGGTTGGTGTCACCGGTGCTACCGGTTTATGCCCGTCATTTCGGCGTGAGCATCTCCGCGACCACGTTCCTCATCACCGTGTTCGCGCTGACGCGATTGCTCTTCGCGCCGGTCAGCGGTCTGTTGGTGCAACGGCTGGGCGAGCGCTGGGTCTACGTCGCCGGCCTGTTGATCGTCTCGGTGTCCACCACGGCCTGCGCCTTCGTGCAGTCCTACGGGCAGCTGCTGTTCTTCCGTGCCCTCGGCGGCATCGGATCGACGATGTTCTTCATCGCCGCGGTGGGCCTGATGATCAGGATCAGCCCGGAGGACGCCCGCGGCCGGGTCGCCGGGCTGTTCGCCACCGCGTTCCTGCTGGGCACGGTGGGCGGCCCGGTATTGGGCAGTCTGACAGCCGGTTTCGGCCTGAGTGCACCGTTCTTGTTCTATGGCTCGGTGCTGATCGTGACGGCCACCGGCGTCTTCGTCAGCCTGCGCCACTCGCATTTGGCCGAAGCGGCCGAATCGACCGGACCGACGGTGTCGGTGCGTACGGCGCTGGGGAATCGCGCGTACCGTTCGGCGCTGTTGTCGAACTTCGCCACCGGCTGGTCGGTCTTCGGTCTGCGGGTCGCGTTGGTGCCGTTGTTCGTCACCGAAGTCCTGGGCCGCGGGCCCTCCTTCGCCGGACTGACGCTGGCCGTGGTCGGGATCGGCAATGTCTGCGCGGTGCTGCCCAGCGGCCAACTGTCCGACCGGATCGGCCGCAGGGGGTTGCTGATCGCCGGCCTGGCGGCGTCTGGTGTCACGACGGTCTTGCTGGGTGCGAGCGCATCGCTGGTGGTGTTCTTGCTGGTGGCCTACCTGACCGGAGTGGCCTCGGGGATCTACGGGTCGCCGCAGCAGGCCGTCATCTCCGACCTGGTCGGTAACCAGGCCCGCGCGGGCACTGCGGTGGCGACCTATCAGATGATGGCTGACTTCGGGTCGATCGTGGGTTCGCTTGCAGTCGGCCAGATCGCCGAGCGGATGTCTTTCGAGTGGGGTTTTGCGATCAGCGGTGGGGTGTTGCTGGTGGCGGCGCTCACGTGGCTGTGGGCACCGGAGACCAGGGACCGCGAGCCGATCGGCGGGGCCGCCGACGCGACGTGGCTAGGCTCGGTTGATGGTGACACTGGACCGGCTGGTCAACGTGGTGGGCAGCTACGGGGTTCGGCTGAGGTTCTGCTCCATTCCGAGGACGACACGGCTGAGCAGTGTCGTGATGCACGAGGTGACCGGTGAGCGCCTCGTTGTCGGCGATGTCCTGTTGGCGGTTGGCGCCCGCTCGGTAAAGGAGGCGGTGCGCTGGGCGGTTGCCGCCAAGGCCGTGGCCGTGTTGGTGCGCGATGTCGAAGACAAGGCCTCCTTTGTGGGGGAGGGCGAGTCGCTGGCCGTGCTGGTGGTGGACGCGGCGATGATCGAGCTCGCGGCGGGGGAGATGTCGGAACTCGACAAACGCTGACGCCGCTGTTGTGCGTTTCGGTTAAACCGGGCGTCTGAGGTCAGTCGCATCATGGAGTGATGGGTGCGACCAACAGAATCGACGGCGCACCACGATCGGTGATCGTGGTGGGTGCCGGCGTCGTCGGGTTGTCCACCGCCTGGTTCCTGCAGGAGCGCGGTGTCGACGTCACCGTGGTCGACCGGGTCGGAGTCGCGGCCGGGTCCTCGTGGGGCAATGCCGGCTGGATCTCCCCGGCACTGGCCATTCCACTCAACGAGCCGGCCAACCTGCGCTTCGGGCTGCGGTCCCTGCTGAGCCGGACCGCGCCGCTGCAGGTCCCGCTGAACGCCGGCCCGGCACTGTGGACGTTTTTGGCGCGCTTCGCGGCGAACAGCCGTCCCGCAGCTTGGCGCCGCGCGGTACGGGCCAACGCGCCGCTCAGCGCGGAATGCATTGAGGCCTATGATGTTCTGCTCGCCAACGGGGTGGACGCCCCGGTCACCGATGCCCCGATCACCGCGATTTTCCGCACCTCGGCAGACGCGGAGCGATTGCTCGACGAGCTGCGCCGGTTCTCCGAGGCCGGCCAGCCGGTGTTCGGAACCGAACTGACCGGTGCGGCGCTGGCCGAGCGGGTGCCGCTGGCATCGTCTGCGGTGGCCGCCGGGGTGCAGATCGACGGCCAGCGCTTCCTCGACCCGGGCCGGTTCGTGACCGCGCTGGGCCGCGCGGTGGTGCAGCGCGGCGCCGTTTTCCACGTTCTCGACGTCGCCGACGTGTCGCCTCACGGGGATGGGGTGGTCGTGACCAGCAGCGACGGCAGCACTTTGACGGCCGATGCAGCGGTGATCGCCAGCGGCGCCTGGCTGTCGCGGCTGGCGGCGCGCTGGATCCGAGTGCCGGTACGGGCCGGCCGCGGCTATTCCTTCTCGGTGCCGGTCGATGGTCCGGTCACCGGGCCGATCTACCTGCCCGATGCCCGGGTGGCCTGCACGCCGTTGAATGCCCGGCTTCGGGTCGCCGGCACCATGGAGTTCGGCGACCCCGACGCCCCGATCGTCCCGGCCCGCGTCGAAGCCATCGTCGCCGCCACCCGCCCCCTGCTTGACGGTGTCCGATGGGAGGAGCGCACCGACGTGTGGGTGGGTCCACGCCCGGTCAGCCCCGACGGGCGGCCCCTGGTGGGGGAGGTGTGTCCGAGCACCGTCTACGTCGCCGGTGGGCACGGCATGTGGGGCATGACGCACGGTCCGGTGACGGGCCGATTGTTGGCCGAGCAGATCACCACCGGCAAACAGTCCGCCGTGCTGCGCGACCTCGATCCCTTGCGCTGACCCGCTCGGGTCGGTGACTTTCGATCAAATGCTGTTGTAAAGGAGAACTGTCGATGACTGATACGCACGCTGTCTGGATGACCCAGCAGACCAAGGACCGGTTGCAGACGGAGTTGGCGGAACTGTCTGCACCTCAGGCTGTTTCGGGTGGCGAAGATATCGATGAACAACAAGCCCGACAGGCTCGGATCCACCAAATCCACGACCTGTTGGCGGTGGCGGTGGTCGGACAGGACCCGCCCGACGACGGGGTCGCCGAACCCGGCATGGTGCTCACCGTCCGCTACAGCGACGGGGACACCGAGACCTTCTTGCTTGGGGTGCGCGATGACGACCAGAGCGGGTTGGAGGTCTACTCGCCGCAGTCACCGCTGGGCATGGCGATCACCGGAGCCCGGCCGGGGGAGGAGCGCAGCTACCAAGTGCCCAGTGGGGCCAACGTGACGGTGACGCTGCTCGACGCGGTGCCCTACGGGATGCATCAGACCCGGCATCCGGCGTGAAAGCAGGCCGACTGAGGAGCTGTTTTGAACCTTGGTGCGGCTGTGGTGTAGCTTCGATGAGCACGACAACGCGGGGCTATGGCGCAGCTGGTAGCGCACCACACTGGCAGTGTGGGGGTCAGGGGTTCGAGTCCCCTTAGCTCCACTCATTTCGATGGGTATCCCGTTCCGTCTGCGCGCACTGCGCAGAATTGCGACCAGGCCGCTCGATGAACGCAGAGTCACAACGCCTGAACCGCATCGTTACGCTAACGAGTCAATTGGCCGGCCTAGTAACTTACAAGCCTGTGATACGGTTCTTTTGCAGTCAGAAGATTGCGTGTCCGGGGGGGCTGGATACTAATCATCGGAGTTTACGTGAAGAGCCTCGGGAGACTCGGTAAAGCGATATTCACCGGTATCGGCTTTTATGCAGCCGGGTTGATTCTCAGCGGTCAGGCGGGCGCCGTTCCCGTCGTGCACCTGCCCCTTGGGGGGCCGGTGTGTGCGGGTGGTGTGGTCGCTCAAACAGCCGGTGACGGTGGGGCGCCCGTCGGCGTGGCAGGCCCGGTCGGCGTGGCTGGAGCGGCCGGTGCGGCCCCGTGCGCGGCTGACCTGACCACCCTTGCTGGTCCTGTACCGATGGGACTGCCGGGGCCGGTGCCACCGATTCCGATTGCCCCGATTCCGGTGGTTCCCGGACTGCCGCCGCCCGTGCCGCTGGTGGCGCCGGGACCGGCCGGGGCCGCCGCGGCCAGTCCTATTGTGGGGCTGGCGGCAGACGCCGCCAGTGCCCCTATCGGCCTGGCTGGCGGCACTAAATAACACGTCCCAGAAGAAGGCTCGCGAACATTATGTTCGCGGGCCTTTTCTGGTGTGGAATAATTCTGAAATCGCTTGACCGTAATTTATTTGTGGAACCGTTATTTCCGTGCGACTGTACCGTTACAAAATGCTGTTATTGGAAACGGCGTCAACGGCGGGATCACGGTTTCACCAGCCGGCGTGGAGTGCCGGCGCAGTAACCGACGATGTCGTCGACGATATCGCGATAAAACACGTTCATGCAGTTCTCGGTCACGTAGCCCAGATGCGGGGTCAGCACGGTGTTGCCCAGCGTGGTGAGCGGGTGCCCGGCCGGCAGCGGCTCCTGGTCGTAGACGTCGAGCCCCGCGCCGCGGATCCGGTTGGTGCGCAGCGCCTCGATCAGCGCTGCCTCATCGATCAGCCCTCCGCGGGAGGTGTTGACCAGGATCGCGCTGGATTTCATCGCGGCCAGCTCGTCGCGACCGACAAGGCCGCGGGTCGCCTCGGAGAGCACCATGTGGATCGATACGACGTCGGCGCTCTCGAACAGACTGCGCCGGTCCAGCAGCTGCGCCTGCGCCTCGGCGGCCCGCTCTGGGGTCAGGTGTGGGCTCCACGCCGTCACTCGCATGCCATAGGCGTGGCCCACCGCGGCGACCAGCCGGCCGATGCGGCCCAGCCCCACCAGTCCGAGCGTCGCGCCGGCCAGGTCAGCGCCGACGGTCTGCTGCCACCGACCGGCCCGCAGCGCCGCGTCCTCGGCGATCAGATGACGTTGCAGGGCGTGGATCAACGCCCAAGTTAGTTCGACCGTGGGCGTGATGGTGCCGCCGGTCCCGCACACGGTGATTCCGAGCCGGTGGGCCGCGGCCACGTCGATGGCGGCGTTGAACGGCCCAGTGGTGACCAGCAATTTCAACGAGGGCAGCCGCGACAGCAGATCGGCGCCGATCGGCGTGCGCTCGCGCATGGCCACCAGCACCTCGCGGTCGGCCAGCCGGGCGATGAGTTCGTCACTGGGAGCCAGGTGTTCGCGGATCGCCAGCAGATCGACGGGGCGGGGGATGGGCGACCAGTCCACCGTGTCGGCGATGCCCTGGTAGTCGTCGAGCACCGCGATTCGCAGCGGTGGCGCGGAGGTGGCCACGATCAGAACGCATCCGGGTCGTGCTGGACTGCTTCGGGAACCGGATGCTGATACAGGCGAGAGGCGTTCTCCCAGGTCAACTTCCGGATCACCTCGGCAGGAAGGTTGCCGATCTCCTCATGGATCACCTGTTGAGTGTTCGGCCACGTCGAATCGCAGTGCGGGTAGTCGGCTTCCAGCATGATGTGGTCGGTGCCGATGCGCTCGTGCTGGCAGAACGACGACTGATCTTCGACCGCGCAGAACCAGAAGTTGCGTTGCAGCACTTCAGCCGGCGACAGCGTCTCGCCGAGCGCCTTCCAGGTGCCGTACATCTCGTGATAGCTCAGCATGTGGTCGAGGCGGTCCAGCAGCCCTGCGACCCAGCCGATCCCGCCCTCGGACAGGCAGATCTTCAACTCCGGGAAGCGGCTGGGCAGCCCGGAGTACAGCCAGTCGACCGCAGCGGAGATGGCATAGGCGAAGAACAGGACGCCGGCGACATCGGGCGGTGCATCATCGGTGGTCGACGGTGAGGTTCCCGACGACCCGATGTGCAGATTGACCACGGTGCCGGTGTCGGCGCAGGCGGCGATCATCGGATCCCAATGCCCGGAGTGAATGGTCGGCAGCCCCAGCATGGCCGGGTTCTCACTGAAAGTGATGGCGCGAAAGCCTCGTTCGGCGTTCTCGTAGATCATGGATGCCCCGACTTCGGGATCCAGCAGCCAGGGCAGCTGACAACCGATGATGCGGTTCGGATAGGAGCCGGCCCACACCTCGTGGTGCCAGTCGTTCCACGCCCGCACCGAGGCCAGCGCCAGCTCACGGTCGCCGGTCGCCAGCTGCAGGCGCTGGCCGGCGAACCCGGGCAGGAACGAGGGAAAGTTCAGCGAGGCGTAGACGCCGTTGAGGTCCATGTCCTTGATGCGTGCATGGATATCCCAGGCGCCGCGGCGCATCTCGTCGAATCGGGCCGGCTCGAACCCGTACTCCGATACCGGGCGGCCCACCACGGCGTTGAACCCGACGTTGGGCAGCGATTGGCCGTCATACATCCAGGTCTGGCCGCCGGTCTCGGTCTCGACCACCCGCGGCGCCCGGTCGGCCAGTTTGCGGGGGACTCGACCGAGGAAGGTGTCCGGGGGTTCGACGATGTGGTCGTCGACCGAGATCACCGTGTAGCGCCGTCGCGCGCGCGGCGGTTCGGGTAGGAAGGTCACGGTGCGTTCCGCTCCGGCCTTGGCAGTGGTGAAGCTCAGGTCAGAGCTGAGCTCGTCGATCGATTTCACCAATGAACCTCAGTCTTCGGGCCAGGCGGGTCGCCGTGGCGATCAGTCGAGCACATGCCGGTCGGCCTTGATGGTCATGCGGGCCGCGCCGGCCCAGTACACGTCGGCGGCGCGTTCGATCAACGACGCCTGCATCCCGGCCATGTCGGAGCGCTTCATCGGCGTGGGCGTCCGGCCGGTCAGCATGACGTGGTAGGCCAGCTTGCACACCCGCTCGATGGTGGCCGACCGATAGACCGCCTCGGCCAGGGTGCGCCCGGTCGCGATCACCCCGTGCGAGGCCAGGATCGTCAGGTTTGCGTTGCCGACGCGCTCGACCAGATCCCGGGCCCGCGCAGCGGTGTCCACCTCGCCGTCGTAGTCCTCGACGAAGCACAGGTCGTCGAGGAACAGCGAGCCCGTCTGGTGGACCAGCTCGGGCAGCGTCTGCAGCGACGCCAACAGGCTCACGTAGTAGGGGTGGTTGTGGATCACCACGCGTGCGTCGGGGCGGGCGCGGTGCAGTTCGGTGTGGATATGTATGGCGGGGGTGACATCCCAGCGGCCGGCGATGACGCGAGCGTCCTCGTCGACGGTGCAGATGTCGGAGGCGGTGAGTTCGGCCCACCACAGGCCCCACGGATTGACCAGCATGTCGGTCTGGCCGGTGGGCTGCCAGGTGATGTGGCCCGCCATGTTCTCGGCGAAGCCGATGTCGGCGAGATGGCGAAACGCGATGGCCAGCGCCTGGGCATTGCTCAGCTCGACGCCGATCGGCGGAACCACCGACGGCGACCAGACCGCTGAGCCGCCGAGACGGGAGTACTGGACGTCGACGGACTCCGTCATGAACAAATCATATGGAAATAAGGTGACCCGTCAACGGAATCGGCGAGTTCCTCAGAGCTCGGGGTCCCCGGCGCTGGACAGCCCCCGGGGACGGACCATGGCGGGGTCGACGATCCCCGAGCGGCCCGGGTAGTGCTGGGCGTGCAGAAGGTGGGCTGCGGCGAGGTCTCGAGCTCGCTGGGCGTCGCCGACATCGATGGCGTCGATCACCTGACGGTGGTCTTCCAAGACTGCGCGGCGCTCGGGAACGGGCACCGTCGAATGGTCGGTGACCTGGCTGGACCAGCTTTGCTCGTGAGCGGACCACAGGGCTTCGAGCGCGCCCGCCATGACGAGCATGGTGGTGTTGCCGCAGTGCGTGACGAGCGCTTCGTGGTAGCGGCGGCTGGCGGAGGTGGCCTTCTCCAGGTCGTCGACCGCGGCCACTGATTCCTCGTGTAGCCGGCGCAGAATGGGCACCACCGTGCTCTTACGGTCCGGCCGCCCCGCGCACAGTGCCGCGCAGGCCGGTTCGACCTGCAGCAGTGCGGTCCCGACGTCGGCGAGGCTGACCTGTTGTGAGCCCAGTACCAGGCCCATGGTGTAGGCGACGTTTGCTGGGGTGGGCCGATGAATCAGCGCGCCGCCCCGTTTGCCGCGGCGCACGGTGAGCAGCCCCTCGGCCTCGAGGATGCGCATGGCCTCACGCAGCGACGGCTTGCTGATGGCGAATTCGACCAGGAGTTCGTCCTCTTTGGGGAGCACATGATCGTCGGTCAGCTCGCCGGCAAGGATGCGCCGGCGGAGTTCGTCGGCGACCTGTTCGGCGAGCCGCCGAAAGCGAACGGTGGGAGCTGCCACGGGTCGAGTGTGCCAGATCAGGCCGCACGGACCCGGTTCCTCGAATCGCTCACTTCCAAATGATTCGTGGCATACGATCGCGCTGCGAGAAGGGGACCCTGGCGTGCAGCACTGGACTGTCGGCGACGTTGACATCCACGCGGTGCTGCAGGCCGTCATCCCGATCCCACCCGCCCTGCTTTTCGCGGCGGCAGCCGAGCGTTTCGCGGACGACTCGCTGGCGGACTATCGCGACGCCTCGGGCAACATCTTGATGGCGATCCAGTCCTATCTGATCGCGTCCGAGGGTTCATGCGTGCTCGTCGACACCTGTTTCGCCGAGAGCTTCCTGCGGACCCGGAACATCCCGGACCGTTTCGAGGAGTCGTTGGCGGCTACCGGATTTGGCCCGGACGACATCACGGCAGTGGTCTGCACGCATCTGCACCGCGATCACGCCGGTCGCAACACCGTCGAGCAGGACGGGCAATGGGTTCCGAGGTTCGCGCGCGCTGACTACCTGGTGACCGCGGCCGAGCACGCACATTGGACTGAATTCACCGGTGGGGATGCGGTGTCGCCCGAATGCGTCGCACCGCTGGTGCAGCACGGCAGGCTTCGCCTGGTGGGGGCGGATCATCAGCTGACCGAGACGGTCCGGCTCGTCCCTACCGCCGGTCACACCCCCGGCCACGTGTCGGTGCGCATCGAGTCCGCCGGCGCGGTCGCCTACATCAGTGGTGACGTCGTGCACCATCCGGTCCAGATCGGCGACCCCGAGATCAGCGCCCGGCCCGACGCCGACGCCGGCGCTGCTCGCGCCAGCCGGCTGGACCTGTTGCGCCGGGTCGCCGACGAACGGGCGCTGCTGCTCGGATCGCATTTCGCCGTCCCCTCGGGCGGCTACATCAACAGCGCCGGAGCAGGTTTGGCGTGGCAACCGCTGGTAGAGCGAGAGGGAGCACGATGACCGAGACACAGCACCTGCTGCCGGAGGGGTTCGACTTCACCGACCCTGCTCTGATCGGCGAACGAATCCCGCACGAGGAGTTCGCCCTACTGCGCAAGACCGAACCGATCTGGTGGAACGCCCAGCCCTTCGGTGCGTCCGGTTATCCGGACGAGGGCTACTGGGTCGTCACCAAGCACGCCGATGTACGGGCGGTGTCGTTGCAGGACGAGGTGTTCTCCTCGCACGAAAACACCTCGCTGATCCGGACGAACACGACGAACAATCAAGAACTCCACGACGCCAGCCGGGACAACATCATGCTGTTTCTCGACGGGCCCAAGCACGCCAAGCTGCGCAGGATCGTCTCACGCGGTTTCACGCCCCGCGTGGTTGCGGGCATGCGGGATTCGCTGGACCGCCAAGCCCGTGAGATCGTCAGCGCCGCCGCCGAGCATAACACCGGCGACTTCGTCACCGAGGTGGCCTCGCAGCTTCCGTTGGCGACCATCTGCGAGCTGATCGGTGTCCCGGCAGACGAGCGTCAGCAGGTCTTCGACTGGAGCAACCGGCTGGTGGGCGGCGGTAACGGCGACGCGGAGGCCGGAGCTGACGGGATCCAAGCCTCCGCCGAATTGTTGGGCTACGCCTATCAAATGGCCGAAGACCGCAAGGCCCGCCCGCGCGACGACATCGCTACGGCCCTGGTGACCGCGGTCATCGACGGCGAAGAGCTCACTGCGATGGAATTCGGCTACTACGTGATGATGCTGATGGTCGCCGGCAACGAGACCACCCGCAACGCCACCTCGCAGGGGATGCTGGCGTTCTTCGACCACCCCGATCAATGGCGGCTGTACGTCGAGGAACGGCCCACCACCATGGCCGAAGAAGTGGTTCGTTGGGCGACGCCGGTCATCTCCTTCCAGCGCACGGCGTTACGCGATGTCGAACTGGGCGGAGTGCAGATCCACAAGGGACAGCGGGTAGGTATGTTCTACGGCTCGGCGAACTACGACGACGAGGTCTTCGACGACCCGTTCAGGTTCGACATCCTGCGAAGCCCCAACCCCCACTTGGGTTTCGGTGCTCCCGGAGCGCACTATTGCATCGGCGCTAACCTCGCCCGTATGCAGATCAACCTGATCTTCGGTGCGCTGGCCGACATCATTCCCGACATCCACCAGCTGGATCGCCCGTCACGGTCCGTGCTGCCCTGGATCAACGGGATCGACGTCATGCCGGTCGAATTCGGCGTCACTCCTTGATGATCACCGGGTCGCCGATGTTGACCCGGTCGAAGTACCACTCCGCGTCGGTGGGGCTCAGGCCGATACAGCCGTGGCTGACGTTCTCCAGCCCCAGGGAGCGCAGCGCCCAGGGTGCGGAGTGGATGTAGAGTCCGCGCCGGGTGATGCGCACCGCTTGCTCGACCTCGAAGCGGTAGCCCTCGGCGGAGTCGATCGGGACCCCCACGCTGCTGGAGTCCATCACGACTTTGCGGTCCTTGCCCAGCACGGTGTAGTTGCCCGTCGGCGTCTCGTATTCGGTCTTGCCCATGGTGGCCGGCATGACGCCGTCTTCGCCCCAGTGCGGGCGGTGGTGCGGGGTGGGCAGCGGGCCGGCCTCGTCGCCGTCGCCGTCGACGGTCACGGTGAAGGTGTGTGCCGAGATGCTGGCGACGCCCACCACCTTTGCGCCCGTGCTGAAGTCGACGGAGAGCTTGCCGACTGACAGTGCCACGGGGCTGTGTGCCGGCCAGTAGTGGTCGGGAATCCACTGCACCTCGGTGTCGTCGACCCAGTCAAACTTTCCGGTCATCGGCGGGGTGGACCGCACCGCGATGGTGCGCTCGACGGCCCGGCGGTCGATCACCGGTGCGGCGAAGGTCACCACGACCGGGTGAGCCACGCCTACGACAGCACCCGAAGCCGGCTGGATCGACGCGATCCCCGCGCCGGGCGGCTGGCTGGCCGCGGCCGAGCTTGTTCCGGCCGGCGTCACGAGCGTTGTGACCGCGACCCCGATCACCACCATTGCTGAGCGCACTGATGTCCACATCGTCGGCATACCTTCCCGATCTTCTCACTTGGGTTATCGCCGTTGATGGTAGGGAGATTCGCGCCTGAAAGCCTCGCGCACATACCCACGAGTCGGTCAAGGCTTCATTAAGGTTTGGACACGGCCCGTATGCAGCGGTGTCAGCAGCAGCGCGCCCCGGGATCGCCGTCATGACGGCGCCGCCAGTAGTCGCGCTCGGACAGCACCGGCTCGCCGGGATGGGCGCGGCGGCGGTACTCCAGGTACCGGTGGTAGTGGTTGTCGCCTAACAGCGATGCCCAGTACCAGCCGACGTGACGGGCAGCCCGCGCTAATCCGCGCAGCGGGCGTCCCATTGCTCCTGCACCTTTCGTTCAGCCGCGGTCGGGATCAGCCCGGCAGGCGCGAATCGCCGCGAGGGCACCGGCGGTGGCTCGGCGGTCGATGCCGCGCCGCGAATTGCCCGTATCGACACCAGAATTGCCGCTAGGACCACCACTGCCACCAGCGAGGCGAACACAATCGACAAGGTGCCCTGGATGAAGGTGTTGCGGACTACGTCGTGCAATTGCGCCGCGTTGGCCGCTGATCCGAACGACGTTTCACCGGCTCGTTCGGCGGCGCGATACGCGAAGTGTTGCGTCCAGTAGCCCACCCGAGGATCGCCCGAGAAGATCTTCTGCCAGGACGCCGTCATGGTGACCGTCAGATCCCACAGCAGCGGAATGCCCGGAATCAAAGCCCATTTCAGGCCTGAGCGCCCCTTGCCCTTCTTGATCACGATCACCGTCACCACCGTCAACGCGATCGCGGCCAGCAACTGGTTGGCAATACCGAACAGCGGGAAAAGGGTGTTGATCCCGCCGAGCGGATCGGTGACGCCCATTAACAGGATCGAACCCCACCCGGCGACCACGGCCAGGCTGCATACCCACGCCCCGATCCGCCAACTCGGGTTGGACAGCCGATGCAGCGGTCCGCCCAGGTTGCTCAGCGCGTCGGAGAGCATGAATCGGGCCACCCGGGTGCCGGCGTCGACGGTGGTCAGGATGAACAACGCCTCGAACATGATCGCGAAGTGGTACCAGAAGGCTTTGAGGCCAGGGCCGCCGAACACCCGCCCCAGTACGTCGGCCATTCCCAGCGCCAGGGTGGGGGCCCCGCCGGTGCGCGACACGATCGACTGTTCGCCGACCGCGGTGGCCGCGTCGGTGATCTGGTCGGCGGTCACCGGGGAACCACCGAGTCCGAGCCCGTTGACGTAAGCGGCGGCGCTCGAGGCGGTACCGCCGGTCGCGGCGGTCGGTGCATTCAGGGTGAAGAACAGGTGCTGATCCAGAATCGAGGCGGTGATCAGCGCCATCACCGCCACGAAGGACTCGGTGAGCATGCCGCCATAGCCGATCAGCCGCATCTGGCTCTCTTTTTCAAGGAGCTTCGGGGTGGTGCCCGAGGCGATCAGCGAATGAAATCCAGAGAGCGCGCCGCACGCGATCGTGATGAACAGGAACGGGAACAGCGACCCGGCGAACACCGGTCCTTCGCCGGTGCGGGCGAATTCCGAGACGGCCGGCGCGGCCATCAGCGGTCGGGCGATCAGGATTCCGACGGCCAGCAGCACGATGGTGCCGACCTTCATGAACGTCGACAGGTAGTCGCGCGGCGCCAGCAGCAGCCACACCGGCAGGACCGAGGCGGCGAAACCGTAGCCGATGATGCACCAGGACAACGTCACCGGGGACAACGTGAACCATGAGACACCCCAAGAGGTTTCGGCGACCCACTTGCCCGAAGCGACAGCGCCCAGCAGTGCGACGATTCCGATCAGGGACACCTCGGACACCCGGCCTGGCCGCAGGAACCGAAGGTAGAACCCCATGAACAGGGCGATCGGAATCGTCATCGCGATGGAGAACACGCCCCAGGGGCTGACCGCCAGCGCTCGCACCACGATCAGTGCCAGCACCGCGATCAGGATCACCATGATGACCAGCACGCCGACGATCGCAGCCGCACCGCCGATCACGCCCAGCTCCTCGCGGGCCATCTGTCCCAGGGAGCGGCCCCGTCGGCGCACCGAGCACCACAGCACCAGGTAGTCCTGCACGCAGCCGGCCACCACCGCGCCGATGATGATCCAGATGGCGCCCGGCAGGTAGCCCATCTGCGTGGCCAGCACCGGGCCGACCAGCGGGCCTGCGCCGGCGATGGCCGCGAAATGGTGGCCGAAGAGCACCCGGCGATCGGTCGGCAGATAGTCGGTGCCGTCCTCGAAGATCTCCGCGGGCGTGGCGTGGTCGTCGCGCGGGCGCACGATCTTGCGTTCGATAAACCGTGCGTAGAAACGAAATCCGATGATGTAGGTGCACACCGCGGCGATGACGAACCACACCGCGTTCACCGACTCGCCGCGGGCGAACGCGATCGATGCCCACGCCGCCGCCCCCGCGACCGCCAGCGCACCGAACACCATCTTGTGCCGTGCTGAGATGGGGGAGCGGTCGATGACCGCCACTGCCGGCAGCCCGGGATCGGTGTGCACATAGGTCACCGGCCCGTCGTGGCGCTCGACTACCTCTGGCGCCGTCGGTGCGGCCACGGGTACCTCCTGGGGGCCTTCTCTGATGCCCGAGGGGCAGCGGTTTCCGAGCGGAACGATAACTTGTCCTAGATTCTCAACTACTAGATTTCCAGTATCGGCGGCGAAGGAGTCTGCATGGACATCAACGGTAAGAAGGTCATCATCGTCGGCGGCGCCTCTGGAATGGGCCGCGCCACCGCGGAGCTGTTGGCTGCCGGCGGGGCGGACGTCGCGGTGCTCGACCGGGAGGGCTCGGAGGGTAAAGAGGTAGCCGCCGGTCTCAAGGGCGGGGCCGGTGCCTTCTACCCGGTGGACATCACCGACTTCGACGCCACCGAGAAGACTCTGGCTGCGGCGGTAGAGGGCCTGGGCGGGCTGCACGTCATCGTCACCACGGCCGGCGGGGGTATCGCCAAGCGCACCCTGTCCAAGTCCGGCCCGCACGATTTGGAGTCCTTCCGTGCGGTGATCGACCTGAACCTGATCGCCACGTTCAACATCAACCGGTTGGCCGCCGCACACATGAGCACCAACGAGCCCGAAGACGAAGAGCGCGGCGTCATCATCAACACGGCGTCGATCGCGGCCTTCGAAGGCCAGATCGGCCAGGTCGCCTACACCGCCGCCAAGGCGGGCGTCGCGGGTATGGCGTTGACCATGGCTCGCGACCTCGGATCGGTGGGCATCCGGGCGCTGGCCATCGCGCCGAGCCTGTTCGCCACCGGCCTGACCAAGGGCATTCCCGAGGAGTTCGCCAGCGCCCTGACCAAGGACGCCGCGTTCCCCAAGCGCCTCGGCCGGCCCGAGGAATTCGCCAAGTTGGTTGCCGCCGTCGTCGACAACCCCATGCTTAACGGACAATGCCTGCGCCTGGACGCCGGGCAGCGGTTCGCCCCCAAGTAAACGAAAGCCAGGAGATATCCCATGGGCATTGGAATTACCGACGACCACCGCGAACTTGCCCAGGTGGCCCGCGGATTCTTGACCGCACAGAAGGCCCGCTCGGCGGCTCGTACGCTGCTGGACGCCGCCGAGGAGACTCGGCCGCCGTTCTGGACCGAACTGGCCTCCCTGGGCTGGCTGGGCCTGCATATCGACGAAAAGCACGGCGGTTCTGGTTTCGGGCTGCCCGAGTTGGTGGTGGTGATCGAGGAGCTGGGCCGGGCGGTGGCTCCGGGACCGTTCGTTCCGACCGTCATCGCCTCAGCGGTGATCGCCGCCGCCGGCACCCCGGAACAACAGGCCCGCCTGCTGCCCGGACTGATCGACGGTTCGGTGACCGCCGGGGTCGGACTGGCCGGTGGCCCGGGAGGCCTGGTCCTGGACGGCGGCGTGGCCTCCGGCGACGCCGGGGTAGTGCTGGGTGCGGGCCTGGCCGATGTGCTGCTGGTGGCCGCCGGCGAGGACGTACTGGTGCTCGAGCGCGACCGCGCCGGGGTCAGTGTCGACGTGCCCGGCAACCTCGACCCGACTCGCCGGTCCGGGCGGGTGACGCTGACCGGTGTCGGCGTCACTGCTGACGACATCCTGGCCGGAGGGCGCGAGTCGGCGCTGGCGCGCGCCCGGGTGCTGCTGGCCGCCGAAGCGGTTGGCGGTGCGGCCGACTGCACCGATTCGGCCGTCGAGTACGCCAAGGTGCGCGAACAGTTCGGCCGCACTATCGCCACTTTCCAGGCCATCAAGCACCACTGCGCCAACATGCTGGTCGGCGCCGAATCGGCCATCGCCGCGGTCTGGGATGCCGCCCGGGCCGATGGCGAGGACGAGTACGCCTTCCGGCTGGCCGCCGCGGTAGCCGCCACGCTGGCGTTCCCCGCTTATGTGCGCAACGCCGAACTCAACATTCAGGTGCACGGCGGCATCGGCTACACCTGGGAACACGACGCGCACCTGCAGTTGCGACGGGCCCTGACGGTGCAGGCCTTGTTCGGCGGCGACGCACCGGCCCTGTCCGTTTTCGAGAGCGCCTCGGCCGGCATCACCCGGGCCAACAGCCTGGACCTGCCGCCCGAGGCCGAGGAGCTGCGGACCCGGATCCACGCCGACGCCGCCGAAATCGCTGCGTTGGGCGCCGAAGACCAGCTGGACCGGCTGATCGCGACCGGTTACGTCATGCCGCACTGGCCCAAGCCGTGGGGTCGGGCCGCCGACGCCGTCGAGCAGCTGGTGATCGAGCAGGAATTCAGTGCCGCCGGAATCCAGCGGCCCGACTATTCGATCACCGGCTGGGTGATCCTGACGCTGATTCAGCAGGGCACCGACTGGCAGATCGAGCGATTCGTGGAGAAGGCGCTGCGCCAGGAAGAGATTTGGTGCCAGCTGTTCTCCGAGCCCGCCGCCGGCTCGGATGCCGCCGCGGTCAAGACCAAGGCGACCCGGGTAGAGGGTGGCTGGCAGATCAGCGGCCAGAAGGTGTGGACCTCCGGTGCGCACCTGTGCCGGCGCGGCCTGGCCACGGTTCGCACCGACTTCGACGTCCCCAAGCACGCCGGCATCACCATGGTGATCGTCGACATGAAGGCGCCCGGCGTCGAAGTCCGGCCGTTGCGCCAGATCACCGGTGGGTCGGAGTTCAACGAGGTGTTCTTCAACGACGTCTTCGTGCCCGATGAGGACGTCGTCGGCGTAGTCAACGAGGGCTGGAAGGTGGCCCGTGCCACCTTGGGCAACGAACGGGTCAGCATCGGCGGTGGTGGCTCTTTCACCGCCGGGGTCGACCAGCGGCTGATCGCCCTGGCTCAGCAGCACCGGAATACGGTGGCCGACGCGGCGGCGCGAATCGGCCGGTTCGTCGCCGACGAGCATGCGTTGCGGCTGCTGAACCTGCGCCGGGTGGCGCGCAGCATCGCCGGCGCCGGCCCCGGGCCGGAGGGCAATGTCACCAAACTCAAGCTCGCCGAGCACATGGGTGATGGTGCGGCCATCGGCGCGGCGCTGCTGGGTCCGGACGTCGCCCTCGATGACGGACCGGGCGCAATGGCCGGCCGGATGGTGATGGGGGCGCGCGGTATCGCGATCGCCGGCGGCACCTCGGAGGTGACGCGCAACCAGATCGCCGAGCGAATTCTGGGGATGCCCCGCGACCCGCTGATCAAGTAGCGTTTCCACCACTGCGCGAGCTGGGGGCACCTCCCGCTTGCGGGGGAGCGTGTTTGCACAGCGACACGCCGGCTGATCAACGGCCTGTTCGACGCGCAGCGCAGCCGGGTGCCGGTGCTGGCGATCGCTGCCCACATCCCGCTGGCCGAGGTCGGTTCCGACTACTTCCAAGAAACCCATCCGCAGAACCTGTTTCGCGAGATCCGAACCATCCTGGCCGGTCGCAGCGACGAGCTGCTGGACCTGGTGAGCACCAATGTGGCCCGCCGCATCTTGAAATCCTAGGATTTCACCAGATCGGCTGCGGTAGCGAGACGGCGACGTTCATCCACGGATCCAACGGCCGGGCGGCGGCCTGGGCGGTGGGCTTCGCATCCGACGCCGGGGCCTCGGCCGTCGATGCCGTGGTGACGTGTGTCAATCGGCTGTTGACGGCAGAGTGATCCTGCCGGTGCCCGGCTAGAGCCGGCGCAAGACGATCGGCATCCCGTCTGCCGGAACGGGCATACCGCCGTAGTCCCAGCGTGTCTGATAGCCGGGGCGCGGCAACTCCAGCCGGTAGCGTTGCAGCAACCGGTGCAAGATCGCCTTGACTTCCAGGCGCCCGAAGGTCATGCCGATGCACTTGTGCGCACCGCCGCCGAAGGGGTTGAAGGCGTAGCGGTGCTGCTTGTGCTCGTTGCGCGGTTCGGTGAACCGTTCTGGGTCGAATTTCATTGGATCCGTCCATAATTCGGGAAGACGGTGGTTCACCCCCGGGTAGGCGATGACATTGGTGCCCTTGGGGATGTAGTAGCCCAGTAGCTCAGTGTCGCGGACTGTCTGGCGCATCGCCCACTGCACCGGTGTCACCAGGCGGATCGACTCGTCCATCACCAAATCGAGCGATTCCAGCTTCTCCAGTGATTCGATGTCGAGCGGCCCGTCACCCAGGCGATCCGATTCGTCACGGCAGCGTTGCTGCCATTCCGGGTTGCCCGCGAGGTTATAGGCCATTGAGGTGGCCGTCGACGTCGACGTGTCGTGTGCGGCCATCATCAAGAAGATCATGTGGTTGACGATGTCGTCGTCGGAGAACCGATTGCCGTCCTCGTCCTCGGCGTGGCACAGCGCAGTGAGGAGGTCGTTGCCCTCCGTGGCGCGGTGCTCCTGGACCCGGGCGGTGAAGTAGGTCTCCAGGAGCTCACGCGCCTTGAGGCCACGCCACCAGGTGAAGGGCGGCACGCTGGTCCGGATCAGTGCGTTGCCGGCCCGGGTCGTCGTGGTGAACGCCTTGTTGACCTTTGTGACCAGCCCATGGTCGGTGCCGGGTTCGTGCCCCATGAACACCAGCGCGGCGATGTCGAGGGTGAGTTCCTTCATCGCGGGGTAGAGCAGGAAGCGCGGGTCATCGGTGACCCAGTCGTTGGCAATCACCTGGGAGGCGACCAGGTCGATCTGCTCGACGTAGCCGACCAGGCGGGGCCGTACGAACGCCTCCTGCATGATCCTGCGATGGAACATGTGTTCCTCGAAATCCAGCAGCATCAGGCCCCGGTTGAAGAACGGTCCGATTACCGGGACCCAGCCCTGTTGTGAGTAGTCCTTGTTGCGGTTGGAGTAGATGACCTGCGTCGCGTCGGGTCCCAGCGCTGCGACGGCGGGCAAGACGGGCGAATCGCCGAACAACAGCGGGCCATGCGTGTGATACATCCGCATCAGATAGTCAGGCCCGCCGCGCATCATCTCGACCATGTGCCCCAGGATCGGCAGTCCGGAGTCGCCCAGGACCGGTTTGAGGCCACTGCCGGGGGGCGGCTCGGCGAGCTTTTTCTCCGGGAACTCCATGTTCAGCAGCCGTTTTTCCAGCACTCCCATGCCCGGGAAGTTGTTGAACGACGGGGTGAACCGGCGCTTGGCCTGGTCGATCAGGTACTGCGGGGTGCTGATCGTCGTCACATACGCTCCTTTGACGGCGCCCGACGGACTGTGGCGCCCGTCACTTGATCCTCAATACTTGGATCAAACTTGACGGCTGTCAAGACTGCTTCCAGCGTGGCGCGGCACGAAGTTTCGAGCCGAGTCGCGCGGGTGTGTCAGGAGGTGATGTGCCAGGCGCGAGCAGACACCGAATCGCACGCCGGAGCGGCCAGCGGTGCGATTCTGTGTCTGCTCGCCGGGTGAACTAGTGGTGTGTCCTGGATTTAGTTAACTTTTTCGAGGGCGATGCGCCCGCGGGCGACTTTGGCGAGAATGGATTCGGCGGTGGCGGTCCATACGTAGGGCCGTGGGGAGTCGTTGTGGGCGT
>Ga0153956_1000160_pt1 | contig 86820 bp, 74 predicted proteins | sample TSFL040MetaG_FD_104704 | JGI IMG/M metagenome (GOLD analysis project Ga0153956, IMG submission 104704) | Attine ant fungus gardens microbial communities from Florida, USA - TSFL040 MetaG | ecosystem: Host-associated > Fungi > Mycelium > Unclassified | place: USA: Florida, Wekiwa Springs... | reverse complement strand
GCAAACAGCTCCTCCGCATCTCGGTCTGCCAGAAGCTGGTCCAGTAAGTCCTTGTCGATCGCCATAGTGAGGGTCCTTTCTTCCTCATCTTATGGCCTCCCGCACAAAATATCTGACAGGCCCTGCAAACGAGCTTCCAACTTGGTCAGAACCGCTTCAGCGGCTTGCAGCGAATCTTCTATACCCTGGCATGCGATAGGTGTCGCCATGTCTTCCTCCTTGAGCGGAATCAATCATAGAAGCGACCGGAGGGCTGTACGCAGCCTGTTATTACAACAACCGCGATCATATTCAGCAGGTTGGGAGGCGTTTGCAAGCAAAACATTAGCTTTTGGGGATGCGCCGTCCCTGCTCGGCACTCACGTTGGCTGGGCGCCGTCCAGTCCTCAACACGCAAAATAGACGAAGGTGCCATGCGTGAAGCGTGCAGTATATTCGTGCCATTCATCGACGACCTCTTCGAATTCATAGAAGCGGAAGTCGCCGTGAAAATCGAGATCACGCCTTCGCTTGTTTATGGCTCTACGCGATCCCACGAAGAGAAATCGGGAGTCCGACCGCTCTTCGAGCGGCACTCTTCCCAATCGCACTCCTCGATCATCAGCCGACCATCGGCCCGGATCAAAAGGGTGCTCAGCACACAATCAAAATCCTTGGTCTGCATTTCTCCCGCGAAACCGTCGGGCAACGGAATCTCGCAACGAACACGATCAAACATTCCCATGGCATTCCTCAAATTGGCTCGGACTCGTTCATCACAGACCGACCGATGACCAGCCTTCCATCATCAACGTCGCTGATCCAGGGGGCGACAACGCCTGGCTCTCCGCTGCAATACCATTCAACATAACCGCCCTCCTCTCTCACCCATGCGACAAGATCACCCGCCGAACGGAAGGAATAGCTGACACGCGCGCCCTCCGGACCATGCCATTCCACGTTCGCCAGCGCAGACCACATGTCAGCAGCCGCAGCACCATCGGCGCGGATGCGATCGCCGAGGACACGATCTACCGTAAGCTGGAACTGCTTTGTCCAGCGACCTGCGCGAGAACTGGACATACCTTCCATATCGTCACGCTCAGCGAGAATGGCACACCTCTTTCCATCGATCTCAGCAAGATATTCGCCGATGCCCCCCGATCAGGCTGCTTCACATTCCAGCATCCAGTTATCCTGGATCGAAACCATCTCCCCTGCCCCGCTCTCCGCCTGCGCTGCGATCATAGCGTTATAACGCGCAATCAATCGCCGCACCTCCGGGGATGGATCTGTGAACATGTCCTGAAGTGCGTCCGGCATCCGTCGGATGACCCCCGCCCTATCGGCACGACGGATGTCCTGGAGCACCCGGCAAGGAGTTCGAACGGCTCATGGAACACGACGTTCAACTGCATATTGGCCCAACTGCAATTTGAAAGGATCAGACCAAGCATCAGACGCTTTTCCTCGGTCGACAGCCTGGTCAACGTATGATGGGCTTGCCGCCCCATATCGAGATAGGCAATGCCGTTCCGGACCAGCGCATCGGGTGCAGGCCAGAGTTGTCCCTTCTTTCTATAACGGCTGGAATATTCACGGGGATCGACGTCAGGCCGACCCGCAAGGATAGTATGCCGTACCAGATCGAATTCAGCATCACTGTAACGCAAGCGGCCCAACACCGTAATCAATCTCTCCTCCAGTACCTCTTCGCGAACATAACGTTCAGGACATTTCCCGCGATAGCCGCTGCAATGATAATAGATGTAGCGCTCTTTCTTGATCTGCGCGACTGGCGTAAAAGGGATTGCGCAGGGTATGGGCGATCGTCGCACCGGCAATCGGATTGCGGTTCCGCCTTCCCTTGATCCCTGCGAGCCGTGCTTTCCGGGTGATAGACTTCAGCGTGTAATGCCCGCTCGCAAACCATTCGTACAGCAGAGTGACGAGCGGACCGACCTCGGGATCGACGACAACGACCTTGCGCCCGCCTGGATCGATAACATTTGCATAGCCAAACGGCGCTGCGGACGGCCAGAGTCCCTGGCGCGCCTTCTCCGCCATTCCCTTGGCGGCTTCCTCGGAGAGATTGTCGATATAGCTTTTCGCCACCAGCACCTTGATGCCGTGCATGAACTTTTCCGAGGATCGGCACTCGTCGGAGAGGACGAAATTCTCCTTCACGAAATGGACTTCGATTCCGAGGTCATCGATGATCGATGTGGCTGCTGGTAACGATCAGACCGTTGAGTACGGCATAATCCTCAAGCAGCTTGACCTGCGCAGGGATGGAATATCCTTCCCGTTCCTGGTCCCGCGTCGACACCCGCGCATAGAGTACTGCCTTGCGCGGCCCGGTCGCGTTCGTCTTCTTCCCCCTCGATCCAGTCTCCTTCCTCCTACATATGCTCCTGTTTACGCATTGAAAAAGGAAGGCCTATAGGCGTGAAAACCGATTCATGCCCGAAACATTCCGGCTCCATACCTCCGCTCCAACGCCAATTTTTGGCCAGGAGAAAGTGGACGCAATCTCAGTGGATTTTACCCCTGAGCGTCGCCGTTCGTTCACGAACAACGCCCTGTACGTGTAAAAAATCACCTGCCGGTGACATGGCTTTAGCAAACTCATCGTCAATCGCGCTAAGGACGGCATCGCATAGCTGCACAACCCGGCTGCGCACGAACGGCGCGCCAAGCCCGGCATCTACCGCGAACCGATCCCAATGCCGCGCTTCGATTTCCTCCAGAACGGCTTTCCCGCCGATCTTCATCGCCATTTTGAGCGATAGGTCGGGGTAGAGAATTGTCGAGAGCAGGTCATAGAGCGGCGCCAGCGTGATTCCGCCGCCACGATGGAGGAGGCTGAAATTCTTGGCGTGGGCGTCCGCGTTACCGATAATCAGGTTGAAGATCGCCGCATCGAGCAACCGGAGAATGTCGCGCGGCGGGCGCGTGGCGGCACGCCGCAGCAGGGCGAAGCAATCGTTGAATGTAGGCCCGCCCTCGCTGGCATATTTGCGATGCGACGGGACGCCGAGGGCTTGCGCGAAATCCTCCTGATGGAGACGGATCACGTTGCCGGTTGGCCCGATCTCGCGATCATAGCGGGCGATGAGGAGAAAGGGGCGATCCCTGACGACCCGCATTTCCACCGGAGCAACGTCGAGTCCCACGGCGCGCGCCAGCGACATGCAGAAATATTCATTCTCCGTCGTCGCCTCGAAGCGGGCGATCGGCGGCTTGAGAATATGGCTTGTCGGTTGCCCCGGCGCGGGCAGCGCGATTTGCCCATCGACAACGAGAACCGGCAGCTTGGATTGCGCGCCCGCCAGCGAGAGCCGCAACCCGTCCTCTCCCGCGAGCATCGGGCGCATGGGAAGGCGATCGAGCAGCCGGACGAGGCTTTCGTCATCGAGCGGCTTGGGCGCGGCGGTGCTGGGCAAGGCGGGCGTTTCGCCTTCGGGGAGCAGCGTCAGGGCCCCGGCAATCTCTCCGCCGAGATATTCCAGCAGGCGAAATTCGTTGTCGGCGGAGACGCCGAGGGCGCGGGCGATGGCCGCGCGCTGCCCTTCCTCGGGCAGAATGCCGCCGAAGAACGCCTGACAGGCGCGGCGGTTGAACGGCTCCGCTTGCTTGGGCAGGGAGAACGACAGAGCCGGGGCGCTGGCGTCTGCCAGCCATGCCGGATCATAGGCGAATTGCGTATCGCCGTCAGGGCCGAGATACAGGCATCCCGCAATGCGCCCATCCCACCAGACCGAGAGCCGGTTGCTCATAGCGTGTCCGCTGGCGGCGTAATCTGCAGATCGCAACCGAGTGTTGCCACGACGCGCAGCGCTTTGTCGAGTTGGACGGTTGGCTTGCCAGCTTCCAGATCGACAATGAACCGGGTGCCGACGCCGCTTACCGCCGCAAGCTCCGACTGCTTGAGCTTTTGCGCCTTCCGTTCGCGGCGCACGATGAGTCCGAAGGTGATGCTGTCCATGTTCCCGAGCGGTAATATATGGTGTTTCGCGGTGCCCCGCAAGCAAAAAGTCCCGATCGGGAACATATACTCCGAGGCATGGTCAATCCAATAATTTATTCCCGATCGGGAGCTTTATTGGGCGGATTGGCGCTGCACATTAATTAGCGATCGCCCCGATGAATTCGCCCCTCACAGATAGGCTGGCTCGTTAAGCCGGCTCAGGTGACTAGCGGTCGCTGATCACCTCCCGCGATGGCTCAACGCGTCTTGTTTCGACGGCTCGGCAAAAATTGTCATCAACAGGGAGTAAGCACCGAACCGCATGGCGCTCATATGTGATGGCGAATTGGATAGACGGCAACAGCCGCGCGAATACGGGCTTGATGCCCGTAGCCGGTGCCTTGCTCTACGGCTGCGCTTACTATGCAAAAGCCTGTTCTGGTATCGTCGATGAAATCTGCGAGCTCACGTCGGTCATGTTCGCCGCTATCCAGCGCCGTCTGGATGGCTTCGATCGGATCCAAATCAGTGACCGGCCACCGCTTGCCCTCATATGCCTCCACAAGCGTCGTCAGCGGGTTCAGACAGTCAGGCGCGCGCGGGCAGCCTGCGCTTCGATGCCTATCTTACCGGTGATCAGGCCGATTGGTTGTTGGAGCGCATCGAGCACGGCATGTTCGTTGACCCGTCCGAGGCGGTTTTCGCGATCGTCCAAACTTTCATTGAAATGGAACCGCACCACGATTTGCGTGACGAGTTGCTGCGCCGGATCATACAGGCGGCGATAGACGATCCGAGGCCGGGAATTCCCCATGAAGAAGTTTGCGCCATGATGGATCGCTGGATTATCGAGCCGCGCCCTGATCCGGCGCGGTGGGAGAAGGTCGCGCGATAAACCCGCTCGCTCCCCTGCCTTCACCGTCGCTGGCGGCGGTCTGTTGGGACCGGTCATCAATGCGGCCGGCGCGACCGCGCTGCCGTGGATCGTGCTGCCGCTCGCCATTCTCGTGTTGGTGACAGCGTGGCAGGCGGGGGCACGAGCCGATCTGGCTCGGTAACTCAAACTTGCAATATTCTCACTCAAGGATACTATTCGAGTAGCAGCAACTTCACGGCCTTTGTCAGTCGCTGGGCGGGGCTTTGAGTCGTTGCCATCGAGACCGAAAAAGCGTTCCGAGTGCGATTGAACCCGCCGGTGAGGTGCTACACGCCGTTGAGGCGATGAACCCTTTCCCGGCGGTGCCCCGAAAACACCCGGCATCTCCCAGGTTTCACCGCCTTGCTCACGCCGCATCGCGATAGAGTTCGACCAATTTTCGAGATTTGACCGAAGATAGCCGGAAAAAGTTCCAAACGTATCGGAAAGGGGTCACCAGGCAAGATCAAGCACTCAGCTGCCCGATAGTCCAGTTCGCAGGGCAACTTCGGTAATGCATCGGTTCTAAACGCGCTGACACAGCGCGAACCGACCGGGAACATTCTGAGACACCCTAGCGAACGGGCAACAAGGTCGGCGGGCCGCAAGAGTGTATCAGAACGCTTGCTAGAGAGGTGTTCGGCCAATTTCTCGGAAATGGCAAGGGCGGCCGCAAGGCTAAATCGACAGCTATCTCAGCTTAGCGGAAAAAGTGCTGATGCAAGCGCGTCGGCCGCTGACGCCACGTGAGATATTGCGAGAAGCCTACCGCCTGAATTTTGTCCCCGACCATCTTTATGGGTCGACTCAACACAAAACGCCGCAGGCCCGGTTAAGCGAGCACATCCTCGATCATCGCGACAACGCCTTGTTCTTCCGAACAGCCCCAGGACGTTTCTTCCTGACCAAGTTTCTGCAGGACCAAGAGATACCTGCGGAATTCCGTCGTCCCATCGTGGCGCGCCGCCGGACCCGGGAATTACGGCGGAAGGAAGCGCTCGCCCTGTCAAAGGGCGCACTCCCCGCACAAACGCGCGATGGGCATGCGCCCGCGCGATCGACGGCACATACTCATCCGCGATCGCGGCGCGCGCCAGCAGCACCGGCACATCGAACCCGCGACCATTATACGTGACGATCGTATCGCATCGCTCCAGACGCTGTTCGGCCTCGGCGAGGATGGCCCGCTCGCCGTTGCCGGCACGCGAGAACGTCTCGATGGTGAAATGGTGATCGTCCCACCCCGTCCGCTCGTGCGTGAGCAGAAATACGCACAGGATCTGGTGAAGCGGCCAGGGCGGGAAGCACGCGGCCGCGTCGGCGATGGTCTCGATATCGAGCGCGATGGTTTTCATGGATGAGCCTCAGGCGGCGGCAGACGCCATTTCATCTGCCTTCATGCCGCTATGGGCGGCCCCCTCCCTCCCCACTTCTGTTATCGACGCGAACGCCGGTCGTCGGCGGCGGTGCGGTCATACGCGATGGGCCGATCCCGACGTCCGCGAACAGTGCCTCGTCGAGGACATCTGGATCGATCACCAATCTCAGGCAGGTCGAAAGGTACCAGTCGACGATCTCGCTAACATGCACGGACGTGCCAGCCTGATGGCGTGGCAGCGCCGGCCCCGGAATCAGCTCCTTGACCTTGTCGATCGCTTGCGACCGCGCGTGCCGGACGGCGTTGGCGGTCGCACTGGTGACAAGGCGTTCAGCGCCTAGCCTGCCCTATACCGCGCATTTCGCGAAATCTGCAGAGAACCGCCTCACAAATACTTGACCAGGTTGCGCGTTCAGCGGGCAATTGTACTTCTGACGTCAACGCGCTTCCCCCTGAAACAGATTGCAAGCGATTGCGGCTTTTCAAGCCAGAGAGTCACATGGCGGCGGTCATGAAGGCACGGGTCTTCACTACCCCGGCGAAATTTCGCTCATGGTCTTGCCTCGATAAACGGGCACACTCAGCGCGGAAGCCTGTATTGATACCGGTGTCATCATTGCATATACCGACGATCGAAATGCAGGCGACCGTGTCGTGGCCTTCATAAGAGGAAGCGATGACCTCACGCATGATGCCGCGCCTGTCGTTCCTCGGTGCCGTCCTGCTGGCGATCTCCACCCTTTCCGGTTCCGCGGGCGCGGGCGATACACCGCCGCCCGACGGACTTCTGTTCCGCGTATCCGCCGACAAGGACTTCATTGCCGATCGCGCCAGGGGGGACGCCCTCCCCAACGTCCGCAACGCGGTCTCGATCGTTCCCGACGGCAAGTCAGGGAGCGCGATCCGTTGGGAGGATAACGGAATCGTATCGTGGAAAGCGCCCGGCAACATCTATGCCGAGCGTGGGACGCTCTCGTTTTTCTGGCGGCCGCGCTATCCGGTCGGCGAAGCGCCGTTTCCGATCTTCCGCGTCGGCTTCGCGGATCATTCGAGCTGGGACATGGTGTTCCTGCGGATCGACTGGAACGGGCACGGCTTCGACGGCTTCGTCACCGATACCAACCTCGCCCGGGTCCGCGTATCCTGGGCGATCCCAGGCAAGCTCGCGGCCGACGCCTGGCACCATATCGCCTTTTCGTGGGACGAAGCGATCGGCGTCCGGCTTTACTATGATGGTCGGGAGGTGGCCCGCAAGGACCAGCCGGCCGATCTCAATTCGGGGCTCGACCAGTTCGGGCTCGCCAGCCGGATCATCTCCCCGCATCAGGTGCAAAGCTGGTACAATTTCATGCGCGGCAGCGACGTCGACGAAATCCGCGTCTACGACCACATGCTCCCGATCGACGGCGTCGCGGCGCTGGCCGCCGACCGCGATCCGCCGGCCAGTGCCGCGCCGGTCGCGGCCGCCAGGCGCCGGGCCTGGCTGCACCGCTACGGCTGGGACCGCGCGTCGCCACCCCTGTTGACCACGGCCGTCACCGGCATCCGCAAGGTCGAGTTCGCGGATGCGAAGGATTTGAAGGAATGGATGTGGAAGGGCGTCGACGGGATTCCCGAGACGACCTGGCCCGGCGTCTACAACCGCTCGCGGATCGCGGGGCGTGACGATTATTTCGAGCTGCCGGACTGGAATGTCTATGTCGAGGGCGGGAAGAATTACGACCTGAAGATTCCCGCCGACGAAACCGTCAATCGCGTCGAGATCCTCGGCGCGGCCGATGGCGACCTGTCCTACGCCGCCGATGGCGCAACCTATCGCCGCCTCGCCGCACGCGCGCCGGGCACGGTGCGGTCGGTCACGGCCTTCACCCCGATCACCGGCGGCGCGCTGCGCTTCACCAACCGGGTGCAGGAGACGCCGATCCAGGAAATCTGGGCGTATGACGTGAACGCGCGCGGCGAGCCCGCCGGCACGGCAAGGCTCGATTATGTCGTTCACGCCGACGTGCCGCCCGACTTCGCCGCGCTCGACCCGCTCAATGCGTATATCGCCGGCCGCTATCCCGCCGATGAGCGCGCGACGGTGGTCGCCTTGCCCGACAGCGGCTTGCGCCATCGGCCATCCGGCCTCCCTCCCGCCCCCGCCATGGCGCGACCATCGGGCCAAGCGCCGATCGTCCATGTCCTGATCCCGGCGAGCTTCAACGGCTCGCGGCCGGATACGCCGATGCGCAACGAATGGATCGGACGCGCCGGCTCGACCTGGGTCAACATGCGTGACGGGCTCGACGGTATCGCGCTCGATCTGCCCGCGCTCAGGACGGCGCCGAACCAGGATGGGCTGATCCCGCTCGACATTCGCGTCAAGGATCCGATCTGGCCGGGCCGCGACATGATCGACGTCCAGGTCTCGGTCAAACCCGGCGAGCCGCGCACCCTGTGGCTCGATCTGCGCGACCGTATCCTGACCGCCGACAGCCTCTATCTCTCGATCGCCAGCGCCTCGCCCGATTTCGGGCCGGCGGCGATCGACGGGATGAAGGTCCGGCTGGTGTTCAAGGACCGCCAGGCGGCGATGAAGGAACATGTCGCGGACCGCTTCAACCAGGCGAAGGATAACTGGGCGTTTCTCGTCGAGGAACATGCGACCTCGCTGCGCGCCGCGCTGGCCCGCCGGCTCTATGGCGACATTTCCGATCTGCTGCGGGTCGATCCCGACAATATCGAGGGCCGCCGCTACTGGTCCGACATCAGCTCGACGCCCGAGGCGATGCCGCCCTTCCGCCAGCCCGAGCCGCCGCCGGGCATGCCGCTCTGGGCGTTCCGCCAGCTCGAGGATTTGAAGCTCGCGCAGCAATTCGCCGATTGGTGGATCGACAACCGCCAGGTTCCTTATGGTGATTTCGGCGGCGGCATTTCCGACGATTCCGACCTCGTCCAGCATTGGCTCGGGCTGGCGCTGATGGGGGTCGAGCCCGACAAGCTCAACGCCTCGCTCACCGCGCTCGACGAGGCATCGTACAGGAACGGGATGCATTTGAACGGGCTCGCCATGCTGACGCTCGACGAGCTGCATGAATATGAGGAGGGCCTCAATACCGACGCCGACATGCTCTATCTGAACTGGGGCGACCCGGCGACGCTCGAGAAACTGATGGCGACGACCAGGGCGCTGGCCGACCGCGTGATCCTGCGCAACGCCGCCGGGCATATGCACTTCGCGACCAACTGGTATGGCGGCGCCAAAGCCTATCGCGAAGGGCCCTGGGAGTGGCAGAAGCCACGGTCCTACGTCATCACCCATGCGCCGATTTTGTTGGGGCTCTACAACGGCGACCCCACCGCGCGCGGGCTGATCATCGGACTGATGGATGGCTGGCTGGCCCATGCCAGGACCGACGCGCTGGGCAAGATAACCTTCCCCGACAACATCAACTGGCGAACCGATGCCGAGCGGCCCGGCGATGGCGTGGCCAACGACGTCCCGCTCCAATCGGCCTGGGCGGCGTGGCGCTTTACCGGCGACGGCAAATATCTGCAGCCGCTGATCAGCCGCGTGGCAAGCGGCGGTCCGGGATTGTTGTCGGTGATCAACGAGAATGCGGTGAGTGCGCTCGGCCGCCGCGACGGCTGGGGCAAGGCGCTGCGCGACGCCGCCGCGCGCGGCGGTGACCCGTTCGCGCAATATGCCGCATGGGACGCGACCGGCGACACCGCCTGGCTCGACGCACTCCATGCCGACGCGATCGCGTTCAAGGTCCAGCATATGTACATGTATACCGAAGGGCATTGGTGGACCGACCGCGTCTCGCAGCCCAACGACATCCTGCAGCGCGAGCGGCTCGGCGGCATCGCCTTGTGGCGCAACCAGTCCTTTCCGGGCAACACGGTGAGCTGGCGGTTCGACACGGCCGGTGCGGCGACTCGTGTGGCGCTGCTGGTGCCCAACGCCACCCGGACGGCGTTCAAGGTGATCGGCTATAACGCCAGCGACGTGCCACAGACCGCGACCATGACGACGTGGAACGTCACCGGCGGGCAGTGGCGCATGACGGGCGACAACGGCGCTCGCGACGTCACGCTCGAACGCAGTGCCGGCCTGCGCGTCACGTTCGCGCCGCACACGACGACCACGCTCACGTTCACCCTGGTCAAGCCGGGCGATGCCAGCGAGACGCGCGCCGATCTCGGCATCGGCCGCGGCGATGTGACGGTGAAGGGGCGTACCGTGACCATCCGCGTACACAGCCTCGGCGCAAAGCCGACCGGGGGCGGACAAGCGATGCTGGTCGCGAACGACGGCCGGACGCTGGCGACGATGCCCCTGCCCCCGCTCGCCCCTCCGCGCGATCTCGCGCCGCGAACGGCGACGGTCCGGTTGACATTGCCCGGCGGTGTTCAGGCGGCGAACGTCGCCGTACGCGTGGCGCTGCCCGGCAATGCGCCCGAAGTGACGATGCTCAACAACTCGGTGCCGCTGCCCGCCGCACCATCAACCCCGGCGCGCTGACGCAAGCCGGCGCGGCGCGATCAGCGGCCGGTAAAGCCGATCCGCCTTGCCCAGGCCAGCCAGTCCTGCGGCCAGCGCGACGCCGGCATTTCAGGCGGCAAGCTGAACCCGAAGCCATGCCCGCCCTCCTGATAGAGGTGCAGCTCAGCCGGAACCTTTGCCGCGAGCAATGCCGAGAACATCGTCAGGCTGTTGGTCACCTTCACGGTCGGATCGTCAGCCGCCTGGAACACGAAGGCCGGCGGCATGCCAGCGACGACGAGTTCGTTCAGCGCCGGGATGGTCGCCCCCGGCTGGCCGGCGCCGGGCGGGCGGGCACCGACCGGCGCATAGCCGAGGACCGCCATGTCGGGCCGCGCCGACAATGCGTCGTCGGCGTCGAGGGGTTCGTAGCTTTTGACGGCATGGCGCGTGAGGATCGATGCCGCGAGATGGCCACCGGCGGAAAAGCCCATCACCCCGACTCGCGCCGGATCGATTCCCCAGGTCGCGGCACGGGCACGCACCAGGCGCACGGCGCGCTGCGCGTCCTGCAGGGCGCAATCATAGCCCGCCGCCCAACCGTCCGCGGGCAACCGGTAATGGAGGACGAAGGTCGTCACGCCGGCATCGGTCAGGAACCGAGCGCTTCCCGCACCCTCCTTGTCGATCGCGAGCCGGACATAGCCGCCGCCGGGAAACACCACCATTGCGGCGCCGTTGGGCCGCGCCGGCCGGAAGACCTCCATGATCGGACGCGATACATGCATGACCGCGCGATCGTGCGCGGCCGGCGAGCCGCGCTCGAGCACCAGCCGACGTACCGGTGCGGCCGGCGCGCCGGGCACGCGTCCCTGCGGCCAAAGCTCGATCACCTCCTTCGACAGGAGGCCGGCCGGCTCGGCCGGGGCCGGGATGACGACGGGCCCGGCGGGCGTTCCCGTGAGGTCGGCGCCCGCCATCGGCCACGTATCCGGCCGCGAGCGTTCCTGCCCGAGGGCTGGCGTTACCGCGACTGCCGCGACCGTGGCGCCCAGCACGTCGCGACGATTGAAGTCCATGCGCATCGGCTCTCTCCCTCCACCGCCAGCCTCTGCCATCAGAGTGACACCGGTGGCCAAGATGTCGATCCGTCACGCTGACTTGTCAATCCGGTAGGTGATGATCGCCACCCCCTGCTCGACGCGCCGACGACTCGATGCGTGGCTTCCCCGAACGGTTTGTGGCGACGCCACGCTGGACACCGCTCCCCGTTTTGGCAACTACCCGGTGATTGCCATATATCTGTAATTAAAACTGATAGTTGGATGAACCTGCCGCATCATTGCCGACCCGGTTGAATTAAAATGACACCGGTAGTAATAATAGCGCGCACAGCACGGCTGCCGGTTTGGGATCGCCCGGAAAAGGCGACCCGAACGAGGGGATTCAGGTGACCGCCCATATCGGGCCGATCATACCTTGTATCACCTTTGGCCGCGCAAAAATGGGACACCGGTGTCATGACGCTGGTGAGGTACAAAGGGAGAGGTCGAGATGGACGATTTGAGTTTCCGCGCCTGCGGCAAGGCCATGGTCGCAATGCTGGCTGGTGCGTCACTGTTCGCGCTGACCGCCGGGAATGCTCAAGCGCAGACCGCTCCCCCCGCCGCCGATCAACCAGCGCCGCAATCGACCGATCCCGCCGCGCCTCCCGCCGATGCGGCCGATAGCGAGACCAGCGGGCCCGACATCGTGGTCACCGGGTTTCGCGGGTCGCTCAACGCCGCGCTCAGCCTGAAGCGCGATTCGGTGGCCGCGGTCGACGCCATCGTCGCCGAGGACATCGCCAAGTTTCCAGACCAGAACCTCGCGGAATCGCTGCAGCGCATTCCGGGAATCTCGATCGACCGTGACGGTGGTGAAGGCCGCGCGATCACCGTGCGCGGGCTGGGGTCCGATTTTACCACGGTGCGCTTGAACGGGATGGAAACCGTCGCGACCACGACCAATGGCGAAAGCCACAACACCGGCCGCGGGTTCGACTTCAACGTCTTCGCCTCGGAACTGTTCACCTCGCTGGTGGTCCACAAGACCGCCGAGGCCGGGCTGGACGAAGGGTCGCTCGGCGCGGTGGTCGATCTCAACACCGGCAATCCGCTGGCGGGCAAATACGGCCTGACCGCGATCGCGTCGGTCAAGGGCTCGTACAACACGTTGAGCAAGAATCTGGGACCGCGCCTGACGGGCCTCCTGGCGTGGAAATCGCCGAGCGGGAAGTTCGGCGCTTCGGCATCGGTCGCCTATACCGCCACCAATACGCTCGAAGCCGGCAATAATACCGTCGGCTGGGAACAGGCACGGTTCAATTCGGTCAAGGGCGTCCCCTGCTTCACGACCAATCAGGCGGGTGGCACATACATCCCGAGTGCGGGCTGCGATGCGGTCGCGTTGGCATTCGTCCCGCGCATCCCGCGCTACATGCTGGTCGACCACGACCGCAAGCGCCTGGGCATCACCGGCAGCCTGCAATGGGAACCGAGCGACCGCACCGAGTTCTCCCTCGATGGCTTGTTCTCGGTCTATAAGGAAATTCGCGACCAGCAGCCAGCCGAAGTTCTGGTGCGCGGCGACGAACGCTCGATGGACATTCGCGACTATACGATCGACGGCAACAACAACCTCATCTCGGCGACGATCGACAATGCCTGGGTTCGCACCGAGCATTATTATCGCGAATCCAAGACCACCTTCTTTCAATTCGACGGCAAGTTCCGGCAGGATATCACCGACAAGCTGCGGCTGACGCTGTCGGGCGGAGTATCCGAATCGATCGCCGATATTCCCAAGGAAACGACGATCATGTTCGATGATCGCGATGCCGCCGGATACAAGTACGATTATACCGACATGTTCCATCCGCTGCTCGTGTTCGGCACCAGCGTGACCGATCCCGCCAACTTCCAGCTGTCCGAAATTCGCGACCGGCCCTCGCGCGTCGACAACAAGTTCAAGACCGGCCAGCTCCGGCTGGAATGGAAGGCCGCCGATGGTTTCACCATCGAGGGCGGCGGGCTGTGGCGGCGGTTCGACTATCAAAATCGCGCCTATCAGCGCGACACCCTGGTCTGCCCCAATGCCGCTGGCGGGAAGGACGTCGTCCTGGGAACACTCGACTGCTCCCCGACCAGCCTGTTCGGCCCGACCGCGGTGTACGGCTTCCCGGTCACGTCCGATCTGGCCCAGTCGGTGGTATTCCCCGGCGCCGGCGAACCCAGCGGCACGACGACACGCTGGATCATGGCCGATATCGACAAGGCTGCGGCGTTCACCAACCTCTATGGCCGCACCGCGGTGCTGAGCCAAAGCGGGAGCTTCGACGTCAGCGAAGTGACCAAGGGCGGCTTCATCCAGGTCAATGCCAAGGGATCGCTGTTCGGGCTCGACTTCGCGGTCAATGCGGGCACGCGCTTCGTGCGCACCGACCAGAGCTCAAGCGGCTATGTCAGCGGGACGTTCGTGACGATCGAGCGTAGCTATGACGACTGGCTGCCATCGTTCAACGTCGCTTTCTATCCCGCGCGCAACCTGATCCTGCGCGGCGCCATCGCCAAGGTCATGACGCGCCCGGGCCTGGGGACGTTGAGCCCGAGCGGATCGGTCGATTCGTTCAACTATGGCGTCACGTTCGGCAACCCGTTCATCGACCCGTACCGCGCGACGAATTACGACGTGTCGCTCGAATATTATTTCGCCCCGCAATCGCTGTTCTCGGTCGCGCTGTTCCGCAAGAATGTCGACAGCTTCCCGATCTCGGATACCCGGATCGGGACCTACGCCTCGACCGGACTGCCGCTGTCCCTGCTGACCCCGGGCTCGCCTTCCGCACAGAATCCGGAAGGCCGGCCCTGGACGATCAAGTCGACGGTCAACGGCACGGGCGCCAAGCTGCAGGGTGTCGAAATCACCCTGCAGGCGCCATTCAAGTTCCTGCCCGGCTTCCTCGCCAATTTCGGTGGGATCGTGAACGGCACGCTGATCGGCTCGACCGCGAAATACTCCGTGACCGGCCCCGCCATCGTGCCGGGCGGCGGGTTGATCAAGGTGACGGACCCGGTCGAGCAGACCTTCTTCGGCCTGTCGAAGCGGTCGTTCAACGGAACGCTCTATTATGAGGACAAGAAGTTCAGTGCCCGTGCTTCCGTCAACTACCGGCAGGGGTTCACCACCGGCACCGGTGGGAATGGCAACATCTTCGCCGGACAGAAGTCGACGGTCAATGTCGACGCCTCGATGCGTTACCGCTTGTTCAAGGGGGTCGAGGTTTCACTCGAAGGGACCAACCTGACCGATCAATATCAGATGGCCTATGACGATGCGGACGCCCAGCGCGACGACTCGATCAACCATTACGGCCGCACGATCCAATTGGGCGTCCGTCTCAGCCTCTGACCGGATGATACCCCCGGCCGGCGCTATTTTCGGCGCCGGCCGCGCCGATCCGGAGGCGATGTCACATCGCCGGACACAGCCGATCGACCGCCCGCTCGCCTGGTCGATCGCCAACAAGGGGACGATCATGGAACAGCCAGAACGCCGCGCCGCAACCTTGCGCTACCTGTCGTTGCCGATCGTCGCACTCCTCAGTGTCGCCCAAGCCCCCCTCGCGCTTGCGCAGCAGGCCAACGCTCCTTCACCATCGACGCGGCCGGCACTGGAGGCCTATCTCAATACGCTTGCCGGCCAATATCTCGGCAAACGCGCCGCAGCGATTGCCAGCATCAGAACCAAGGCGGACATCGCGCGCCGTCAGGAATTCGTGCGGACGACGCTGCTCAAGCTGCTCGGGGGGCTGCCAAGCGATCGTCCGCCGCTCGCGGTGCGCGTGACCAACACCCTGGTCGAAGACGGGTTCAGGATCGAAACGGTCATCTTCGACAGCGAGCCGGGCCAACCGATCACCGCCGACCTGTTCATCCCGTCAAGCGCCGGCCAGCATCCCGCGGTCATCCTGTCGCCCGGCCACGGCCCGAACGGGAAGACCAGCAACTACGCCTGGGGGGCAAGTTTCGCCCGCAACGGCTTCGTCGCTTTGGCCTGGGACATCGTCGGCGAAGGCGAGCGCCGCGAATATTATGATCCGATTACCGGACAATCGCGGGCCGAACGCCCGACCGGGGACCATAGTGTCGCGGCCTATCAATCGCTCGTGACCGGCCTGCCGATCGCGACCCGCTTCATTCGCGACGCCATGCGCGGTGTCGACTTCCTCGCCAGCCGCAGCGAAGTCGATCCCGATCGGATCGGCGCCTTCGGCTGTTCCGGCGGCGGCACCATGACCGCCTATCTCGGCGCGCTCGATCCACGCGTCAAAGCGGTGGGAACTGCCTGTTTCGTCACCGATTATCAGCATCTGCTCGCGACGATCGGCCCGCAGGATGCCGAACAGAGCATCGCCGACTATATCGCTGCGGGACTCGACCTCGCCGACTGGGTCGAACTCGCCGCACCCAAGCCCTATGCCGTGATCTCCACCACCGAAGACATGTTTCCGTTCGCCGGCGCGACCAATGCCGTAAACGAGGCGCGTCGCTTCTGGGAGATCGAGGGCGCCGCCGACCGGTTCCAGTGGTTTACCGGTCCCGGCCCCCATGGCGCGATCGCCCCGATGGGCGACAAGATCATCGCTTTCTTCCGCACGGCGCTGAAGCCGGACACCCCCGCCCAGCCCTTCGCCCGGATCAATCCCCTCTTTCCCGAGCGGCTCGATGCCACCTCGACCGGACAAATCTCGACCGCCCTGCCCGGCGCCCAGACCATGGCAAGCCTGGCGGCCGCGCGCGCCAAAGCGGTGTCGCCCAAAACGCCGCCCGACGCGGCGACGATCCGCACCGCGATCCGGCGTCTCGCCATGGTCAGCGACACGGTCCCCACCGCGACGATAGCAGGCGACACGCTCCGCATCATGGCGGCGGCAGGCCCCATCGATGCGATGATGATCAAACCCGGCGGCGCTGCCAACCGCGCGGTCCTGATCCTGGGCAACGATCGCTTCGCAGCGGCGCGCGCAAAATCGCTCGCAGCGGCAGGTGCTCTGGTTGTCGTGCTCCCGCCGCGTGGCGCAGGCGGCAACGAGGAGGTCAAGGCCGGCATTGTCGGCGACGAGAATTTGCTCGGGCTACGCGCGATGCTGGTCGGCAAGACGCTGACCGGTCTGCGGCTCGACGATGCGCTGGGCGCGCTTGCTTGGTTGCGCGCCAATGTCGGCGGCCCCGTCGCCATCGAGGGGTCCGGCAGGACCGGGCCGATCGCGCTCCAGGCAGCGCTGCTCGATGAACAGGTCGCCTCGGTCCGCATCGAAGCGAGCCAGATATCGATCCGCGCCGCGGTCGACCGCCTGATGCAGCGCGACCTCCCGCCGATCGCGGTGCCGGGAATGCTCACCGCCTATGATCTGCCCGATGTGATCGCCGCTTTGGCCCCACGCCCGGTCGACATCCTCGCGCCGATCGATCCGCTGGGCAACCCGCTGGGCAAAAGCGGCTTTGCAGCGGTGCTCGGTTCGCGGCTCGCCGAGGATGATCGGATCCGCTATTCGTCCAATCGCGACACGACAAACTGACGCGGCGCCGGCGCGTTACCGATATCGAAACAGTACCAAGCAGTGCCGCCGGGGCAGTCGTCTTTGTCATCAACCAACGGTATGCGCGCACCATGCCCAAGACAGCTCAGCCAACGATCAACGATGTCGCGCGCGTAGCCGGCGTTTCCAAGAAGACCGTCAGCCGCGTCCTCAATCGCGCGCCGTCGTTGACCGACAACACCCGCCGACGCGTCGAGACCGCAATGGGCGAACTCGGCTATAGTCCCAACCCACAGGCGCGGGCCCTGGCGTTGGGGCGCACCTTCCTGATCGGGCTGGTCCACGACAACCCCAGCGCGCAAACCGTGATGAACATCCAGCAGGGCATGCTGGAAGCTATCCACGACACCGAGTTCGAGATGGTCGTGCGCCCGGTCGAGCGCGGCTCGCCGACAATGCTCGACGATCTGCGACGCTTCTTCGAGCGGCAACGGCCATTCGGGGTCCTGCTGATGTCCCCGGTCAGCGAAAATCCGGCAGTCGTCCGGCTGTGCGAAGAGATCGGCTGTCGCTATATGCGGATCGGTTCGGTCGTCGAGGGCGCGCCTGAACATCTCGTCACGTCGAACGACCGTGAAGCCGTCCGCGAGGCGACCGAGCATCTCATCGCGCTCGGCCATCGTCGCATCGGGCTGGTGATGGGGCCCAGCGGGTTCGGATCGGCGCGCGAACGACAGCTTGGGTTCGAGGAGGCATTGCGGTCCGCCGACATCCCCCTGCCCCCATCGCTGGTCGCGCAAGGCAATTACCTGTTCGATTCGGGTGTCGTCGCGGCCTACCGGCTGCTCGACGCCATGCCGCGCCCTACCGCGATTTTCGCCTCCAACGACGAAATGGCCGCTGGCGTGATCCACGCCGCATGCCAACGCGGGCTTGACGTGCCGCGCGACCTTTCGGTTGTCGGGTTCGACGATACGGCGATTGCCGCCCATATCTGGCCGCCACTGACGACGGTCCGCCGGCCGATCACCGCAATGGCGCAGGCCGCCACGATCAAGCTGATCAAGAGCGTCGCGCGCAGCGACGCCGCCGATGTCTCCGCACGCTATCCCTCGACCCTGATCCGACGGGCATCGACGGCCGCGCCACGCCAGTAGCCGCGGGCATCGTCGCGGCTCTCCAAGACCCGGCCGTGCCTAACCCAGCACGTAAGGCGCCGATGGCGGCGCAACGGGTCCGGGCGTCTTGGGTGCGGGCAACGGCACTGCGCCGCCCAGGCCAGTGCCGCGTACGTCAAACGTTTGCAGCATCGGTCCCGCGAGACCGGTGACCCAAATGTCCCTGAGCACCGCATTGCGGACATGCGCGAGTTGGATGCCGGTCCGCGCGGTGCCGGTCAGGCCGGCGATGACGAGGCCATCCAAGGGCTTTTCCGGGTTATTCTCATGACCGGTCACCAGCGCGGGCACGTCGTGGACGCGGACGTTGGTAAAGCGGAAATTGCGGACCGTGGGAATGCCCGCCAGTCCCGGCACCGGGTTCTGGTCCTGCAGGCCCGACCCGGTGAAATTGAAGCGCAGGAAGCCGTCCTTGACCCCCGACACCTCGAGATCGTTCATCGCAATGTCCTCGATGAAGGCGCCGCGCCCCGGCCGACTCTTGATATAGACCGCGTGCGTGCCCGCGCCCAGAATCTTGCACCGTTCGACCCGCACGCCACGAACGCCGGCCGAGGTCTCGCTGCCGATCGAAATGCATCCCCAGCGATGATCGACGAAACTGCAATCGGCGATGAAGACATCGGTGGTCGGCCGCGCGATGCGGTTACCCTCCTCGCCCCGCCCGGACTTGAGCGCGATGCAATCGTCGACCGTATCGAAACTGCACCGCTCGATCCTGACCCCCGCGCACGAATCCACGTCGATCCCGTCAGCGCCGCCGTTCACCACCATGTCGTGAAAGCGAACATCGTTGCAGAATAACGGATGGATCGACCACATCGCATTCTGCTGGGTGAAAATCCCGCCGACATCGACATGATTGCAGCCGATCAGCTCGATCAACGCCGGATTGCGCAAGCCGGTCGCGCGATCGACCCGGCCGGGAATGGCGGTATTGCCGATCAGCTTCCCGGCGCCGGCGATCGCGATATGGTCGGCATTCTCCGCGGAGACCAGGCCGATCCGCCCATGGATGAACTTGCCTTCCCAGCGGACCTGGCGGATCGGATAATCGGCAACGTCGGGAGAGCCGGTCACGATCGCGTCCTTCTCCAGCCGCAGCGTCGTATTCGCCCCGATCGTGATGGCGCCGATAAGGTAATTGCCCGCGGGCACGACCACCTCGCCGCCGCCGAGCATCGCGCACCGGTCAAGCGCCTGTTGGAAGGCTAGCGTATCCCGGGTCTGGCCATCGCCGATGGCGCCCATGGCGCGCACCGAAATGATGACGGAGCCGCGCACCTCGGCCGGCACCGGCCCGACGGCTCGCCCTGCCGTGCGACTCCGTCCACCGGCCATTGCAGGAGACAGCGCCGCCATCCCGGCCAAAGTCACGAAATCACGTCTCTTCAACGTCATAGCCGTATCCTAGCCTGGTCGTTTGCGAAACCGTACAGACCTCATGATACCGGTGTCAATGCCTCGTTGACTGGCGACTGAAGTGATCTTGGATAACAATTTTCAGTTCGAAGCAGTGATGCGAACCTGCTCCGAACTTGAAATTAAACGACTTATATGCCGTCAATTCCATCGTAGCCTTGCTATCGCCGTTCCCTCCCGTAGGGGCACCATCCGCCCATTTTGCGGCAAAATCGCGCGATTCAGCCTCTCGTTGGTCCAGCGAGATACGAATGCGCCCCACCGTGCGCCTGATGAAACTGTTCGCCGACTGGAAGGAGGGCCAAAAGCCACGTCTTCCGGAGTGCCACGGAATATGAAAGCGCCCCGCTCGACTTCATCGACTTTCTCGGCGACATCCCCGTCGGCGAGATCGAGCGCAGCGACCTGCCCGGCTCCTCGATGTTCACGTCGCCTTCCCATTGAAACTGGAAGCACAGGAACAGCGACTGCACGCTCTACTGGCTGTACCATCGAAGGGAGCGATGAACTCGCGGCGCCCAAATGGGACACGCATTGGGTCTGCTCACCGAGATCGGTGGCCCTGCCCATCTTCAGGCAACTCGCCCCAGGGAGTTTGGGGGCCGCCGGCCGCGCCCGCGCCAAACAACGAGCGCAGCCAGTGCCGCAACGGGAAAGAGGTGGTAGATCGCCGGCGGCGCGCCTCACTCTCTCCCGTCCTGGCGATCCGGTCTACATCTTGAAGCGGAGGCCGATACGATAGGTCCGGCCCAGCAGGTCGTAGGGGTTGTTCGTGCCGAACGTCAGATAGCCGCCCGGAATCGGTTCCGGCGCGCGGTCGAACAGGTTCTCGGCCACGGCGAACAATGTCACCTTATGCCCCGCGATGCTGAGATCGACATTCTCGGCAAGGTCGAAATACCACACCGGGTTCACATGGTTGAGATCGTCGGCCAGCCCCGATTGGCTCGTGGCCGCATAATTGGTGATCTTGCCCGGTCCCAGATAGCGCGCCGTCAGCGTCGTCTTGCTCGCGCCCAGCCCATAGGTGGTGGTGAACATGCCGCGCCATTTCAGGCTGCTCGTGGTGCCCAGCGTCGGCGGCGCGGTGTCGCCGGGCAGGTTGGTCTCGTCCTTGAGCCGCTGCGTCAGCAGCAGCCGCATGTTGATCGATCCGGGCAGCGATGCGCTGATCCGATCGAGATCGGCGCGATAGCTCGCCTCATAGTCGATCCCCTCGACCGCCACGTTCGACGCGTTGATGCCGCCGGTATAGATCGTCGCATTGGCGAGACCGACGGCGCCGGGCGACAGGACGATCGAGGCGCAGGCTGCGGTGTTCTGCGGCCGGTTATAGCCATAGCATTGGTCGATGATCGTCTGGGCGCCGACCGCGACGATCGCGTCCTTGATGTTGATCTTGTACCAGTCGACCGACAGGCTCAGCCCCGGCAGCCACTTCGGCTTGTAGATGCCGCCCGCCGTCCAGGTGTCGGCGATTTCCGGCGTCAGCTTGGGATTGCCGCCGCTGATCGTGGTGTTGGGCACCTGCGGGCTGCCCGGTTGGGTGCGGTCGTAGTACGAGTTCACGAACTGGGCGCCGGGCGCGAACAGGTCGTTGAGGTTGGGCGCGCGGATGTCGCGCGACCGCGTGCCGCGCAACCGGATCTGCGAATTGAGATCATAGGTCAGGCCGGCCTTCCACGTCGTCACCACGCCGCTGGTCGAATAATCGGTCCGCCGCACCGCCCCGTTGAAGTCGAGGCTCTTGCCGAGCGCCGAATCCCTGAGCAGCGGCACGATGATTTCGCCGAAGCCCTCCTTCACGTTGTACGACCCGGTGCCGGGCTGATAATTGCCGACGTTCCACAGCGATTTGGCCGAGGTCGCATCGCCGGTCGCCGCGAACGATTCGCGGCGATATTCGAAGCCCGCGGCGATCGACACCGGCCCCGCCCAGGTCGAGAACGGCTCGTATTGCGCGTCGATCGACCAGACGTCCTGCCGGAAGTCGAGGTCCTGCCGCGTCCGCAGCCCCTCGCTATAGCCGGTGACCCAGGCGACCGCCTGCTGGCCGAGCGAGCCTTCGCCGAAGATGTTCATCGGCACGCAGCCATTGGTCGGATTGGTCAGCGTCGAGCGGCAGATCGGCGCTCCCGCCGCGACCCCGGCGACCCCGCCCGTCGCCGGGTTGGCGATCACGTCGATCGCGAGGTTGAACCGGCTGGGGATCAAATTGTTGTCGCGCGTGTACCAGACCTTGCTGTGGCCGCGCTGGTAATAGGCACGCCACTTGCCGGTGCCGAGGAACTTGCCCTCCAGCGCGAACAGGAAGCGGTCCTGACGGCGGAAATAGCCCGCCTGGCCGATATGCTCGCCAGGATGGTTGACCATGTCGTAGAACAGGCGGTTCATCGTGAACGTGGTGACGCCCGCCTGATCCATCGCCTGTTGCGCCGCCAGCGGCAGGAACGGATTGGCCCGCGATACGGTGATCGCCGTCGAACCCTGACGGTTATAGACCGCCGACCAGTTCGTCGTATCCGACCCGGCATAGCTCGCCTCGAAAATACCGGTCAAATTGTCGGTGAAGTCATAGCTCAACCGGCCATAGGTGCTCCAATGCTTGTCGCTGGGCAGCAGCGGCCAGCGATAGGCGGTGTCCTCCACCGTGCCGCCCGCCTGCATCTGGCCCTGCTGGATCGGGCCGAACACGAACTGCCCGATCTGGCCGCCGGGCAGGAAATTCATGCCCTTGAGCGGGCCGGAAGCGACCACGCCGCCGGTCGTGCTGTTATACCCGGCGTCGGTGCGCACGATCTGTCCCGGCTGCCCGTTGGTCGCGGTCCAGTCGGGATTGGTCATCAGGCGATAGCCCGGCTGATACCAGTCGCGGCTGAGCGGTGAATCGATCCCCTGCCCGTTGAAGTACGATCCGCTCAACAGGATATGGCCGCGCCCGCCGCCGAACTTGGCCCCGAACGCGAGGTCGCCGGAAAAGACCTTGCCGTCGGCGCGGTCGGTTTCGCTGAGGTTGATCGAGCCCTTCAGGCCGGTGAATTTGGTGTCGAGGATGAAGTTGACCACGCCGGCCACCGCGTCCGACCCGTAAGCCGCCGAGGCGCCGCCGGTCACCACGTCGACCCGCTCGACAAGGTTCTGCGGCAACAGGTTGATGTCGACCGCCGGCGACATGCCAGACCCGACCACGCGCCGCCCATCGAGCAATGTCAGCGTGCGGGTCACGCCCAGCCCGCGCGCGCTCACCTGGTTCGCGCCGCCGGTGGCGTTGGCGAACATCAACGTGGTGCGCGGGGAATTGCCGATGCCCATCGACGGCAACTGGTTGACGTAATCGGCGATGTTGGTCGGCGAGCGTTCCTGAATGTCCACGGACGACAGGACGGTGGTCGGGGTCGGTGCCTCGTAGCCGTCGCGGGTGATGCGTGAACCGGTGATGATGATGTCGCTGTCGGCCGTCGCGGTGCTTTCCTGCGGATCGGCGGGAGCCCCGGTCGTGTCGGCGCCCGGCGCCGGGCGCTCCTGCGCACGGGTGACGCGCGCCACGGGGGCGGGCGTGGAGATCGTGACGGCGCTCACCGTCTGGGGGCTCCGGGGGGCTTCCTCGATCTTGCGCAGCGCGAGCACCGACCCGCCCTCGACGCGAAGACCGCTTCCTTCCAGGAGGATCGCGAGCGCCGCGCGCGGCGACAGGTTGCCGTGCACGCCGCAGGTCTGCTTGCCGGCGACCAGCACGCTGGAGAAGATGATTTCCTGGTTGGCCTGCCGCGCGAAGGTGCTGAGCGCGGTGCCGAGGTCGCCAGCCGCAATGTCGAAGCTCTTGGCCTGTTGCGCGGCGGCGGCCGGCGCTGCGGCCAGCGACATCGCCAGAACCGCCAGCGATCCACCCGTATAACGCGAAATCTTCCCCCAGTCGTTCATCAACGCCTCCCTGTTGCGTGTGCCCTCTAGACCATGAGACGCAAGGAAAGGCCGATCCCGCCATATAATTTTAACAAAACGACAGGTGACGGATTTATGTGACATTTTTTCACCAGCTTTCTGCCGGAAGTGATGCCGGACGGGGAAACGAACAAGGGGAGCGGGTGGATGCCCGCTCCCCTCTCCCGTCCCGGATCGGTCCCGCCGCGACGGGCGGTTCCGTCCTTATTTCCAGCTATTGCGGACCACGCCGCGACCGCCGAACGTGACCAGGCTTTCCGCGCCGTTCCTGCCCAGCGCGGCGACGCCGATGAAATTGTCGTCCACGACCACGCCCTTCAGCACGGTCTCCGCCGTCTGTTCGCCGGACACGTCGACATGGTCGGTCCAGTCCGCCTTGTCGGCGCGCCGCCAATAGATACGATAGCCCGCCGCGCCGGGCACCGGCGTCCACTTCACCTTGCTGTCGGTCGACAAGGCCCCGGCGATCATCACGCTGTCCGGCGCGGCGGGGGCGCTGGCGATGTGGCGGATCGTGGCGACGTTGATCGCCGTCACCTTGGCCAGATAGGGGAAATCCATCTTGTCGGGCGTGTCGCCGAAGCCCGGCCGCAACGCCTGATGCTGGGCCGAATAATTCTCGATCGCGACCGAGAAGCGCACCGCCGGATAGCCGAGTTCGAGGAACGGGAAATGATCACCGCCGCGCCCGAACCGATCCGGGCGGCGGACCATCAGCACCTCCAGCCCGCCGGGCACGGTGCCGGCGACAGTACGGATCGTCTTGGCCAGCGTGCGCGAGGGGCTGTCGTCCTCGCCGCCATCGTTGCGGCGGGTCATCTGCGCCTCGATCGGGTCGGCCTGGACGATGCCTTCGGAGAACACCCGGACGCGATCGGCGACGCGCGAGCCGTCGGTGCCGACCGTATTGCCGACGATGTCGTTGTTCAGCACCGCGCTGACCTTCCACCCGCGCTCCTTCGCGGTATCGGCGAGCAGCTTGCCGCCGAACAGTCCCTGCTCCTCGCCCGACAGCGCGGCATAGACGATGGTCGCGGTGAACTTCTCCTTCGACAACAGCCGCGCCGCCTCCAGCACCAGTGCGGTGCCGGAGCCGTCGTCATTGGCCCCCGGCGCGTCGGAGGTCGCGTCCATGATATCGTTCACGCGGGTATCGATATGCCCCATCACGATCACGACGCGATTGGGGTCGGTTCCCGGCTGGATACCCAGCACGTCGACGACGTTGACGCCGTTGGGCGCGCGGGTGCCGGTCATCGTGCGCTCGACCGTCGACACCTGGATACAGCCGCCGCAAGCCGCGCCGATCCGCTTCAGTTCATCGCCGAACCAGCGCCGCGCCGCGCCGATGCCGCGCTTCGGATCGTTCGGATCGGACAGCGTGTGGCGCGTGCCGAAGCTGACCAGCTTCTCTACCGTCGCCTTGAGACGGTCCGGGCTGGGCGCTTCCGGCGTGGCGGCCGACGCGGCGACCGTCAGCGAAAGGGCAGCGAGAACGGGAATTGTATATCGCATCGATTTCTACCTATCCTGTCAAATCCGATGATGTCCGGCGGGCCGCCCGCGTGGCACCCGCCAGCCGCGCGACAAAAATCATGTCGGCGGGCGCGTATCCTGTTTCACGGCATTTCCCCTTTTGTGTCCGTTCATCGCCTGGAGATCACCAGCCGACCCTGATCGTCACCATGCACCTCGACCGGCAGCGCAAGCTGCACGCCTTCAATAAAGCCCGCCTGATTGCCGGTGCGGAACATGCCGTTGATCCGCAGGTCGGCCACACCGGGATCGACCACGATCTGCCGCTTCGAATATTGATTCATTTCCTCGACCGCGCTGGCCAGCGGCTCGTTGTCGAAAAACACACGGCCGTCGACCCAGCTCAGCGCCTTGTCGGCGTCGATGTCGCGGAGTTGCGGCGTCACGGCGTTGGCGACCTCCACCAACTGCTGCTGGGGCTTCATGATCTGGCGGACCGCGCCGTGCCCCGGCTGGACCGGCGCGACCGCAACGCTGCCCTCGGCCAGCGTCACGCGCAGTTCATCCGGCGACAGGCGGACGTCGAACTTCGTGCCCAGCGCGGTGATCGTGCGGTCACCCGCCTTGACCACGAACGGCCGCTGCCGGTCCTTGGCAACCTGAAACAGCGCGCGGCCGGCCAGCAGCGTCACGTCGCGCCGCAGCTTGCCCAGCCTTACCGAGACCCGCGTGCTGGCGTCGAGCGTGATGACCGATCCGTCGGCCAGCGTCACGCTGGTCCGCTCGTCGGACGAAGTCGCGTAAATGGTATCGCCGCGCGGTGCCCGCGGCACGATCACCAGCGCCAGGATCAAGACCGCGGCCACCGCCGCGATCATCGGCATCCATCGCCGTATCCTGCCCTGATGGATTCCATTGCGCGCCTCATCGCGCAACGCGCTCAGTTCGGGCAGCGCGGCGTTGGCCTGCAAGGTCGCCAGCGCCGTCTGCAACCGGTCGTGCGCAACCTGATGCTCGGGGGACTCCCGCAGCCAGGCATGGAACGCGGCACAGTCGCGCGTGGTCGCCTTGCTGCCGCGCAGACGCGCGTCCCACTGCGCCGCCGCTTCCTCGGCCTGCTCACGAGGGCTAATCATCGGACCGTCCGCAAGCGGGCGAGGAGGTGGCTGTTCGCCTTCGCCATATGCTTTTCGACCGTGCTCAGCGAAATGCCCATGCGGCGCGCGATCTCGACCTGCGCCACACCGTCGAAATGATAGTGGCTGAACACTATGCGCACCTTTTCAGGCAGTTCGTAGATCGCCGCGACCATGATCTGCAACGCTTGCTTACCCTGCAGCACGCGCTCGGGCGAGAAGGCGGCCTCGTCCGCGACGTCGAACCCGTCGGGCACCGGCGTGAGGATGCCCCGGGCCTGGGCACGGCGCGCGCGATCGCGCAAGACGTTGGCGGCAATCTGGAAAACATAGCCCTGAATGTTCGCGATGGTATCGAGATTCTGCGCGGCCAGCCGGCTGAAGACGTCCTGCACCAAGTCGTCGGCGTCCTCGCCCGGCCCCACCCTGCGCTGGAAAAAACGCAGGAGCGGCGCACGATATTGCGATACCACGTCCCCGAGTTGCGGATGCCTAGCAGGTGCCGCCATGCACTCTCCTTCCATTTCCAAAGACGCCGCGCCGATCCCATCCCGTAAACAAAAATCGCGCGCCAGGGACGCGGATTGTGCAAGAATTATGGCAACGCGCAAAGCTCTACCCGTCCCGGCATCCGGACACTTTGGGGATCAAACAGCTCCGGCCATGCAGCGCTCGCCCATCATCAGCAATCTCCCCACGACCAGCTCACTGATCGAGACGTCGGCCTCGCCGCTGACGCCGGCGGCGGTGCCGTAGAAAAGCATTCAGCTTTTTCACCGCGATATGCTGTCATTTTTCGATGCGTTGGGGTGACCATCCCCCGCCCATCGCCTGATACAGCGCGACATAGGCGGTCAATCTGTCCGCTCTGGCCTGGATCAGCGAAAGTTCGGCGGTGAGCAGACCGCGCTGCGTGTCGAGTTGGTCGAGATAGGAGGAATAGCCCGCCCGATAGCGATTGGCGGCGTTGCGAAGGGCGGCGGCCAGCGCATCGCGCTGGCGAGCGAGCGCATCGGCCTGCTCGCCGGAGCGCAGGACCCCGGCGAGGCCGTCGTCGACCTCGCGAAACGCGGTAAGCACCGCCTTTTGATAGGCAAAAGCCGCTTGATCGCGGCGCGCGGTCGCCACATCGGCTTGCCCGCGCAGCCTGCCGCCGTCGAAGATCGGCGCAAGCACCGAGCCGCCGAGCGAGAAGACCCCGACCGGGTTCGACAAGGCCGTCGACAGGACGAGACCGACAGAGCCCGTGAGGCTGACGTTCGGCATCATCGCGGCGCGCGCGCCGTCGAGCGTGCGATCGGCCGCGACCAGATTTTGCTCGGCCTGGAAAAGATCGGGCCGCCGCCGCAACAGGTCGGCGGGCAGATCATCGGGCACGGCGGGCGCGGCAAGGCGATCGACGGGCAGCCCGCGCGGGACGCTGCCCGGATTGTTGCCGAGCAGCAGGTTCAACGCGTTTTCCTGACGGGCGACCGCCAGTCGAGCCTGGGAAACGAGTTGCTCGGTCGCCGCATATTCGGCTTCGGCCTGATGCATTTCGAGGTTGGAGGTATAGCCCGCCTCCGCGCGTCGCCGGGCGATTCGCAACGCGTCCCCGCGCGACGCCAGCGTTTCGCGCGCGACAGCCTGGCGGGCATCGAGCGCGCGCAAGGTGATGTAGCCGCTCGCGACGCTGCTGACGATGGCGAGCCGGACGGTGTCGCGGGCGCCGACGCTCGCCAGCAGCTGGGCACGCGCCGCGGCATTGGCGGATCGCAGGCGTCCGAACAGGTCGAGGTCATAGCTTGCGGCAATGGCCGGCTGGGCGCCCAGATTGGTCGCCGCCGTCCCGAACGCGTTGAGCGCGCGCGCATCGGCGACCGGCGCCGACGCATTCACCTGGGGCAGCAATTGCGCGCGCGACAGACGTTCCGTGGCGCGCGCCTCTTCAACGCGCGCGGCGGCGACGGCGATGTCAGGATTGTTTTCTAGCGCCCGCGCGATCAGCCCCGGCAGGACGGGGTCGGAGAATTGCGACCACCAGTCGACGGCGATCGGCCGGCCCTCCCCCAATGCCGTGCGCCAGGTCGGCGGCGGCGCGACCATGGCCCTGGCCGGCGCTTCGAGGCGGGGACCGGCACAGCCCGCGGCGATCATGGGCAGCATCCACGGAAGAATGCGACGACAGTTCACCGGACGCGCGGCCCGCTCGAGGTATCCACCCGAGCCTGCACCGACATGCCGGGGCGCAGCCGCTGCGCCAGGGGCTGGCCGGGATCGATGCGGATACGGACCGCGATCCGCTGCGGCACCTTGGTGAAGTTACCCGTCGCATTGTCGGATTTCAGCACCGCGAATTCGGAGCCCGCCGCCGGCGAGATCTTTTCGACCCGGCCCGTCAGCCGCGCATTCGCCAGTCCATCGACGGTGAAGCTCGCCGGCTGGCCGACCGCCATTCGCGCGGTCTGTGCTTCCTTGAAGTTGGCGATCACCCAGGTTTCAGGCGGGACGAGAAACATCAGCTGCGACCCCGCGGTCACATATTGTCCGCGGCGCACGCCGATTTCGCTGAGGCGTCCGTTTTCCGGCGCGCGAATGATCGTGTTGGCAAGGTCGATCTCGGCCAGCCGCCGCGCCGCGGTGGCGCCGAAGACCCCCGCCTTTTGACCACCGCGTCCGACCTCGACGGTGCGGATGTCCTGGCGCGCGATTTCCCGCGCCGCCTTTGCCTGCAGCAAGCCGGCCTGAGCCTGCCTCAGCGCCGCCAGGGTCTGGTCGCGTTCCCGCAGCGAAACCGACCCGTCCGTCACCAGGTCGTTCACGCGCGCCATGTCGGCTCGCGCGCGCTGCAATTGCGCTTCGGCATTCACGACGGCGGCATCCTGCCCCTGCAAGGCGGCGGTGCGCGAGCGGGTCGCCTGGTCGCTATTGGCCAAGGTTGCCTGCTGCGCCGCGATCTGCGCGTCGGCCTGGTCGACGCGCTGGCGATAAATGCGATCGTCGATCCGGACCAGTTCCTGTCCCGGCGTCACCGTGTCGAAATCCTTGACCGGAACGTCGGTGACATAGCCGCTCACTTGCGGGCTGATGACCGTGATGCGACCCCGGACATAGGCGTTGTCCGTGGACTCGTAGCTGCTGGAGAAAGGCGGCAGACGCCAGGCGGCCAGCACCAGCGCCACGCCGACCAGGGCCAGAGCCGCGAGAATGAGCGTCACGGTCAGCGACGCACGGGGCGGCCGCCAGCCGGAGGCGGCCGGTGCGCCGGTCGCGGCATCCTCGGCAACGCGTTCTTCGGTCGCTGGCTCTGGTGAAACCGCCGGTACAGGATCGCTCATGCCCCTGCCTCTATCGCAGCGCGCCGCTCGCGCAAGAAGCGGCGCACCAGCAGCAACGCCAGGTACAAGGTCGTCAGCGCCGCCAGGACGGAGATCAGCCGGAACGTATCGTTATAGGCGAGCACATTCGCCTCGCGCGTGGCGGCCTGGGACAGCAATGCCCCTCCCTCCGCATTGCGCAGCGCCGGATCGCCGACGACCCGGCCGACAGCCGCCCCGCCCGCCACGATGCGGGCGGTTACGATCGGGTCGGTCGGATCGATGTCCTGCACGATCGCCGCGCTATGCGCTTTCTCCGCGATCGTCTGATACGTCCCGAGCAAGGCGGAGCCGCCGAGCCCGCCGATCGAATTGAGCATGCCGAACAGGGCGATGAAGCTGATGATATGCCCGGTCCCGGCCTGAAGAGCGCGGGTCATCCCGAACAACAGCGACGGACCGATGAAGAACGTGCCGGCGAAGGCAATGACCGCCTGTGTGAGATAGAGCTGCGGCGCTCGCGTCAGGCTGGTCGAATAGCTGTCGAAGAAGGCGGCGACCGCCACCAGGCCGATCGCCAGCATGACGGGATGGGCAAGTTTTTCGACATTGAGCGTGATCGCACTTGCCGCCACGCCGGCGATCGAGGCGAGAAAGATGATCAGGAACAGCGTGCCGAACTGGTCATTGTTCTGACCGAGCGTGGTCAACAACCCCACCGCCGCCACCGTCTGTTCCGACAGGATGATCCGCGCCATGATGGTGACGATCGCGAAGCGCAGGATGTCGGCGCTGCCAAGCCAGCGCGTGTTGAGCAGCGGGTTGGCCCGGTTATGTTCGATGATGAGCGCGGCGAACAGCATCGGTATCGCGGCGGCCAGTGACCAGCCGATCCAGGCCGCCTGCGTCCACCAGACGATACGCCCTTCACCGAGGACGGCGGCGAACAACGCCATGCTCCCGCCGAACAGAATGAATGTCACGAAATCCAGCGGCTCGAACGCGGGTCTTCGCTCGGCCGGCGGCAGGCGTAACAGACTTACCGCGGCCAGCGATATCAAAGCGAGCCCGAATTCGAAGAGATAGAGCGTGCGCCACTGCGACATCGCCAGCAGTTCGGGCGAGAATAACCTGGCGAGCGGCAGGGCGCATTGCGGGATGCCGATCCCGACGACGACCGCCTTTAGTCGCCATTTCGACGGCAGCGCCTGCATCATATAATAGAGGCTGAGTGACGAAAGCGCGGCCGCCGCCATGCCGCTCGCCGCGCGCACGGCGATCGCCGACCAGAAATCGTGGACGAACAAATGGGCGAAGGTCAGGACCGCGTAGAGGCCCAGGAAGATTATCGTGAACGGGCGCAGCCCATATTGCTGGCGGAACTTTATCAGCAGCAGGTTGATCGAGGTGTTGGTCATCACATAGACCGTCGGCAGCCAGGCGATCTCGGCCGGGTCGAGACCCAATGAACCTTGCAGCACGACCGTATTGACCGAGATGAGGGCATTGCCGAGCCCGCCGGTCAAACCGACCAGCACGGCGATCAGGCCATAAGCGACCTGCCTTCCCAACGGGTGCGCCGGCGATGCCGGCGACCCGGGCATGACCGCGCGTTCGTGCGGCGCGAACTCCCACCGTTCCTCAGCCAGGAAATCGCGCAATGATCCGGCAAGCATGCGACATCATACGCACCGGCGCGTGGCGCGTCACTCCGGCAGGTGAAATGCGACGGCGCCGCTTGTCCCGCAACGGGCGTTGGCAGTGGCTGGTAATCGCTGCCCGCCTGTTGCATCAATATCGGCATGACTGACCTGGTCGCGCCGCCGAGAGAACAGTTCCTGACGGAAGATGCCATTCGGGGCGGGATGGATTTGCTGTTCTTCATCAACACGCGCCACCTGAGGCGAGCCGACGAAAAACTGGCGGCGCTCGGGCTGGGGCGCGCCCATCACCGCGTGCTCTATTTCGTGGCGCGCAAACCGGACCTGAGCGTATCGGAACTGCTCGCGCTCCTCGCCGTCACCAAGCAATCGCTGGGACGGATCACCAAGGATCTGGCCGCTGGCGGCTTCGTGGAAACGAATATCGGGGTTCGGGATCGGCGCCAGCGCTTGCTGCGCCTGACGCCCGAAGGCGCGGCGCTGGAACATCAGCTGTTTCAGGACCTACGCGATAATGTCGCCCGCGCCTATGCGGCCTCCGGCGCGAACGCGGTGAGCGGTTTCTGGATTTTCGCCCAGCATCTCATCGGCGAGAATGGGCGGGAACACTTCGCAGCCGTGCAAAGGCTGCAACCCCTGGCTTGAACAATGCGCCGAACAGGCCGGCGAATAGCGATCGGCCGTCAAACCCGTGATCGTCCGGGCAGCCGGCGAACCTGCTATCGCTGTTCGTCTATGCCCCCATTCTTTCAAGGGCCCGGCTCGATGATTGATCGGGATGGGCGTTACGCGACTAGGGATTTGCCCCGCGCGTAGAGGAAGTAGATCAGCAGCCCGATCGCGTTCCACACGAAGAACGATATCTGCGTGATGCTCTGCAGGCTGGTGAACAGATAGAGGCAGCCGAGGATCGCGGCCGGCGCGACCAGCCACGCCGCCGGCGTCCTGAACGGCCGCCGCCCGTCGGGCTCGCGCCGCCGCAGCACCAGCACGCACACCGCCACCGCGATGAACGCGCACAATGTCCCGGCATTGGCCAGGCTGGCGATGACGTCGAGCGGGGTCAGCGCCGCCAGGATCGACACGAGGACCGCCGTCACCGCGGTGATCCGCGCCGGCGTCCCCCGCACCGACACCCTGGCCAGGCTGGCCGGCAGGAAGCCGTCGCGCGCCATCACCAGGAAGATGCGGCTCTGGCCGTAGAGGAACCCCAGGATCACCGTCGGCAACGCGATCACCGCCGCCGCCGCGACGATGGCGGCGACCGTGTCCTGCCCGATCCCGCGCAGGATCAGCGCCAGCGGCTCCGGGCTGTTCGAGAACTTGCTGTAATGCAACGCCCCGACCGCCGCCGCCGCGACGACCAGATAGATGATCGTGCACGCGACCATCGACCCGACGATGCCGATGGCGAGATCGCGGTCGGGGTTCTTTGCTTCCTCCGCCGCGGTCGAGATCGCATCGAAGCCGTAGAAGGCGAAGAAGATGATCGCCGCCGCGCCCATCATCCCGTACTTCACCCCGCCCGCGCCCGCGCTGCTGCCGTAACCGAGCGGCGCGAACGGATGGAGATTGGCGGCGTCGAAATAGGGCAGCGAGAAGGCGACGAACAAGGTCAGCGTGACGATCTTGAGCACGACCAAAGCGGTGTTGATCCGCGCGCTCTCCCGCGTGCCGAGCATCAGCAGCCCCGCGACCACCGCGATGATGACGATCGCGAGCAGGTTGATCCCGAACGCGCCACCCACGACCGGCCCGTGGGTCAGATAGGCGGGCAATCCCAGCCCTCGCGCGTCGAGGAACCCGTTGGCATACCCCGCCCAGCCGACCGCGACGGTCGCGACGACCAGCGAATATTCGAGGATCAGCGACCAGCCGACGACCCAGGCGATCACCTCGCCCAGCGTCGCATAGCTATAGGTATAGGCGCTGCCCGACGCCGGGATCATCGTCGCCATTTCGGCATAGCACAACGCCGCGCACGCGCAGATCGCCCCCGCCACGACGAAGCTGACCAGCACCGCCGGCCCCGCCCGATCCGCGCCGACCCCGATCAGGGTCAGGATACCCGTCCCGACGATCGCGCCCACGCCGAGCGCGACGAGGTGCGGCCAGCTCAGCGTCCGCGCCAATTGGTGTTCGGGCGGCTGTTCGGTGATGATCTTGCGGCGAAAAAGACCCGGCATGCAACGCTCCCCGTTCGGCCCGAGCTTGTCGAAGCCCTGCCCTTCCTTCACAGGGTTAGATAGAAAATACCGCCCGTCGACAAGCTCGGGGCGAACGGAGGCAATGATGGACGCCACTCTCGATTTCGGCCTCGGCGAGAATGCCGACATGATCCGCGACACGACGCGGCGGTTCGCGAGCGAGCGGATCGCGCCGCTCGCCGCGAAGATCGACCATGACGACTGGTTCCCGCGCGACCTGTGGCCGGCGATGGGCGAGCTGGGCCTGCACGGCATCACCGTCGGCGAAGAGGATGGCGGGCTCGGCCTCGGCTATCTCGAACATGTCATCGCGTGCGAGGAAGTCAGCCGCGCCTCGGCCTCGATCGGCCTGTCCTACGGCGCGCATTCCAACCTGTGCGTCAACCAGATCCGCCGCTGGGCGAGCCCCGAGCAGAAGGCGAAGTACCTCCCCAAGCTGATCTCCGGCGAACATGTCGGCAGCCTCGCCATGTCGGAGGCCGGCGCGGGATCGGACGTGGTCGGCATGAAGCTGAAGGCCGAGCAGGTCCAGGGCGGCTACGTCCTCAACGGCACCAAGTTCTGGATCACCAACGCGGCCTATGCCGACACGCTCGTCGTCTATGCCAAGACCGGTGAAGGCTCACGCGGCATCACCACCTTCCTGATCGAGAAGGGCATGCCCGGTTTCTCGATCGGCCAGAAGATCGACAAGGTCGGAATGCGCGGCAGCCCGACCGCCGAACTGGTCTTCACCGATTGCGAGGTGCCGGAAGAGAATGTGATGGGTCCGCTCAACGGCGGGGTCGGCGTGCTGATGTCGGGGCTCGATTACGAGCGCACCGTGCTCGCCGGCATCCAGCTCGGCATCATGCAGGCGTGCCTCGACGTGGTCGTGCCCTATGTCCGCGAGCGCAAGCAGTTCGGCCAGCCGATCGGCAATTTCCAGCTGATGCAGGCCAAGGTCGCCGACATGTACGTCGCGCTCAATTCGGCCCGCGCCTATGTCTACGCCGTGGCGAAGAATTGCGACGCCGGGCTGACCACGCGATTCGACGCGGCGGGCGCGATCCTGCTGGCGAGCGAGAGCGCCGTGAAGGTCGCGGGCGAAGCGATCCAGGCGCTGGGCGGCGCGGGCTATACCAGGGACTGGCCGGTCGAACGCTACTGGCGCGACGCCAAGCTGCTCGACATCGGTGCGGGCACCAACGAAATCCGCCGCATGCTGATCGGCCGTGAACTGATCGGCGCGGGGGGCTGATCCAACCGATGTGGCGCACGGTCCTGCTCTACGGATTGGGGCTGGCCGCCGCCGCGGTCGCGCTCGAGCAGCTCAAGTTCCGCTATGCCGCGAGCGAGATTTCCACCGACTTCTATGTCGGACTGCTCGCGCTGGGGTTCACCGCACTCGGATTGTGGGTGGGCCATCGGCTGACTGCGAAAAAGCCCCCTGCACCATTCCAACGCAACGCAGCAGCGGTTGCATCGCTGGGGCTCACGCCGCGCGAATGCCAGGTGCTCGACCTGCTCGCCTCGGGACGCACCAATGAGGAATTGGCGCGAACGCTCGGCGTGTCGCCCAATACGATCAAGACGCACCTCGCCAGCCTGTTCGCCAAGCTGGAGGTCGACCGCCGCGTCAAGGCGATCGAAAAAGCACGCTTCCTGTCGCTGATCGAATAGCGGGATTCGCGTAAATCACCCGTTCGGGCGATAGTGCGCGCCGGGGAAAGCGGCGATGACGGCGCTGCTTCGCAACAGGGGGACGCCATGAATCCGACTCTTCGATATTCGCTGATCTATGGTGGACTGTCCGCCGCCGTGCTCGCCGCGTTCATCGGTGTGATCGGCACGCTCCACGAGCGAGTCCATTTCGTCGCCACGTTGACCTTCGGCTATTCGGTCATGCTGGTCGCGATGAGCTTCGTGTTCGTCGGCGTGAAGCGGTATCGCGACGTGGAGGGCGGCGGAGTCATCAAGTTCGGCCGCGCACTCGGGCTCGGCCTGCTGATCGCGCTGATCGCGTGCCTAGCCTATGTGCTGATCTGGGAAGCGTACCTCGCCCTCACCCACTACCGCTTCATGGACGATTATATCGCCAAGCTGCTCCACGACGCGCGGGCGAGCGGAAAGAGCGCGGCCGAAATCACGAGGATGACCGCCGAGTTTGACGGCATGCGGGAAATGTACGCCAACCCGCTGATCCGCATGCCCATGACCTTCATGGAAGTCGGCCCGGTTGGACTGGTCGTCGCGTTCGTGTCGGCCGCTCTGCTGCAGAACCCCCGGCTGTTCCCCGCGCGCCGCTAGGGCGTGATCCCGTACACCGCATAATTCTCGGCGACCTTGGTATCGAGCATGGTCGCCGCCGCGATATCGGCCTTGCTGCCGACCGCGTCGCCCAGCCGTTTGCGCGCGATGCCGCGACCGTACAGGCTGCTGGCGAGCGTCGGGCGCAACGCCACGGCGTCGCCGTAATCCGCCGCCGCCTTGTCCCATTCGCCGCGTTGCAGGCGAACCAGGCCACGACTGTCGAGCGTCGCCGCCTGGCGGTCGGCGGCGATCGACTTGTCGCATTGCGTCAGCGCGGCGTCGAGATCGACCTTCAGCCACGCCCGCGCCCAGCACGCTTCGTTGAGGACTTCGGCGTCGCCTGGCTTTTTCGCGAGTTTCACATCGACCGCAGCGATATAGGCCTTGGGATCGCCACCCACCGCGATCGCCCGGTCGCGCGCGGCGGTGATCGGATCCGTCAGGTCCGGGCTCTCCGCCAGCGCGGCGTCATAGGCCTGCAGGATCGCGGTCCTGGCGGCGGGATTGGCGACCAATCGCTTGAGCGGCGCAAGCGGCAGATCGGACCAGGGATCGTACTTGATCAGCGCCACCATATCGGCCAGCCGCGCCTTGTCGTCCGCCTCCAGCCCGAACCGCAACCGTATGCGATAGGGATCGCCGCCCGGCTTGAGCGCCAGCGACTTTTCCGTCTCGGCAATCGCTTCGGCCCGCTTGTCCGCCATCGCCAGCACGTTCGCCAGCAGCGCGTGCGCGGCGGCATCGTCGGGCTTCGACTTCGCCAGGCCGCGCACGTCGGCGATCGCCTCGTCGTTCCGCCCGCGTTGCAGATATAGCGAAGCGCGCAGCCCGTGCGCGTCCAGGTCGCCGGGCTCCTTGGCGATCAGGATATCCAGATCGGACAAGGCCCCGTCGACCTGGCCAAGCCCGGCGCGAACGCCGGCGCGGCGCCGATACCCATCGGCGGCATCCGGCCACAGCAGGACGAGCCGATCGTACAGGATCAGCGCGTCCTCGTCGCGGCCGGCGGCGATCAGCATCTCCGCCTTGCCGGTGATCGCCAACGGCTCGCGGCCGTCGATCGCCAGCGCCTTGTCATAGGCGTCGCGCGCGGCGTCGGTCCGCGCCAGGCCGCGCAGCAACTGGCCGCGCATCGCCATCGCCCTGGCCGTCTTGTCGCCGCCCGCGATCCGCATATCGAGCAGCTTCAGCGCTTCGTCATTCTTGCCCGCGACCGCCAGCCGCGTGATCTCGCCCAATCCGGTATCGGGCGCGGCATCGCCGGGCTTGGCCGGCGGCGGCGTCACGGCCGCCGCCGCAGGAGCGCCGAAGGTCGGCGGCGCGGTGATGTACAGCGTCTTCTTGATCAGGACGTCGGTCTGCTTGTCGGCGGCTTTCGCATCGGCATAGGAGATTTCGTCGGGCTTGCTGCGCGTCGTCGCCGACATCTCGAACCTGCCGTCCTTCAGCGAATATTCGCGGACATAGCGGACGCCGCCGAAGGTGCGATCGAAGGCGTCGCCCTCGACCGCGAAGCCCTTGCCGCCGTCCGGCAACAGGATGGTTTCGCGCGACACCGTATAGTCGGCGTCGATCGCGACCGGCGCGGCGTCCGGCGCCTTGTCCCGCTTCGGCGCGAGATCGCGGCCGAGCGCGGCATTGTCGGCGACATAGCGCTGGTTCTGGTCGGCGCCGGGGTTGTCCCAGTCCATCGTCGCGGTGCCGGTGAACGACAGGATCACGTCGCCGGTCTTCTCATCGACCTTGTAGTCGGCGGTCTTGAGCGTGATCCAGCTATAGCGGTCGGTCCAGATCTTGCGGATCATCTCGTCCCGCTGCGCCGCCGGCATGGCGGAGAAGCCGATCCGCATCTGGCTGCCCGTGTCGCCGCGATAGATCACCGATCCGCTCGCCCTGGCCGGCTTGGTGATGCCGTCGCGCGCGTCGAGTTCCAGCCGGTCCTCGGTTTGCGGGAGGCTGGGCTCGGTCGCGGCCAAGGCGGTCAGGCCGGTCGCGGCGGTGTCGAGCGGCAACGCCCATTTGAAGGCCGGCACCGCGATCGTATCGACCCCGCGATCGCCCAGCCGCGTGCCGTCGAGCCAATAGGCCTGGCCGCCGATCGTCGCCTTGACGATGACGTGATTGAACCGGCCCGGCATCGGCAGCGACTGGTCGAGCCCGTCGCCGTCGGTTGCCGACACCAATGCCGGTTCCGCCGTCACGCCGAGCGCGCGCAACATCGCCAGCAACAGCACGGTCTTGCCCTTGCAATCGCCGCTCTTCGCCGCCCAGACCGCGTCGGCCGTTTCGGGGACATAGCCGCCCAGGCCGTCCACCCTGGCGAGATAGCGGACCTGCGACTGGACGACGCGCAATGCCTCCGACGCCCGCACCTTCGGATCGGGGGACAAGGCCGCGATGCGCTTGACCTCCGCCATGATCGGCGAATCGGGCGCGACCGCCGTCGCCTTCGCATAGAGCGGCCGCATCAGGCTCGCGACGGCTCCCCAATCGGCGAAGTCGGTCGCCTGGATCAGGCCGCCATTGGCGAACCTGCCCGGCGCGCCCGCCGGGATGTCGGGTTTCGTCCATCCGTCCCTGGCCATCGCCATGACCTGAAACCCGTCGGCCTTGGTCAGCGTCACCGCGGGCAGCAACGGTCCCGTCTTCCACCGGATGGCACGGCCGACCGGCCAACTGTATCGCACGCTCACCCGGTCGTTCGCGAACAAAGTGGTCAGCGGGATCATCGATTCGACGTGACCGGCCAGTACGGGATTGGCGAAATCGATGCAGTAAGCGAACTCCATCTCGTCGCCGACGCGAAGGTCCGGGATCGGCATCACCGCGGTCAGCACGCCGCTGATCATGCCTGCGGATTCAAGCTGGCTTTCGCGGCGCAGAATCTGGAACCCCTTGCCATCCTTCATCACGTCGATCGTTTCGCCGCCGCGATGGATCGCGACGCGGCTGACGGTGGCGACGTTGAGCGTGGGTTGCCAGCCGACGGCGATCGTGCCGGCGAACTGCAACCCTTCGGGGGTGTTTACCCGCATGACCTGCCGCACGCATTGGTGCATTCCCCGGTCGTCGAACCGCACCTGGAAGTCGAGCAGCCGAAGGGTGACCGCGCCATCGGCCGGCTTGGCGGCCGGTTCGGCGACGGGCACGACCCAGCCCGGCTGCGCCCCGAAATGGAGAATGTCGTCGGCCCGCGCCTGTCCGATGCCCGACACCGTGCACGCCACCGCCAGCAACCGCCGGATCATCATTCTAGCCCCCGATTGTACCGCCTTGCCCGCAGCTTACGCGGCGCACGGGCAATGACAAGGCAGGATCCGGCGCACGATCCGGCGGCGCGGCGTCCCGTCACCAGACGTGGACGCGATCCTTGGGCTCCAGGTAGCGCTTGTCGCCCGGCTTGACGCCGAACGCATCGTACCAGGCGTCGAGGTTGCGGACGGTTTCCACGCGCAGCGGCGCCAGCGCGTGGACGTCGGTCGCGATCCGCGCGCGGATCGACCGATCGCGCATCTTGGTCCGCCAGCTCTGCGCGAAGGCCAGGAAGAAACGCTGGTCGCCGGTCAGCCCGTCGATCACCGGCGACGGCTTGCCGCCGAGCGACGCGTGATACGCCTCGTACGCCGCCGTCAGCCCGGCGGTATCGGCGATATTCTCGCCCAGTTCCTGCTCGCCCTTGGCGAACAGGCCGGGCAGCACTTCATACTTGTCGTACTGATCGGCCAGCGCCTTGCCCGACGCCTCGAACCGCGCGAGGTCGGTCGGCGTCCACCAGTTGCGCAGGCGGCCGGTCGAATCGAAATCGGACCCCAGATTGTCGAAGCTGTGGCTGATCTCATGCCCGATCACCGCGCCGATCGCGCCGTAATTCGCCGCATCCTCGAACCCCGCATCGTAATAGGGCGTGTAGAGGATCGCCGCCGGGAAATTGAGCGCGTTCTGCAACGGCAGGTTGACCGCGTTGACCGTCTGCGGTGTCATCCACCATTCGCCACGGTCGGGCGTCTTGCCGATCTTGCTAATCTGGTAGCGATATTCGGACAGCCGCGCGCGCGCCGCATTGCCCAGCGGATCGGTCGCGCTGACCGCGAAATAAGGACGCGTCGGCCACACATCGGGATAGCCGATGCCGACCTTCAGCACTTCCAGCTTCTTGCGCGCTTCCGCCTTGGTCGCAGGCGCCATCCAGTCGAGCGCCGTAATGCGGCGGTCGAACGCGGCGACGATGTTCTTGACCATCGTATTGATCGCCGCCTTCGACGAGGCCGGGAAATATTTGGCGGCGTAGATCTTGCCGACCTCATACCCCAGCGCGCCGTTGACCGCGCTGATCGAACGCTTGTCGCGCGGGCGCGGCGCGGCGGTGCCGCTCAATTGCTTGCCGAAGAAATCGAACGACGCATCGTCGAACGCCTTGGGCAGCACCGAGGTGTATTGGCTGATCTGGTGGAACGTGAGCCAATCCTGCCACGATTCCATCGGCTCGCTCGCGACCAAAGCCGCCAGCTTGGTCGTGGTGGCCGGGTTCCAGTTGATGAAGTCCTGTTGCCCGGGCAGCCCCGCCGCGGTCCAGAACGCGTTCCAGTCGATCCCCGGCGCCTTGGCCGCGAAGTCGGCGCGCTTCCACGGATTGTCGCCCTTGTGCGCATCCTGCGCGGTAATGATATCGGTCTGCGCCTCGGCGATCTTCATTTCAAGCGCGAACACGCGGTCGGCGCGCGCCTGCGCGTCGCTCATGCCCGCAAGCGAGAACAATTTGGCGACATAGGCCTTATAGCCCTCGCGCACTTCGGCCATGTCCTTGGTCGAGGACAGATAATAATCACGATCGGGCAGCCCGAGCCCGCCCTGCATCAGATACGGCAGGTTGACCGTCCCGCTGTTCAGGTCGCCGCCGACGAACAGGCCGAACAGATTGCTGGTCGAGGCATAATTGTTGTTGTTGAACGGATCGGTGTCGGAACGCAGGTTCGCGCCGAGCATCGCCGACAATTGCGCCCTGGTCTTGAGCGCGGCGATCTTCGCCAAAGCCGGCTGGAGCGGCGCGAGGCCGCGCGCCTCGATCCCCGCCGTATCGTTATACGCCGCATAATAATCGGCGATCCGTTGCAGGTCGGTGCCGGCCTTCGCCTTGGCGGCGCCCGCATTCTGGATGATGTCCGCGTTGCGATCCTCCGCGATCTTCGACACGTCGAGCCCGACCCCGATCGACGAGCGGTCGGCGGGGATTTCGGCGGTCTTCAGCCAGACACCGTTGGCATAGGCGTTGAAGTCGTCGCCGGGCTTGGCGTCGCGGTCGATCAGCGACTGGTCGACCCCCGACTTGGTCCCCGCCACCGCCTGGGCGATCGCGGGCGATTGCCACATGGCGATACCGCCGGCGGTGGTAGCGAGCAGCATGGCGGCGAGAACGGAACGCTTCATCGAAAGACCCTCCCGAAACTTGGTGTATGACTGATTCGCTACACCAACATGCCGATCGGTTCCAGCGGCTTCCCAATGGGTCGCGGCGGGGCTAGGCAGAAGGCATGAGCGCTCCCGTCCTCGACACCAGGCTTTCACCCGACACCGACCAGTTCCGCAGCAATGCGGCGCATAATCGCGCGCTGGCCGACAAGCTGCGCGGCGACGTCGCGCAGGCCGCGTTGGGCGGCAACGAGAAGAGCCGCGACCGTCATACCGCGCGCGGCAAGCTGCTCCCGCGCGACCGCGTCGAGCGGCTGCTCGATCCGGGCTCGCCGTTCCTCGAAATCGGCCAGCTCGCCGCGTGCGACCTCTACGATGGCGAAGTGCCCGGCGCGGGCATGATCGCGGGCGTCGGCCGCGTGTCGGGCCGCCAGGTGATGATCGTCTGCAACGACGCGACGGTGAAGGGCGGCACATATTACCCGATGACGGTCAAGAAGCATCTCCGCGCGCAGGAGATCGCCGAACAGAACCGCCTGCCCTGCATCTACCTGGTCGATTCGGGCGGCGCGAACCTGCCGCACCAGGCCGAGGTTTTCCCCGACCGCGACCATTTCGGGCGCATCTTCTTCAACCAGGCCAACATGTCGGCCAAGGGCATTCCGCAGATCGCGTGCGTGATGGGCAGCTGCACCGCGGGCGGCGCCTATGTCCCGGCGATGAGCGATGAAAGCGTGATCGTCCGCAACCAGGGCACGATCTTCCTCGCCGGCCCGCCGCTCGTTCAAGCCGCGACCGGCGAAGTGATCAGCGCCGAGGATCTGGGCGGCGGCGATCTCCACGCGCGCAAGTCCGGTGTGGTCGATCACCTGGCCGAGAATGACGAACACGCGCTGACGATCGTCCGCGACATCGTCTCGACGCTGCAACCGCAAGCCGGCGCCGACGTGAATGTCCGCGAACCGCGCCCGCCCAAATTCGCCGCCGAGGATTTGTACGGCATCATCCCGCAGGACGTCCGCGCGCCGTACGACGTGCACGAGATCATCGCGCGGCTGGTCGACGGGTCGGAGTTTCAGGAGTTCAAGGCGCTCTATGGGTCGAGCCTCGTCTGCGGCTTCGCGCACATCTGGGGGATGCCGGTCGCGATCCTGGCCAACAACGGCGTGCTGTTCAGCGAAAGCGCGGTCAAGGGCGCGCACTTCATCGAACTCGCGCAGCAACGCCGCATTCCCTTGCTGTTCCTCCAGAACATCTCCGGCTTCATGGTCGGTGGCAAGTATGAGGCCGAAGGCATTGCGAAACATGGCGCAAAGCTCGTCACCGCCGTCGCCACCGCGACCGTGCCCAAGATCACCGTGCTGATCGGCGGCAGCTTCGGCGCGGGCAATTACGGCATGGCCGGCCGCGCCTACTCCCCGCGCTTCCTGTTCACCTGGCCCAACAGCCGGATCAGCGTGATGGGCGGCGAACAGGCCGCCAGCGTGCTGGCGACGGTCCACCGCGACGCGGCGAATTGGACGCCCGAACAGGCCGAAGCCTTCAAGCAACCGATCCGCGACGACTACGAGGCGCAAGGCTCGCCCTGGCACGCCACCGCACGGCTGTGGGACGACGGCATCATCGATCCGGCGCAAACCCGCGACGTGCTGGGCCTCGCGCTTGCCGCCACGCTCAACGCGCCGATCCCCGAGCGCCAGAGCTTCGGCGTGTTCCGGATGTGATGGGGAGCGATCCGCGAATACCTCCCCGGAACGGGGAGGGGGACCAGCCGCAGGCTGGTGGAGGGGTGCGTCGCTCGCCGTTCGGCGCATCGCGGCGGGCAATCCAGCTTGCCCGCCGCGAACGGCGCAGCGGCAATCTGCCCGAAGTCATCCTCTGGCGCGCGCTTCGAACACACCCCGGCGGCTTCCGCTTCCGCCGCCAGCATCCGCTCGGCGAATTTTCGCTCGACTTTGCCTGCCTCGAAACCCGCCTCGCGATTGAAGTCGATGGCGAGATACATGGGCGCGGCGATCGGCCGGATCGCGACAGCCGTCGCGACGCAATTGTCGATCGCCTCGGTTTTTCGACGCTGCGTGTTTCCGCGCGCGACGTCCTGGCCGATTGCGATAGCGTCGTCGCCGGCATCGTCGCCGCATGCCGTGCCCGCCAGCCCCTCCACCGCCCTGCGGGCGGTCCCCCTCCCCGTTCCGGGGAGGTATTTTAAGGATGCCCATGCCTCTCCTGCTCCCCCTGCTCCTCGCCGCCGCGCAGCAATCGACCGACAAGCTCCCGCCCGCCAATCCCCTCCCGCCGCCGGCCAGCGAGGAAGAGCAGGTCATGGCCCCCTTGCGCGCCTGGTTCGCCGGGATCGACGCGTCGGACGCGAACGCGATCCGGGCGCAGCTTCGGATCGGCGGCGGTGGCGGCGCGACGGTCGCCGTGACCAAAGCGGACGGGTCGAGGATCGTCCGCCATCTGACCTGGGAAGAATATCTCGCCGGCATCAAGCCCGGCGAGCACCGATATCACGAGCAGTTCAGCGGCCAGCCCGCGGTCGAGATCGACGGCGACATCGCGATGGTGTGGGGCGATTTCACGCTCTCGATCGACGGCAAGGTCGCGACCTGCGGCGTCGATCATTTCGACATGGTCCGCGAAAACGGCCAGTGGAAGGTGCAGAACGTGACCTGGTCGCAACGCACGACGGGATGCCCGACGGCATGATCGCCTCGCTGCTCATCGCCAATCGCGGCGAGATCGCCTGCCGCATCATCCGCACCGCGCGCGCGATGGGCATCCGCACCGTCGCGGTCTATTCGGACGCCGACACCAATGCGCTGCACGTCCGCCAGGCCGACGAGACGGTGCATATCGGTCCGTCGCCGGCGCGCGAGAGCTATCTGGTCGGCGACAAGATCATCGCCGCCGCGCGGGCGACCGGGGCGGAGGCGATCCATCCCGGTTACGGCTTCCTGAGCGAGAATGCCGACTTCGCGCAGGCCGTGATCGATGCCGGCCTGGTCTGGGTCGGTCCCGACCCCGCCAGCATCCGCGCGATGGGCCTGAAGGACGCCGCCAAGGAGCGGATGATCGCGGCGGGCGTGCCGGTCACGCCGGGCTATCTCGGCGAGGATCAGCGGCCGGAGCACCTCAAGGCCGAAGCCGACAAGATCGGCTATCCCGTCCTGATCAAGGCGGTCGCGGGCGGCGGCGGCAAGGGGATGCGCCGGGTCGATGCGGCGGAAGATTTCGCCGACGCGCTGCTGTCGTGCCAGCGCGAGGCGGCTTCGTCGTTCGGCGACGACCGCGTGCTGATCGAGAAATACATCCTGTCGCCCCGCCACATCGAGGTGCAGGTGTTCGGCGACAGCCATGGCAACGTCGTCCACCTGTTCGAGCGCGATTGCTCGCTGCAACGCCGCCACCAGAAGGTGATCGAGGAAGCCCCCGCCCCCGGCATGGACGCGGCGACGCGCGAAGCGATCTGCGCGGCGGCGGTGCGCGCGGCCAAGGCGGTCGACTATGTCGGCGCGGGCACGATCGAGTTCATCGCCGACGCCAGCGAGGGTCTCCGCTCCGACCGCATCTGGTTCATGGAAATGAACACCCGGCTCCAGGTCGAGCATCCGGTGACCGAGGAGATCACCGGGCAGGATCTGGTCGAGTGGCAGTTGCGGGTGGCGAGCGGAGAGGCGTTGCCGAAGACGCAGAACGAACTCGCCATCAACGGCTGGGCGATGGAAGCGCGGCTCTATGCCGAGGACCCGGCCAAGGGCTTTCTCCCCTCGATCGGCCGGCTCGAAGCCTTCGACCTGGGCGACGAGGCACGGATCGACACCGGCGTCGAACAGGGCGCCGACATATCGCCTTTCTACGACCCGATGATCGCCAAGGTGATCGCCTGGGGCGAGGATCGCGAGGAGGCGCGCGAGCGGCTCGCCGATGCCTTGTCCGACGCGATCGTCTGGCCGGTGCGGTCGAACGCCGGGTTCCTGGTCGAGGCGCTCGAACACCACGCCTTCGCGTCCGGTGAGGTCGACACCGGGCTGATCGCGCGCGAGGGCGACGCGCTGATGCCCAACGCCAGGCCGACCGGGGAAGCGCTGGCAGACGCCGCCGCCGCGTTGGTCGGCGATGTGCCGATGGCGGGATTCCGGCTCAATGCGCGCCCACGCACGCTCGGCACGTTCCTGCTCGACGGCGCAGCGGTGACGATCGACCGCACCGCGCCCGAACCCGGATCGCAAGCGACCGAAAACCTGCTGATCGCCGAAGGCGGCCAGACCTGGCAACTCGCGCATTGGCGGGCGGCGGGCGGCGCGGGCGGTGCGACCGGCGACGGCGCGATCCTCGCCCCGATGCCCGGCCGCGTGATCGCGGTCGAGGTCGCGGCCGGCGACGCGGTGACCAAGGGCCAGAAGCTGCTGACGCTCGAAGCGATGAAGATGGAGCACGGCCTGACCGCGCCGTTCGACGGCACGGTCGCGGAACTCAACGCGATCGCCGGCGCGCAAGTACAGGTCGACGCGCTGTTGGCGAAGATTGAGAAGACGGAGTGACGTCGCCTGCTTTTCGTCACCCCGGACTTGATCCGGGGTCCCGCTTTGCTCGGTCAGAAAGCGGGATGCCGGATCAAGTCCGGCATGACGGATTGAGGGAACCGCAGTGACCGACCCGCAGCAAATCCGCATCGGCCTCACCGACCGCATCCTGACGATCACGCTTGACCGTCTGGCGGCGATGAACGCGTTCACCGTGCAGATGCTGCGCGAGATGATCGCCGCGTTCGACCGCGCCGATGCCGACGACGAAGTGCGCGCCGTCATCGTGACGGGCAGCGGCGACCGCGCCTTCTGCGCCGGGGCCGATCTGTCGAGCGGCGCGGCGACGTTCGACTATGGCAACCGGCCGCAATGGTCCGATGCCGGGTCGCCGGTCCGCGCCGATGGGACGGTCGATTACGACCATCCGGGCGTGCGCGACGGCGGCGGGCTATTGTCCCTGCGCATCTTCCAGTCGAAGAAGCCGGTGATCGGCGCGATCAATGGCGCGGCGGTCGGGATCGGCGCGACGATGACGCTGCCGATGGACTTCCGCCTCGCTGCCGACGGCGCGCGATTCGGCTTCGTGTTCGCGCGGCGCGGGATCGTGCCGGAAGCCGCGTCGAGCTGGTTCCTGCCGCGCCTCATCGGCATCTCGACCGCGCTCGACTGGTGCTATTCGGGCCGGCTGGTGTCGGCGGTCGAGGCACAGGAAGCCGGGCTGGTGCGGTCGGTCCACGCGCCCGGCGACCTGATGCATGCTGCACGCGACCTGGCGCAGCAATTGACCGCGCAATCCGCGCCTGTGTCGATCACCCTGACCCGGCAGATGATGTGGCGGATGATGGGCGCGCCCTCGCCGATCGACGCGCACCGGCTCGACAGCCGGCTGGTCTGGTCGCGCGGATCGAGCGCCGACGCGAAGGAAGGCGTCGCGTCATTCCTCGAAAAGCGCGCGGCGGATTATCCTGACCGTGTTTCCAGCGACTTGCCCCACTTTTCTCCATGGCTGGATGAACTCGAATGGTGAGCTGTCGCGACGCGACCGAGGCCGACCTGCCGGCGATCATCCAGCTGCTCGCGGAGGACCAGATCGGCGGGCGCAGGGACGATCCCGGACCGCCGCTCGACCCGGTTTATGCTGCGGCTTTTGCTGCGATCGAAGCGGACCCGAACCAGCGGCTGATCGTCGCCGAACTTGACGGCGCGGTGATCGGCACGATGCAGCTCAGCTTCCTGCCCGGCCTGCTCAACCGCGGCGCGTGGCGCGGACAGATCGAGGCGGTGCGCATCGCCGCCGACCGCCGCTCGCAGGGTCTGGGCGAACAACTGATCGGCTGGGCGGTCGAGCGGTTTCGCGAGCGCGGCTGCTTCATGGCGCAGCTCACCTCGAACAACGATCGCGTCGCGGCGCACCGCTTTTACGAACGGCTTGGCTGGCAAAAAAGCCATGCCGGATTCAAACTTTATCTTTAATTCTCGCTTCCCCGGCGAATGCCGGGGCCCAGGATCGACGTCTTTTGTTGGCTCGGGCAAACCGACCCTATAACGTCATCGCGACTGGACCCCGGCGTTCGCCGGGGAGGGAGATTTTGGGAATGCCCGGCAAATATTTCGACGAATGGACGATCGGCGAGACGATCGAGCATCCCTTGCGCCGCACGGTGACCGAGACCGACAATCTGCTGTGGTCGACCATGACCCACAACCCGCAACCGCTCCACCTCGACGCCGAGGCGGCGAAGGAATCCGAGTTCGGCCGCATTCTCGTCAACGGCACCTTCACCTTCAGCCTGATGGTCGGGATCACCGTCGCCGAGACGACGATGGGCACGCTCGTCGCCAACCTCGGCTACGACAAGCTCGTGATGCCCAAGCCGGTGTTCATCGGCGACACTTTGCGCGCCACGAGCGAGGTGACCGACCTGCGCGAGAGCAAGTCGCGGCCCAATGCGGGGCTGGTGACGTGGCGGCACCGCATGTGGAACCAGCGCGACGAGGTGGTGTGCGAGTGTTTGCGGACGGCGTTGTTGTTGCGGTCCGAAACGTGAATGTTCGACTGGCTTGAAACGCTAGGCAATCTCGCGAGGGGTGTCCCCGCCCCTCGCCGAGACGAAGGATGGTGGCGCGCCATCCTTTATCTGCTTGCCGCGGCTGGCCTGATCGCCCTGTGCTTGTGGGTGACCGCTAGACGGTAAACGACTCCCCGCACCCGCATTCGCCCTTCGCGTTGGGGTTCTGGAACACGAAGCCCGCGGCGAAATCGTCCTCGACCCAGTCCATCGTCGATCCGACCAGATACAGGATCGATCCGCCATCGACGTAGAGCGTGCCGCCGGGCGTTTCGATCTTCTCGTCGAACGGCTTGGCTTCGGTGACATAGTCGACCGAATAGGCCAGCCCCGAACAGCCGCGGCGCGGGGTCGACAGCTTGACGCCGATCGCCCCTTCCGGCGCCTTCGCCATCAGCGCGGCGATGCGCGCCTCCGCGTTCGGGGTCAGGATCAGCGCGGCGGGGCGCGGGCGGGTAACGGTCGTCATCGCTTCTTCCTTCTTAGCCCCTCCCCTTCAGGGGAGGGGTTGGGGTGGGGACTGGCCGTCTCACCGAGCCCGTCACCCGTGGCACTCCCCCACCCCCAACCCCTCCCCTGAGCCGAAGGCGGCCGCAGGCCAACGGGAGGGGCTTGAATATCACAACATCCCCAGTTCCAGCTTCGCTTCGTCGGACATCTTCTGCGGGTCCCAGGGCGGGTCCCAGACCAGGTTGACGTCGGCGATCGCGACGCCGGGCACGCTGCCGACGCGCAGTTCGACCTCGGCCGGCATCGATTCCGCGACCGGGCAATGCGGCGTGGTCAGCGTCATCGTCACGGCGGCGTGGCCGTCCCCGGTCACCTCGACGCCGTAGATCAGCCCGAGGTCATAGATGTTCACCGGGATTTCGGGGTCGTAGATTTCCTTGAGCGACGCGATGATCGCCTCATAGAGTTCGCCCCCCGGCTCGCCGCCGGCCAGCGGCTCGGGCTTCTGCGCGAGGAAGCCGGCGAGATAGTCGCGCTTGCGCTCGAACGTCTCGCCCACACCCTCGACGCGCGCCTTGGGCGGCGGCGCCACGGCATCCACTTCCTCGACAGCAATTTTCCGTTCTTCGTTCATCCGAAGATCCTCGTCACCCGTTCAACCCCCGCCGCCAGCGCCTCGACATCGGCCGGCGACGAATAGACCCCGAAACTCGCCCGCGCGGTCGCGGGCACGCCGAGCATGTCCATCAGCGGCTGCGCACAATGGTGCCCGGCGCGGATCGCCACCTGGCCCTCGTCCAAGATGGTGGCGACGTCGTGCGGATGCACCCCCTCCACCGCGAAACTGACGATCCCGGCGGCGTCGGCGGGGCCGAACAGCCGCACCGAATTGATCTGGCCCAGCCGCTCGCGCATCGCGGCGACGAGCGCGGTCTCATGCGCATGGATGCGGGCGAGGCCGATGTCTTCCACATAATCGATCGCGGCATGCAGCCCGACCACCCCGACGATATGCGGCGTCCCCGCCTCGAACCGGCCCGGCGGCGGGGCGTAGGTGGTGCGCACGAAGGTCACACGGTCGATCATCGACCCGCCCCCCTGATAGGGCGGCATCGCGTCGAGCAGGTCGTAGCGGCCCCACAGCATGCCGATCCCGGTCGGGCCGTAGAGCTTGTGCCCGGAAAAGACGTAGAAGTCGCAGCCGATCGCCGCGACATCGACCGGCATCCGCGGCACCGCCTGACACCCGTCGAGCAGGATCTTCGCGCCCACTGAATGCGCGATCCCGGTCGCGCGCTTCGCATCGAGCACCGACCCGAGCACGTTGGAGACATGCGCCAGCGCGACCATCTTGTGCCGCGGCGTGATCATCGCCGCCATCGCATCGAGGTCGATCCGCCCGTCCCCGGTCAGCGGCACCACGTCGATTGCCGCGCCGACGCGCTCGGCGACCATCTGCCACGGGACGATGTTGCTATGGTGTTCGAGCGCCGACAGCAGGATGCGGTCGCCCGCCTTCAATTGCTCGCCCGCCCAGCATTGCGCGACGAGGTTGATCGCCTCGGTCGCGCCGCGCACGAACACGATCTCGCGCTCGTCGCCATGGACGAACCGCGCCACCCGCCGGCGCGCCGCCTCGTACGCCAGCGTCATGTCGGCGGAGCGCTGGTACACGCCACGATGCACCGTCGCATAGGTCTCGCCATAAGCGCGCGTGATCGCGTCGATCACCGGTTTGGGCTTCTGCGATGTCGCCGCCGTGTCGAGATAGTGCCAGCCGGCCGGAATCGCCGGGAAATCGGCGAGCACGTCGAGGGGGGCTGTGTTCAGCCCCTCCCCTTCAGGGGAGGGGTTGGGGTGGGGCGGAGTCTCACCGAGCCCATCGCCCGCGTCCCCCACCCCAACCCCTCCCCTGAAGGGGAGGGGCTTTTCGTTGGTCGCCCTGCTCACAACACCCGCTCCAGCGCCGCCTGCGCGACCGCTTCGACACCCTCGCGCTGCACGGCGTTGCCGACACGATCGAACACGCTGCCGATGAACGCGCGGAGCAGCATCGCCTTGGCCTCGGCCGGCGCGATCCCGCGACTTTGGAGGTAGAACAAGGCGTTCGCGTCCAGCTCGCCGACCGTCGCGCCGTGCGCGCACTTCACGTCGTCGGCGAATATCTCCAGTTCCGGCTTGGCGTTGGCGGTCGCGGTGCGGGTCAGCAGCATCGCCTTGACCGATTGCGCGGCGTCGACCTTTTGCGCGTCGCGCGCGACCGCGACCTTGCCGAGATACGACCCCGTCGCCTTGCCGCCCAGTACAATGCGCACGACCTGGTTGCTGGTCGCGTTCGGCTCGACATGGTTGAGCGTCGTGACGATTTCGAGCGTCTGATCGCCCCCGCCGATGATCGCGCCGGCGAGTTCGAAATGCGACCCTTCGTGGCACGTCACGTCGATGCTCACGCGCCCGAACTTGCCGCCGATGTTGAGCACGTTGACCGTCACCCGCGCGCCCTTTTCGAGGATGACGACGACGTCCTTCACCGCCACCGCATCGGCCGCCGCGTCCTGCACGATCAACCGCGCGATCTCCTCGCCGGCAGCGACACGGATAACTTCCGGACCAGCGACCGGCCACACGCCCGCAAGGGCGTCCAGATCGCTGTAACGCCAAGCCTCATCCCGGCGTGTGGGGAGCGCGAGCAGGGTCATGCCTGGCCAACCCTCTTCGCGCCTTCGCGTCTTTGCGCGAAAAAATCAGATTCGCGCAAAGACGCGAAGGCGCGAAGGAAAAGAGGAGAATTGCCTAGGGCGCTCATGCGGCGACCGCTCCATACCCTTCGCGCTCCAGTTCGAGCGCCAGGTCAGGCCCGCCCGACCGCGTGATCCGCCCGGCCTCCAGCACATGGACGAAATCGGGCCGCACATAATCGAGCAGCCGCTGATAGTGCGTGATCAGCACCACCGCCTTGTCGGGCGCGCGCATGATGCGGTTGATACCGTCGCCGACCACCCGCAGCGCGTCGATGTCCAGCCCGCTATCGGTTTCATCGAGGATCGCCAGTTTCGGGCTGAGGATACCCATCTGCACCATCTCGTTGCGCTTCTTCTCGCCGCCGGAGAAACCGACATTGACCGGCCGCTTGAGCATCTCCGCGTCCATCGACAGCGCCGCCGCCTGCGCACGGGCGAGCTTGAGGAAATCGCCGCCCGACAGAGGTTCCTCGCCCCGCGCGCGCCGCTGGCTGTTGAGCGCCTCGCGCAGGAACTGGACGTTCGACACGCCGGGAATTTCGACGGGGTACTGGAAACCAAGGAACAGCCCCGCCGCGGCGCGCTCGTGCGGTTCGAGAGACAAGAGATCGGCGCCGTCGAACATCACCGAACCCGCGGTCACCTCATACCCCGGCCGCCCGCCGAGTACGTAGCCCAGCGTCGACTTGCCCGCGCCGTTCGGCCCCATGATCGCATGCACCTCGCCCGCGTTCACGGACAGACTCAGGCCCTTGAGGATTTCCTTGCCGTCGATTTCGGCGTGGAGGTTGTCGATGGTCAGCATGTCGTTCCCAATCACGATCCGCCGCGACCCGCGCATTGCGTCAGGTATTGCTGGCGGAAATAATACATCATGTCCTGTTCGAGCCGGTCGAGCGTGCGCTGATCGTCAAGCGCGCGCTGGCGGTCGTCGAGCGCCTCGCGCGCCAGGCCGATCGTCGCCTCGGTATCGGTGCTTTTCTCGCCCGGCACCTTCTCGCCCGAATGCAGCTTGCGCCGCCGCTCGGCGAGGTCGCTCCGCGCAACGGCGATCGCACGCTGCTCGGCATAGGCGTCGATCAGGAAGGTCGAATGCCGCGCGACCGTGTCGGTGACCGTCTTGGTCACGACCACGCGATCACACTTCGCGACCGCCTTGCTGAGCGCGTCGAAATCGGTCGGGTCGGCCGGTGTCGCGGCGGTGAGGGCGAAGGCGATCATGCGGACTGACTTTCGGATACCACAAGCCCCTCCCCTTCAGGGGAGGGGTTGGGGTGGGGGCTATCCACATGCCCTGCCATTTCGGTCAACGCCTCGCCGATGACAAAAGCCACACCTTCCAAATTCGACATCACGTCACGGTTCGAAACACGGATCGTCCTGTACCCGCGCGACGTCAGGAGGTCATCGCGCAGCCTGTCCTTTTCACCGTCATGCGTGTCGCCATCAATTTGCGCACGCGGACACAGGAAGTCGGCGATAAAAGGTGGAATCACAGCCTGACGGCGAAACTTATGTCCGCCCATCCGCGACCCGGACAGGGTATTCCAAACGCGTTTTTCCGGTTCGGTCGGGTTCCGGCGCAGGTGATTCGCGCGGGCATGAAGCTCAGCCAAAGTATTTGCGGAGAGCCCCCACCCCCGGCCCCTCCCCTGAAGGGGAGGGGAGTCGAGGCGGCGATTATTGTCTTGCGGCGTCAGAGTCATCCGACCGACCCCTCAAGCGAAATCCCCAACAGCTTCTGCGCCTCGACCGCGAACTCCATCGGCAGTTGCTGCAGCACTTCGCGCGCGAAGCCGTTGACGATCAGCGCGACCGCCGCCTCCTGATCCAGCCCGCGCTGCATCGCGTAGAACAACTGGTCCTCGCTGATCTTCGACGTGGTTGCTTCATGCTCGATCTGCGTCGACGGGTTGCGCACCTCGATATACGGCACGGTGTGCGCGCCGCAGCGGTCGCCGAGCAGCAGGCTGTCGCATTGGGTGAAGTTGCGCACGCCCTCCGCGCCCGGCGCGACGCGCACCAGCCCGCGATAGGTGTTGTTCGATCGCCCCGCGCTGATCCCCTTCGACACGATGGTCGATCGCGAGCCCTTGCCGTTGTGGATCATCTTGGTGCCGGTGTCGGCCTGCTGGAAATTGTTGGTGACCGCGACCGAATAGAATTCGCCCACGGAGCCCTCGCCGTTCAGGATGCAGCTGGGGTATTTCCAGGTGATCGCGCTGCCGGTCTCGACCTGAGTCCACGACACCTTGCTGTTTCGGCCCTGGCAGAGTGCGCGCTTAGTGACGAAATTATAAATGCCGCCACGGCCGTTCTCGTCGCCCGGATACCAGTTCTGGACGGTCGAATATTTGATCTCGGCATCGTCGAGCGCGACCAGTTCGACCACCGCCGCGTGGAGCTGGTTCTCGTCGCGCATCGGCGCGGTGCAGCCTTCGAGGTACGACACGTACGCGCCCTTGTCGGCGACGATCAGCGTGCGCTCGAACTGGCCGGTATTCTCGGCATTGATGCGGAAATAGGTCGACAGCTCCATCGGGCAGCGCACGCCCTCCGGCACGTAGACGAACGTCCCGTCGCTGAACACCGCGCAGTTCAGCGCCGCGAAGTAATTGTCGTGCTGCGGCACCACCTTGCCCAGCCATTTGCGGACGAGGTCGGGATATTCGCGGATCGCCTCGCTGATCGAGCGGAAGATGACGCCCGCCGCCTCCAGTTCCTTGCGAAAGGTCGTCGCGACGCTGACCGAGTCGAACACCGCATCGACCGCGACCTTGCGCGCGCCCTCGACGCCGGCGAGCACCTTCTGCTCCTCGATCGGGATGCCGAGCTTTTCATAGACCTTCAGGATCTCTGGATCGACTTCGTCCAGCGACCCCAGCGCCTTCTTCGCCTTGGGCTCGGCGTAATAATAAGCGTCCTGATAATCGATCGGGTCGACGTTGAGCTTCGCCCAGTCGGGCATCTCCATCGTCAGCCACAACCGATACGCCTTCAGCCGCCAGTCGAGCATCCATTCGGGCTCGTTCTTCCTGGCGGAGATGAAGCGGACGGTGTCCTCGGACAGGCCCTTGGGCGCGAACTCCTGTTCGATGTCCGAGGAAAAGCCCCATTCATACTGCTTGTTCGCGGCGGCATGCGCCTCGGCGTTCCTGGTGGCCATCAGGCGATCCCCGCCGCGCAGCGGCTAACAAAAATCCTTGCGGCTTCGCGCCTTTGCGCGAGACAGATTTTCTCGCGCAAAGACGCGAAGGCGCAAAGGAAGAAAGGCTGCGCTTCGCGCCGAATGAAAGTCATATACGCGACTCCATCGCCGGGACGCTGGACAGGTTGGCCAAGCTCACTCCCGCCAGCGCCCCACGCACCGCGCCGTTCACCGCGTTCCAGTGCGGCTTCACCTTGCAATTCTGTTCGACGCAGCAATCGTGCGCGCCGTGATCGACGCACGCGGTCATCGCGATCGGCCCTTCGATCGCCTCGACGATGTCGGCGAGCGTGATGGTGGCGGGCGGCCGCGACAGGCGAAAACCGCCGCCCGTGCCGCGCTGGCTCTCGATCAGCCCGGCCGCCGACAGCTTGCTCACCAGTTTCTGCACCGTCGGCAAGGGCAGCCCGGTCTCCTCGGCAAGCGCGGTCGCGTTCAGCCGGCCGATCCCACCGCAATGGCGGGCGGCGGCGGACATCATGACGACGGCATAGTCGGCCAGCGACGAAAGACGCATTGTTGCGAATGACTCTCAAATCGGATCAATTCAATCCGATTGCCATGTGGGCGCTTCGTTGCTCAAGGTCAACCCGAGAATCCCTCTCCCATCGGGAGAGGGAGGGAGCGGCCGCAGGCCGCGGAAGGGTGAGGGCAGGTGCGAGTCGAAAGCGGATCGCGCCCTGCCCTCACCCCTCGCTGCTGCGCAGCTCGACCCTCTCCCAAAGGGAGAGGGTTACGTCTCCGAAATCATCGACTTGACCTGTCCGCCCAACGCGGTGCGCTGCTGGACGGTGATCGCGGCGAGCGCGGTCGGTTGGTCGCGGATCTGCTTGGGGGTCAGCCCGGTAAACTGCTTGACCTCACGGATCAGGTGCGACTGGTCGTAGAAACCGTGGCCGATCGCATCGTCGAAACTGAGGTCACGCCCGCGCATCGCCACCGCCGCCCGCAGCGCGCGGAACTTGCGCGCGAGCAATTTGGGCGGCGCGCCATAAATGGCGTTGCACTTGCGCTCGACCTGACGCCGCGACAGTCCGGTCGTCGCGATCAGGTCGTCGATCTCGGGCGAATTGCTGTTCTCCAGCCAGGCGTCGACCTGGCGCGCGAAGCTCACCATCTCGTCGCACGAATCGCTGATCAGGTCGTGGATCAGCGCGGTGGCGATCACCGCCATCGCGTCGAAATCGGGCGCCGCCTGCAACCGCGCCCGCGCCTCCATCATCCGCGGGCCGAGCAATGCGGTGGCGTCCAGCATCCGGTTGAGCGCGTTGCAGGCGTCACCACCAAGGATCGCGGCCCAGCCGCCTGCGGTGAGACCCCAGCCGAACAGCCGCACCGGTCCCTCGGCGCGGACCTTGAACGCCGTGCTGGTCGGCCCGAGCACATGAACGAGCGAGGCTTGCTGAACGGTACCATCAGCGAAACGATATTCGGCGGGGCCCTCATCGAGGCGGAATCGCATCTGCGCATGGTCAGCGCGTTCCATATCCTCGAACACCGGCAAATCGGCGTGGAAGAGATAGAATAAGGTTGCGTAATCAGTGACATCGGGTCCGGGAACCCGATAGTCGAGCTTAATATCTCCCACGAAAGCCGCGCCCCTCTTAGTCTTTCGTATGTCGCTTTTATACCATTTCACGCGAGCGGACTACAAAAAATCGGCCCGGTCTCCTTTGCGGGAAACCGGGCCGTCTAGGGAAAGAACCCTTCCCAGGGCCCTTCGGGTCGCAGGGTGGGTCTATTGCACGCCATCCGATTCGTATTGGACGGATTCGCCGCTTTGCGAATTTCTCGCAGGAGTGCCATGGCGATGCCGTGAGCTTTGCCCTGCGCCCTCTTCTCTTCGCCATGGACGCCGAGCGTGCGCATGGGCTGACGATCGACATGCTCGCGGCGTGGGGCGCGATGGGCACGCCGCTCGCCGCCGCTCAGCCATCCATGCCGGTGACGGTCGCCGGGCTGGCATTTCCCAACCCGCTCGGGCTGGCCGCCGGCGCCGACAAGGACGGACGGGCGATCGCCGGGTTCTTCGGGCTCGGTTTCGGCAGCGTCGAGATCGGCACGCTGACCCCGCTGCCCCAGGCCGGCAATCCCAAACCCCGCCTGTTCCGGCTGGCCGAGGATCGCGCGGTCATCAACCGGATGGGGTTCAACAATGGCGGGCTGGCCGCCGCTTTGCCGCGCGCGCGAGCGGTAAAGCGAGGCGGGATGCTCGGCATCAATGTCGGCGCGAACAAGGACGCGGCCGACCGCATCGCCGATTACGAAGCCGGAGTCGCCGCCGCCGCACCGATCGCCGATTATGTCACGATCAACATCAGCTCGCCCAACACGCCGGGCCTGCGCGACCTCCAGCACGGTCCCGCGCTGGCCGACCTGCTCGCCCGATCGGCGGCGGCGCGAGGGCCGACGCCGTTGTTCCTCAAGGTCGCGCCCGACCAGGAACCCGCGCAGATCGACGAGATCGCCAGGGCCGCGATCGACGCCGGGATCGACGCCCTGATCGTCGGCAACACGACCGTCGGCCGCTCCGCCCTGCGCTCGGCGCATGCGGACGAGCAGGGTGGCCTGTCGGGCGCGCCGCTCGCCGGCCTCGCCGCGCGACGGCTCGCCGATTTCCGCACCGCGACCGGCGGCCGCCTCCCGCTGATCGCCGCCGGCGGGATCGACAGCGGCGCGGAGGCCTATGCCCGCATCCGCGCCGGCGCGAGCCTGGTCCAGCTCTATTCCGCGCTGGTCTATGGCGGCCCCGCCCTCCCCCGCCGCATCCTCCGCGACCTCGCCGCATTGCTGGCCCGCGACGGCTTCGCGAACGTCGCGGCCGCCATCGGCGCCGGGTGACGTAGCGTCTTGCCACCCCGGCTTACCCCGCTAGGGTCGGTGGCATGAAGAGACTGATCGCCGCCGCCGCGCTGTTCCTGCCGCTCGCCCTTTCGCTCACGGCGCCCGCGCCGGCACGCAAACCCGCCCGGCCGGTCGCCGCGAAGCCCACTACGGGCATGGTCAGCGCCGCTGATCCGCGCGCTGTCGCGGCCGGCGTCGAGATCCTCAACGCCGGCGGCAACGCGACCGACGCGGCGATCGCGACCATGCTCGCGCTCAACGTGGTCGAGCCGCAAAGCTCCGGCATGGGCGGCGGCACCTTCTACGTCCGTCACGACGGCGCGACCGGCAAGGTCGGCACGATCGACGGCCGCGAGGCGGCGCCGGCCGCCGCCGACGACAAATGGTTCTACGACGCGCAGGGCAAGCCGTTGCCGCACATGGCGGCGGTGCCCGGCGGGCGCAGCGTCGGCGTGCCGGGCCAGCTTCGCGTAATGTGGCTGGCGCACAAGCAATCGGGCAAGCTGCCCTGGGCGCGGCTGTTCCAGCCGGCGATCCGGCTGGCGCGCGACGGGTTCGCCGCCTCGCCCCGGCTGGTCAACTCGCTCTACCAGTTCGCCCGGCACATCGATCCCGGCGCGCGCGCGATCTTCATGGACGCGGACGGCAAGCCCTGGCCGGTCGGCACCGTGATCCGCAACCCGAAACAGGCCGACCTGTTCGACCGCGTCGCCCGGCTCGGCCCCGACGCTTTCTATAGCGGCGGCACCGCCGAGCGGCTGGTCGCGACGGTCAACAATGCCGAGCGCAACCCGTCGAAAATGGCGCTGAGCGACATCGCCGCCTATCGCGCCAGGCCGCGCGCGCCGCTGTGCGGCACGTATCGCGCCTATCGCATCTGCGGGATGGGACCGCCATCGTCGGGCGGCTTCACCGTGCTGATGATCCTGAAGCAGCTCGAACGCTTCGACATGGCGAAGCTCGGCAAGGATTCGCCCGTCGCATGGCACCTGTTCGCGGAAAGCTCGCGACTCGCCTACGCCGACCGCGACATGTATGTCGGCGACCCCGATTTCGTCGCCGTGCCGCTGGCCGGGCTGCTCGATCCCGCCTATGTCGCCGCGCGCTCGGCGCTGATCTCGCCCGACACATCGATCCAGAACGTAACCGCCGGCACGCCGCCGGGCGCGCCGGCGCGCAAGCTCGCCACCGTGCGCGAGACACCGGGCACCACCGACCTCGTCGTCACCGACAAAGCGGGCAACGTGGTCGAGGTGACCACCACCATCGAAGGCCCGTTCGGCTCCGGCCTGTCGGTCGACGGCATCATGCTCAACAACGAACTGACCGATTTCGACATCGTGCCGGAGAAGGACGGCTATCTTGTCGCCAATCGGGTCGAGGCCGGCAAGCGCCCGCGCAGCTCGATGGCGCCGACGATCGTCTACGGCCCCGACGGCAAGGTCCGGCTGGCGATCGGCGCGGCGGGCGGCTCGACGATCATCGCGCAGGTGGCGAAGGCGATCGTCGCCGTGATCGACTGGAAGATGAGCGCGCAGGACGCGATCGGGCTCGGGCTGGTCTATGCCCCCGGCGACATCGCGGTGGCGGAATCGGGCACCCAGGCCGAGGCGATGGCGCCGCAATTGCGCGCACTCGGCGAGAAGGTCGTGGTCGGTCCGCTCGGCCTCAAGGCCAATGCGATCGAGCGTGTCGGCGGTCGCTGGGTCGGCGCCGCCGATCCGCGCAGCGAGGGCGTCGCGATGGACCAGGACGGCAAGGTGACGGCGATCGAACGCGTGAAGATGCCGGACAACCGGCCGTCGGAATAATTTTCCCGGACATGGGGATCGGGCGCAGCCGAACACGGCGCGCCAAGCAGGAGAGCGAGCCGGATGCGGCAGATCGAACATTTCCCGAACCTCGTCGCGATGTTCCTGGCGCGGGCCGATGAAGGCGGCGACAGACCGTTCCTGTGGCGCAAGGCAGGCGATGCCTGGGTCCCGCTGAGCTGGGCCGAAGCCGCGCGCCAGGTCGCCAGCCTCGCCGCCGGCCTCAAGGCGATTGGGCTGCAACCCGGCGACCGCGTGATGCTGGTCAGCGAGAACCGCCCCGAATGGTGCATCGCCGACCTGGCGATCATGGCCGCCGGCTGCGTGACCGTGCCGACCTACATCACCAATACCGAGCGCGACCATACGCACATCCTGGAAAATTCGGGGGCGCGCGCGGTGATCGTGTCGACCGCGAAGCTCGCCCGCCCGCTCCTCCCCGCCGCGATCCGCGCGACCGAGGCGAAGGTGGTGATCGGCATCGACGACCTGCGCATGATGCAGGCCGGCACGCTCGATTATTACCATTGGTCGAAGCTGATCGCCGACCATGCGGCAGATCCCGCGACGATCGCCGCCGACGCAAAGCGCGAAGACCTTGCCTGCATCATCTACACGTCGGGCACCGGCGGCGCGCCGCGCGGGGTGCAGCAGCATCACGGCGCGATCCTGCACAATGTCGAGGCGTGCTGCACCCTGATCGCCGAGGATTTCGGCTGGGACGACGAGGTGTTCCTCTCGTTTCTCCCCCTCTCCCACGCCTATGAACATACCGGCGGCCAGCATTTCCCGATCGGGCTCGGCGCGCAGATCTATTATGCCGAGGGGCTGGAGAAGCTGGCGAGCAATATCGAGGAAGTGCGCCCGACGATCATGGTCGTCGTGCCCCGCCTGTTCGAGGTGCTGCGCACGCGGATCGTCAAGGCGATCGAGAAACAGGGCAAATTGTCCGACTATCTGCTCCATCGCGCGGTCTCGATCGGCGGCAAGAAGGCGGCGGGAGGCGTGCCCTTCTACGACCAGCCGATGAACCTGATCGTCAAATCCGTGCTGATGCCCAGGATCGCGAAACGCTTCGGCGGCCGGATCAAGGCGATGGTGTCGGGCGGCGCACCGCTCAACCCGGAAATCGGCATCTTCTTCCAGTCGCTCGGGCTGACCTTCCTGCAAGGCTATGGCCAGACCGAGGCCGCCCCCGTCATCTCGTGCAACCGCCCGCGCGCTGGGCTCAAGATGGACACGGTCGGGCCGCCGTTGGACAAGGTCGAAGTCAGGATCGCCGAGGACGGCGAGATCCTCGTGCGCGGCGAACTCGTCATGCACGGCTATTGGCGCAACCCGGAAGAGACCGCGCGCGTGCTGAAGGACGGCTGGCTGCACACCGGCGACGTCGGGCTGATCGACGAGCGCGGCCGGATCAAGATCACCGACCGCAAGAAGGACCTGATCATCAACGACAAGGGCGACAACGTGTCGCCGCAGAAGGTCGAGGGGATGCTGACGCTGCAACCCGAAATCGGCCAGGCGATGATCGCGGGCGACCGGCGGCCCTATATGGTTGCGTGCATCGTCCCCGACGCCGAATGGACGCAGGAATGGTGCGCGAAATCGGGCGTGTCGTGCGACTTCAAGGCGCTGGCGCAGGACGGCGATTACCGCGCCGCTTTGCTGGCGGCGGTCGAGCGGGTGAACAGGGACCTGTCGGTGATCGAACGCGTCCGCCGCTTCATCCTCGCCGACGGGCCGTTCACGATCGAGAACCAGCAGATGACGCCCAGCCTGAAGATCCGGCGGCACGTGCTGAAGGAAGTGTACGGCGAACGGCTGGACGCTTTGTACAGAGCCTGAACTCTCTCTCCCCTCCCTGCAAGGGAGGGGCCGGGGGTGGGTCAAGGCTTGGCGAGACGCCAGCCTTCACCCAGCCCTATCCGTACCGCGCTACTTCCACCCACCCCTAACCCCTCCCTGGAAGGGAGGGGAATTCGATCCTACTGCCCCGCCGCCACCGTCAGCCCGTCCCTGGCCGCGACCGCCTTGGGTACGACTTCCATCGTCCAGTCCTTGTCGGGCCGCAGATATTTCGCCGCCACCGCCTGCAACTCGGCCGCGGTGATGCTGTTATAGTCGACGATGATCGATCGCGCGGCGTCGATGCGGCGCGGGTCGTAGGTCGCGCCGCCGAGCAGGTTGAGCCAGAAGCCGTTGCCGGTCGACGCGCGCAGCACCTCCTGGATCTTCGGCTCCCTTACGCGCTTCAGTTCGTCGTCGCCGATCGGATTCCTGACGAGGTCGGCGGCGATCTCGCGCGACAGGCGGAAGAACAATTCCGTCTTGTCGGGCGGCACCTGGCCGATCGCCATCACGCGGCCCCCGCTGGCCGCACCGACCGGCCAGCTCGACTGGACGCTCGGGCTATAGCTCGCGCCCGATTCGGTACGCAGGCGATCGAACAGCCGGTCGTTGAACACTTGCGCCAGCACTTCGAGCTTGCGGCTCTCGGCGATGCCCTCGATTCCACCGCCGGTCGGCCACGCGATCAGCGCGACGGCCTGGTCCTCCTGTCCGCTGTGCGTGCGCACCACCGGCGTCGTATCATGCTCGGGGAAACGGATCGCCGGCGCGGGCGCGCTCGTGGCGGCGCGCGGTTTCAGCGCACCGAACGTCCTGGCCACCGCAGCGATCGCTTCTTCCGACTTGACGTCGCCGAACACCTGGACCTCGATCGGGCCGCTGGCCATGACCGGTTGCCAGAACGCCTTGAACTTGGCCGGCGTCAGCGCATCGACCACCGGCTTGGGCGGCAGGCCCCAGCGCGGATCGCGGTCGTGCAGGAAATATTCGAGGTCACGGCTCAGCACCCCGTCGGGCGACGAATCGAGGCCGGAATAATTGTTCTGGATCAGCGCCTTGGCCCGCGCGATCGGTGCCGGGTCCCAGCCCGGCGTCGCCAGTTTGTCGGCGAGCAGGCGGAGCTGGTCCTGGTAATCCGCCGACGAACTCACCGCGCCCAGCACGAACGCGTCGTCGTCGATCCCGAAATCCATCCCGATCCGGCGGCCGGTGGTCAGCTGATCGATCTGTTCCTGCCCCAGGTCGCCGATGCCGCTCGCGACCAGCGCCAGGTCGCCCGACCAGGCCGGCGTCCGCTTGTTGGCGGGCAACGCGTTATAGCCGCCGCCCCAGCGCACACGGACGTAGACCCGGCTGGTCTCCCCCGAATTGGGATAGAGCAGCAGCCGCACGCCGTTGGAAAAGACGATCTTTTCCATCTCCATCTCGGGCAGCACCTCGCGGCTCGCGATCGTGCCCGGGGTCCCGAGCGGCGGCAGCTTCGAAAAGTCGATCGCGGCAAAGGCGGTCCGCTTGGGCACCAGCTTCGACACGTCGGCGGTCAACGCCGCGGCGAGCTTGGCGCTCGCGCCGGTATCGGTGGTGGGCGTCGACACGAACGCGCGCGTCGCGTCGCCCTCGAAGATGCGCTTGGTCGACGCCAGGATCGATTCGGGCGTGAACATGCCCTTCTTCCACGCATCGGTCAGGATTGCGTAGGACACGTCGGGCGCCGCCACCGTTTCGCGGATGTCGAGCGCCTGGACCATATTGTCGGCCTGCGCCGCCCCCGCCTCGACCCGCGAGGTATCGACGCCGTTCTTCATCGCGGAATCGTATTCGGCATATTCGCGGTCGAGTTCTTCCTTGCTCGGCGGGTTGGTCATCGCGTCAGCGATCACCGCGCGCACATCCTTCAGCGCCTGTTCCCAATTGTTGCCGATCGGCTGGATCGTCACGAACGTGCCGTTCACCGACCGCGCGACGTCGTCGAGATTGACCCCCGCCGAAATGAAGCTGCCGCCGCTGCGCGCGCGCGATTCGAGCCGGCGGTTGATGATCTGCACCGCGAGCAGGTCGACCAGCCGCTTCTGGTTGAACAGGATCAGATCGGCGTTGAACTTCCACGGCCGCAGCACCGCCATCGACACGACGGCCGGGATGCCGGGTTCGACCAGCGATCCGGTGATCGGCTGCTTGGTGGCGGGGGTGCCGAAATCGGGGTCGGCGGGGTTCGGCCCCTTGCCCTTCCAGCTCGCGAAATTCTTGTCGACCAGTTGTTCGAACACCACCGGGTCGATGTCGCCCGAAATGATCACCACCGCGCGTTCGGGGCGGTACCATTTGTCGTGGAACGCGCGCAGCGACGCCGCGGTCGCCGCGGTCAGCGTCTTGGTCGTGCCGATCGGCGACCGCACCGCGAACGGCTGGCCGGCGAAGATCGTCGCCCGCATCGCGTCGCCATAGCGGACCTGCGGCCCCGGCGCTTCGCGTTGCTCGGCCATCACCACCGGCCGCTCCGAATTGACGACCGTGTCGTCGAAGCTGGGCGCCTCCATCATCCCCGACAGGATGCGCAGGCTCTCGTCGACCGTCTCGGGCGTCGCCGCCGGCAGGTCGAGCTTGAACACGGTCTGGGTGAAGCTGGTCTGCGCGTTGGTGTCGCTGCCGAAGGTCGCGCCCAGCCGCTGCCAGGTGCGCTTCGCCTCGTTGTCCGCGACATACTGGCTGCCACGGAACACCAGGTGCTCCATGAAGTGCGCATAGCCCTGCTCGTCATCGTCCTCGTACAGCGACCCGGCGTCGATGCGGACGCGGATCGACACCTGGCCCGGCGGCACCCCGTTCTTGCGCACCGCATAGCGCAGGCCGTTCGGCAGCGTGCCGAAATGCCAGTTGAGATCGGGCGTGATGTCGCTGCCCTTGAACAGCCAGGGCGAACGATCGACTTCGGGGCGGACCGCTGGCGTCGCGGCGGCCGTGGGCGTCGGCGCGGCGGCGGGTTTCCGGCGCGAGACGGTCTGCGCGATCGCCGGGATCGACAGGCTCAAGGTGACGGCGACGAGAAGCGACAGGCGGCTTGCGCGGGACGGGATCGGCATAGGCGCTCCGTGTAGGGATTCGATCCTGAACCGGCAATGGCCAGCCGGCCGTGGCCGAAAGATCACATTTGCTGCCCTAATTCGCCACGTTCCGGTCAAACCGCCTTCCTACACCATCCGAATGGAGCCGTCGGACAGGGCGGACGTTCAGTCACCATGGTGGGGGAGGCACGGCAAAGCGACGAGGCGGTTGTGGGCGTACAAGATAAGCTGAATCCCGCTCTCCGGAGCGACGTTTCGCGGGACCGCGACCCGGACATGACCATGCTGTCGGGCGCGAGGCTGCCCGATGCGGCGGCCGAGCGGCAGGCCAGGGGCAAGCGCCCGCCGATCATCCGTTACGGCAAGCATCTGCGCGGCTTGTTCGACCGGATGATCGCATCCTCCTCGCTCGTGCCCAACGACCCGGTGCTCGACATGCGCGACTTTCCCTGGACCGCGCACCTGCGCGCGAACTGGCGGGCGATCCGCGACGAAGCGGTCGCGGCGGCGCTGGGCCGGAACTCGCCCTCGCTCGCCAGCGTCTCGCCCGATCATCGCCCGATCGCGCCGGTCAATATGTGGCGCAGCTTCTTCCTGTGGGGTTATGGCTATTGCGTCGAGGAGAATTTGGCGCGCTGTCCAGTGACGGCCGCGACGGTCGCCGGGATACCCAACCTCAACAGCGCGTTCTTCTCGATCCTCGCGCCCGGCACGCATATCCCCGCGCATCGCGGCGTGACCAAGGGGCTGATCACCTGTCACCTCGGGCTGATCGTGCCGAAGGACGGCGATGTCCGCATGCGCGTCGACGACCGCATCGTCCGCTGGGCCGAGGGCGAGACGCTGGTGTTCGACGACACCTACGATCACGAGGTCTGGAACGACACCGCGCATACGCGCGTCGTCCTGCTGATCCAGGTTCGCCGACCGTTGCGCAACCCGGGCAAGTGGATTTCGGACGCGTTCCTCAACGTCGTCCGCCGCTCCGCCTTCGTCCAGGAAGCGCGCGACAACGTCAGGGCGTGGAACGCCGCCGTCAAACAGCTCGACGTCTGACGCGCGATTTCGTCTCCATCCTCGATTGACCGTCCGCTTTGCAGCCGGAAACCATTCATTTCCCGCCGGGCGCTTGATCCGGCGCGGCTTCCGGCCCACATCGCCCCTATGCTGATCGAAACCGAGACCACGCCCAATCCGGCGACGCTGAAATTCCTGCCCGGCCGCACCGTGATGGACGGCGGCACGCGCGATTTCGCGACGCCCGAGGAGGCCGGGGCGAGCCCGCTGGCGGAGGCGATCTTCAACCTGGGCGACGTGACCGGCGTGTTCTTCGGCCGCGACTTCGTGTCGGTCACCGCCGCGCCGGGCGTCGAGTGGCCGGGGCTCAAGCCCGACGTGCTGGCGATCCTGCTCGACCATTTCAGCGCCGACATGCCGCTGTTCAAGCCGGCCTCGGCCAATTTCAGCGTCCCCGCCGACGACGAGGGCCTGGCCGACGATCCCGCCGACGCCGACATCGTGGCCCAGATCCGCGAGCTGATCGACACCCGTGTCCGCCCCGCGGTCGCCAATGACGGCGGCGACATCGTCTATCGCGGGTTCGACAAGGGCAAGGTGTACCTGCGCATGCAGGGCGCCTGCTCGGGCTGCCCGTCGTCGACCGCGACGCTGAAGAACGGCATCGAGCAATTGCTCAAATATTACGTCCCCGAAGTCACCGAGGTCCGCGCGGTCTGACCGCCGGCTTCAACGCCAGTCATTCAAGGAAAGGACCGTCATGGGCAAGCCGCTCACCGACGACGCGCTCGACACGCTGTTCCGCACCGCGCGGACCTATAACGGCTATACCGACGAGCCCGTCCGCGAGGACCGGTTCCGGGCGATCTGGGACTTGATGAAGTTCGGCCCGACCTCGGCCAACCAGTTGCCCGCGCGGCTGGTGTGGTGCGTGACCGACGAGGCCAAGGCCAGGCTCGCCGCCTGCGCCAGCGCGCAGAACGCGCCCAAGATCCTCAAGGCGCCGGTGACCGTGATCATCGGCATGGACACCAATTTCCACGAGCACCTGCCCGAGCTGTTCCCGCACAACCAGACCGCGAAGAGCTGGTTCGACGGCAATGCCGAGCTGCGCGAAGCCTCGGCGTTCCGCAATTCTTCGCTGCAGGGCGCCTATTTCCTGCTCGCCGCGCGCGCGATCGGGCTCGATACCGGGCCGATGTCGGGGTTCGACAACGGCCAGGTCGACGCGGCGTTCTTCGCCGACACGCCGGCGGTGCGCTCCAACTTCATCTCGACGCTCGGCCACGGCGATCCCGCGACGATCTTCGACCGCTCCCCCCGCCCGGCGTTCGAGAAGTTCAATACTATTGCCTAATCACGTCACCCCGGCGAAAGCCGGGGTCTCCCGAAACTTGAGACCCCGGCTTTCGCCGGGGTGACGGAATGAAATTGCGAACCCTGGTCATCGAAACCGCCACTGCCGCCTGCTCGGTCGCGCTGATCGAGGACGGGCGCGTGGTCGCGAGCCGCCATGCGGTCGTCGGGCGCGGCCATGCCGAGCGGCTGGTGCCGATGATCGCCGAACTGCCCGACGGCGGCCGCGCCGGCGCGGTGCTGGTCGATGTCGGCCCGGGCAGCTTCACCGGCATCCGCGTCGGGATCGCCGCGGCGCGCGGGCTGGGGCTGGGCTGGGGCGTGCCGGTGCATGGCTATTCGTCCATGGCGATCGTCGCGGCCCGTAAGCTGGCGGATGCCGACGACGGCTTGCCCGTTGCGGTGGTGCTGGAGGGCGGGCATGGTGAGGTATTCATGCAGGAATACATATCCTCGCCACTTCACGCCATCGGGGCTCTTGAATCGCTGACGCCAGCTGCGGCGCGCAAGCGCGCTGGCGGCACAACGCTAGTTGGCGATGGCGTGCGGTGGCTCGGTTTCGATAACCCGCAAGACACACCGCGTGGTGCGCTCCCGCGAGCGGCAGATATAATATTACTTCCTACCGCCCTCACCCGATTGCCGCCGCGCCCGATCTATGGCCGCGCGCCAGACGCCAAGCCGATGGCGGCCCGATGAGCACCGCCGCGATCGACCTGCGCGAGGGCGATGTCCGCGACCTCGACCGCATCGACCGGATGATGGCGCAAGCGTTCGATCCGCGCTGGGGCGAGGCGTGGACGCGCAACCAGGTCATCGGCATCCTGGCGGTCCCCGGCGTCTGGCTGACGATCGCCGAGCACGGCGGCCGGGCGGTCGGCTTCGCGTTGGTTCGCGGCGTGCTCGACGAAGCCGAGCTGCTGCTGCTCGCGGTCGTGCCGGATGCGCGGCGCGCGGGCGTCGGCGCGGCGTTGCTGCGATCGGTGGTCGGTGACTGCGCGCTGCGCGGTATCGGCTCGCTCCACCTCGAGGTGCGTGAGGGCAACGACGCAATCAAACTGTATAGAAATTCGGGATTTACCAAGGTCGGCGAACGGCGCGATTACTATCGCGGCGCCGACGGTCAAAGCTATTCGGCCTTAACCTTGAAACGCGCGACACGATGAGCCGTTGCGTTGTTGCCAATTTTTACTTGCACGCCCCGACAAACAGGGTCAAAGCCCCGTTTCGGGGGGAAACACATAAATCAATAAAACGGGTCCGAAGGGAAGACGATGGATAACGATACCGACATGCAGGAAACCCTGGTCACGCTGACCGCCGACATCGCCGCCGAATATATGGGCAACAACAACGTCGCCGTCTCCGATATCGAGCTGGTGATCCAGAACATCTATCGCGGCCTGTCGAAGCTGAGCCCCGCTGCGCCCGCGCCGGAACCGAAGCAGGAACCCGCCGTATCGGTGCGCGCGTCGATCAAGCCGGACTATGTGGTCTGCCTTGAAGACGGCAAGAAGCTCAAGATGCTCAAGCGCCACCTGATGACGCACTATCAGATGACGCCGGACCAGTACCGCGCCAAGTGGAACCTCCCCGCCGACTATCCGATGGTCGCGCCGAACTATGCCGAACAGCGCCGCAGCCTGGCGAAGAAGATCGGCCTGGGCACGAAGCGCCGCAAGACGGGCAAGTAATAGATCGCGGTGCCGGCCCGCTCCCCCACCCGACCGCCCAATCAGTTTATTCTATGGGCGGTCGGGTGGGGGAGCGGGCCGGCACCGCACCTCGCCGGGAGGCGGCAGAATAAAAGCCCCGCGATGTTCCGGCATCGCGGGGCTTTTTGCGAACGACTCTCTCCTTTCGCAATAAGCCGGAAGCGCCTATATCGGCCCGATGGCACGCAAGATCGATCTGGAAGCTCTCTGCAACGAAAAGGGTCTGCGGATCACCGAGCAGCGGCGAGTCATCGCCCGCGTGCTGAGCGAGGCCGAGGACCATCCCGACGTCGAGAAGGTCTATGAACGCGCGTCGGCGATCGATCCGGGCATTTCGATCGCCACGGTCTATCGCACCGTGCGGCTGTTCGAAGAGGCCGGCATCCTCGACCGCCACGACTTCGGCGACGGCCGCGCGCGCTACGAGCCCTCGCCCGAATCGCACCACGATCACCTGATCGACATCGAGTCCGGCAAGGTGATCGAATTCGTCGACCCCGAACTCGAACAGCTCCAGAAGCAGATCGCGGAGAAGCTCGGCTTCCGCCTGGTCGACCACCGGATGGAATTGTACGGCGTCGCGCTGGATCGGAAATCCTGATTTCCTCCGTTCGCCCTGAGCTTGTCGAAGGGCATTGAGACTCACCGTGCTTCGACAAGCTCAGCACGAACGGACGCCGCGTTGATCACCCCCGATCAACGCGCCGCCGCAGCGGCCGGCAATCCCCCGCCGATCGACGCGCTGGGCTGGATCCGCATCCTGCTCCGCGCCGGCGGGCTGATCTGCGCGCTGCTCCTCACCGTCCCGCTCCATTATCTCTGGCGGCTGTTCCGGCTCGGCTCGCCCTGGCCGAAAGTCTTCCTCGGCTGGGCGGCGCGGCTGGCGGGCGCGCGGGTGACGCGGGTCGGCGTGCCGCTCCGGCGTGACGTCTTCTACATCTCCAACCATCTCAGCTGGATCGATATCCTGGCGATCGCCGGGCAGAGCGGGACCGCGTTCGTCGCCAAGGAGGAACTGCGCCAGGCCCCCGTGGTCGGCTGGCTCTCGACGCTCAACCGCTCGGTCTACGTCAAGCGCGAGAACCGCATGGGGGTCGCCGAACAGATCAACGCACTGCGCGACGCGCTCGCCGAGAACTGGTCGGTCACCGTCTTCCCCGAAGGCACGACCACCGATGGCCAGTCGCTCCTCCCGTTCAAGACGCCGATGCTGCGCGTGCTCGAACCGCCGCCGCCCGGCGTGATGGTCCAGCCGGTGATGCTCGATTATGGCGCGGTGGCGGAAGAGATCGGCTGGATCGGCGTCGAAAGCGGGCTGGACAACGCCAAACGCCTGCTCTCGCGGCGCGGCAGCTTCCCGCTCAAGGTGCATTTCCTGGAGCCCTTCCGTCCGGAGGATTTCCCGGGCCGCAAGGCGATCGCCGCCGAAAGCCGCCGCCGCATCGAGGAAGCGCTGGTCGCGGTTCTCGGCAAGCCGCTGCGTCCATTTGCCTATGATGTGGCGCCCGTGGCCTATGCCGCGCCCGATAGCGGCGCTATAGCGCCCGGCCCATGACCGCCAAGACCGCCCCCAAGACCTACCACGTCAAATCGTTCGGCTGCCAGATGAACGTCTATGACGGCGAGCGGATGGGCGAGCTGATGGCGGCGCAGGGCCTGACCGCGACCGACGACGCCAACGCCGCCGACCTGGTCGTGCTCAACACCTGCCACATCCGCGAAAAGGCGACCGAGAAGGTCTATTCGGACATCGGCCGCCTGCGCAAGCACGGCGCGAACCCGATGATCGCGGTCGCCGGCTGCGTCGCGCAGGCGGAAGGGCAGGAAATCGCGCACCGCGCCAAGGTCGACATCGTCGTCGGCCCGCAAGCCTATCACAACCTGCCCGATCTCGTCGCGAAGGCGGCACGCGGCGAGCTCGGGCTCGACACCGACATGCCGGTCCTGTCGAAGTTCGGCGCGCTCCCCGCCCGCCGCAAGGTCGGGCCGAGCGCCTTCCTGACGGTGCAGGAAGGGTGCGACAAGTTCTGCACCTATTGCGTCGTGCCCTATACGCGTGGGAGCGAGATCAGCCGGCCATGGGACGCGCTGGTCGACGAGGCCAAGGCGCTGGTCGATGCCGGGGCGAAGGAAATCACTTTGCTCGGCCAGAACGTCAATGCGTGGCGCGACGGAGATCGCGACCTCGGCGCGCTGATCCGCGAGCTCGACCGCATCCCCGGCTTGCTGCGCATCCGCTACACGACCAGCCACCCCAACGACATGACGCAAGGGCTGATCGACGCGCACGCGCAAGTCGAGAAGCTGATGCCGTTCCTGCATCTGCCGGTGCAATCGGGCAACGACCGCGTGCTCAAGGCGATGAACCGCAGCCACAGCCGCGATTCGTATCTCCGCATCCTCGACCGCGTCCGCGCCGCCCGCCCCGACATCGCGCTGTCGGGCGACTTCATCGTCGGCTTCCCCGGCGAGAGCGAAGCGGAATTCGCCGATACGCTGAGCCTGATCGACGCGGTCGGTTATTCGCTGGCGTTCAGCTTCAAATATTCCCCGCGCCCCGGCACGCCCGCCGCCGCGATGGACGGCCAGATCGCGCCGGAGGTGATGGACGACCGCCTGCAACGCCTCCAGGCCGCGCTCAACCGCGACCAGGCCGCGTTCAACGCCGCGACCGTCGGCCGCACCTGCGACGTGCTGATCGAACGCCCCGGCAAGCTTCCCGGCCAGATGCTCGGCAAGTCGCCCTGGCTACAGTCGGTCCACCTGATGACCGACGCCCGGATCGGCGACCTGATCGAGGTGGAGATCGTCCACGGCGCGCCCAATTCGGTCTCGGCGGTCCAGAAGATCCGCGCCGCCGCCTGACGGGCCGTAACGGCCGTGTGATTGGGACCGGCTTCGGCCAGCCAGAATCACGCTTCCCCGGCGAAGGCCGGGGCCCAGTGTCGACGGGCCATCCATGGCATCCCGCCGTTGGAGAAACCATTGCCGCTGGGCCCCGGCCTTCGCCGGGGAAGCGTCATCCATTCAGATGGACAAACCCTAAAACCCGTACACCAGCGAGAAACTGGTCAGCGTGTCGGTCTTGTCGAACCCCGGCGGCGGATCGCTGTTATAGCCGACCTGGTACGAAACCCGCGCCGACAGCGCGCGGTTGATCTTCATGCTGAGCGCGGTCAGCGAGGTCAGGTTGGTGTTGGCGTCGCCATAGAGCGCCGTCGCATTTTCCGTCAGTGTCAGCGCCCGCGACACGTTCCATCGCGCGTCGAGCGCGCCGAACGCATTGATCTCGCGCTCGGTCGGCAGGCCGATCAGGTTCGTCTGCCGCCACGCCGGGCCGGCCTTGATCGCGACGTCGATATCCGGTGTCGCGATCACCTTGTAGCCGAGGCCGCCCGACAGCGTGACCCGCGACGAGAAGCCGGCGAAGCGGTCGCGCTCGTACTGCGCGAGGCCGAACGCGAACAGGCGGTCGTTGAATTTGTAGTTGGGCTCGAACGCGGCCATCTGCTGGTTGCGGCTGGTCACGCCGTTATCGCGTTCGTAATTGAGCGCGGCGCGCAGATTGTAGCGCCAGCGCAACCCCTCCTTGGTCAGCGCGATCCCCGCCGCCGCGCCGAACGTGTTCGAATTGCCCGACGATTGCGAGACGCCGATCTGTCCCTCGCCCTTCCAGCCTTGCAGGAAGCCCTGGCCGCGCAATTTCTCTTCCCGCGCGGCGGCGATCTGGGTGCGATGATCGGCGATCATCTTGTCGATCTCGGCCGCGCTGTCGGGATTGGCCTGCTTGAGATATTTGGCGACGGTATCGATGTCGGCTTCGTTGCCCCCGGCGATCGCCGCGTCCAGCGTCGCGCGGACCTGCGGCGGCAATTCGGCATGGGCCGCGCTCGCGGTGAACAGGCCCGCGGCCATCAACATCATCGGTAAAGCGCGCATTCACTGCCCCTTAACGCAACAAACCTGGCTACCATTTGTTGGCGACGCGCAACGAAGTCAATCGGTGATCGGGGGCGAAACGAATAGCGCCGGAGCGGGCGATCGCGCCACCACGTGACAATAAGTTACGATAATAAGACGGTAAATGTCTTAACAATGTAATAACCAATTTGCATGGGCTCCCCATCCAAAAAGGGAGTCGCCCAATGCGTTTCAAAGCCCTGGCGGTCGCCGCCAGCCTGTCGTTCCTCGCCGCCGTCCCTGCTTATGCAGGTGAAATCTCGGTCGTCTCGGGCACCACCGGCGCCCGCTCCACCACGCTCTATCAAGGCCCGATCGGCCAGAGCTTCACGTCGATCGACTCGACGCTGACCTCGATGGGCTTTCAGTTTCAGCTGTTCAACACGCCCGAAGCCAATACGCCGTTCACGCTGCGCATTCTCGACGGCTCGGGCCTGGGCGGCACCCAGATCTATTCGACGCAATTCACCCTGCCGACCACGATCCCGACCAGCGGGCTCAACTGGTTCGACTTCGACCTCGGCGATCTCGGCGTGACGATCGGCAACGTCTACACCGCCGTCCTGTCGACCAGCAGCCTGCGCTACGGCGTCGTGCTCGGGCCGGAATACAACATCTATACCGGCCAGCCGCTCGGCACCGACGCCTATGCGGGCGGCCAGGCATTCGGCGTGCAATCCTATCCGAACTGCCCCAACACGCCCGCGAGCAATTGCGACCTCAACTTCCGCGTCATCGGCACGACAGCGACCGGCGCGGTTCCCGAACCGGCGACCTGGGCGATGATGATCGCCGGCTTCGGCATGATCGGCGGGGCGCTGCGCCGCCGTTCGCGCGGCGCGCAGCTCGCCGCCGCCTGATCCCCTTTTTCCAACAGGAGTAACCTCATGCATTACCTCAAGCCCATCATCCTGGCGGCCGCGATCGTACCGGCGACCGCGTCGGCCCAGACGGCGCTGACCACCACCGACTATGCGCAGAACTTCGATACGCTGGCCGCGTCGGGTTCGACCGGCACCGCCTTGCCCGCCGGCTGGGCGATCAAGGAAACCGGCACCAACGCCAATGCCAGCTATGGCATCGGCGACGGCAGCTCGAACGCCGGCAACACCTACAGCTTCGGCACCACCGGCAGCACCGACCGCGCGCTCGGCAGCCTGGCCAGCGGCTCGCTCAGCAGCATGTACGGCGTGCTGTTCACCAACGGCCTCGACAGCACGATCACCGCGTTCGACATCGCCTATGTCGGTGAGCAATGGCGGCTGGGCAATTCGACCAACGACGGGCTGACGTTCGAATATTCGACCGACGCCACCAGCCTGACCAACGGCACCTGGATCAAGGTCAGCGCGCTCGACTTCCTGCCGGCCATCCTTACCGGCACGCAGGGTGCGCTCAACGGCAATCTCGCCGCCAACCAGCGCGACCTGGCGGCGACGATCGACGGCCTGTCGATCGCGGCGGGCGGCAATTTCGGGTTCCGCTGGACCGACCTCGATTCGACCGGCACCGACCATGGGCTCGGCATCGACGACTTCTCGGTCAAGGCGACGCTGGCGACCAGCGCCGGCGCCGTGCCGGAACCGGCGACCTGGGGCATGATCATCCTCGGCTTCGGCGCCATGGCCGGTGCGGTCCGCCGCCGCGGCCGGACGGCGGCCCGCGTCCGCTTCGCCTGATCGACCGGGGCCTGATCGACCGGGGCCTGATCGACCGGGGCCTGATCGACCGAGGAGCGCCGCCCGCACGCGACGGGTGGCGCGCCCTCCGCGACTTTCCTGCGACATCGCCCGCACGCCCTGCGTGCGGGCGATGTTTTTTGTCCGTCATGACCGTCGGCTCGCCTGAACGGCCCGATCAGTGCCGAAACGGCACAGGCCGCCGAGAATCTTAACAGAGACTTAATTCTGCGATAGCCTATTGAGATCGCGTCCTTATCAAACACGGAGTATCTTGATGCGTCTCGCTTATATCGCCCTCGCGGCCGCCGCGCTCGTGCCCGCCGCCGCGTCGGCCCAGACCGCATTGACCACCACCACCTACACCGAGAATTTCGACAGCCTGCCCACCGGTCCGACCGGCTCGACCGGCAGCGCGTTGCCGGCCGGCTTCACCTTCGTCGAAAACGGCAGCAGCGCCAACGGCACCTACGGAATCAGCAACGCCACCCCCGCCAGCAGCATCCTTGCGGGCAACACCTATGCGTTCGGCTTTGCAACGACCGCCACCGATCGCGCCTTCGGCAGCGCCGGCAGCGATTCGCTCACCAGCGCCATGTACGGTTTCGTGTTCACCAACGGCCTGGGCGGCACGATCGACAGCTTCGACCTCAGCTATCAAGGTGAGCAGTGGTTCCGGGGCACGTCGACCGACGATGGCCTGACCTTCCAATATTCGACCGACGCCACCAGCCTGACCAACGGCACCTGGACGTCGGTGAACAGCCTGTTCTTCGCGCCGCCCTCGACCTCGGGCACTCCGGCCCTGACCAATGGCAATCTGGCGCTCTTCAAGAAAACGCTGACCGGCAGCATCACCGGCCTGTCGATCGAGCAGGGCGGCACGTTCGCGTTCCGCTGGACCGACGTCAATTCGAACGGCGACGATTACGGCCTGGCGATCGACGACGTTAAGATCATTTCGACCCTGAAGCAGGAATCGGCCGTGCCGGAACCGGCGACCTGGGCGATGATGATGATGGGCTTCGGCGCGATGGGGACGCTGCTCCGCAAGCGTCCGCGCGCCAACGCCCGCGTCCGCTTCGCGTAATCGCACCGAACCGCGCCGCCGCGATGGCGGGCGGCGCGGTTCGCGGCGGCCTTCGCGACTTTCCTGCAACATCGCCCGGGCGCCGTGCGTCCGGGCGATGTTTTTGTCTGTCCCCTCCCCGCTCGCTCTGCCACAATGGCTGGCGACCAGCCCCGAAAGGACCGCATGAGCCGCAAGCCTGTCCCCGCCCAATCCGGTGAACGCAGCCGGGTGGAACTGACGTTCGACAAGCCGCAACTGCTCGCGCAACTCTTCGGGCAATACGACCAGAACCTGGTCGCACTCGAACATCGGCTGGGCATCTACATCACCGCGCGCGGCAACCGGGTCGGGCTGGAGGGATCGGCCGAACAGGTCGCGATGGGTCGCGACGTGCTCAACGACCTCTATAAGCGCATCCAGCGCGGCGAGGATGTCGACACCGGGCTGGTCGACGCGTCGATCGCGATGGCCTCCGAACCGGTGCTCGATGGCATCATCAGCACCGAGCGGCACAGCGCTCCCCCGATCATGATCCGCACGCGCAAGAAGACGATCGTCCCGCGCACGCCGGCGCAGGCGCATTACATGCGCGAACTGACCACGCACGAGATGATCTTCGCGCTCGGCCCGGCGGGAACCGGCAAGACCTATATCGCGGTGGCACAGGCGGTGTCGCAACTCATCACCGGCAGCGTCCAGCGCCTCATCCTGTCGCGCCCGGCGGTCGAAGCGGGGGAGAAACTCGGCTTCCTCCCCGGCGATATGAAGGAGAAGGTCGACCCCTATCTCCGCCCGCTCTACGACGCGCTCAACGACTGCCTGCCCGCCGAGCAGGTCGAACGGCGCATCGCGTCGGGCGAGATCGAGATCGCGCCGATCGCCTTCATGCGCGGCCGCACGCTGGCCGACGCCTTCATCATCCTCGACGAGGCGCAGAACACCACGCCCGCGCAGATGAAGATGTTCCTGACCCGTTTCGGCGAGAACAGCCGCATGGTGATCTGCGGCGACCCCAACCAGACGGACCTGCCCGGCGGCGTCGGCGCGTCGGGGCTGGCGGACGCCACCACGCGGCTGGAAGGCGTCGAAGGGATCGCGATGTGCCGCTTCGGCCCCGGCGACGTCGTGCGGCATCCCATTGTCGGGCGGATCGTCGAGGCGTATGAGGGAATCGGAGTATGAACGCACCGCAAGACCCGCCGAGCCGCGCCGAGCAGCAGGCTCTTTCCGCACCCTTCCTCGTGGAGGACGAGGAAGTCGTGCGCGCGATTGCACGGTTGGCTGACGAACGCGGCACGCCAATGGCGGAGATCGTCAAGCTGGCGATCGAGGACTATCATCATCGCCATTCGATTTCTGAAAGTGCGCCCGACTGGCTCCAGAAATTCTGGCGCGACCATCCCTTGCCGCTGCCTACCGGTTTCAAAGCCGACAAGCGGTTTTACGACGCTCTTTCCGGCGATCTGTGACAATTTTCATCGATGCGTCGGCGATCGTCGCGATGATCGCGCGCGAACCCGAAGCGAATCGTTTCGCCCAATATCTAGCGCCTGAAGAATCTCGACTGACGTCGCCGATTGCGTTGTGGGAAGCGGTTCGCGGTGTTGCCAATGCACGCGGGATCGAGATCGACGAGGCTCGTGCACTCGTCGCGGACTTCGTGCGGGAGAGCGCGTTGCAGTTGGTCCCGATCGACGCTGAGATCGGCGAATTGGCGCTCGACGCGCACCAGCAATACGGCAAAGGCGTCCATGAGGCTTGGCTGAACATGGGCGATTGCTTTGCCTATGCTTGCACGAAAAAGCACGATGCCGAGATCATGTTCAAGGGCGACGATTTCATTCACACCGACCTCAAAGATGCGATGCTGCCGTGATCGCAGTTGAAACCGTAATCGAGCAAGGTTGGCCCAACCACGACTGGGACACGCTCGCCACCCGCGCCGCGCGGGCGGCGATCGGGCTGACGCCGCATGGCGAGTTGCTGACGTCCGCCGCGACGGTCGAGATTTCGGTGCGGCTGACCTCGGACGACGAGGTGCATCAGCTCAACAGTCAATACCGCCACAAGGACAAGCCGACCAACGTCCTCAGCTTCCCGATGGTCCAGCCCGATTTGCTGGAAACCGTCACGCAGAACAGCGACGACGGCGAGGTGCTGCTCGGCGACATCGTCCTCGCGCACGGCGTCTGCGCACGCGAAGCGGCGGCGCGCGGCATAACGCTCGACACCCACGCCACGCATTTGATCGTGCACGGCACGCTGCATCTGCTAGGCTACGACCATATCGACGATAATGACGCCGACCGGATGGAGGCGATCGAGGTCGATGCGTTGGCGTCGCTTGGCATTGCCGACCCCTATTTGATCGAAGAGGACTGACTGCGCATCATGGCCGAGGGCCCCAGTAGCGACGCCGGCGACAGTATCTGGCGCAAGCTGAAATCGACCATTTTCGGCGAGGAAGCGAGCTTGCGCGACCAGCTCGAGGACGTGATCGAGCGCCACGAGGACGACCCCGCCCCCGACGCCGCCGGCGACCTGACCCCGCTCGAACGGCAGATGGTCAGGAACCTGCTCCATTTCGGTGAGCGCGACGCCGGCGAGATCGGCGTGCCGCGCGCCGACATGATCGCGGTCGAGGAGAATATCGGCTTCGCCGAGCTGGTGAAGCATTTCGCCGACGCCGGGCACAGCCGCCTGCCCGTCTATCGCGGCAGCCTGGACGAGGTGATCGGGATGATCCACGTCAAGGACGTGTTCGCGCTCCTCGCCTCGGACGAGACGCCGCCCACCAGCCTGGCGCCCTTGATCCGCCAGCCCCTCTACGTGCCGATGGCGATGGGCGCGCTCGACCTGCTCGCGGAGATGCGGTCGAAACGCGTCCACCTCGCGATCGTGCTCGACGAATATTCGGGGACCGAGGGGCTGGTCACGATCGAGGATCTGATCGAGGAGATCACCGGCGATATCGAGGACGAGCATGACGAAGCGCCCGAGGCGCTGCTCGTCCCGCTCGACGGCGGCGCGTGGGACGCCGATGCCCGCGTCGAGCTGGAGGATGTCGCCGAGACGGTCGACCCGCGGCTCGGCGAGCATGACGAGGATGTCGACACGCTGGGCGGTCTCGCCGCGGTGATCGCGGGCCGCGTGCCGGCCAAGGGCGAATGCCTGGCGACGCCGTCGGGCTGGACGCTGGAGATCCTCCAATCCGACTCCCGCCGCGTCGAACGCCTCCGCCTCCACCCGCCCAGGCCGGTGCCGGAGGGGGTGGAGGTATAGTTTCCAGCCGTCACCCCAGCGAAAGCTGGGGTCTCGTGCGGGAGAACCGCCTGAGATGCCAGCTTTCGCTGGCATGACGGATCGGTGATCGATTTTATCGCTGACCAATATTGGATTAAGTCATCGCTTCTATCTTTGACCTGTCATCCTCGCCCGCTAGGACAGTGTCAAACCCCCAAACGAGAGGAACGATTCCATGGACGCGAAGACCGGATCGATCGACAATGGCGGCTGCCCGATGAGCGGCGGCGTGCGCGCATTGCTCGGCCGCACCAACAAGGACTGGTGGCCCGAAATGCTGGCCACCGAGATCCTCGCCCCCAACGGCGCGTCGAACCCGATGGGCGCCGATTTCGACTATGCCGAGGCGTTCAAGCAGCTCGACTATGCGGCGCTCAAGGCCGACCTGACCGCGCTGATGACCGACAGCCAGCCGTGGTGGCCGGCCGATTACGGGCATTACGGCCCCTTCTTCATCCGCATGGCCTGGCACGCCGCCGGCACCTACCGCACCGCCGACGGTCGCGGCGGCGCCAATAGCGGGCAACAGCGCTTCGCCCCGCTCGATTCGTGGCCCGACAACGGCAACCTCGACAAGGCGCGCCGCCTGCTGTGGCCGATAAAGCAGAAATACGGCAAGCATATCAGCTGGGCCGACCTGTTCATCCTCGCCGGCAACGTCGCGATCGAGAGCATGGGCGGGCCGGTGTTCGGCTTCGGCGGCGGCCGCGCCGACGTCTATGAGCCCGAGCGCGACATCTATTGGGGCTCGGAAGACAAGTGGGTGAACCAGGGCGTCCAGACCCGCATCGCGCCCGACAAGGGACTCGCCGATATCGAAGGCCCACTCGCCGCGATCCAGATGGGCCTGATCTACGTCAACCCGGAAGGGCCGCAGGGCAATCCGCATGACGACGCCGGCATGGCGCGCGACATCAAGGAGACCTTCGCGCGCATGGCGATGAACGCCGAGGAGACCGTCGCGCTCACCGCCGGCGGTCACACCTTCGGCAAGGCGCACGGCAATGGCGACGCCGCGCTGCTCGGCGCCGCCCCCTCGGGCGCGGACATCACCGCCCAGGGCTTCGGCTGGGTCAGCGGCGACGCGAGCGGCGGCATCGGCGAGCATGCCGTCACCAGCGGGATCGAAGGCGCCTGGACCAACACGCCGCGCGAATGGAGCGAGAACTTCTTCCGCCTGCTGCTCGACTATGACTATGAACTGGTGAAGTCGCCCGCCGGCGCCAACCAGTGGCAACCGATCGACCAGAAGGAAGAGGACATGGCCCCGGCGGCCTGGGACCCCAGCATCAAGGTTCCGACCATGATGACCACCGCCGACATGGCGCTGAAGCGCGATCCCGAATTCCGTGCGATCAGCGAGAAGTTCCGCCATGACCACGAAGCGTTCAAGGACGCCTTCGCCCGCGCCTGGTTCAAGCTGACCCACCGCGACATGGGGCCGAAGGTCCGCTACCTCGGCCCGGACGTGCCCGCCGAAGACCTGATCTGGCAGGATCCGATCCCCGCCGGCGCCGTGCCGTCGGACGCCGACGTCGCGGCGGTGAAGGCGAAGATCGCGGGCAGCGGCCTCACCGTCAGCCAGCTCATCAAGACCGCCTGGGCCTCGGCCAGCACCTTCCGCAAGTCGGACTTCCGCGGCGGCGCCAACGGCGCGCGCGTCGCGCTGGCGCCGCAGAAGGACTGGGAAGTCAACGAGCCGGCGATGCTCGGCAAGGTGATCGACACGCTCAACGGCCTGCGCGGTTCGATGAGCCTCGCCGACGCGATCGTGCTCGGCGGCGTGGTCGGCCTTGAACAGGCGATCAAGGATGCCGGCTCCAACGTCGCCGTGCCCTTCACCGGCGGCCGCGGCGACGCGACGGCGGAACAGACCGACGCCGACAGCTTCGAGGTGATGGAACCCGAAGCCGACGCCTTCCGCAACTATGTCGGCAGGAAGAAGCTGGCGGTGAAGGTCGAGGAGATGATGCTCGACCGTGCCTCGCTGCTCGGCCTGTCGGTGCCGGAGATGACGGTGCTGATCGGCGGCCTGCGCGTGCTCGGCGCCAATCACGGCGAGCGCGGCCATGGCCACTTCACCAAGCGGTCGGGGCAACTCACCAACGACTTCTTTGTCAACCTGCTCGACATGACCAATGTCTGGAAGGCGGCCGACGGCGGCGACGGCGAGGAATATGTCGCGACCGATCGCGCCGGCGGCAACGAGACCTGGCGCGCGACTCGCGCCGACCTCATCTTCGGCTCGAACTCGGAACTTCGCGCGGTGGCGGAAGTCTATGCCGAGAACGGCCATGAGGAGAAGTTCGTGAAGGACTTCGTGGCGGCGTGGACCAAGGTGATGAACGCCGACCGGTTCGACCTCGCCTGATCCGCGATCCGTTGCTGCAGAAGAGCCGCTGGCGCATGGCGCTGGCGGCTCTTATTGTCTCGTCACCCCGGCTCAAGGCCGGGGTGACGCAAAAAAGAGGACATCGGATGTGACGGGATAACATTGCTCCCGCCCTGCGGCGGCACTATCCTGCGGCCATGCGCCAGAAAATCCTGATCGGTCTCGCGCTCGTCCTGGCATTGCTGGGCGGGCTGTATCTGTTTTTCGCCCAGCCCGACCAGGCGCGGCTCAGCGTCGCGGCGGTCAGCGGGCGGACACCGAAGATCGATCCGCCCCGGCAACAGATCGTGCCGACCATCGCGGTCGCCGATGCGGTCGGCTGGAAGGCCGGCGAGGTGCCGACCCCCGCCGCCGGCCTGACGGTCAAGCCGTTCGCGACCGGGCTCGACCATCCGCGCTGGATGTACCGCCTGCCCAATGGCGACGTGCTGGTCGCCGAGACCAATTCGCCGCCGCGCGAGGGGGGTGGGATCGCCGGCTGGGTGATGAGCTACCTGATGAACAAGGGCGGCGCGGGCGTGCCCTCGGCCAATCGCATCACCTTGCTGCGCGACGCGAACGGCGACGGCGTGGCGGAAAGCCGGTCGGTGCTGCTGAGCGGGCTCGACTCGCCGTTCGGCATGGCGCTGCTCGACGGATATCTGTACGTCGCCGACACCGACAAATTGCTGCGCTTCCCGTTCACGCCGGGCCAGACCAAGATCACCGCCAAGCCGGAGACCGTCGTCACCTATCCCGGCGGCGGCAACCATTGGGCGCGCAACATCATCGTCGCCGAGGACGGCAAGAGCCTGTACCTGACCGTCGGCTCGTCGAGCAACATCGCCGACAACGGCATGGATGCGGAGCGCGGTCGCGCCAACATCCTGCAGGTCTATCCCGACCAGAAGGGCTATCGCATCTATGCCGCGGGGACGCGCAACCCCAACGGCCTGGCGCTGGAGCCGCACACGAAGAGCCTCTGGGTGACGGTCAACGAGCGCGACATGCTGGGGTCCGACGGCCCGCCCGATTATATGAGCGCGGTCGAGGCCGGGGACAATTTCGGTTGGCCGTGGTTCTATTGGGGCGGCTATCCCGATCATCGCGTGAAGCCCGAAAATCCGGGGTTGCAGCAATATGTGAAGCGCCCTGACTATGCGCTGGGCCCGCACACCGCGTCGCTCGGCCTGGTGTTCGCCGCCGATTCGCGGCTCGGCGGGCAGTTCATGAACGGCGCGTTCGTCGGCCAGCACGGATCGTGGAACCGCCAGCCGGTGTCGGGCTACAAGGTCATCTACGTGCCGTTCGGCGACAAGGGCTTTCCGCTGCCCAACGTCAAGCCGGTCGACGTGCTGACCGGGTTCCTCGACAAGGACGGCAATGCGCGCGGGCGGCCGGTCGGAGTGACCTTCGACGCGACGGGATCGCTACTGGTCGCGGACGATGTCGGCAACGTGATCTGGCGGGTCAGCGCCGCGACCCCGCAGCCCGCGCCGTCACCCACCAAATAAACGGCGGGCCGCGCAGCCCCCCGGCTACGCGGCCCGCTTTTGTGCAACCCGAAGGAATCCGTGCACCGCCCGTTACAGGGACGCACACGTCTTTCCGTCCGATGTTTTCGGCTTATACACACCGGTGTCAGTAATGCGTTGACGAAAATCGCTCGCCTGCCCAGAATGGGCACTTCCGGAGGGCGGGAGTGATGAGCATGGCCGCTGGCGATCGCGTCGCGACGGTTCCCGACCGCATGGCCGCGCGCTGGCGCGCGGCGGTTTTTCCCCTGCTCAACCTGTTCCTGGCGATGCACCGATCGCTGTCGGAGCATGAGCAAATGGCGCCGTCGGTGCTGCTGATCTACGTCACCGTGTCCGCCGGCAACATCCAGAAGCTGATGCGCGAGCGCAGCGTGCCGGCCGATTATGGCGCGACCGCGATCCTGCCGCGCGAATGGGTCGTGCCGATGTCGCGCAGCGCGATCGCCGCCGCGACCGGCCTGCCGCGCGAGACCGTCCGCCGCCATGTCGGGCACCTGATCGAACGCGGCCTGCTGATCGAGGACCCGCGCGGCGGGGTTACGATCGTCCCCGGCGTAATCCAGGACCGGGGATATGAGCCGTTACTCGAAAAGGTGCTGACCGAGTTCGCGCGCACCAATGAAGCATTGCTGCGCGCCGGCGTGATTGAGGTGACGCCGGCGGGTTAGGATCGCGCTCAAGATATGACCGTTCGCCCTGAGCTTGTCGAAGGGCGGGTGCCACAAGCGATCGATTGCTTGTGGAGAACTGCCCTTCGACAGGCTCAGGGCGAACGGTTGGACAAGCGAGCCCTACGTCGCGAACAGCCCCGCCACGGTCACGTGGCGAATAATTGCCCATCGTCGGCGAAGGCCTTGAACTCCAGCGCGTTGCCGGATGGATCACGGAAGAACATCGTCGCCTGTTCGCCGGGCTGGCCGACGAAGCGGATGTGCGGTTCGATCCCGAACGCGATCCCCGCCGCCGCGACGCGATCGGCCAGCGCCCGCCAGTCGTCCATCGTCAGCACGACGCCGAAATGCGGCACCGGCACGTCATGGCCGTCGACCGCGTTCTCGACCGCGACCGGCTTCGCGCCGGGGTCGAGATGCGCGACGATCTGGTGCCCGAACAGGTCGAAATCGATCCACGCATCGCTGCTGCGCCCTTCGGGGCAGCCGAGCGTCCCGCCGTAGAAAGCGCGTGCGGCGGCAAGGTCGTGAACCGGGAAAGCGAGGTGGAACGGGCGAAGGGTCACGGGTTGGGAATACCGCACATCCCTTGCTTCGTCACCCCGGGCTTGTCCCGGGGTCCACCGTTCCGCATAGATCAACGGTGCGGCATGTGCGGCACAGTGGATGCCGGGACGAGCCCGGCATGACGAATGGTGTTTGCTTGACCGCTGTCCGCTTTCTCCTGCCAATGATTCTCGGCATTGTGTCGGCCCTCGGCTTCCCGCCGTGGAACGCCCTGCCGCTCACGCTGGTCGCGTTCGCGATCTGGCTGCACCTGATCCACGAGGCTCCCACTTTGCGCCGCGTCCTCGGCATCGGGTGGTGGTTCGGCGTCGGCCATTTCTGCGTCGCCAATGCCTGGATGCAACAGCCGTTCGCGTTCCAGGACGCGATGCCGCACTGGCTCGGCTATTGCGCGGTGCTGGTCGTGGCGTTCTATCTCGCGATCTACCCGATGCTCGCCGCCGGCCTTGCATGGCGGCTCGCCAGCCCGGCGGCGAAGGGCGATCCGGCCCCCGGCGCCGACGCCGCTTTCGTGCTGGTCGCGGGCGCGGGCTGGATGGTCACCGAATATCTGCGCGGCACGATCCTCACCGGCTATCCGTGGGACCCGCTCGCGCTGGTGCTGGTGCCGCACGAACTGGCGCAAGCGGCGTGGCTGGTCGGCACCTATGCCTTGTCGGGGCTGGTGGTGGTCGCGAGCGGCGCGCTGATGCTGCTCGTCCAGCGCCGCTGGAGGCTCGCCGCGATCGGCCTGGTCACCTTCGCCGCGCTCACCATCGCCGCGACCGACCGCTGCCGGATCGCCACCTGCGTCCCGCAACCTGAAAGCGCCAGGCTGGTCCGCGTCGTCCAGCCCAACCTGCCCGAGGAGGAACGCCCGACCACCGCCTATGCCGAGAATAATTTCGAGGCGCTCGCCAGACTGTCGCGCCGCACCGATCCCGCCGCGCCGCCGCGCCTGATCTTCTGGCCGGAAGGGGCGATGCGCTTTCCGGTCGAGGACGGCTATCCTCCGTACGTCTATGCCTATCTCGGCAGCGCGCGGATGGCGCGCACCCGGATGGCGGCATTGCTCGGCGATGACGACGCGATCCTGACCGGCGCCCAGACGATGCGGTTCGACAAGGCCGAGGACATGGTCGCCGCGACCAACTCGATCGTCCTCGTGCGCCCCGACGCGCGGCTGCACGGCCGCTACGACAAGGCGCACCTCGTTCCCTTTGGCGAGTACCTCCCGATGCGGCCGCTGCTCGAGGCATTCGGCCTGCAACGGCTGGTGCCCGGCGACCTCGACTTCATCCCCGGCCCCGGTCCCCGCACGATGACCGTGCCGGGATTCGGCAGGGTCGGCATGCTGATCTGCTACGAAGTGATCTTCTCGGGCGCGACGGTCGATCCCGCCGACCGTCCCGATTTCCTGTTCAACCCGTCCAACGACGCCTGGTTCGGCGATCTCGGCCCGCCCGCGCATCTGGCGCAGGCGCAGCTCCGCGCGATCGAGGAAGGGTTGCCGATGATCCGCGCGACCCCGACCGGCATCTCCGCGATCATCGCCGCCGACGGCCGTATCCTCGCCTCGGTCCCGATGCACCGGACCGGCGCGATCGAAGCGCCGATCCCCCCGCGCCTCGCCTCCACGCCGTTCAGCCGCCTGGGCAATTGGATGGTTGCGCTCGTCGCGACGCTGTTGACGCTGATCGCAATTGCCATTCGCCGCCGCCGCCGCTAGGGACGCTGAGGTCATATAAGGAAAGCTTTATATGGGCATGGCAACGGCCCGGCTTTCCGCTTATCCCAAGAGGAATATTCCATGCGTTCCAATTACCTGTTCACGTCCGAATCGGTCAGCGAAGGCCATCCGGACAAGGTTTCCGACCAGATTTCCGACGCGATCGTCGACCTGTTCCTGTCGAAGGACCCCGAGGCGCGCATCGCGTGCGAGACGCTGACCACCACGCAACTGGTCGTGCTGGCCGGCGAAATCCGTGGGCGCGGCATCATGGACGAGGCCGGCAACTGGGCGCCGGGCGTGCAGGAAGAGGTCGAGCAGGCCGTGCGCGATACCGTCAAGCGGATCGGTTACGAACAGGACGGCTTCCACTGGCGGACGCTGCGGTTCGAGAACAATTTGCACCCGCAATCGGCGCACATCGCCCAGGGCGTCGACGCCTCGGGCAACAAGGATGAAGGCGCGGGCGACCAGGGCATCATGTTCGGCTACGCCGCCAACGACACGCCGGACCTGATGCCGGCGACGCTCTATTACAGCCACAAGATCCTCGAACAGATGGCGGCCGACCGCCATTCCGGCAAGGCGCCGTTCCTCGAACCCGACACCAAGAGCCAGGTCACGCTCCGCTACGAAGGCAGCGTGCCGGTCGCCTGCACCGCGATCGTCGTCTCGACCCAGCACGGCAAGGGCTATGACGCGGGCGACAAGGAAGCCGAGCTTCACGCGTACGTGAAGGACGTGATCGCCCAGGTGATCCCGGCGCACCTGCTGAGCGGCGACACCGTCTATCATATCAACCCGACCGGCAGCTTCGAGATCGGCGGCCCGGACGGCGACGCGGGCCTGACCGGCCGCAAGATCATCGTCGACACCTATGGTGGTGCCGCCCCGCACGGCGGCGGCGCGTTCAGCGGCAAGGACCCGACCAAGGTCGACCGCTCCGCCGCCTATATCACCCGCTATCTCGCCAAGAACATCGTCGCCGCCGGCCTCGCCCAGCGCTGCACGATCCAGCTCGCCTATGCGATCGGCGTGTCGAGGCCGCTGTCGCTCTATGTCGACACGCACGGCACCGGCACGGTCGGCGACGACAAATTGGAAGAGGCGATCGGCAGGATCGAGAAGCTCGGCGGCCTGACCCCGCGCGGCATCCGCACCCACCTGGGCCTCAACAAGCCGATCTACGCGAAGACCGCCGCTTATGGTCACTTCGGCCGCAAGCCCGAAGGCGACTTCTTCCCCTGGGAACGCACCGACCTGGTCGACGACCTGAAGGCGGCGCTGGCGGCATAAGTTCGCCGAGCGACGGATAGAGAAAGGGCCGGAGAGCGATCTCCGGCCTTTTTCGTGTCTGCTGTCGACCCATTAGAGTCTGTCCGATTGAGATTGAACCGGTCCTTGTGCTCCGGCGCAGGCCGGAGCGTTGGAGACTCAAGACGCTGCGCTTGCGGCCAACGCTCCTGCCTACGCAGGAGCACGATTCCACCTGATACGGGCGCACTCTAGCAGCCGGTAGCGTCGACCATATATGTTTCTGGTCTGCCGCGCGATGTCGGATCCCATCCCGCTGCCAAGGCCGCGCGAACGCCATTTTTCGCGATCGCATTATTGATCTGCGGACGTCTGCGATACTGCGACCCATTGCCAGACTTGGGCATGGGGAACTCTAATAACGCTTCTCGCTGTTCATCCATCTGCCGAAGCGAAACGACCATGCCCCGCCAACCATCTACGGTGCACCATTGCGGCTCCCGCTGCACCGCCCATTCATAGCGTAAGCCATCGACTTCAACGAGGCCAGTAAGATCACGGGTGTGCAGCATTTATAGCTCTTACTGGTCAACTAACTCAATGGGCGCAATTGAGGTAGCCCCCTAAATGACCTGACAGGGCCCCGCTCTTAGATAAGAGTGAGGCATATGACTGACGGCACGACCAGGCGTTACAATGACGGCGAGGTTCTCTCCGGTGTTCAGCGCCGGAGG
>Ga0153956_1000158_pt1 | contig 87243 bp, 86 predicted proteins | sample TSFL040MetaG_FD_104704 | JGI IMG/M metagenome (GOLD analysis project Ga0153956, IMG submission 104704) | Attine ant fungus gardens microbial communities from Florida, USA - TSFL040 MetaG | ecosystem: Host-associated > Fungi > Mycelium > Unclassified | place: USA: Florida, Wekiwa Springs... | reverse complement strand
GTGGCGGCGCGCGGCGCCGGCCGTGGGCCCCTCCTATGGACTACCGGGACAACCGCCACTCGCCCCTCAAAGGGGTCCCTTTTGCACGCCTATAGGGGGTCCCGTTTGGACGCCGATTGACAGGCAGGACGAGAACGGCGCGCTGAAATCGATCGGGCTCGCCGATCCCCAGCGCTTCGTCTACCAGATCGTCCAGCGCAAACCCGACCAGCCGGACCTCATCCCACATATCGAGACCTTCGATCGCGACTGGGTCGGCGGCATCGTCGTCCTCGACGCAAGTGTCGTGCGCAATATCGTCATCAAGAACATTCCCCACCGCGTGATCGAGGAGATCCAGAATGTTCCGGTCAGCGACAATGAGGAGGCGGACGAAGCGCCCGACCTCCCGATCGGGGGCGACGAATGAGCACCGGCCAGGATATCGCTGCGCTCCTCACAATTCTCGTGGGTGTATTTGGCTCGTTGACCATCGTCGGGGTCTGGACCAGGTCGCTGGCCGACTGGCTTTGGCTATTGGCGCTCCGGCGGGGATTGGTCGCCTCGCTGTCGCTCGTCATCCTGCTGGCGGCGGAGGCCGTACCGCGCATCCTTTTTGGCCTTCCGTTTCTGTCCGCGATCGGTTTGTTGACAGGGTTCCTCGTTACGCCTCTGGCGACAATCTTTCTCGCCAACCGCATCGCCTACTGGCTAGCTCGGAAAACGCGCGGGAGAGAGGCAAGGGCAAGAGATTTCATCTTCGATGATGCGCGACGACGCCAGACCAAATCCTATTCCCTGCCGTCGAACGAAACCTGAGCGCTTCTTAGAAAGCGCCCATCGACCTTAACGTGTCGAAGAGCCGGGAAACATTCCGCAGGGTGGCAATGTTCTGGTCGGTCAGCGGGTCCGGGTCGAAGTGCATGACGTCGTTGCGGATGGTGTTGATTGCCGCCAGTTCTATGCAGAAGGTTTGGCGATCGAGCGACAGGCCCAGCTTCAGCCAGTTATCCGGATGCTTCAGTACCTCGACCAAATTTCCGAACGTTAACTCAGAAATAGCGGAGAACCTATCCGGCAGATGCTCGGGACTGCAGGCACGCAGGACATCAGCCTTTTTGAGCTTCTTGGCGATAAGCGAGCGCAGGTGATTTTCGATTTCCGCCAGCAGCAGGAAGGGCGTGCTGATCGCCTCAAATTGCTCTGCAATATCTGTTGCAGTTACGATGCCAATGATCCGCCGATCTGATCCCCTGACCAGCACATAATCAGACTCTCGGATAACCCGGATGGCATCGAATAAGGTTGACGAAGCGGATATTTCCCGATGCTCGTCCATGAATGATTGAACATCCGGGCCGGTGATGTTCGCTGCGGCGCGGGATCCGATCGATGTCCAGCTAATTACCCCTTTAACATCGCGCTCGCTCGTCATCACAGGGACCTGCGAGAAATTCCGAGCGAGCATGATTGTCGTCGCTTCCTGCAGGGTTGAGTTCGGTTTCACCGATACCGGCGCGCTCTCGGGTGTGATGATCTTACCGATCTTGAAGGACGGATCTTCCGCTGTGCTGTGCTCCAGTGCCTCTTCGTGATGGCCGGGTATCGGACCAGCCTCCGGTCCCTGCTCGACAGAGCTGACCTCTCCCTCCTTAACGAGTTCGAATGTGATCGGATTGTCCACCCAGGTGTCCAGATAAGCTGGAATGGTACGAACGCGCGCTGTTGCCAGCAGCCCATCGATATATTCGACATTGAGGCGCGTCCGTCGCTGGACGCCAAACCATGAAAGGAAGCTCCTAATCGTCACTGGCGGGACTGTCTTTCCCTCCTTCAGAATTGCGACGACCTGGTTTAGCTCCTCAGGCATTTATTATCCCCGTAACGCAGATAGCAGCTTACGCGAGCCGCTTTTTGGAATGGCCTTTCATGCGGGAGTTGCCATTCGCTGCCAAGTCCGAGATTGGTGCCCCTCGCCGATTAGCGGACCCTTTTTCTCGAAGCGAACCAAGAATTTTTACCTCTTTAGCCAATTATTTGGGGCGGGTTCCTCCATGTCATAATTCCGTACGCAAGCGCCCGAAATCCTTGGACATTGCGGACATCGGATGAGCTACGGCGCGACAGCAGTTTCCCGCACCATCTTGGCCGTTCAAATCGCTGGCTGCCTTTCCTGGGAGCGGCCATCCATTCACGTCATTGGCTCTCTGATCCGAACGTCGATAGGTGGCGGTCAATTGCCGCCTCAGATCGTCGAATTTCAAGGCCGCGGGCTTTCAGATTAAGCGAGCTCGCCAGCCTGCATCGGGAGGCCGTTTCCAATCGAGTATCTTATGAAGGAAATATCGCCACCGACACGGTGTTGAGACGTGATCAACTTGGGCCAACATCGCACATTTCATTAGCCTCGCAGTCGACAACGGCCGCCTTGCCAACATCGTCACACTTGCGCTCGTCAACCAATTTGAGGAGCACCTCAAGCGCTTTACGCTTCGCATCCATAATCGCCCACGCCTTGTAGCCTGGTCGTGGAAATATTCCGGTATTCGTGTCGCCAATGTTGGCAAGCTCGAACGCACTTGTGTCGGGCAATTCGGCTTTGTTGTCCTCAAGATATTTTCGGGCCTGCGGCAGCCATTCGTTCAGCGCAGTCGTCATCGCTTTGGCATTTTTAGTATCATAGTAGACGTTCTGTTTCGTGGCGGCGGCAGAAATGAGACTGGCAAGGCCTCTCTCAAGCTGATATTTTTGATCTAAACAAGGCCGCTCCGCTTTCCAAGCAAGCGACTGACGCCTCATTCTCGCGATCGACTTCATAAGCTCAGGTGATGTCAATGGAGCGGCGACCGGCTTGGCTGGACTAGACCGAATCTCGAGAGATGAAGGCAAAGTCCCAATCCTATGATCGACTATTACTCTGGTTTCGATCGATGGCCGCGTAGAAGGCGCGGTTTGTGACTCTTCACTTTTTAGTGCGTCTTTTACGGCCTTGGATAATACTGACGGATCGAGCGCTGGCTGAATGGACGGAATTGCCTTGGATTGGTGATGGACTTTCCAAGTTGCGGCACCAGCAACCCCACCGATAATTGCTACCGCTGCTGCGGCGCCGGCCAGTCGGGCCCCACCCCCTCGACCTGCGAGTACATCACGCGCGTCGCTCCAGTAGAGCCATAAAATTACGGCAACTGCCACAGCAGCGAACATCTGAGCCGTTTCGATGCCCGTAAAAAATGGCGTGAAGACACCCACAACCGCCAGGATGATTGTAAGCGCACCTGTCCCCTTCGGCGTCGTGATAGGATGTTGCGGCTGATCGACCAAATGTGATTCCCCCTGAAGCTAGCAATGGCGTGTGCACGAGAGGCTGCCAAGAGGCAGCGTTTGGCCCGCAAAGCTGCAGGAGGCGCAGGTTCTGGATCCGGAAAATTGACTGTGAAAAGTGGGAATGGATTGATTGCAACCCGGTGGCCAATCGCACGGCGGGGGTGCGCCCCTACTCCGTCATTCTAGGTCGCATCCGGCAGTCCCGAAAGTTGGCATTCCCGCAGTCGTCTCTGCAGCGACGGCTGGCGATTCAACCGACGTGCTTGCGATCGCTGACGCCATCGTCAAAAAGATAAACGATGAATATGCAAACACGTTGTAAAGGCAACGGATGACAAGGGCTGCCATCCAGCCAGGGCTTTTGACCTGGGCGCGCGAGCGTGCGGGTAAGGAGCCGGCGGATCTTGAGCATCGCTTTCCAAAGCTTGCGCTTTGGGAGGCGGGAGAGTCGTATCCGACCCTCAAGCAGCTGCAGGCCTACGCAACGGCGGTCCATGTGCCGATTGGATATCTGTTCTTACCTGCACCCCCAGTAGAACAACTGCCAATCCCTGATTTTAGGACGATGGAGGGGCGCGGTGTTGCCCGGCCGAGCCCAGATCTCCTTGACATGCTTTACGCCTGCCAGGAGCGACAGGGCTGGTTCAAGGATTATGCTCGCACCGTTCGCTTGCCCATGATCGAGCAGGTCGGAAGCGCACGGATTGGGGATTCGCCTGTCGCGGTCGCAGCCGCGATGTCCGAAGCCTTGGGGTTTGATCTCGATGCGCGGGCCGCCTGCCGCACATGGGAAGAAGCGCTACGGTTGTTCATCGCCGGGGCCGATAATCTCGGCATCTTGGTGATGGTGAGCGGGGTGGTGCTCAGCAACAACAATCGCCGGCTCGATCCGGAGGAGTTCCGTGGATTCGCGCTGGCCGATCCGCAGGCCCCGCTCGTCTTTATCAATGGCGCCGACAGCAAGTCGGCACAAATGTTCACCTTGGCCCATGAACTTGCCCATTTGTGGCTGGGCGCGACGGCTGTTTCCAACGCCGGTGCCGGACCAGCACATGGTCATCGTCGAGAAGAGGTGTGGTGCAATGCGGTAGCGGCGGAATTGCTCGTTCCGTTGGCAACCCTGCAGGATGATCTCCGACCGAACGAACCGCTCGACGATGCGATGGCCAGACTCACTCGGCGCTACAAGGTCAGCAGCCTGGTGATAATGCGCCGCCTGCTTGATGCCGGCTGGCTGACGCAGGCGCGTTTCGATGTCGCTTGGGCCGCCGAGCGCGCGCGTCTGCGAGCCCTAGCTGAGCAAGGAGGCGGTGGCGGCGATTTCTATCGTACTACACTGGCCAGAGTCAGCCGACGATTCGCGCGCGCTTTGGTCGAAAGCACGTTGGAGGGACAGACCCTCTATCGTGACGCCTTTCGGATGCTCGGAGTCGCCAAGACAGAAACCTTCAACCATATCGGGCAGGAAGTCGGAGTGCTTGCTTAATGCGCTACTTGCTCGACGCGAACATCTTCATTCAGGCCAAGAACCTCCACTACGGCTTCGATTTCTGCCCGGCTTTTTGGCAATGGCTGGTCGATCAGAACGCTGCCGGGCAGGTGGCCAGCATCGAGAAAGTGAGTGAGGAGCTTGCCGGCGGCGGTGACGAGCTTTCCGACTGGGCTGCCGTACGTGGCAAGGCTTTTTTTCTCTCGCCGAATGACAGCGTATTGCCCGCGCTCGGCGAGGTCTCGGCTTGGGCTACCAGCCAGAATTATGAGGCCGCGGCGATTGCGACCTTCCTTCAGGTGGCGGACTATTGGCTCGTCGCGCATGCCAAGGCCACCAATTGCATCGTGGTGACGCATGAGGTGCCTTCAGGGTCGGTCCGAAAGATCAAGATTCCCAACGCATGCATCGGGCTCGGCATCACCTGCGTGACACCTTACGAGATGCTGCGTCGAGAGCGGGCCCAGTTTGTGTTGGGATAAGCCGTAAGACTCGAGGTCTGTCTGCGTTCGCCTGTTTCGCCTCGGTCTCGGACATCCAGCGGCCTCGACGATAATCCCGAGAGTTGTCCTTCGTCCGTCAAGCGAGAAGCAACTCCCGTTCGGAGGACAATTGGGTTTCCGGTCATTCAGGCGGCATCCGCCGGCGCGGCGGCGAGGCCGACCAGTGAGATCACTAGGCTTCCGATGCACGACCAGATTACCGAGGCGGTCCAAGTACGGCCGTCCTCGCGAAGGCGCGATGGTGACGGATGCGGTTCCGTGCGTCAGGACCGGCCGGAACCCCGCGTAGCGCTGAGTGCGTCGGTGAAGTCGTCCAGCCCCGCGAGCCGGAACCGATCAACCTCCTCGACCAGCTCCGCCAGGCGCTCGCGGTATTCCGCCTCCCGGCTCAACCCGCCGCCCGTGACGATCGAGGCAATCGTGACCCTGCGAAGGCGGCCGCTCTCTCCGACGGCGCGGGGAAGGTCTTCGATCGCACCGATCGCGCTCCTGACGAAGGCGCTCTTCACCCGATCGGTGATCCGATCCGACAGCAGGAGCCTGTTCAGACACTGCCCGAGCGCTATGGCGGCTGACTTCGGGATGTTGCCGTTCTCTGCGTCGAGGCGATCGTCATGCGGGATCCGGTGGGGCGAACCTTCGTGGACGCGGTTGGCGATGGAGATCCAGTCCGTCAGCGTCTCGACGATGTCGTCGAGGAGCGCGCCGGCGCGGGTGGGAAATTCCCGATCCTGGTCGCCTTCGCTCTCGTCGTAGATCTCCTCCACGCTCTCGGCGATGTGGGTCATGTAGTAGAGCCACATGTGCCACTCGACGCCGTCGCGGGCGGCGGCGCGGACCATTACGTCGAAGAACCGGACGCCGACGAAGAGGGGATCGTTCCAGCGCCCGTGGTCGTCCCAGTTCCGGTCATGGGCCTTGTTCAGCTGGGTGGGGTATTCTGCGCCGTTGACGGGGTTCAGCAGCGCGATGATGCGTTCACCGACGGGTTGGTAGGGTGCGAGGCGATAGGCGACCTCGGCGTCCGCGAACAGCGCGCGGAGGACCGGACTGTCCTCAGAGAGGGCGTGTGCGACTTCCCTTGGCCCATCGAGTTCCCGGATTTCGGTGTAGAGCGAGCTCTCGCGATGGCCGATCTGCCAGTCGAGGAAGTCGTCCGCGAAATCGGTTACGCTCCGAGACTGGAGTTGGAGCAGGCGGGCGCCGAACCTCGGTCGGTACTCGGAGATGAACTCGACGACCCGCGGGTTGCGGAGCACGGTGTTGAGCACCCCCGTCGCGGTGCTGCGCGCCCATGCGCGCTCGGGCAGGCACGAACCGATCAGTCGCTTCGCTCTCCCCGGCAAGCCCGAGATCATCACGCAGAGCCTTTGGAAGCGGGTGGGAGGCGCCTGCTCCTCGACTTCGCCGAAGAGGTAGTCCGGCAGGCCGTTGGGGACGGCGAAGCCCAGCGATGCGTATTCCCCGACGAGGCCCGTGCGGCGGAGCTGGAAGGGCAGATTGCCGCTCGCGCAGGCGTCGATGAAGCCGAGATGATGCTCGAACAGGTCGATCAGATCTGAATGCGATCTCGTCTCGACGAGGCGGTCGACGAGACGCCGGAGCGTCGGGAGCGTCCGCAGGTCCACCTTCGGTCTCAGCCAGGCGTGCGCCAGGACGGCCAGCCAGGTGATGACGGCGAGGAACGCGGCCTGCTGCGGCGTGACCGGTCCGGCCTTGTCAACGACTGGGCAGAGGCCGGAGACGAGGTCGGGGCATGACAGACCCACGAGGTCGAAGAACTCGAGGTAGAGGATGCACCCGAAGAGCAGGACGGAGAAGACGACCAGTCGAACCGCCGCCATGCGCAGTTGGAGCCGCGCGACAGGCGACATGACCGCGAGCGCGGCTGCGAGCAACCCGAGGAAGGTGAGGAAGCCGTCAAGTGACATGGCCGACGGCTACCAGCTGGCTCGGAGTGCGGCCAGCATCATAGTTCGCCGGAGTTGCCCGGCGTCCGCCCGCCCGATGGGCCTCCTCCCCCATGCGCTCGTTCCCGAGGGCCACGAGCCTCCCGGTCGGAATGGCGACGTCCGTGAACCTCTCGGTTCCGTCGCTCTCCACGATCATGATGTTGATGGTTCCCGCCTTGCCGTCGTCCGACGGCATGAGATCGGCCTGCTCACGCGCGCTTCTCTCGTCTTCGAGGCTTCGCTGCTGGCGATAAGGGAAGGTGAAGCGCTTGGTGCCAACACGTAGTCCGCGGACCAGGTCTCGGCCTCTCAGTTCTTTCGAGAGTGGTCCCGCGCCGAATTCGCGGATCAACTGACCGTTTCTGCTAGTGGGTAGCGAATGTCTGCTTCGTTAGGCAGGTTCCCCAAGACCTGCCAGTCGGCAACCGGCCAGGTCCGGTAGTAGGTAGCATGGCGTTAGATCGGCCGCTTAAGGCGGTTAATATGCCGGCTGGCTCTGAACGTGCGTGTGGCACAGCGGTTGGAAATTGAACGCAACGCGGCCGAGGAGATGGATGTACCCCAGGGCAGAAATTCGAACCAAAACCGATTACCACGGGTTATTCGAGTGAGGGAAAAATATGGGGAGCAAATCGATGTCAAGCAAAATATTATTTCTATAAATTAGAATGTTGTGCTGGATTTGAAGATGACTCCCGCTCCGCCACAGGCCTCAGAGGCATCGGTCACGCCGGCCCTTTCGAACGCATTCTCCGCTTCGTCCATCCGTGCCCCCACGAGGGTCAGGGGCCGGAGAGCTCTTTCAACGCGGTGTCGGGGTCGGCGATCCTGTCCGGGTCGGCGGTGGCGCGCGTAAGGACGAGGGCACGCCCTTGCACATAGTCCCTGGCGGCATTGACGCAGTCGAGCGCGATGACGCGGCCCTGCTTCAGATAGACGATCGAGAAGGAGCGCGAAGCCGGATCGCCGCGCAATATCGCACGGTCATGGCCGGTCGAGAGGCCGACCGTCTGGAGCCGGAGATCATATTGGTTGGACCAGAACCAGGGCACCGCATGATAGGCTTCCGGCTCGCCGGTGATGGCCTTGGCCACCGTGGTCGCCATATCGTTGGCGTTCTGGACGGATTCGAGGCGGATCGCCATGCCCCCGGCAAACCCGTTGGCGTGGAGCGCGCAATCCCCGACGGCGAAGATATCAGGCAGGGACGTACGGCCATGCCCGTTGACCGCCACGCCGTTGCGCCCCCGCGCGCCGGCGGCGAGCAGCGGTTCAACCGCCGGCAGGATGCCGATGCCGACGATCACCATCTCCGCCGCAATGATCTCGCCGTCCGCAAGGGCGACGCCCGTGACGCGGCCGTCCGTGCCCGCGATCCTCTCGACCCTCGCCCCCAGCCGGACATCGACACCATGCGCGCGATGCTCGCCCTCGTAGAAGCGCGACAGGGCTTCGCCGGCCACCCGTGCCAGCACACGATCGAGCGCTTCCAGCACCGTCACCCGCTTGCCGAGCTTGGACAGGACAGCCGCCGCCTCCAGCCCGATATACCCGCCGCCGATCACCACGACCCGCTCCGTCGAGCCCAACTCGGCGATCATCCGGTCGACATCTGCGCGGGTGCGCACCGAATGGACGCCGGCGAGATCATGGCCTTCGCAGGCGATGCGGCGCGGATGACCGCCCGTTGCCCAGATGAGCTGGCCATAGCCGATCGTCGTGCCGTCATCGGTGGTGACGACATGCGCCTGGGGATCGACCGTGACGACACGCCGCCCGGTCAGCATCTCCACCTCGCGCTCGGCCCAGAAGGCGGCGGGGCGGATCATGATCCGCTCGAAGGGCTTTTCCTGCGCCAGATAATCCTTGCTGAGCGGCGGCCGTTCATAGGGAAGCTCGGGCTCCTCCCCGATCATCGCGATGCTGCCCGCGAACTTGCGCTGGCGCAGCGCGATCGCCGCCTGCGCGCCGCCATGGCCACATCCCACGATCACGACATCGGTGCGCATTGCGTTCCCCACGTCCCGTCCCTCCTCAACGCGGCGCCATGCGGATCGCACCATCGAGCCGGATCACCTCGCCGTTCAGCATGGGATTGCCGAGGATGCCCTCCACGAGCCGCGCATATTCCTCCGGCCGGCCGAGCCGGCTCGGATGCGGCACCTGCGTGCCGAGGCTGTCTTGCGCGGCTTGCGGCAGCCCCATCAGCATCGGCGTCAGGAAGATGCCCGGCGCGATCGTCATCACCCGGATACGGTGCTGGGCGAGATCGCGCGCCACCGGCAGCGTCAGCCCCACCACGCCCCCCTTGGAGGCCGCATAGGCCGCCTGCCCGATCTGCCCGTCATAGGCCGCGACCGAGGCGGTGTTGACGATCACGCCGCGCTCCTCGCCCACGGGCTCGGCGACGCACAGGCGGGCGGCGAACTGGGCGATCAGATTATAGGTGCCGATCAGATTGATCTCGATCGCCTTGCGGAAAGCGTCGAGCGGATGGGGCTTGCCCTCCTTCGACACCGTCTTGATCGCGGGCGCGACACCGGCGCAGTTGACGAGGATGCGGGCGACGCCCTGCGCCTCCGCCGCACGATCGAGCGCGACCCCGACATCGCCCTCGCCGGTCACGTCGGCGCGCAGGAAGAGGCCGCCGATCGCCTCGGCATGGGCACGGCCCGCCTCCTCGTTGAGATCGAGGATCGCCACCTTCGCGCCGCGCGCGGCCAGCATCGCCGCCGTCGCTCCGCCGAGCCCGGAGGCGCCCCCCGTCACAATCGCCGATGCACCCTTGATCTCCATGTCTTTCCCTCTTCAATCCTTGAGACGGACCAGGCCTTCCTGCGCCACCGAGGCGACCAGACGGCCGTCCCGCGTGAAGATGGTTCCGCGCGCCAGCGTGCGCGCGCCGCCCGTGAACGGGCTGTCCATCGCGTAGAGCAGCCATTCGTCGGCGCGGAAGCGCCGGTGGAACCAGATCGCATGATCGAGGCTGGCATCCTGCAAGCGCGGATCGCACCAGCTCACCTCCAGCGGCAGCAGCCCGGTGTGCATGAGATAGAGGTCGGAAGCGTAACAGAGCATCCGCTGATGCTCGGCCGGATCGTCGCCGAGCGGCTTCCTGAAGCGGAACCACAGAGCCCGCCGGGGCGGCGACGGAGACGGCGAGGCGGTGACGAAGGGTTCCACCGAACGGAAGTCGATGCCGATGTCCCGATCCCAGAAGGCGGTGCGGTGCGGGGGCATTCCGGGCAGCGCCGCCGCAATCACGTCATCCTGCGACGGCAGCGTCTCCGGGTCGGGCACGGCGGGCATGGGTGTCTGCTGGCCCGGCCCCTCCTCCTCGACATGGAAGGAGGCGGCGAGGTTCAGGATCACCGCATCGTCCTGCGTTGCCTGCACGCGCCGGGCGGAGAAACTGCGGCCGTCGCTGTCGCGGTGGACGGTGAAACGGATCGGCCGGTCGACGCGGCCGGCGCGCACGAAATAAGCGTGGCAGCTATGCACCAGCCGGCCGGCCGGCGCGCCGCGCTGCGCGGTCGCCAGCGCCTGCGCCAGCACATGGCCTCCGAACAGGCGCTCCAGCGGGCCACCGGTCGGCGGCACGGTGAAGACATCGGGCGCCACTTCGTCGAAGACGAACAGATTGGCCGGTACGCCGCCACGATCGGTCACGGGCTTCTCCTTGCTGTCCGAACGGCTTGGCAAAGCCGCCGCCGGAGGGGAAGCTGTGATCCTATCGAGGTGATGCCGATGACCGAAACCGCCCGCCCCTTCTCCGCCGCCCGTCCCAGCCGCTGCTTCGAGGATCTCGTGGTGGGCGAGGTCCGCCGCTCCGCGGCCCGCACCGTCAGCGAGGCCGATATCCTCGCCTTCGCGCGCGAGTGGGATCCGCAATGGTTCCACAGCGATGCCGAGCTGGCGCGCGGCTCCGTCTTCGGCGAGGTGGTCGCGAGCGGCATCCATGTCCTCGCGCTCTGGCGGCAGATGGATCATGAGATCAATTCCGACATCGACTTCGTCTGCGGCGTCGGCTGGGACGAAGTGCGGATGCGCAAAGCCGTCCGCGCCGGCGACAGCATCCATGTCACCTCCGAAATCGTCGAGCTGCGCCCATCGGCCTCGCGCAGCGATCGTGGCACCGCCATCACGCGCTACGCCGTCGTCAACCAGCGTGGCGAGGAGGCGGTGAGCTTCACCAGCATCAACCTCGTCTACACCCGCTCCGGCAGGCAGAGGGACGCGGCCAGCGCCTCCGCCTCCGCATAGGCCGTCGCCATCGCCGCCTCGACGACATCCTCCGGCCCGTAGGTCGGGCGGACATGGATCGTGTGGATGGCGCTGACGCCGATGAAGCGCAGCCAGGATTCGAGATAGGCGCGCTGGAAGTCGAAACCGGCCAACGGCCCGTCCGGCCGGACGTCGAGCGCGCCCGACGCGACGATCAGCGCGCTGCGCCCGGCGGCATGGCCCCGCCCTTCGCCGTCCACGACCGAAAAGGTCATGCCCGGCTGCGTGATGAGGTCGATATAATGTTTGAGCCGGTAGGGAATGCCGAAATTCCACATCGGCACGCTGAACAGCCAGGCATCGAACGACAGGAAATGCGCCGTCTTCTCGCGGATCGCATCCCAGTCACCGCGCACCGCCTCGCCGACGGGATCGCCGGCGATCAGGGCATAGCGTCCTTCGATGACGGGGCTGTCCAGCTCGGGCAGATCCGCCTCGAACAGGCCCAGACGCTCGACCTGCACGCCCGTCAGCCCCGAGATCAGCCGCCGCGCGACCGAGGCCGACCGCGAGCGCCCTCCGCGGGGGCTCGCCTCGACATGAAGCAGGCGGCCGATCGCCCTAGTCATCGGGAAGCTCGGCGAAGACCGTCCCGTCCTCGACATGGACGGGATAGACCGGCAGGCATTTCTTGGTGAGATTGCCCGACGGCGTGCCGTTGCGCAGATCGAAGCGGACACCGTGCAGCGGGCAGAAGAGATAAGGCCCCTTCACCCGCCCGCCTTCCAGATGGGAGAAGGCGTGGGTACACATATTGTCGGCCGCGAACAGGCCGGCGGTGCTGCGGCAGAGGAGGACGGAGCGCCCGGCCACGTCGAACGCCTTGTTGGCCCCTTCGGGCACCTCGCTGAGCGGAGCGATGCGGTGGCGGGCCATCAGCGCCTCTGATCGAAGCGGCGGCCGAGCATCGCGCTGGCGATGTTGACCTTCTGGATATCGATGGCGCCGCCGGCGATGCCCCAGCCCCAACTGTCCCGCAGCCGTCTCTCCATCGGGAATTCGCGCGAATAGCCATAGGCGCCCATCAACTGCACGGCCTCCCCCGCCACCTCGCGCGCGATTGAATTGGCGAAGCATTTGGCGGTCGAGCTGTCGAGGATCGAGGGCAACCCATCCTCCGCATTGGCCGCCGCGCGCCAGATCAGCAGACGGGCGGCATCCACCTTCATATGCATCTCGGCGAGCTTGAGCTGCACCGCCTGGAACTCGACGATGGCCTTCCCGAACTGCCTGCGTTCCTGAACATAAGCGGCGACATCCTCCAGCGCGCCGGATGCCTGCCCCAGCGCCATGGTGGCATTGCCGCAGCGTTCGAGATCGAACGTCTCCATCAGCTTCCGAAAGCCGCCCGCCGGCACCACGATATGGTCGAGCGGCACCTCGACATCGTCGAAATGCAGATCACACGAGGGCACGCCGCGGAAGCCCATCAACTGCTCCGGCGGGCCGAAGCCGAAGCCCGGCATTCCCTTTTCCACCACCACCGCGCCGATCGCTTTCGGGCCGGGATCGTCCGACAGGCGGCAATAGACGAGATAGGCATCGGCATGGCCGCCGCCCGAGCACCAGCGCTTGGTGCCGTTGAGGATCAGCCTGTCGCCCTTCACCACGCCCTTCGTCTTGAGATCGGTCAGCGCCGAGCCCGCGTCCGGCTCGGACATGCCGATCGCCACCACCATCTCGCCCCGGCACACCGCCGGCACGATCCGCTGCTTCAAGGCGTCCGACCCGAAATGCTCGATCGCCCGCACCGGGCCGACCGAGGATTCGAAGATCGGGAAGGCGACCGCCGAGGATATCCTGGCGAACTCCTCCAGCACGATCAGCGCTTCGAGATTGCCGAGGCCCAGCCCGCCCAGCGCCTCCGGCACATTGATGCCGAGAAAGCCCATCTCGGCATAGCGTTTCACCAGTTCATGGCTGGGCGGCCTGTTGTCCCGCTCGCACGCGGCCGCGATAGCCGGCAACTCGGCGCGGGCGAAAACGCGGGCCGCCTCGCGCAATTCCTCCTGCTCGGACGTGAGCCTGAAATCCATGCCTCTGCCCTGCCTGTCCTATCGCGTCACCCAGTCGCCCAGCACCTGCTCGACGCGGGCTTCCGGCGGCACCTGATTGAGCCCGATCCGGCGATCCAGCTCCTCATGCCAATAGTAGATCCGCCGCTCCTGATAATTGAGCGGTATCCCGCGAAAGCCGCCGCTCTCCAGCGAGTCCTGGATCTGGGGGGCGTATTGAAGATCCTCGTAGAGGATGCGCTCCCAGTTGCGGATGCGCGTCTCCCAGAGCGGATGCGGTTGCTCGGGATCATGGTCCGGCGCGATCCAGCTCGATACCACCCGGCAGCTTCGCGGTCCCGTCGGCCAGAATTGCAGGATCGGAATGCCGCTGTCCGAAGGCGGCATCACGAAATTGGGATAGATGTGATAGCTGACATTGTTGTTGGCCGCGAGATCGCCCACCGTATCGATCCGCGGCATCCCGATCGTGCCGGGATCCTTCCAGTCCGGCCGGCTGTTGGGCGTACACATGCGGCTGTGGCCATTGGGCCAGAGCGTGACGATCATGCCGCGATGATCGAGGAAGCGGTCCACCGTCGACTGGTGGATGGACTTGATGTGATAGACCTCCAGAAAGGCGTCGAGCAGCACCTTCACATTGCAGCCGACCTCATAGCTGCGGCTGTCGACGAGGCGCAGGCGGTCGAGCTGGAACTGATCCAGCTCCCCGGCCATCGGGCCGATATGATCGATCAGCGGCTGGGCGTCCGGGTCTTCGTTGATGAAGATCAGGCTGCCCAGCATCTCGCAGCGAACCGGCACCAGCGAACGGCAGGCGAAGTCCAGCTCGACGAAATCGCGCTTGTCGCGCACCGCCGTCAGCCTGCCCTCCAGCGTGTAGCTCCAGCCATGATAGCCGCACACGAAGCCGCGCGCCTCGCCCGCGTCTCCGGTCACCAGCGGCGCGCCGCGATGCTGGCAGGTGTTGTAGAAGGCGCGGACCTCTCCCTTCAGGTCGCGCAGCACGATCACGGGCGCGCCGGTGTTGCGGGTGAGGAACCAGCGGCCGGGCGTCGCCACCTGATCGGTGTGGCCCGCATAGAGCCAGGCCCGCTTCCACATGCGATCCTTTTCGAGCGTCAGAAATTCGGGATCGACATAGCGACGGCCGGGAATGTCGGGCAGCCTGGGAAAGCCCTCGGGCGGCCCCTTGCGCGCCCGCTCGTCGTCCATGCGCTGATAATCGTCCCGTGCCCGGTCGTGGTGGATGGCATCCATCGATCCTGTCCCGTCGGTCTTTTGTCGTTGCCGATTGACTCGACCTAGCACAGTTCGACATAAAAACAATCATGAATGCTTTTTTATCGACACCGCACGCCCTTTCGCTGCACCATCTGACGGCGCTCGATGCCACGCCGGAGGAATTGATCGCGATCGCGGGGGAACTGCGCTGCGATCATGTCTGCCTGTTCGCCCATGTCCCGGAGGCCGCGCGGCACGTCTATCCCCGTGTCGGCGAGGGCGATGTGCCGGCGGTGGCGGAAGCGTTGCGCAAGGCGGGCGTCACGCTGTGCAACATCGAGGTCTTTCCGCTCGATTCCGATCCCGACTGGGCGGGTTTCGGGAAAGCGCTGGCGGTCGGCCACGCACTCGGCGCGACACGCGCGACCGCGCATGTCCATGATGCCGACGAGGCCGAAGGCGCGCGGCGGCTGGCCCGGCTCTGCGACATGGCGGCGGGGTTCGGCATCATCATCGGGCTGGAGTTCAACGGCTTCTCGGCGGTGCGGACGATCGATCGGGCGGCCGCGATCCTCGCCGCCACGGATCGCGCCAATGTGGCGCTGGTGTGCGATATGCTGCACCTCGTGCGCAGCGGCGGCGGCGCGGCGGACGTAGCGCGGCATCGCGACCGGATCGGCTATCTCCAGCTTTCGGACGGCCCTTCCGACATCGCCGCCGATCTGCGCTGGCACGAAGCGATCCGCGAGCGGATGTTGCCCGGCGACGGCGCCTTCCCGCTCGCCGCGACTCTCGCCGCGATCCGGCCGGGCACGGTGATCGACATCGAAGTGCCGCAGGCCGCCGCGCGCAAGGCCGGCGTCAGCGCACGCGAACGGGCGCGCCGGGCCGTTATGGCCACGCGCCGCCTTCTCCCCCGAGCCACCAGCGAGGCACAGCCATGAGCTTCCGTCCGCAGATCATCCAGCACGCCTGGGTCGTGCCCGATCTCGCCACCGCGGCGCACCGCTGGCACGCGACCACGGGCATCGGCCCCTTCCTCGTCAACCGCGAACTGAAGCTGGATCGGCCCCGCTATCGCGGCCAGCCGACCGCCACGCGCTTCTCCACCGCTGTCGCGCAGCATGGCGAGGTGCAGATCGAGCTCGTCGAGCAACATGACGACAGCCCGTCCGCCTATCGGGACACTGTGCCGGCGGGGACGACCGGTTTCCACCATGTCGCCTTCATCGCCGGGGATTTCGACGCCGCGCTGGCGCACTATACCGATCGGGCTTTCGCGGTGGCGGCGGACGGTCGCTTCGGGCCGATGCGCTACGCCTATGTCGATACCGCCGTGGCGCTCGGCCATATGATCGAGATCGTCGAGGACAAGCCGGCCATCCGCGCCTTCTTCGCCGCGGTCCGCAAGGCGGCCGAGCGCTGGGACGGCGATCCCGCGACGTTGCTGCGCGAACTAGGCTGACAGCCCCACCGCGCGATCGAAAGCGAAACCGCAGCTTTCGTCGACGATCTGGAGCAGCTCCACGACATTGCCGTCACAGTCGCGCCCATAGGTGGCGCGCGTCGCCGCCGATCCGCCGGGCGGGCAGGCGAACTCCATGCCCAGCCCCCTCAGCCGCTCATATTCGGCGAAGACGTCGTCGCAATAGAAGCAAAAATGGATGAGGCCATGGTCGCACATGCGCGGATGCATCTCCCGGCCCTGCGGCGCGGAATATTCGAACACCTCGATGTAGAGATTGCCCAGCCGGATCATCTGATAGCGCGCCGCGCTGCCCTGCAAGCCAACCATGGTGTCGATGCGGTCGTTGCCCGGCTCCCAGCCCCCGCCGCCGCAGCGCTCGAAGCCGAACCAGCGTTCATAATGATCGACGAAACGGCCGATGTCCGGCGTCGAGACGGCGAGATGGTGAACGCCCCGGATCATGACGGCGCCCCGGCGGCCTTCGCCGCCTGCACCGCCGCGACGATCTCCGCATTGCGGGGATTGCGGCGCAGCGTCAGGCCGCCGCTCACCTGAAGCGTCTGCCCGGTCAGGAAGCAGGCATCGGAGGCGAGCCACGACACCGCCTCGGCGACATCCTCGCTGGTGCCCACCCGGCCGAGCGGATATTCCCTGGCGAAGGCCGCGATCACGGCCGGATTGCGGCCGGCCTTGCCGGTCATCGGCGTCACCGTGAAGCCCGGCGCGACCGAATTGGCGCGGATGCCGCGATGGCCGAACTCGTTGGCGATGCAGCGGATGACATGATCGGCGCCGGCCTTGGTGCCCATATAGGCGGCGTGATCCTCCAGCATGATCGTCGCCGTGGCAGAAGATATCTGGATCAGAGACCCGCCGTCGCGCATCACACGCAGCATGGCCTGATAGAAGAGAAAAGCGCCGACGAACTGGAGCGCGGTGATCCGCTCGATCTCCTCCTTCGACGTATCGAGGAAGGGGCGGAGCAGGCCCCAGCCGGTGGCGTTGACGGCGATGTCCACCCCGCCGAAACGCTCCCGCGCCGTGGAGGCGAGCCGCGCCAGATCCGCCTCGCTGGTGAGGTCGCAATCGTCGACGGCGAGGCCGCCCAGTTCCGCCGCCAACTCGGCCAGCGGCTCGGGATCGCGTCCGGCGACCACCAGCCGCGCGCCGTCGGCCGCCAGGCGCCGGGCGATCGCCTGCGCCATATTGCCCCGGCCGGCAGCCCCCACGACCACCGCCACCTTTCCCGTCAGATCGGCCATGCTCCTCTCCTTTTACTCGATAAAGACATTCATGACTGCTTTTTTCAAGACTCGATCCGCACAACCTCGTCGCTCGCAAACGCAGCACAAAATCCCGGTTTCCGAGGTGAAGCAGCCTCATAAAAAAGACATTTATGATTGTTTTTTGCAAGCGACATGCTAAGCCGGTCGCAACAGGGAGCCACATGAACCGATGGACGATGACCAGCCGACCGCCCCGCCGCGCCCCCAGGCCCGCCCCGATCCGAGCGATCCCACGCGGCCGAAACGCGGGCTCGACGAAGCGGCGCTGGCGACGCGCGAGACGGTGTTCCGGCCGGACCTGCTCGCCGGCCATCGCATCCTGATTACCGGCGGCGGCAGCGGCATGGGCAAGGCGGCCGCCTTCCTCGCCGCGCGGCTGGGCGCCGACGTCGCGATCTGCGGGCGGGCGCAGGAGAAGCTGGAAGCGACGCGCGATGCGATCCGCGCCGCCACCGGGCGCGACATCCTGATCCGCGCCATGACCATCCGCGATCCCGATGCCTGCGAGGCGCTGATCGGCGAGGTGCATGATCGGCTGGGCGGGCTCGACACGCTGGTCAACAATGCCGGCGGACAATTCCCGCAGGATGCGATCGATTTCAGCCGCAAGGGCTGGCTGGCGGTGATCGACACCAATCTGAACGGCACCTGGTGGATGATGCAGGAGGCCGCCCGGCGCTGGCGGGCGGAGGGCCAGCCGGGGCATGTCATCAACATGGTCGCCAATGTCGAACGCGGGATGCCGCAGGCGGCGCACACCTGCGCGGCGCGGGCCGGCGTGATCTATCTGTCCAGAACGGTCGCGACCGAGTGGGCGCCCTTCCGCATCCGGGTGAACTGCGTCGGCCCCGGCGTGATCGAGACGGAGGGTTTCGGCGTCTATCCCGAGGAGGCGCTCGGGCGCTTCCATATGGCCAATCCGATGAAGGTGCGCGGCAATGCGTGGGATGTGGCGGAAGCGATCGTCTATCTGGCCTCGCCGGCGGCGCGTTTCGTCAATGGCGACCTGATGATTATCGACGGCGGCCAGGCTCAGTGGGGCGTGGTGTGGCCGGGCGGGATGCCGGACTATTTCAACGAAGGCGGCGCGGCCTGACGACGCGCGCGAGGGAGACGAGGATGACGGGACGGGTGGCCGGCAAGGTGGCGCTGGTGACAGGCGGCGGCTCGGGGCTCGGCAAGGCCGATTGCGAGGCGCTGGCCCGCGAAGGCGCCGTCGTCATCGTCACCGACGTGAGGCTGGAGCCGGCCCAGAAGGTCGCCGATGCCATCGGCGGCGTGGCGATGGCGCTCGACGTCGCCTCCGAGGAGCAATGGATCGCCACTATCCGCGCGATCGAGGATCGGTTCGGCCGGCTGGATATCCTCGTCAACAATGCCGGCGTCGTGCTCTCCGCCGATGTCGAGGGGACGACGCTGGAGCAGTTCCGCTTCGTCAATGCCGTGATGAGCGAGGGTGTCTTCCTCGGCTGCAAATATGCCATTCCGCTGATGAACAGGGGCGGTGGCGGATCGATCATCAACATGTCGTCGACCGGCGCGCTGCTCGGTTACCCGATCTTCTTCGCCTACTCCGCCGCCAAGGGCGCGGTGCGGTCGATGACCAAGTCGATCGCGGTGATGTGTCAGGAGAAGGGTTACAAGATCCGCTGCAACTCGGTGCATCCCGGCGCGATCGAGACACCGATGGTGCAGGAGGCCGAGGGAAGGCCCGGCGATGAGCAGGCGGTGCCCGAAGGCGTGCTGCCCGCAGGCTCCAAGGGGGCTCCGGCCGATATCGCCGCGATGGTGCTGTTCCTCGCCTCCGATGAATCGCGCTTCGTCACCGGCGCCGAATTCGTCGTCGACAATGCGGTGACGATCCGCCCCTTCTGAGGCTGGCGCTACTTCGCCAGCCAGCGATCCAGTTCCGTATGGAAATGGCGCAGCCGCGCCTCCTGCTCGCCCCAGAGCGGGCCGCGGAAGCCGCGCGAGCGCGCGCCCGCCTGCACGATCGGCAGCAGATCGCTGTCCTGATCGAGCACCTCGCCCATGCCCGGCGGCTCGCCGAGCCCGGTGTGGATCACCTCCGGCCGCGTGGCGCCGGTGAGGTCCACCTCATCGCCCAACCCCATCCACAGCGGCGCGCCATAGCCCGGCACGTCGATATGCCGGTACAGGATCGTGGTGTCGTAGACGAACTGCTCGGGGTCGTCCGCGTGCGGCTTGAAACGGTGGAGGAACACCGCCTCGGGATGGCAACCGATCTGGGCATTGGGAAAGATGCCGAAGATCGTGCTGTCGGTGAGTTGCGCGTCGCTGAACCGGCCATAATCGAGGCCGAGCTTCGCCGCCCGGTCGCGCTTGGCCATGGCGATCGCCGAGCGGCTGTCCTGCGCGGTGCCCTGGAAAGTCGTCGGGTCCAGCCCCGCATCTCTGAGCATCACGGCGATGCCGGGGTTGATCCCCTGCTGATCGGGGAAATGCGAATTAGGCTGGCCGAAGGGCACGAACTGGCGGCTCATGCCATGAGCATAGAGATCGATATGGGTGCGATCGTCGAGCATCCCCATCGTCTGCGGGTGGATCGCGTGGAGATGATAGCTTTCGTAGAAGGCGTCGATCCCCCCCTTCCAATTGGCCGCCCAGTCCGATCGGCGATGCTGGACGACGTGCATCTTCCCGATCTCATAGGTCTCCAGCATCGGCAGGATGTCGCCGAGATATTCGGCGAGCGGCGGTACGTCGTCGGACATCGAGAGGAAGACGAGACCCGCCGCCTCATCCACCTTCACCGAGGTGAGATCCGTGCCGTGGCACAGCACCTCGGGGCGGAAGGTCTCGGCATCGGTGACACGCAGGTTGCGGCCATCGAGGCCGAACTGCCAGCTATGGAAGGGACAGGTGAAGCTGCCCTGCGAGCCGACATCCCCCGTCACCAGCCGGCTGCCGCGATGCGGGCAGACATTGTAGTGCGCGGCCAGCCCGCCATCCTCGCGGCGGACGATGAGGAAGCTCTCGGCGCCGATGTCGAACTTCATCCAGTCGCCGGGCTCGCGCACGTCGCTGACCGGCCCGGCGAACAGCCAGGTCTTCGTGAAGACCTTCTCCCACTCCGCCTCGAAGAACGCCCGCGAGGTATAGCGGATCGGATCGGGTCGCGCGGTGCCGTTGTCGACATGGGGCGCCGCCCGGTCGAAGGGATGTCGCGAGTCCCGGTGGACCGTCCAGCCGCGCGGATCATAGTTCATGCGCCCTCTCCCATCTTCCGGTCGAGTTCGGCATGGAAATGGCGCAGCCTCGCCTCCTGCTCGCTCCACAGCGGCCCGCGGAAGCCGCGCGACCGTGCGCCGGCCTGCACGATCGGCAGCAGATCGCTGTCCTGATCGAGCACCTCGCCGAGCCCCGGAGGCTCGCCGAGGCCGGTATGGACGATGTCCGGCCGCATCTCCCCGGTCGGGTCGATATCCTCGCCCAGCCCCATCCAGGCGGGCGCCGCATAGCCCGGCGCGTCGATGTGCCGGTAGAGAATGCAGGTGTCGTAGGTGAACTGGTTGGGATCGGTCGGATGCGGCAGGAAGCGGTGGAGGAACACCGCCTCGGGGTGGCAGCCGATCTGGGTGTTGGGGAACAGGCTGTAGACCGTCGAATCGCTCAACTGCGTATCGCTGAACTTGTCATAATCGAGCCCGTAGTCGGCCGCGCGCCGGCGCTTGGCGGCCTGTATGGCGGCGCGCGTCTCGTGCGCGGTGCCGGAGAAGGTTGCGGGGTCGATGCCGGCATCGCGCAGCATCATGGCGATGCCCGGATTGACGCTCTCCTGATCGGCGAAGCGCGGGCTCGGCTGGGCGAAGGGCACGAACTGCCGGCTGAAGCCGCCCGGATAGAGATCGATCTGCGTACGGTCGTCCATCAGGCACTGGGTCTGCGGATGGACGGCATGGAGATGGTAGATCTCGGCGAAGGCATCCACCCCGCCCTTCCAGTTCGCCCCCCAATCCGACCGGCGATGCTGGACGACGTTCATCCGATCCATGTCGTAGAGCTCGAGATGCGGCAGGATCGGCACCAGCCATTCCCTGAGCGGCTGGATATCCGGGTCCATCGCGATGAAGACGAGGCCCGCCGCCGCCTCGCAGCGCACCGACGTCATGTCGAGATCGTGGCAGAGCACCTCGGGCCGGAAAGTCTCGCGATCGGTGACGGCGATATTCTCGCCCTCCAGGCTGAACTGCCAGCTATGGAAGGGGCAGGTGAACCGGGAGACGCTGCCGAAATCCTGCGTCACAAGCCGGCTGCCGCGGTGCGGGCAGACGTTGTAATGCGCGTGGACGTCACCATCCTCGCCGCGCACGATGATGAAGCTCTCGCGGCCGATGTCGAACCGCGCGAAATCGCCGGGCTCGCGCACATCGGAAATCGGGCAGGCGAGCAGCCAGCTCTTCGCGAACACCCGCTCCCACTCGGCATCGGCGAAGGCCTTGTCATGATAGCGGTCCGGCTTCGGCCGCGCCGTGCCATTGTCGATATAGCGGTGCGCGTTGAACGGGTGCGGCGCGCCGATGTGGATATCCCACAGGCGGAAATCGAAGTTCATCGCCCTCTCTCCTGCCGAGTCCGGGTCGGGCCGGATCGACAAGCATAAAAAAACATGCATGAATGTTTGACAAGTCGGAATCGCAACCGGGCGGCCGACCCGCCGGCAACCGGGAGGAGAATGGGATGAGCCGTGCGTTCGGGCCGATCTTTCAGGTCGCTTATGTGGTGGAGGGTGTGGAGGCCCATATCGACCACTGGACGCGGGTGATGGGTGTCGGCCCCTTCTTCCGCTTCCCGCTGCCGCTCCCCTTCGCTTGGCTGGAGGTGCGCGGCGAGCGCGTGCCGGTGGATGCGCCGATCTACGAAAGCGTGGCGATCGCCTACAGCGGCGAGACGATGATCGAACTGATCCAGCCCGGCCCCGCCCCATCCACCTATCGCGAATTTCTCGATGCCGGGCGGAAGGGCGTCCACCATCTCGGCACCTTCACCGACGACTATGACAACCAGATGGCCGCCGCCCGCGCGGCCGGCATCGGCGTGGCGCTGGAGGGCGCTCTGCCGCTCTCCCGCTTTGCCTATCTCGATACCGACATCCTGTTCCCCGGCACGATGGTGGAGATCATCGAGCCCCGTCCCTCGATGATCGAGCTGTTCGATGGGATCAGGGCCGCCTGCCGCGACTGGGACGGCCGGGAGCGCATACGGGCGATGTAGCCCGCGTCAGGGCTTGCCCTTGCGCAGACCATCCGCCCGCATACGCAGATATTGGCGGAGATGGGCGCGATCCTCGGCGCTCAGTTCCTCGAAGCGGGGCATCCCGTTGGGCACCAGCATTCCGTCATGGACGATGGCATCGAACGTCTCCGGCGAGACGATCGCGCCCGAGGTGCGCAGGTCCGGCGCGGTGCCGCCCGCGATCGCGCCGCCGCCATGGCAGACCGCGCAGCGCATGTTGAAGATCGCCTCCCCGGCCTTGGCGGCGACAGGATCGGCCTTGAAGTCCGGGTCGCTCACCGCCTTCGGCGTGTAGGGAATCTTCGGCGGAAGCATCCCCTTGCCGTCGAGCGCGAAGGTCAGCACGCGGCGCGCCTGCGTGCGGTAATCGATGCCGAACTTCGCGAGCAGCGGGCCGAACAGCCCGGCGCTCGTTCCCATGCCGGCGATCACCGTCACATATTGTCGGCCGTGGACCATATAGGTGATCGGCGGCGCCACCACGGCGGCCCTGGCGTCGAAGGTCCAGAGCGTCTTGCCGCTTGCCGCGTCATAGGCGGTGAAGCTCGAATCCGGGTGCCCCTGAAAGACGAGGCCGCCGCCCGTCGCCATCACCCCGCCGTTGAAATGGCCAGGCATCGGAAGCCGCCACGCCTGCGTCTGCGTCACCGGATTCCAGGCGACGAGATAGCCCTGCGTCTTCTCCCCCTTCGGCACCTCGATATCGGGCCGCACGCCATAATCGAGCGCCATCCCGCCGACGCGCTGCCAGTTGGCGGCGGTGATGCCGCTGTCGTCATAGGTGACCTGAAGGTCGATCGCGGGGATATAGACGAGCCCCGTCTTCGGGCTGAACGCCATCGGCGGCCAGCTATGCGCCCCGACCGGCGTGGGGCGGAACGTCACCGGCCCCTTCTCGTAATGGATGTTGGGTTCTTCCACCGGGCGGCCGGTCTCGAGGTCGATGCTCTTCGCCCAGGTGGTGGTGACGAAGGGCTTGGCCGAGATCAGCCTCCCGTCGGTGCGGTCGATCACATAGAGGAAACCGTTCTTGGGCGCGGTGATGAGCACCTTGCGCGGTTTCCCGTCGATGGTGAGATCCGCCAGTTCCATGTCCATCGCGGCGTTGAAGTCCCAGCTTTCGCCGGGGTTGATCTGATAATGCCACTTGTACGCACCGGTCTTCGCGTCGACGGCGACGATCGAGCAGAGGAAGAGATTGTCGCCCTTGCCCTCGCTGCGGATCTTGCGGTTCCAGGGGCTGCCGTTGCCGGTGCCGAGCAGGATGGTGTCGCTTTCCGCGTCATAGGTGATGGCGTTCCACACCGTGCCGCCGCCGCCATATTTCCACCACGGGCCTGCCCAGGTCTTCGCGGCCATCGCCATGGCCTTGTTCTCGAAGCCCTTCGAGGGATCGCCCGGCACCGTGTAGAAGCGCCATCTCTGCTGGCCCGTCTCGGCATCATAAGCGGTGGCATAGCCCCGGATCGAGGCTTCGTCGGCGCCGCCATGGCCGATGATGACCATCCCGTCGAACGCACGCGGCGGGCCGGAGATGAAGCGCTGGTCGTCCTTGCCCATCGTCTCGGCGGTCCAGACCGGCCGGCCCGTCTTCGCGTCGATCGCGATCAGCCGGCCGTCCTGCGTGCCGATGAAGACCTTGCCGTTCCAATAGGCGATGCCGCGGCTGCCCCAGCCCTGCCGGAGCTTGTGGCCGGAGACTTCGGGCGCCTTGGGATCATAGGTCCACAACAGCCTGCCCGTCGCCGCCTCGAAGGCGCGAACGACGGCATAGCCGGTCGCGGTATAGACGGTGCCGCCCACCTCGATCGGCCCGCTCGCGGGGTTGCCGGGCGGCAGATCATAGGACCAGACGAGGCCGAGCCGCTTCACCGTGTCGCGGTTGATCTGATCGAGCGGGCTGTAATGCTGCTCGCCATAGGTGCGCCCGAAGGCCGGCCAGTCCCGCCCGTCGCTACCGTCATGGAGCTGCTCGCGCCAGCCCGGCGGCCCCATGTCCGGCACCGCCGCCACCTTCCCGGCCGGCGCCCCCGAAGGGGAATGGCAGGCCGGCAGCGCGAGAGCGAAGCACAGGCAGGCAAGGACACCAGCACGCATCGGCAATCCCCATTCTCGTCAGGCGCCAGAACAGCATGAATGCAGGGATATCTCCCTGATTCATCGATACTTTTTAATATGATCCTGCTAGGATCAGGGCATCGCGAGTCTCCCCCGCCCGATGGCCGATCGTTCGCCCGAAGAAGGGATCGAGAAGGAGGAGAGACCATGCCCAATATCGACGTGCCCGACGCCCATATGACCGATCCGCTCGGCTATGTGCTGAGCCACCATTCGCCAGAGATCGGCCGTGCCGCCGGCGATTTCGTGCGATCGGTCTATCAGTCGATGCGCCTGCCGCTCCGCGTCGCCGAGGCTGCGCGCTACCGCACCGCGCAGATCAACGGTTGCCTCGTCTGCCAGAGCTTCCGCGCCGGCGACCATCTCGATGCCTATCTGGAATCGGTCGGCGGCGATGCCTCGCGCTCGGTGGTGGCGCGGGGTGGAGAGAAGCCGGACGAAGCCTTCTACGCGGCGGTGGCGGAATGGCGCGCCTCGCCGCTGTTCGACACGCGCGAACGGCTCGCCATCGAATATGCCGAGCGACTGGCCGACAATCCGCGCGACCTGCCGCAGGACGGCGCCTTCTGGGATCGCCTTCGCGCCGCCTACAGCGACGCCGAGATCGCCGACCTGACGCTGGCGATCGGCTGCTGGATGGCGATGGGCCGCTTCACCCATGTGCTCGGCCTCGACACGGTGTGCATGACGGACATGCTCCAGCCCGCCGGCTGATGCGACAAGGGCGGCCGGCAGACATGCGGGCCGCCCCATCGCTCAATTGCCGAACTTGAAACCGAACTCGGCGCCGAAATAGCGCGGCGCGCCATATTGGCCGTCCGCCCACAGGCCGCCCACCACCTGCGCCGCCGTCAGATAGCGCTTGTCGGTGAGATTGCGGCCGACGAAGCGGACATAATATTTGTCCTGCGCCTCGGCGAGAGTCAGCGAGGCGTTCACCAGTGTGCGGGCGTTGAGATAGGTGTTCTCGTCCGGGCTGGTGATCGACTGGGTGGCAAGGTTGCGCCCGGTATAGGCGACGTTGCCGTTGAGCTGGACCTTGTAGCGATCCCCCAGCGGCATCTCGTAGGTGGCGTCCACGGTCCACTGCCATTTCGGCAGACGATCGAGCGGTGCGGTCGAGAGGTCGTAGCCGGCCGGGATCGGCGTCACATATTTCTTATATTTGCCATCCTGATAGCCCATCACGCCGCGCAGCGTGAGGCCGTGGACGGGGATCAGCGTCGTCTCCAGCTCGACACCCTTCACCGTCGCCTTGGCGGCGTTGAAGAAGCGCGTCACCTGGAATTGCTGGCCATCCACCACCAGCGGCACGACGATCTGCTTCTGGAGGTTTGTGTAGTCGACATAGAAGCCGGTCAAGTTGAAGCGCAGGTGGTGATCGAGCAGTTCGGTCTTCACGCCGGCTTCATAGCTGTCCGCCTTCTCCGGCTTGGTCGCCGAGGCGGCTTCGGCGAAGGCCTGCTGATTGTCGGTGCCGTCCGCATTCACGAAGGGGTGGAAACTGCCGATCTGATCGTTGAAGCCGCCGCCCTTGAAGCCGCGCGAATAGGTCGCATAGCCGTAGATGGTCGGCGTCGCCTGCCAGCCGATGCTGGCGCGCCAGGTCGGCTCGTTGGCCCGGTCCTTCACCTTGATGACGCCATCGGGATAGGCGAAGACATTGGCGTCGAGCGCATCCTGCAACACGATCGACGGGTCGAAGCCGCCGGTGAGCTGCTGCTGGAACACCTGCTGGCGGCCCCACCAGGTCTTGCGTTCCCAGGTGTAGCGACCGCCGGCGGTCAGCGTCAGCGTCGGCGTGATCTTCAGCGTTCCCTCGATGAATGCCGCCGTCGAGCGCGCGTGCTGGGCGTTGCAGAGCAGATAGGGATTATCGTTCCACGGCCCGAACGCCAGCGGCCCGCTCGACAGATCGAGGAAGCCGAGGAGCTGCGCCACGCAGAAGTCGGTATTGTCCTTCTGGTAGAAGCCGCCGGCGACGAAGTTGAACGGCCCCTTGAACGAGGACGCGAAGCGCAGCTCCTCCTGCCATGTCTTGCGGTTATCGTCGCGCTGGGCGTCAAACAGCGAGAGCACCGTTCCGTCCGACGCGACCGGCGCCGAGCCCATATAGGTGTTGGGCAGGCGCGAGCGCTGATAGCGATAGCCGCTGACCGAGGTGAAGGTGCCCCAGTCCATCTTATAGTCCATGGTGAGATAGCCGCCGTCGACCGAGATCTTCTGCCCCGATCCCATCTTGAGCAGCGCACCCTGCCGGTTGGTGATCGCGGCATTGTCGAGCGGGTCGCTGTGCTGGTTGGCGGCGGCGCCGAGCCCGAGCGTCGAGAACAGAAATGCGCTGCTGTCCGGCGTCAGATTGATCGCCGGCACGCTGTCCGACCGATCGCGCAGATATTCATATTGGGCGAGCGCGGTGAAGTTGGAGCTGGGCTCCCACAACAGCTTGGCGCGGGCGTTCCACACATCCTGCCCGCCGATCGCCTTGCCGTTGCCGCACCCTTGCGCACCGGCGAACTTGCTCGCGAAGGCCGAGGTGTTGAGCGGCGTCACGGGGCCGAAGCAGCCACCATCATGATAATAGCCGTCCGATCCGGTGTGGCCGATCACACCCCGGAAGGCGAGCGTGTGGCCGATCGGGATGTTCACCGCGCCCTGCGGGATCACCGTGCCGAAGCTGCCGGTCTGCATCCGGCCTTCCACCTCGAAATGATCGAGGTCCGGCCGCTTGGTCTTCACCACCACGGCGCCGCCGGTCGTGTTCTTGCCGAACAGCGTGCCCTGAGGGCCGCGCAGCACCTCCACCTGCGCGACGTCGAACGTGTCGAGCAACTGGGTCTGCACCGAGGGCACGACGAAATCGTCGACCAGCACCGCCACCGGCGGCTCGAAATAGACGATGATGTTGTTCTGGCCGACACCGCGGATCGAGAAGGACGCCGCGTTGAAACCGGTGATCGTCGCCGCCGAGAAGTTCGGCACGAAGGCGGCCAGATCGCCGATATTGCGGGGGCTCGCCTGCTGGATCAACTGCGAGTCCACGGCGGACACCGCGATCGGCGTCGTCTGAAGATTGGTCGCGCGCCGGGTGGCGGTGACGACGATTTCCTGAAGGCCGCTCGTCCCCGCTGTCGATGGGGCAGCCGCCTCGGCGGCAGGCGTCGGGGTGGGCGGCGGCGGCGCATCCTGCCCCCATGCCGGAGAAGCCATCGCGGCCATTGCAATGACGCCGAACGCGGTACTGCTCAACCACCGATGATGGGTCATCCCCTCGCTCCTCTCCCCTGTGGCACGACTTTACACGCCGCGCTCTCCAGAACGGCCTCAACTTACCCCGGTCCATAAAAAAAGCAATCATTCATGTATGTTTTACTTTGGGCCGGATTTCGCCGAGTTCACGGGCTTTTGATGCATCGCAGCAAGCTTCGAGCATCAAAATATGCCCTCTTGAAAAATCAGTCATGATTGTTTTCAATTGCCTCCACGGAAGATGCGAATCCGCACGCCGCAACCGGGAGAGGACGATTGGCCTACAGCTTCCTGTCGCGTTTCCGCATCAAGCCCGAACGGGAGGCCGAGTTCATCGGCCTCGCCCGCCGGATGGAGGGCCTGGTCGATCTCGAACCGGGCACGCTGGGCTTCCGGTTCTTCCGGCTCGAAGCGCCGCACATGTTCGCGGTGTTCGAGTCCTTCGTCGACGAGGCCGCCGACAAGGCGCATATGGAAACGGAGCATGGCCGGCCGCTGATCGAGCGGATGATCGGCTGCATGGACGGCGGCTATGAACGCGAGATGCTCCTCGATCTGGAGGCCGGCCAATGACGGACGCCCCGATCTACACCTATGGCCGGATGCTCCGCGCGAGCGCGGCGGCGCGGGGCGAGGCGGATGCGCTGGTCTTCCCCGACCGGCGATCGAGCCACGCGGAGCTGCATGAAGCGGCGCGCGCATGGGCCAGGGCGTTCATCGCCATGGGCATCCGGCCGGGGCAGAATGTCGGCATCCTGCTCACCACCCGCCCGGAATTTGTCGAGTTGCTGTTCGGCATCGTGATGGCGGGCGCGGTCGCGGTGCCGGTGAATGCGCGGTATCAGGCGCATGAGTTGGCCTTCGTGGTGAAGGATGCCGATCTCGTCACCCTCGTCACCACCGGCAAGGTGGCCGATCAGCTCAACTTCGCCGAGCGGCTCGGGGCGGCCTTCCCCGCGCTCGGAAAGGCCGATCCGCAGGCGCTGCACCTCGATGCCGCCCCCATGCTGCGGCGGATCATCTGCCTCGATCCCCCCTGTCAGCCCTTCATGATCTCGCGAGATGCCGCGCTGGCCATGGGCGAGGGCATCGCCGACGCCGATCTCGACGCCCGCATCGACGCCGTCGATCCCGAGGACATCGCCTTCATCCTCTACACATCCGGCACCACCGCCAATCCCAAGGGCGCGCTCATCAGCCATCGCGGGATCATCGGCAACAGCCGCAATCTGGGCGTGCGCTACCGGGTGACGGCCGAAGACAAGGTCTGGTCGCCGCTGCCCATCTTCCACATAGCCGGCATCCTGCCGCTCACCATGGTGCTGGATGCGGGCGGCGCCTATCTCACCGTGCCGCATTTCGATGCGGGCACCGCGCTCGCCATGCTGGGGCGCGAGGGCGCGACGGTCGCCTATCCCAGCTTCGTCACGATCATGCAGGATCTCATCACCCACCCGAGCTTCCCGACGACCGATCTTTCGAAGCTGCGGCTGATGAACTCCAATTTCGCGGTCCAGCCGGCGTGGATCAGGGAGGCGATGACTAGGGCGATGCCGCACACCGTGCAGGTCGGCACCTATGGGCTGACCGAGGGCGCGGGCACGATCTGCACCAGCCATATCGACGACAGCTTCGAACTGCGCACCGGCCGCCTCGGCGTGCCGCTCGCCGAATGGGAGGTCCGCATCGTCGATATCGAGACCGGTCGCGACTGCGCGCCCGGCGAACGCGGTGAGATCGTCGCGCGCGGGCCGAACATGCTGAAAGGCTATTACAACGCGCCCGAGAAATCGGCCGAAGTGCTGCGCGGCGGCTGGTTCCACACCGGCGACATCGGCTCCTTCGACGAGAGTGGCCACATCATGTTCCACGGCCGCACCAAGGACATGCTGAAGGTCGGCGGCGAGAATGTCGCGGCGGCCGAGATCGAGTCGATGCTTCAGACGCATCCGGCGGTGAAGCTGGCGCAGGTCGTGGGCATTCCCGATCCCCGCTATGTCGAGGTGCCGGCCGCCTTCGTCGAACTGGTCGCCGGCGCCACCGCCTCCGAGGCGGAGCTGATCGCCCACTGCAAGGGCCAGCTCGCCAGCTTCAAGATTCCGCGCCATGTGCGCTTCGTCGAGGAATGGCCGATGTCCACTTCCAAGATCCAGAAATACCGGCTGCGCGCCCGCCTCATCGCGGAACTCGGGCTCGGGGAGGCGGCATGAGCGGCAAGAGCTTCATCGCCGAACTGCGCTGCAAGCCGGACAGGCGCGCGGAGCTGATCCGTCTTCAGGCCGAGCTGAAGAGCCTCGTCCGCCAGACCGAGCCCGACGCGCTGGTCTATGAACTGTTCCAGTCCGACGACGACCCGGACCTCTTCCAGGTGGTGGCGACCTTCCGCGACGATGCCGCTTTCGATCATCACATGCGGATCGACTTCCACGAACGGCTCGTCCCGCCCATCCTCGACTGCCTCGCCGGCGAGATGAAGCTCCGCTTCTACCGGTCGCTCGGCGCATGACCCACGCGGAGGAGATCGACGATCTCATTGCCCGGCGCGACATCTACGCGGTGCTCACCCGCTATTCGCGCGCGCTCGACCGCTGCGACGTGGAGCTGATGAAATCGGTCTACTGGCCCGACGGCAGCGACCATCATGGCGTGTTCGACGGCAACGCCGCCGAGTTCGCCGAATTCATCGTCCGCGAGATCCAGAACTGGTTCGAGGTGACGATGCACGCGCTGATGAACGTGCATATGGAGATCGACGGCGACACCGCCTGCACCGAAACCTACCTCTTCGCCTATCACAAGGTCCGCGCCGAGAAGGCGCCCGACATCTTCGGCGCGCGCTACATGGCGATGTTCGAGGGCCATGGCCTCGATACCGGCCATCATCATTTCTATTTCGGCGGCCGCTATCTCGACCGGCTGGAGCGCCGCAACGGAGAGTGGCGGATCGCGAAGCGGCAGGTGGTGATGGACTGGAACGACAATCACCCGTCCGGCGAAATCCTGACGCAGGGCATGTTCGCCACGCTCCGTCCGCGAGGTGCGCGGGGCGCGGGCGACCTGACCTTCTCCAATCGCCCCTAGAGCAGTTCCGGCCGCTCGATCAGCGCGGCGAGCGCCGCCATGAAGCGGCCGGCATCCGCGCCGTCGATCGCGCGATGATCGCAGGACAGCGACAGGTGCAGCACCGGCACCACCCTGATCGCGCCTTCGTCGTCGATCGGCTCCGGCCGCGCCGCGCCGACCGCGAGGATCGCGCCTTGTGGCGGATTGATGATCGCATCGAACTGCTCGACGCCGAAGCCGCCCAGATTGGAGAGCGAGAAGCTGCCCCCGCTGAACTCCTCGGGGCGGAGCTTGCCGGCCTTCGCCTTGCGGATGAGCCCCGCCATCACGCCACGGATCTCTGCGGCTGACCGATCGTCGGCGCGCGTGACGATCGGGGTGACGAGCCCGCGTTCGGTCGCCACCGCCACCGCGATGTCGGCCGAGGCGAAGCGATGGATATCCTGGCCCTGCACCTGGATGTTGAGCTGCGGCACCTCCATCAACGCCAGCGCACAGGCGCGGATCAGATAGTCGTTGACGCTCGGGCGCTGCTCCCCGGCCGCCGCCGCGCGCAGCGCCAGCAGGCGATCCGCGCGAACCCGGCGGCGCACATAGAAATGCGGGATGGTCTGTTTGGCCTCGGTCAGCCGGCGCGCGATCGTGCGCCGCATCGACGACATGGGGATGATCTCGACGCCGCCGGAGGATGGCACGACTGCGGCGGCCGCAGGGATCGCCGCCAGCACGTCCGCCTTGCGGATGCGTCCGCGCGGGCCGCTGCCGGTCAGCTCCTCCAGCGGCACGCCATGCAGCGCGGAGAGCCGCCGCGCCATCGGGGTCGCAAAGCAAGAGGAAGGCGGCGAGGACGGCAGCACGCCGACCAGATGCGGCGAAACGGAAGGCCGAAGCGCCTGATCGACATCCTGTGCCGTGATCCGCCCGCCCCGCCCGGAACCATGCAGGTCGGCGACGTCCAGCCCCGCCGCCTGCGCCTTCTCGCGGGCCACTGGACTGATTGCCAGCCCGTCCGGGATTTCGCACACCCGTTCGATGGCAGGCGGAGGCATGGCGACGCCCTGCTCGCTTCCGTCGAAGCGCGCATCGACCGCGCGGAAGCCCGCGATCACCGCTTCTACCTCCTCTGCGCTGGCCTCGCCGCCATCGGACAGCACCGCGAGCAGCGCGCCGACCGGATAGGTCTGTCCGGCCTCGGCGATCAGGCGGACGAAACGGCCATCGGCTTCCGCCTCCACCTCGTTGGTGATCTTGTCCGTCTCGATCAGCGTCAGCACCGTGCCTTTGGCGAAAGGCTGGTTCTCGGCCACCATCCATTCCGCGACGGTGCCCTCGCTCATCTCGATGCCCCATTTGGGCATGGTGAAGGGCCTGAGCTTCGCCATCCGCGCCTCCCTCAGCGGAAAGCGAGGACGCGGCGCACCGCGGCCTCGACCTTCTGCGGGGACGGCACCCATGCCCGCTCCAGCTCGCGGGCGAAGGGGATCGGGCTGTGCGGCCCCGTCACCAGTCCGGGTGGTGCCTTCAGGCTGGTGAAGGCCCTGGTCGCCACCAGCGCGGCGATGTCGGCGGCGAGGCTGCACCGGGGCGGGCTTTCGTCCACCACCACCAGCCGGCCGGTCGCTTCCACGGAATCGAGGATCGCCTCCTCGTCGAGCGGGCTGGTGGTGCGCAGGTCGATGAGGTCGGCGCCGATGCCGTCCGCCGCCAGCCTGTCGCAGGCCTTTTCCGAAAAGCCGACCATCCGCCCGCAGGCGACAATGGTGACGTCACCGCCCTCGCGCACCATGCGCGCCTCGCCAAAGCGCTGGCGATGCTCACCGTCGGGCACCTCGCCCTTCACGCCATAGAGCGCCTTGTGCTCGAAGAACATCACCGGATCGTCGCCGCGCAGCGCCTCGGTGAGCAGCCCCTTGGCGTCGGCGGGGGTGGCGGGCAGCACCACCTTCAGCCCCGGCATCGCCGTCAGCATCGCATAGACCGACTGGCTGTGCTGCGCCGCCGTGTTCATCCCCGCGCCGTAGATCAGGCGGATGACCGCCGGGCAGCGTGTCCTGCCGCCGAACATGTAACGGAACTTGGCGATCTGGTTCCAGATCTGGTCGAGGCTGACGCCGACGAAATCGGCGAACATCAGCTCCGCCACCGGCCGCTTGCCGGCCAGCGCCGCGCCGGCCGCCGCGCCGACGATGGCGCTCTCCGAGATCGGCGTGTCGATCACCCGCTCCGGCCCGAACCTGGCGAACAGGCCGCCCGATGTGCCCCAGATGCCGCCGATCGCCTCCGGGCCGCCGGCCGTGCCGTTGCCGCCCACGACGTCCTCGCCGAGCAGCATGATGTCGGGATCGCGCTCCATCTCGGCGTGGAGGGTGGAGAGGATCGCCTCACGGATGGTCATGACGGCCATGTCGGCGGCGCTCCTCAGAGATAATCCACATAGACGTCGTCGGCGACGGTCTCGGGATCGGGTGGCGGCGCCGCGCGAGCCTCGGCCACGGCGCCGTCGATCAGCGCGGCCACCTCTGCGTCCACGGCGTCGAGATCGGCGATGTCGAGCAGCTTCGCTTGCCCCACCTTCGCGCGGAAGGCCTTGAGGCAATCGCGCTCCTCGCGGATGCGGTCCAGCTCGCCCTTGCCGCGATAACGCTGGGGGTCGCCCTCGAAATGGCCGTAGAAGCGTTCGGTATCCAGTTCGATCGCCGCCGGGCCATGGCCGGCGCGGACATGCTCAAGCAGCTCGCCCATCGCGGCATGGGTGTCGAAATAGTCGCAGCCATCGGCGCGCCACGCCTTCATGCCGAACGCCTCGGCGCGGCTCGCGATGTCGTTCGCGGTGCCGACGGCATAGGCGTCGCCGGTATGCTCGGAATAATGGTTGTTCTCGAACACGAAGATGGCGGGCGCCTTCGTCACCACGGCCATGTTCATCGCCTCGAAGGTCGTGCCCTGGTTGCACGCGCCGTCCCCCGAGAAGGCGATCGCGACGCGCCCCCGGCCATCGAGCCGCGCCGCCAGCGCCGCGCCCACCGCCTGCGGCGCGCCGCCGCCGACGATGCCGTTCGCGCCCAGCATCCCGACGGACAGGTCCGCGATGTGCATCGATCCGCCGCGCCCCTTGCAGAGCCCGCCCGCGCGGCCGAATATCTCCAGCATCATCCCCGTCACGTCGCAGCCCTTGGCGATGCAATGGCCATGGCCGCGATGGGTGGAGACGATCATGTCGTCGACGCCCAGATGATCGCAGACGCCCACCGCCACCGCTTCCTGCCCGGCATAGAGATGGGTGAAGCCGGCGATCTCGCCGGTCTTGATCTCCTCGTGCAGCCGCTCCTCGAACCGGCGGATGGTGGCCATGCGGCGATAGGCGCCGATCAGTGCTTCGCGGCTGAGCTGCATCCCCATCCCCTCACAGGTCGCCCGGCCGCTTGCCATGCGGATAGACATGGTCGTCGATCACCTTGTGGAAATGGCGGATGCGCAGCTCCTGGTCCCCGATCCACAGGCCGGGGAAGGCATCGGAATACATCCCCTTCTGCACGGTCGGCAGATTGAACGCGTCCTGATCGAGCACCTGCCCGATGGAGCGGTCGCCATGCTTGAAGCGCTTGTGCTTCGGCCGCTCGGGCCAGGGCTGGCCCTGGGGCACCAGCTCGAACATCCAGATGTCATAATACATCTTGTCCGGGTCCGTGGCGTGCGGGCGCTGGCGGAACATCATGATGTCGTCCGAGTGGACGTTGAGCGAGACGTTCGGGAAGATCATGTAGTGATAATCGTCGGTGAGCTGATCGTCGTTCAGCTCGGAATAGTCCTTGCCCTGCGCCGGCCCGTGTTCGCGCTTGAAGAGCTGCACGTCGCGGCGGATATCGGAGACGCGCCCCTCATAATCGGCCGGGTCCATCCCCGCCTTCACCATGATCTCATGGATCGCCGGCGGAATGGCCGACGGCAGCGCCACGCGCGGGCTGACCGTCGCGAAGGGGATTAGATAGCGGTTGTGCCGGCCATAGCAGTCGATCTGGACGTTGACGTCGTCCAGATACCATTGGAGCTGCGGGTGGATGCCCTGCACATGATAGGTTTCGTTGAAGGCATCGACCGACGTCTTCCAGTTGCAATCCCACTCCACGGTAATGTCGCGCACCCAGGCCATGCGCTCGGCATGATAGGGCGCGATATGCTGCTGCATCGGATCGAGATAATCCGAGAGCGGCTCGACATCGGGATTGAGCGAGAACCAGACGAAGCCGCCCCATTCCTCACAAGGATAAAGCTTCATCCGCATTCCCGGAGGGCCGCCCTGCGGGAAGGTATCAAGATCGGGGATGCGCTCGATCCTGCCGTCGAGGCCATAGGTCCAGTGGTGATACATGCAGCGGAAATTCTGGACGTTGCCGCGCCCCTCCGGCCGCAGCTTGTTGCCCCGGTGAAGGCAGACATTGGGGAAGGCGCGCACCGAGCCATCGTGCTGGCGGACGATCAGCACGCTCTCCTTGCCGATCTCGGTGCAGATATAGTCGCCGGGCTCCCCCAGATCGTCGGACCGGCCGCCGAGCAGCCAGACCTTCGTCCAGATCCGCTCCCACTCCAGCTTCATGAAATCGCGCGAGGTGTAGCGCCCGGCCGGGATGACGTCGTGGCCGAGCTCGGGCGTTTCCGCCTTCCAGGCCGGCGTGCCGTCCGGCCAGTCCTGCGGGTTGACCCGGATCACGTCGATATGGCGTTTGACGTCCATCGCTGCCGCCCGCTCGTCAGAAATGCGTCCGGTTCGTGAAGCCGCCATCCACGACCAGATGCGAGCCGTTGCACCAGCTCGCGGCGGGGCTGGCGAGGAAAGCGATGCAGCGCGCCACCTCCTCGGGCGTGCCCAGCCGGCCGGTCGGCTGCTGGCGGAGCTGGGCCTGATAGAATTTCTCCATCGTGCCCTTAATCATGTCCCAGTTGCCGCCCTCGAACTCGACGGGGCCTGGCGAGACGATGTTGACGCGGATGCCGTCCTTGCCATGGAAGAGCGCGAGTTGCTTGCCCCATGTGACGAGCGACGCCTTCATCGCGTTATAGGGCTGCGGCCCGCCCATCGCCTCCCCGGCCGAGGTGGTGGCGACCAGCACGATCGAACCGCTCTTCTGCTCGGCCATCGCGGGGATCACCGCCTCGACCGCCCGGACCGGCCCCATCACGTCCACCTCGAAGGCGTTGGACCAATATTTCTCGCTGCCCATGCCGCCGCCCGCGGAACTGAGCGGGATCAGGACGTCGCACCCGCCAAGCTGGTCGAGCGCCCAGTCGAGCCAGGCCCTGTAATCGTCGGCCTTCTTCACGTTCACGGCCTTGCCGGTCACGCTCGTGCCATAGCGCTTCAGGCTCGCCACCGCGTCCTTCACGCCATCCTCGGATCGGGCGGTGACGGCAAGGTCGCAACCCTCGCGCGCCAGCGTCTCGGCGACCGCCATCCCGATGCCGCGCGCCGCGCCCACGATGATCGCCCGCTTGCCCTGTAGCCCGAGATCCACCGCGCCTCTCCCGCTTCCCGTTCTCGCCGTTGGCCGGCCTTCGCCCTTTTCTGGACCAGCGATTGCCGGAGAGCAATACTAAAACATGCATGAATGTTTTTTTAATGATGCGCCACAACATGGCATCCGGGGCGGGGCAAGCTGTGCTAAGGGGGATATGTCGCGGTGCTTGACAGCGCGACCAAAAAACAAACATGCTTGTCTGAAGAAGGATGTATCATGGCGCTCGCAGCAGTTCGTTCAGGCACCACCACCCGCCAGCCGCGCGAGCGCGGACAGGGCGGGCAGACCCAGCAGTCGCTGAAGAGCGCGCAGACGCGGGCCAAGCTGATCGACGCCACGATCCGCTGCATCGTCAAGGTGGGCTATGCCAACACCACCACGCCACAGGTCGCCGCGGAGGCGGGCCTGTCGCGCGGCGCGATGCTGCACCATTTCGAAAATGGATCGGCGCTCATCAAGGCCGCGATCGTCGAGCTGCACGAGAAGCGGCTCCGCGCCTTCCGCCGCGCGGCGGAAACCGAAAGCCACGATGTCGACACGCTGGTGCGGACCTATTGGCGGCAGCTTCAGAAGCCGGCCTTCATCGCCTTTCACGAGCTGGCGCTGGCGGCGCGCACCCATGCCGATCTGGCCCGCATCCTCCATCCGCTCCAGGTCGAATATCGCGAGCGCTTCAACGCGCAGGCGATCGCCCTCTTCCCCGAATGGCAGGAGGACCGCGAACGGTTCGACCTCGCCATGACGCTCTCGCAGACGATGCTGGAAGGCATGGCGATCCACCGGCTCACCGGCGCGATGGACGAGGCGATGGTGGAACCCATGCTCGGCCTGCTCGAAGAGCAGATTCGCGCGATGAATCCCCGATTGTCGAAAGGTCAGCCTGATTGAGGCGGGCGCCCCCAGCGGATCGCGCGGCGGAGCAGCTCGGCATAGATCGGGTAGTTCCAGGCACAGCGCTGGGGATGCGGCCAGAAATCGGCCAGCGGGCGGAGATCATAATGGCCCCGGCAATGGCCGAGGGTGAGATAGAGCACCGCCCCCTCGCCCACCCGCCGCTCGTAGAGGACGGGCACCTCCGCCTTGTCCCATGCGCGGTCGCGGAACTCGGGGCATTCGCCGGTGAAGCTGGTGTGCAGCAGCACGTCGATGTCGGCGGTGCGGTGGGTGAGGTAAAGCTCGTCCTCCACGCGGAAATCGCGCAGGCCCCGGGTCAGGTCATGATCGGGACGCGTCACCATCACCTTGAACGGGGCGATCGGCGGATGGCCGGCGAAGCGCGTGCCGAGCAGCGCCGTGAAGACCGGATTCTCGTCCGGCGTCTCGACCACGCCGTCATCGGCGAAGCGCAGCACGGAATTGGTGCCGTGCAGCGCCAGCCAGCGCCCCCCGCGCCGCAGGAAGGCCCCGAGCGCCGCCGTGCCGGCGGCATCGGGCAACAGATCGCAGGTGTAGGTGATGAGCAGGTCCGCCGCCGCCAGATTGGCGAGGTCCGCATAGTCGGCCGCCACCGTGGTGCGGATGTCCGGCTGCTCGGCCAGCAGCTTCAACAGCTCCAGACGGGCGAAATCGATATCATGATACTTCCCGGCCGCGATCAGATGGACCTTCATCCCATCCCCTCCCCTGCGTACGCACGCATGAGGCTAGGCGGGCCGGCGGGCTTGGCAAGAGGAGGGGTCACGCGATGAGCGGCCGGCTTCAGGGGCCGCTCGCCGGCGTGAGGGTGATCGACCTCACCAGCGTGCTGATGGGGCCTTATGCGACGCAGATCTTCGCCGATCTCGGTGCGGATGTCGTCAAGGTCGAGGCGCCGGACGGCGACACCACCCGCTATCTGCCGCCCGGCCCCGATCCGGCGCGCGGCGGCATGTTCCTGAACGTCAACCGCGGCAAGCGCAGCCTTGCGCTCGATCTCAAGCAGCCGGCCGCGCGCGACGCGCTGCTGAAGCTGATCGAGGGGGCGGACGTGTTCGTCCATTCGATGCGGCCCGGCGCGATCAGGCGGCTGGGGCTCGACTATCCGGCGCTGCACGCGATCAATCCGCGCCTCGTCTACGCCAATCTCTACGGCTTCGGACGCGAGGGGCCGTATCGCGACTATCCCGCCTATGACGACATCGTGCAGGCGGCCTCCGGCCTCGTCGATCTCCAGGCCCGGCTGTCCGAAGGGCGACCGACCTATCTCGGCACCGTCGTCGCCGACAAGGTGGCGGGGCTGACCGGCACCTATGCGATCCTCGCCGCGCTCTTCGCCCGCACCCGCACCGGCGAGGGGCAGGAGGTGGAGGTGCCGATGTTCGAGACGCTCGTCTCCTTCACGATGATCGAGCATCTCTGCGGCGCGCTGTTCGATCCGCCGCAGGGGCCGCCCGAATATCCGCGCGTCACCGCGACCGCGCGACGCCCCTATGCGACTAAGGACGGCTTCATCGGGGTGATGATCTACAACGACAAGCATTGGCGCAGCTTCTTCCACGCGCTCGGCGATCCCGAATGGACGCGCGACACCATATTCGCCTCGATGCGCAGCCGGACGGAGAATATCGGAACGGTGCTGACGAAGCTCGCCGAGGTGATGCGGGAACGGACCACCGACGAATGGCTTGCCCTGCTGCGCGCGGCCGAGGTGCCGGCGATGGCGATCGCGACGCCGGCCGATCTGCTCCACGATCCCCATCTGGAGGCGACCGGTTTCTGGAACGAACGGGAAAGCGAGTTCGGCCGACTGCGCTTCCCCGGCATCCCCACGCGCTTTTCCGCCACCCCCGGCGCGATCGGCGATCCCGGCCCGGCACTGGGCGCGGACAGCCGGGCGATCCTCGCCGAAGCGGGGCTGGCCCCCGCCGCGATCGACGCACTGCTGGCCAGCGGCGCGGCGCGCGCGCCGGCATGAGCGGTGCGGGGCCGGAAGCGCATTGGCGCGCGGCGCTGGCCGAGGGGCGGCTGCTCCTTCAGCGCGCGCGGGCGAGCGGCACGGTGATCTTCCCGCCGCGCCTCGCCGAACCGGGCAGCGGCGATATCGCGCTCGACTGGATCGAGGCGAGCGGACTCGGGACCGTCCATGCCGTCACCGTCATCGCCCGCAAGCCGCCCGAGCCGCCCTACAATGTCGTGCTGGTGGACCTGGACGAGCATGTCCGCCTGATGAGCCGCGTCGAGGGCATCGCGCCCGATGCCGTCACCATCGGGATGCGCGTCCGCGCCCGGATCGGCGAGGAGGACGGCGCGCCCCTGCTGCTGTTCGAGCCTGTCTGATGGGCGGGCAATTCCCGCGCGGCGCGGCCTCCATTGCTGGCCTCGCCACCTTCGGGATCGGGGAGATGCCCGGCTGGTCCTCGCTGGAGCTCGCGGCGCAGGCCGGGCTGCGCGCGGTAGCGGACGCGGGGATGACGATGGCGGAGGTGGATGCGCTCTTCATCTGCCTGCCCGACGATCAGCTCGCGGGGTTGAGCTTCGCCGAATATCTCGGCCTCGCGCCACGCTTCACCGATTGCAACCGCACCGGCGGATCGGCCTTCATGAGCCATGTCGCCACGGCCTCGATCATGCTGGCGGCGGGCTATATCGACTGCGCGCTGATCGCCTATGGCGCGAACCAGCGCAGCGCCGGCGGCAGGCTTGCGACGCCGGTGAGGAGCAATCGCTGGGAGGCACCCTATCACCCGCTCTTCCCGGCCTCCTCCTACGCGCTCGCCGCCTCGCGCCATATGCATGACTATGGCACCACCCGCGCGCAGCTCGCCGAGGTGGCGATGGCCGCACGGCGCTGGGCGGATACCAACCCGGAAGCCTTCGCGCGCGGCCCGCTCACCATCGACGGGGTGCTGGCGGCGCGGATGCTCTCCAGCCCGCTGTCGGTGAAGGACTGCTGCCTCGTCACCGACGGCGCGGCGGCGCTGCTCCTTACACGCACCGATCGCGCCCGTGGCGGGCCGAAGGCGCCCGTCGCCATCCTCGGCGCGGCGGCGGCGACCTGGCACAACGCCATCTCGCAAATGCCCGATCTCACCACCACGGCCGCCGCCGAATCCGGCCCGCGCGCTTATGCGATGGCAGGGCTCGGCCCCGCCGAGATCGACGTGGTGCAGCTCTATGACGCGTTCACCATCAACACGATCCTGTTCCTGGAGGATCTCGGCTTCTGCCCCAAGGGCGAGGGCGGGCGCTTCGTCGAGGGCGGCGCGATCGCGCCAGGCGGGCGGCTGGCGGTCAACACCAATGGCGGCGGGCTCTCCTGCTGCCATCCGGGCATGTATGGCCTGTTCGCGCTGGTCGAGGCGGCGCGGCAGGTGCGTGGCGAAGCGACCAACCAGATCGGGGGCGTCGAGGTGGCGCTCGCGCACGGCAACGGCGGCACGCTCTCCAGCCAGGCAACGGTGATCCTTGGATCGGCCGCTACGCTTTAGCCCGCCCCTCGGCATAAGCGGCAATGCCTTCACGCGAGGCCGCCGACGCCAGCGTCTTTTCGCCATAGAGGCGCCCGAAACGCAGGCTCTCGTCGATCGGCGCGTCCGCAGCCATGTCGTGCAGCATCTTGGCGTTGCGGACGGCCTCGGCATCATAGCCGGCGATCATCCCGGCCAGCGCCATGGCGCGCGGCAGCAGCTCGGCCCCCGGCACGACTTCGGTCACGAGGCCCAGTTCATGCGCGCGCCGGGCGGAAATCGGTTCGCCGGTCAGGATCATTCCCAGCGCGGCCGCGCGCGGCACCGCGCGGGCAAGGCGCTGGACGCCGCCTGCGAACGCGAACAATCCGCGCTTCACCTCGGCCAGCGCGAAATGGGCATGGTCCGCCGCCACGACGATATCGGCCGCCAGCACGATCTCGAAGCCGCCCGCCACCGCCGGGCCGTTCACCGCGACGACCAGCGGCTTGTCCCGCCGGCGTTCGGTGATCCCGGCAAAGCCCCGGCCGGGGACGAGACCGAGCCCGGCACCGCGCTCGGCCGCTTCTTTCAGGTCCATGCCCGAGCAGAAGGCGCGGTCGCCGGCGCCGGTGAGCAGCACGGCGCGGAGGGCCGGATCGCGCTCCGCCTCATCGATGGCGGCATCGATAGAGGCGGCGGTGGCGGCATCGATGGCGTTGCGTCGCGCCTCGCGGGTGATGGTGATGCAGAGGATCGCCTCTCGCCGCTCGATCCGCGCGCCCTCGCCCATGCCGCCGCCTCCCGCCCGTCCTGCCATCGCCATAGCATGTCTAGCAGAGGAACCCGCCATGGACATCGAAGCGCGCATCGCCCGGCTGGAGGCGGAATCGGAGATCCGGGGGCTGATCGCCCGCTATTGCTTCACCATCGACGACCGCGACCTGCCCGCCATCGCCGCGCTCTTCACCGATGATGCCCGTGTCGCATCGGAGGACGGGGTGATGGAGGCGCGCGGGATCGACGCGATCATGGCGCAATATCATGGCCGCTTCGCCGTTCTGGGGCCGGGCGCGCATTATATGCACGACGTCATGCTCGACTTTTCGGAGGATGACCCGACCCATGCCACCGGCCGCGTCTCGGGCCATGCGGAACTGTGGCGGCGTGATCGGATGATGGTGGCGGCCTTGCGCTATCGCGATGCCTATCGCCGCACGGAGGCCGGCTGGCGCTTCGCCGAACGCATCATCGGTTTCCTCTATTATGTGCCGGTCGGGGACTATCCCGGCATCCTCGCCCATCGGGACCGCAACCGCGCCTATGACACGCCGCGCCCCGCCGACTTCCCCGAGGCGCTGCCGACATGGCGCCATTATGAGGAGCGCGGCCCCGCCTGATCCGCGCGCATCGGATGCTCCTTCGTTCAGCCGTTGGACAGCCGCCTTTTCATACCCTATAGGGGTATAGTATTATCGATCGGACAGGGCATGAGTCACGTCGCCAGGGAAAAGCAGAAGCTGCTCAACCGGCTGAAGCGGTTGCGGGGGCAGTTGGAAGCCATCGAACGCGCGGTGGAGGCCGATGCGGAGTGCGCGCGCGTGCTCCAGCAGGCGACGGCCTGCCGCGGCGCGCTGGACGGCTTCATCGGCGAGGTGATCGAGGATCATATCCGCGAGCATATGATGGATGCCGCCGCCTCCCCCGACGATCCCCGCACGCAGGCCGGCGAAGAGCTGGTCGCAATCGTCCACGCCTATCTGACCTGAGCCCCATGAGCCGCCACCAGCACGACGCCCATGCCGGGCATCATCATGACCACGACGCGCATGACCATGACCATCATGGGCACGGGCACGACCATGGTCACGATCATCACCATCATCACGGCCTCGGCCACAGCCATGCGCCGGCCAGCTTCGGCCGCGCCTTCGCGATCGGAACGGCGCTCAATTTCGCCTTCGTCGGCGTCGAGGCGGCCTATGGCCTGGTCAGCGGCTCGATGGCGCTGCTGGCCGATGCCGGCCACAATCTTGGCGACGTGCTCGGCCTGCTGATCGCATGGGGCGCAACCGTGCTCGCCAGGCGCGGGCCGGGCGGGCGCTACACCTATGGCCTGCGCAGTTCGTCGATCCTCGCGGCGCTGCTCAATGCGCTGCTGCTGCTGGTGACGCTGGGCGTCATCGCGGTGGAGGCGATCCGTCGCCTGTTCGAGCCTGCCCCCGTCTCGGGCGGGACGATGATGATCGTCGCCGGCATCGGCATCGTCATCAACACCGCCACCGCGCTGATGTTCATGCGCGGACGCGATCACGACCTGAACATCCGTGGCGCCTTCCTCCATATGGCGGCGGATGCGGTCATCTCGGCGGGCGTGGTGGTGGCGGGGCTGCTCGTCGTCGCGACCGGCTGGAGCTGGATCGACCCGGTCACCAGCCTCATCCTCGTCGTGGTGACCGCCATCGGCACCTGGGGGCTGCTCCGCGATTCGGTGAACCTCAGCCTCCACGCCGCGCCGCCCGGCTTCAACCCGGAGGAGATCGGCGCCTTCCTGCGCGGCGTCGACAAGGTGACGGCGATCCACGATCTCCACATCTGGCCGATCAGCACCACCGAGACGGCGCTCACCGTCCATATGCTGATGCCGTCGGGCTATCCGGGGGACGCGTTCACGGTGGAGGTGGCCGCATCGCTCAGGGCGCGGTTCGGCATCGACCATGCGACGATCCAGATCGAGACGGAGCATGACACGCCCTGCGCGCTCGATCCGGCCTGCCGGGGAAGCGCCGCCGTCTGACGGCGCGGAGCTTCAGCGGCGGACCAGCCCGAACAGCCGGTCGCAGTCGAGCGCGATCCGCGCGGGCGTGACGTTGGTGACGCCGAGCAGCAGCCCCGGCCGACGCGCGCCCGCGCCATACCAGCCCGAGAGCGGCACCGGCGCCAGGCCATAAGCCAGCGCGCGCCGCGCCACATCGCCGTCGTCGACGCCTTCGGGCAGGTCGACGCGCACCGCCAGCCCGCCCATCGGATGCACCGTCACCCCCTCGCCCTCATGCGGGTGCAGCGCCTCCCGCAGCGCATCGGCGCGGGCGATATAGAGGCGCTTCATCCGGCGCAGATGGCGCAGATAATGGCCTTCCGCGAGAAAGCTCGTCACGGCGCGCTGTGCCTCCAGCCCCGGCGCGGGCGCGAGGCAGGCGGCGTAATCGCCGAAGCGCTCCGCCAGCCCCGCCGGCACCACGAGGAAGCCGAGCCGCAACGCCGGGCTGATCGTCTTGCTGAAGCTGCCGATATGGATCACGCGCCCTGCCCGATCGAGCGAAGCCAGCGCCGGCGCGGCGCGGCCGCGCAGTTGCAGCTCGCTCAGATAATCATCCTCGATCACCCATCCGCCGGTGCGCCCGGCCCAGTCGAGCAGCGCCAGCCGCCGGTCGAGCGCCATCGTCAGCCCGAGCGGCGCCTGCTGGCCCGGCGTCACCACCGCCAGCGCCGCGTCCGGGGCGAGCGCCTCCCCCGCCCCCACGTCGAGCCCCTTCGCGTCGACCGGCACCGGCACCGTGTCGACGCCGCCAAGCTCCAGGGCATGACGGGTCAGCGGAAAGCCCGGACTCTCCACCCAGGCGCGCCGCCCGCGCATCCCCAGCGCACCCAGCGTCAGGCCCAGCCCGCCCGCGAAACCGGCCGTGACGATTACCTGCGCCGGCAGGCAGGCGATGCCCCGCGCATAGCCGAGATAGGCCGCGATCTCCTGCCGGAGCGCGGGCAGGCCACGCGGATCGGGATAGCTCACCGGCTGCGCCGCCGCCGTCCGCGCCGCCGCCGACAGCAGCCGCGACCACAGCTTGAACGGAAAGGCATCCTGCGCCGGCACGCCCATCTGGAAAGGCAGCGGCTCCACGCCATGATCGTAGAACAGGCCGGGCAGCGGCGGCCGGATCGCCCTGTCGGCCGGCCGCGCCTCGACCGGCGGACGATCCGCCACGAACGTGCCCGCCGCCCCCGCGGACACGAGGAACTGCTCGTCCATCAGCCGCTCATAGGCCGCGCGGACCGTGCCGCGCGCCACGCCGAGCTGCGCCGCCAGATCACGCCAGGACGGCAGGCGCGCGCCGGGTTCCAGCCTCCCTTCCCGCACGGCGCGGCTGATGGCGTCATGGATCTGGAGAGCGAGCGTCCTCCGCGATCGGAGGTCGAGCGAGAGGTCGAGCGCGGCGTTCATGGCGCGATGGTACAAGAATTGACGCCGGTCTTGGTTCTTTTTCGGAAACTGCCCGTGCGCGAACCACGGAACCCCCAACCCAGGAGAAATCCCGATGGCTCACCATTACCTTCTCGCCGCCGCCGCCCTGCTGGCGACGCCCGCGCTCGCCGCGCCCCAGAACACCACGGTGACGCCGCAGTTCGCGCACGCGATCCCGAACATCCCCGGCAAGTCCCTGAAGGCCGTGGTCGTCCGCTATGCGCCGGGGGGCACGTCGCCCGCGCATCACCATGCCTCCTCGGCCTTCATCTATGCCTATGTGCTGGAAGGCGAGATCCGCAGCCAGGTGAACGACGAGCCGGCCCGCGTCTATCATGCCGGCGAGAGCTGGTACGAGACGCCCGGCGCGCACCACAAGGTCAGCGAGAATGCGAGCAAGACCAAGCCCGCCAAGCTGCTTGCCGTGTTCGTCGTCGACAGCGCCGACAAGGTGCTGACCACCCCCGACACCCACTGACGAAGAGAGCGCCCGGACCGGAAGGGGGGAGCGGCCCGGGCGCTTCATCGCGCGAACGCTGAGCAGGGAGAGAAACTCAGAGTTCGGTCGCCGCGATGATTCCGAAGATGGTGACCGCGCAGGCGATCACCACGGGGATGGAGAGAATCTGGATCGCCGCCTCGCGGCCGTTGATATGCCCCGTCCAGGTGTTCAGCCCCCGATCGAGGAAGCGGGCGAGGCCCGGCCGCCCTGCCCGCGCCGGCTCCTGCTTCAGGAAGAAGATCGGCACCGCGAAGAACACCGCCATATAGGCGCCGCTGATCGCCACCATCATCGCGGCGCGCAGATTGCCGGTGTAGAGCGTCAGGAACGCGCCCATGATCGCGCCATAGGCCGCCAGGATCATCCAGCCGAGCGCCGCCGGAACATCGGGCGCCGCCGCCTCGCCCATCACCGGCGCGCGGGCGACGACCGGAATCGGAGTGGGGCAGAGCGGCAGGCCGAGCTGAACGTCATGGACCCCGTGAAGCTCGTGGTCCCGATCGAAGCCGTAAGCGAAAGAGTCCATGACCGGTCTCCTGTGCGCCCGCCGCGAAGGGCGGCGGAGAAGGTGCGAGGGAAGGACGCAAACAACGGGATGCACCGCCCGGAGGTTTGGGGAGGGAGAGGGGAGAGCCCCTCCGGGCGATGCAAGGCGTGGATGGCGGGAGCGGCCCCGCGCCATCGTCAGGCGGCCACAGCCGGCCTGTGATCGTAGAATTCCACCTGCATCCGCATCGCGCCGACCGGCTCGACATGGTGCAACTGGCCGGGCCGGATCAGTCCGGGGGTGGAAGGCGTGAGCAGGGCGGGCGGCACGGAGCCGTCCTCGATATGATAGCAGACGGCGCCTTCCAGCACGCGGATCACGCCCCATACGCCGGCTTTGGTGGAGTGCGCCCGGCGCAGCGCCTCCGGCAGCGTCTCCGCGTCGAACACGGGGGACGATCCGTAGGGGCTGGACGCCGGGGCCGCCGGCTCCGCCGCGACCGGCGCCTGCGCGGGGCCACGGAAGCGGATGGCATGTTGGAGATTTTCCGAAATACGGCGCGCCTTGGCCTGCATGGCGGCGGCGGCTTCGGGCGAAAGCATCTCGGCGGTGGTCCGTTCCCAGATCGCCAGCCAGCGCTGGAACAGTTCGGGCGTGATGCGATCGGCATGGATCAGATGCTTCATCATCGGATTGCCCTTGTAACGCCCGGTGGTCAGCATCACGGACGACCAGAAGGCGGCGAGCCGCTCCAGATGGTCCGGCCAGTCCTCCACGATGCTGTTGAACACCGGCCCCAGTTCCGCGTCCTCGCGCACGCGGCCGTAGAAGCGATCCGTGAGCGCCGGCAGCGCGGCCTCGTCGATGATGGGGGTCTGTTCCACGACTCACCTCTAATCATTCATCTGAGATGCATGTATCTTGAGACAGAGAAACATGCAATATAAATACATGTTATTTTGCGGCAGCCCGATTCCGGCTAGGCAAGCGGTATGAAACTGACGCGCTACACCGATTACGCGATGCGGGTGCTGATCCACCTGGGCTCGCGGGACGATGGCGATGGCGGCGGGCTCTCGTCGATCGCGGAGATCGCGCGGGTCTACGACATCTCGCAGAATCACCTGATGAAGGTGGTGCAGGATCTCGGCCATGCCGGCTTCGTGGAGACGGTGCGCGGGCGCGGCGGCGGCATCCGGCTGGGCCGGCCGGCCAAGGACATCAATCTGGGCGAGCTGGTCCGCCATACCGAGGCGGGCTTCGATCTGGTCGACTGCTCGACCTGCATGATCCAGTCGGCCTGCGGCCTGCCGCGCGTGCTGGCAGAGGCGACCCGCGCCTTCCTCACCGTGCTCGACAATTATTCGCTGGTCGACCTGCTCGACCACCGGCTCGATCTGCGCCGCCTCTTCTCCTTCGAGGACGACAAGCAGCCCTAGGCCGAGGCGCAATCCCAGGACAGGGTGCCGCGGAAGCATTCGACGAGGAAATCCACCATCGCGCGCACCTTGAGGCTCAGGTGCCGCCGGCTGGGGTAGACCGCGAGGATGTCGATGTCCGGCAGGCGATAGTCGGGCAGCAATTCGACCAGCCGCCCGGCGCGGATATCCTCGCCGACGAGGAAGGTCGGCTGGTTGACGATGCCCAGCCCCGCTAGCGCCGCCGCGCGCAGCGTGCCGCCATTGTTGGCGTGCATGATCGGGTTCATGCGGACCGGGTGTGTCTTGCCCTGGGCATCGATGAAGGGAAGCGTGTCCCCGCCCGTCCACAGGCTGTAGGCGAGGAAGCTGTAGCGGGGCAGCTCCTCCAGCGTCTGCGGCGTGCCGGCGCGGGCGAGGAAGGCCGGCGAGGCGCAGAGCATGTTGCGCGAATCCGCCAGCTTGCGCCCGACATTGGCGAGCGACCCGCTGCGCGAGATGCGCACCGCGAGGTCATAGCCCTCCTCCACCAGATCGACGACGCGATCGCTGAGATCGATGTCCAGCTCGATATCGGGGTGGCGGGCCATGAACTTCGGCCAGAGCGGCGCGAGATGGTTCGTCCCGAAGCTCACCGGCACGTTGATGCGCAGCCGCCCCCTTGGATGGAGCGCCGAGGCCGACGCGATCGTCTCCGCCTCGGCGACATCCTCCAGGATCGACTTCGCCCGCTCATAGAGCGCCTCGCCGCTCTCGGTCAGCGACAGGCGGCGCGAGGTGCGGTTGAGCAGCCGGGTGCCGAGATATGCTTCCAGTTCGGATACATAGCGTGTCACATTGGCGGGCGATGTATCCAATGCGTCGGCGGCGCGCGTGAAACTGCCTCTGGCCACCACCGTGGCGAACACCTCAAATGCACGCAGACGATCCATCGCGCTTCCCATCATTTCGTTTTACTGAAAGATATATGCAGTTTCGCCCCATTTATCCAGCATAGCCTGAAGCCTACTTACGATGCCGAGGCTGCGATCGGGCAGCCGGAATGGATGGAAAGGAAGTCATCATGGCACGTCTCTCCAACAAGACCGCGCTCGTCACCGGCGGCACCAGCGGCATCGGCCTGGAAACCGCCCGCCGCTTCATCGAGGAAGGCGCCCGCGTCATCGTCACGGGCACCAACCCGGACAATATCGCCGAGGCCCAGCGCGTGCTCGGCCCCGACGCCCTCGTCCTCAAGGCCGACGCAGGCGACGTCGCCGCCCAGAAGCTGGTGGCGGATGCGGTGAAGGCGCGCTTCGGCACGCTCGACATCGCCTTCCTGAACGCCGGCATCGCCGATTTCGGCCCCGTCGAGCAGTGGACGGAAGCCGCGTTCGACCGCAGCTTCGCGATCAATGTGAAGGGGCCGTATTTCCTCGTGCAGGCGCTTCTGCCGGTGCTGGCGAACCCGGCGTCGATCGTGCTCAACACCTCGATCAACGCGCATCTGGGGATGCCCGGTTCGAGCATCTATGCCGCCACCAAGGCCGCTTTCCTGTCGATGGCGCGCACGCTCTCGGGCGAACTGGTCGGTCGCGGCATCCGCGTGAACGCGGTGAGCCCCGGCCCGGTCCGCACTCCGCTGCACGATCGTCTCGGTTCGACGCCTGAGGAGAATGCCGCGATCGGCGATGCGATCAAGGCGCAGATCCCGCTCGGCCGCTACGGCCGCTCGAAGGAGATCGCGGACGCGGTGATCTTCCTCGCTTCCGACGAGGGCGGCTTCGCGCTCGGCACCGAGATCATCCTCGACGGCGGCATGGCGACGCTCTGACAATCCCATCCTCCCCGCGTCGCGGGGAGGATTTTCCTATGCGATGGCCGGCCGCCCTTCGCGGCGCCTGGCGTCCCACACGGCCACCGCCCAGATCGCGAAACCGCCCAGCGCCAGCGCGCAGCCGACCGGCCCGGTCGAGGTCCAGCCCAGCCCGGCATCGATGGCCAGCCCGCCCAGGAACGGACCCAGCGCGTTGGCGGTGTTGAACGCCGAATGGTTGAGCGCGGCGGCCAGCGCCTGCGCATGTTCGGCGACATCCATCAATCGCGTCTGGAGCGCGGTGCCGAGCGCGCCGCCGATGCCGATCAGGAACACGTCCGCCATCATCCACCACAGATGCGGCGCGGCGAGCGGGAAGAGGATCAGCATCAGCGCCGAGAAGAGCAGCAGGCCGCCCGCGGTCGGCATCAGCGCCTTGTCCGCGAACCACGGCACGACGATGTTGCCGATGGTCATGCCGAGGCCGAACACCATCAGCACCACCGGCACGAAGCCCGGCGACACATGCGTCACCTCCACCAGCGTGGTCGCGAGATAGGTATAGACCGCGAACAGCCCGCCGAAGCCGACCGCGCCGATCAGCAGCGTCAGCCACACCTGCACCTTGCCGAGCGCGCTCAGCTCGCGGAGCGGGCTGGCATCGGCGTGCGGCACGTCGCGCGGGGCATAGAGGATGACGAGCGCGACGGTGAGAAGCGCGAGCCCCGCGACGATCGCGAAGCCCGAGCGCCAGCCGATCGCCTGCCCGATCCAGCTCGCCGCCGGCACGCCGATCACGGTGGCGACCGTCAGGCCGAGCATGATCCGCCCGACCGCCATCGCGCGCCGGTTGGGCGGCACGAGCCCGGTCGCGACCAGCGCGGCGATGCCGAAATAGGCGCCGTGCGGAAGCCCCGCGATGAAACGGAACAACAGCAGCCAGCCATAGCTCGGCGCCATGGCCGAGAGGCCATTGCCCAGCGCGAACATCGCCATCAGCGCGATGAGCTGCGTCCGCCGCGCGAGCTTCGCGCCGATCACCGCGATCAGCGGTGCGCCCACCACCACACCCAGCGCATAGGCGCTGATGACATGGCCGGCGGTCGGCTCGTCGATGCCGAGCCCGCGCGCGAAATAGGGGAGCAGGCTCATCGAGGCGAATTCGGTCGTCCCGATCGCGAATCCGCCCATCGCCAGCGCGAACATGACGAGGCCGGGATGCGCGTGCGCTCCCTGCGGTGCGGACATGGCGAAACTCCGGGTACGATGTGGGCCGGCCGGGGTATCGCATATTTCATGCCGCGTCGCAGCATTTATCCTTGGGGTCGGGAAAGCCGCCGCGTCAGATGAGGCCCCGCGGCCCGAAGATATGGATCAGATTGCCGTCGGGATCGCGCAACATCGTGCCACGGCGATCGACGGAGATCCGCATGTCGGCCCAGACCATCTCGACGCCCCGTTCGGTGAAGCGGGCGGTCGCGGCGGGCAGGTCGTCGATTTCCAGCACCAGCGCCTTCCAGCCCAGCACGTCGAGATGATGCGGCGGCGCGGTGCGGTCGACGGGCGTGAAATCGCCACCGGTGTGGCAGACCAGCTCGATACGAAGGCCCGCGCCATCGATCATCGCATAGTCGGCGCCCACGGCGTCGAAGCGGCCGCGTTCGGCAAGGGTGAAGCCCAGCACGTCGCCATACCAGGCGACCGCGCGCTCCAGATCGGAAACGGCCAGCGCGACATTGTTGAAGCGGAGCCTCATCGGGGCCTCCCTCCCAAAGAAAGGGATCGCGAGCCGGAACGATCCCGGCCCGCGACCCGGACGGATCAGGCGTTCTGCGGGAAGAGCGCGCGACGGGTTTCCTCGTCGAACTCGGTCTTCAGCGTCAGCGCCTCCTTGATGGCGTGCGCACGCGCGGCGGCCGGGCGGGCCGAGATCTCGTCGTGCAGGCGTTTCACGTTCGGAGTGTCGCCGAGGCCCTTCTCGCCGAGGATATAGCCGGCGGCATTGCCCCAGCCCCACAGCGCCATGTCGGCGATGCTGTATTCGTCACCGGCGAGGTAGCGGTTGGTGGCAAGCCGCTCGTCGAGGACGCGATAGTGGCGCTCGACTTCCTTGAGATAGCGGTTCTGCGCGTAGGCCAGCGTCTCGGGCGCGTGATGGAGGAAGTGGACCGCCTGGCCCGAGAAGGGCGAGAGGCCGGTCGCCACGAAGAACAGCCAGGAAATGGCCGCACCGCGCGCCTTCTCGTCGGTCGGCAGGAAGCGGCCATGCTTCTCGGCGAGATAGAGCAGGATGCCGTTGGAATCGAACACGGTGGTGTCGCCGTCGACGATCACCGGAACCTTGTTGTTCGGGTTGATCGCGTGGAACCAGTCCTCATGCTGCTCGCCCTTGAAGGTGTCGACCTTGATGGTCTCGTAGGCGAGGCCCAGCTCCTCGAGCAGCAGCGCGGTCTTCATCGGGTTGGGCGACGGGTGGAAATAGAATTTCAGCATCATGGGTCTCCTGAGGATGCAGGCAAGGGTTCGGGCACGCGGGCCGCGTGACCGGGTGTCGGGCGGGCCTCCGGGGGAGGCCCGCGGGATGGGGCGGGATCAGCCCAGCGTTTCGCGGTTGGGCGGGCTGTCCAGATCGAGCACCGGGCCGGCCGGCACGACGCCATGCGGATTGATGGTCCGGTGGCTCTGGTAATAATGCTTCCTGATATGCTCGAAGTTGACGGTCGGGGCGACCCCCGGCGTCTGGTAGATGTCGCGCAGATAGGCCGAGAGGTGCGGATAATCCGCGATCCGGCGCAGGTTGGTCTTGAAGTGGCCGACATAGACCGCGTCGAAGCGGATCAGCGTCGTGAACAGGCGGATGTCCGCCTCGGTCATGTCCGTACCCACCAGCCAGCGACGCTTCGACAGCCGTTCCTCCAGCCAGTCGAGCGTGTCGAACAGCGGGAAGACCGCCTCCTCATAGGCCGCCTGCGTGGTGGCGAAGCCGGCCTTGTAGACGCCGTTGTTGAGCGTGTCGTAGACGCGCGCGTTCACCGCATCGATCTCGGCGCGCAGCGCTTGCGGATAATAGTCCCCCGGCGTCGCGCCGATGCCGTCGAACGCCGAGTTCAGCATTCGGATGATCTCGGAGGATTCGTTGTTGACGATCGTGCCGCGCTGCCTGTCCCACAGGATCGGCACCGTGGAGCGGCCGGTGTAGGAAGGATCGGCGGCGGTATAGACCTCGTGCAGGAAGCGCGCGTGGTGGATCGGATCGGGCACCACGCCGGGGGCGTCCGCGAAGGTCCAGCCCTTCTCCAGCATCAGCCAGTTCACCACCGAGACGGAGATCATCTCCTCCAGCCCCTTGAACGCGCGCAGCAGGAGCGTGCGATGCGCCCATGGACAGGCGAGCGAGACATAGAGGTGATAGCGGCCGGGCTCGGCCTTGAAGCCGCCTTCTCCGCTCGGCCCGGCGCTGCCGTCGGCGGTGATCCAGTTGCGGAAAGCCGCATCCTTGCGCACGAAGCGCCCGCCGGTCGATTTGGTCTCGTACCAGACATCGTGCCACTGGCCGTCGACGAGCATGCCCATATCCGTCACTCCGCGAGGGGGTATCCGCCTCGCCCTTGTCGGGGTGCGGGGAATGGGAGACGTCTACCCAGCATGTTTGGCCATATCGATGGCCCGTGACTGATCGCCGCGTTCCGTTTTCCTGAACGATCGCCGGTCAGGCGCTGAGCGGCAGGCTGAGCCGCACCAGCAGCCCGCCCAGATCCTCGCTCTCTTCCAGCGCCACCTGGCCACCATAGATTTCCGCCACGTCGCGCACGATGGCAAGGCCGAGGCCGGTGCCGGGCTTGCCGGTGTCGAGCCGGGCGCCGCGCTCGAAGATCTTCTCGCGCTCCGCCTCGGGGATGCCGCGCCCGTCGTCCTCGACCAGTATCTCGACCCGCTCGTCCTGCTGCTGCACGGTCACGAACACGCGCCCGCCGCCATATTTGGCGGCATTCTCGATGAGGTTGCCGAGCAGTTCGTCCAGATCCTGCCGCTCCACCCGAACCGCGAGGCCGCGCGTGCCGTCCAGATCGATCACCACCTCCGGGAAGAGCCGGTCGACCGCATGGCTCACCGCCGTCAGCGAGGCCCAGACATCCGCGCGGCTCTGCGCCGATCCCCGGCGGCCGACGGCGCGGGCGCGGGCGAGGTGATGGTCCACCTGCCGGCGCATCGTCCGCGCCTCGCGCATCACCGTCTGCGGCAGATCGGGCGCGCCCGCCGTCACCGCGTTCATCACGACGGTCAGCGGCGTCTTCAGCGCATGGGCGAGATTGCCGGCATGGGTGCGGGCCTCCTCGGCCTGTTTCTCGTTGTGGGCGAGCAGGTCGTTCAGCTCCTCCACCATCGGGCGGATCTCGAGCGGCAGCGCGACGTCGACCCGCGCCGCCCGTCCCGAGCGCACCGCCGCGATCGCGAGGCGCACCCGGCGCAGCGGCCACAGGCCATAGACGATCTGGAGCGCCGACAGCAGGATGAGGCCGAGCCCGAGGATGGCGAAGCTGCGGATCATCGTCCGGCGCAGCACCTTGATCTGGCCGTCCAGCACGTCACGGCTCTGCGCGACCTGGAAGCGCCATGTCACCGACGATCCCGGCAGCTTCACGTCGCGCTCGACCACGCGCAGCGGCTCGTCGCGGAACTGCTGGCTGTCATAGGCGTGGATGTCGGGATAGGCGTGGGCCATGTCGACGCTGAGCGTCTGGTCCCACAGCGAGCGGGACGGGAAGACGTCATGCCCCTTGCCGGACACCTGCCAGTAGAGGCCCGAATAAGGCTCCAGGAAGCGCTGGTCGGCGAGCGGGCGGCTGAAGCGCACCTCCCCGTCCGGCCCGATCTCCGACTGGAGGATCATCGAGTTCAGCACATATTGGAGTGAATCGTCGAAATTCCGCGTGATCGCGCCGGTCAGCACGCGGTCCAGCGCCACGTCGCCGCCGGCGAGCAGCAGCATGATCCACAGCGCCGCCATGCCGATCATGCGGCGGGTGAGCGACCCCGTGATCCGCGCGCTGCCCCGCCATTCCCGGCCCCGTGGGCGCAGGAAGGCGATGATGCGCAGCATGTTGAGCGGGCCGATCCACCAGCGCTCGCGCCGGCGGGGATCGCCGGCGGGCGCGGCGTCCGGGCCGGGCTCAGGCGTTGGCGGCGTCGGACTCTTCAAGGCTGTAGCCCAGCCCCCGGATGGTGGTGATGATATCGGTGCCGAGCTTCTTGCGGATGCGCGTCACGAACACCTCGATGGTGTTGGAGTCGCGATCGAAATCCTGATCGTAGATATGCTCGATCAGCTCGGTGCGGCTCACCACCTTGCCCTTGTGGTGCATCAGGTAGCTCAGCAGCTTATATTCCTGCGCGGTGAGCTTCACCGGCTCGCCCGCCTTGGTCACCTTGCCCGAGCGCGTGTCGAGGCGGACATCGCCCGCCACCAGCTCGGAGGAGGCATTGCCCGACGCCCGGCGGATCAGCGCGCGCAGTCGGGCGATCAGCTCCTCGGTCTGGAACGGCTTGGCGAGATAGTCGTCGGCGCCGGCATCGAGGCCCGCCACCTTGTCCGACCAGCTATCGCGCGCCGTCAGCACGAGCACGGGCATGTCCTTGCCCTCCTTGCGCCAGCGGTCGAGCACGGTCAGCCCGTCGACCTCGGGCAGGCCCAGATCGAGGATGATCGCGTCATAATTCTCGGTGGAGCCCAGATAATGCCCGTCCTCGCCATCGGTCGCGAGATCGACGGCATAGCCCGCGCCCTCCAGCGTGGCCCGGAGCTGCCGCCCGAGCGTGGGTTCGTCCTCGACGACGAGAATGCGCATGTGCCTGGGCCTTTCCCTGTTCCTTGCCGCCTATCTGGCGCGGCAAAGATGAACGGGCAAGCAACGAGTGGGTTGCGCGGCCCGGAAAGCCCTCAGCGGGGCGAGCGGCCAACCTCCTGGCCGGTGCGGCCATCCACGTCGATCCAGCTCACCGATCCGTCGCGCATGAACTTCAGCCGGTAATTGCCCGAACCCGCGTCATAGTCAGAACCGAGATAGTCGTAGCCGCGCATCCCGTGCTGCCACTGCTGCTGGATATCGCGCAACGGACGCGCGCCCTCGCGCATCGCCTCGCGCGCGCGATACTGGTCGGGCGGACGGCGCGGGCCGGCATCGGCGGCCGACAGGCCGACGACGAGCAAAGGCACACACAACAGATACCGTCTCATCCGCATGGGGCTCGCATAGCCATGAAGGCTTGAACAAGCCGTGAATGCCGAGCCCATATTGGGACAGACGCCATTCTCGACCGGCTGTGGCTCCGGCGCATCGCATGGCTACCATTTCGGCGCGTCATGCCCTAGCTCCGCACCATCATGGCTGCACCCGTTCTTTCCTATGAAGACCTTGGCGTCGTCCAGGGCTCCGGCTGGCTCTTCCGGCACCTCGACATCCACATCGGCCAGCGCGACCGCCTCGCGCTGATCGGCCGCAACGGCGCGGGCAAGACGACGCTGCTGAAGCTGATCGCCGGCAAGCTCGATTCGGACGAGGGCCGCCGCACCATCGTGCCCGGCACACGCGTCATCCTGCTCGAACAGGAGCCGGCGCTGACCGGCTTCGCGACGCTGCGCGATTACGCCCTCTCCGCCCCCGACGCGCCGCTGCCGCACGAGGTGGAGGCGATCGCCGACCAGCTCGGCATCGATCTCGATCGCTCCTCCGACACCGCATCGGGCGGCGAGCGCCGACGCGCCGCGATCTGCCGCGCGCTGGCGCAGGAGCCCGACGTGCTGCTGCTCGACGAGCCGACCAACCATCTCGACCTCGCCGCGATCGAGTGGCTGGAGGAGTGGCTGGCGCGCTTCACCGGCGCCTTCGTCGTCATCAGCCACGACCGCGCCTTCCTCACCCGCCTCACCCGCCAGACCTTGTGGCTGGACCGTGGCGGCGTGCGCCGCGCCGAGATCGGCTATGGCGGCTTCGAGGCGTGGACCGAGCAGGTCTATGCCGAGGAGGAGCGCAACGCCCAGCGCCTCGACGCGAAGCTGAAGCTGGAGGAGCATTGGCTCCAGCGAGGCGTGACGGCGCGCCGCCGCCGCAACCAGGGCCGGCTCGCCAAGCTGATGGAGATGCGCGCCGCGCGGAAAGCAATGGTCGGCCCGCAGGGCACCGCCGCGCTCGCCACCGCGACCGACGACGCCCGCTCCAAGACCGTCATCGACGCCAAGGGCGTGACCAAGCGCTTCGGTGATCGCACCATCATCAAGGATTTCACGCTGCGCGTGCAGCGCGGCGACCGGATCGGCATCGTCGGCGCGAATGGTGCTGGCAAGTCCACGCTGCTCAAGCTGCTCACCGGCGAGATTCAGCCCGACGAGGGCACGATCGTGCAGGCCAAGACGCTGAACGGCGTCGTCATCGACCAGCAGCGGAAACTGATGGCCCCCGAGAAGCGCGTCCGCGACGTGCTGGCCGACGGCGGCGACTGGATCGACGTGCTCGGCACCAAGAAGCATGTGCAGGGCTATCTCAAGGAGTTCCTGTTCGATCCCTCGATCGCCGAGGCCAAGATCGGCTCGCTCAGCGGCGGCGAGCGGTCGCGCCTGCTGCTCGCCCGCGAGTTCGCCCGTGCGTCCAACCTGCTGGTGCTCGACGAGCCGACCAACGATCTCGACATGGAGACGCTGGACCTCTTGCAGGAGGTGATCTCGGACTATGACGGCACCGTCCTGCTCGTCAGCCACGACCGCGACTTCCTTGACCGCACCGTGACGATCACGCTCGGCCTCGACGGCTCGGGCAAGGTCGATGTGGTGGCCGGCGGCTATGACGACTGGGCCAGGCGCCGCGCACCCAAGGCGGAACCGAAGCGCCCCTCCGCTCCCAAAGCAGATGCGCCACAGGCCGCCGCCGCGCCGCCGAAAAAGTCCAAGCTCAGCTACAAGGACCAGCGCGACTTCGACATGCTGCCGGGCGAGATCGAGAAGCTGGAAGCCGCCATCGCCCGCGACGAGGCGGCGCTGGCCGATCCCGACCTCTTCGCCAGGAACCCGACGCGATTCGACACGCTGATGAAGGCGATCGAGACCGCGCGCGAGAAGAAGGACGCCGCCGAGATGCGCTGGCTGGAGCTGGCGGAGATGGCGGACAATCTGGGCTGAGCGACAATTTTGGGGCGGATGGCGACAAAAGGGTTGCAGTCCGCCCCCAGCCGATCTAACAGCCCGCCTCCACAGCGCGCCCGTAGCTCAGCTGGATAGAGCATCAGACTACGAATCTGAGGGTCGGACGTTCGAATCGTTCCGGGCGCGCCAATTTCCCCCCGCAATTACGATCGCGATCGTCGATGGGAGCATCTCCCGCAACGACCCGACGCGCGGACATCCATCGCCTGCACGAATATTCCGCCGGTCGGCGTCGCCGGTGCGGCCGGACGACACCGCTACTCACCGGGCGCCGTGTCGCGCCCGGTGATCGAAAGCAGGCGTTCAGCCCTGGATGAACGCGAGCAGATCGGCGTTGATGATGTCGGCGTGGGTCGTACACATGCCGTGCGGCAGGCCTTCGTAGCTCTTGAGCGTCCCGTTCCTCAGGAGCTTCACCGAAAGAGGGGCGGAATTGGCATAGGGCACGACCTGATCGTCCGTCCCGTGCATCACCAGCACCGGCACCTCGATCGCCTTCAGATCCGCGGTGAAGTCCGTTTCGGAGAAGGCCTTGATGCAGTCATAATGGGCCTTGGCGCCGCCCATCATGCCCTGCCGCCACCAATTGAGGATAACGCCCTCTTTCACCTGCGCACCCTCGCGGTTGAAGCCGTAGAAGGGGCCGGCCGGCACATCGTGGAAGAACTGCGCCCGATTGGCGACCAGAGCGGCGCGGAAACCGTCGAACACCTCGATCGGCAGCCCGCCGGGATTGGCCTCTGTCTTCAGCATCAGCGGCGGGACGGCACCGATCAGGACCGCCTTGGCAACGCGGCCCGGCTCGGCACGCGCGACGTAGCGGGCAACCTCGCCGCCGCCGGTGGAGTGGCCGATATGGATGGCGTTGCGGAGATCCAGCTTCGCCGCCAGCTCGATGACGTCGGCTGCATAGGTGTCCATCTCGTTGCCGGTGTCGGTCTGGCTCGAACGGCCATGGCCGCGCCGGTCGTGCGCGATCACCCGATAGCCCTTCTCCAGGAAGAACATCATCTGCGCATCCCAGTCATCGGCGCTGAGCGGCCAGCCATGATGGAAGACGAGCGGCTGGGCATCCTTCGAACCCCAGTCCTTGTAGAAAATGATCGTGCCGTCTTTGGTGGTGAAAGTGCCGTCGGCCATGATCGCTTTCCTCTTTCGATGATAGAGATAAAGAATGGTGCAATATCGAATGCCGTGCGCACGATCGGAATATCTGCCATGCGCAGGGCGACCGGTCCGTAAATGGCCGATCCGCCCCTTGGCAAGACCGCTTTCTTCATTCTCCAGGGGCTGAGATCGAGGAAATATCTTCGCCCTTTCGCGCCAGGCCGTCCCCCGTTTCAGGCGACCAGCAGCCGCCCGGCCTGCGCGCGCGCCTCGTCGGTCACTTCGGCGCCGGAGAGCATCCGCGCGATCTCCTCGCGCCGCTCGGCCGCGTCAAGCAGGCGGACGCCGGTGCGCGTGACGGTGCCGTCATGGCTCTTGGCGATGAGCAGTTGCCGATCCGCGCGCGCCGCCACCTGCGGGCTGTGCGTCACCACCAGCAACTGCGCCTTGGCCGAGAGCCGCGCCAGCCGATCGCCGATCGCCGAGGCCACCGCGCCGCCGACGCCGCGATCGATCTCGTCGAAGATCATCGTGCGCGCGCCCGCCGCCTCCGCCAGCGACACCTTGAGCGCGAGGATGAAGCGCGACAGCTCGCCGCCGGACGCGATCTTCGCCAGCGGCGCGAAAGGGGCGCCCGGATTGGTCGAGATCAGGAACTCCACCCGGTCGCGCCCCTCGGCGCTCCATTGCGATTCGGGCAGCCGCTCGATCGAGGTGCGGAAGCGTGCGGCGTCGAGCTTGAGCGGCGCCAGCTCCTCCGCCACCGCCCGGTCGAGCCGCCCCGCCGCCTCATGCCGCGCGGCCGACAGCGCGCCCGCTTCCTCCTCATAGACCGCGCGGGCGGCCTTCACGGCGCGCTCCAGCGCCGCCAGCCCCTCGCCCCCCGCCTCGATGCGGGCCAGGCGCTCGGACAGCTCCTCCGCCAGCGCCGCGAGTTCGTCGGGCTGGACGCGATGCTTGCGCGCCACCCCGCGCAGATCGAACAGCCGCGTCTCGATCCGGTCGAGCCGCTCAGGATCGAAGGCGAGCGCCTGTGCCGCCGCCTCCAGCGCCTCCCCGGCCTCGGCCGCCTCGATCACCGCGCGGTCGAGCGCGGCCAGCGCGGAGGCCAGCGCCTCATGCTCGTGCGCCACCCGGTCGAGCCGCCGCGCCGCCTGCCGCAGCGCCGCCAGCGCGCCGTCCGATCCATCGAGATGCTGGGAGACGCCGGCCATATCCTCGGCCAGCCGCGCGCCCTTCTGCATGGCGGCGCGCTCCCCGGCGAGCACCTCCTCCTCGCCGGGCTCGGGGGCCAGCGTGGTCAACTCGCGGACGGCATGTTCCAGCCATTCGCGATCCCGCTCGGCGCCTTCGAGATCGGCCCGCGCCTGCGCCAGCCCGGCCTCGGCGGCGCGCCAGCGGGCGTGGGCCTCGCCGAGCGGCGCGAGATCGAAGCGACCGAAAGCATCGAGCAGCGCGCGATGGCCCCGCGCGTTGAGCAAGCCGCGATCGTCATGCTGGCCGTGGATCTCGACCAGCCGCCCGCCCAGCTCGCGCAGCAGCGCGGCGGAGGCGGGCTGGTCGTTGATGCTGGCACGGCTGCCGCCATCGGCCTTCACGATGCGCCGCACGATCAGCGGCTCGCCGGGCTCGCCCGTCAGCCCGTTCTCGGCGAGCAGGCCGGCCACGACCGCATCCTCACCCGGATCGAAGCTCGCGGTGACGACCGCCTGCGACGCGCCGTGGCGCACCAGCCCGCTGTCCGCCCGCTGGCCGAGCACCAGCCCCAGCGCATCGAGCAGGATCGACTTGCCCGCCCCCGTCTCGCCGGTGAGCGCACCCAAACCGGCGGTGAAATCGAGGTCCAGCGCCTCGATCAGCACGACGTCGCGGATGGCGAGACGGATCAGCATGGCCCCTCTCTACGCGATCGTCGCGCGAATGAGAACAGGCCATGAACAAAAAGCATCGGCAGGCGCTCGCCCGCCGAGGATCACTGGCCCGTCTTGTCCTTGTGGTGCTTCTTCTGCCTGGGCTCATGCTGGCCGTGATGGCGGCCCACCGTCTGGGGCGCCTTCTTGGTGATGAGCGTGTAGGCGCGCTGATACCATTTGGAGCCGGGATAGTTGTTGCCCAGCACCGCGGCGGCCTTCTCGGCCTCCACCGGCACGCCCAGCCCGAGATAGGATTCGGTCAGCCGCTCCAGCGCCTCGGGGACGTGGGTGGTCGTCTGATATTTGTCGACCACGACGCGGAAGCGGATGATCGCCGCCAGCCACTGGCCGCGCCGCTGGTAGAAGCGGCCGATCTCCATCTCCTTGCCGGCGAGGTGATCGTTGACGAGATCGGTCTTGAGGCGGGCATCGGCGGCGTAGCGCGAATCCGGGTAGCGGCGGATCAGCTCGCCCAGCGCGTCGAGCGCCTGCTGGGTGATCTTCTGGTCGCGGGTGACGTCGTTGATCTGCTCGTAATAATCGATCGCGATCAGGTAATAGGCGTAGGGCGCGTCGCGGTTGCCGGGGTGGATCGACAGGAAGCGCTGCGCCGAGGCGATCGAGGCGTTGTAGTCGCGCGCCAGATAATAGCTGTAAGCGCTCATCAGCTCGGCGCGGCGCGCCCAGATCGAATAGGGATGCTGGCGCTCCACCTCGTCGAAGAGCTGGGCGGCGATCTTGTACTGGCGCCGGTCCAGACGGTCGCGGGCCAGCGTGTAGAGCGTGTCCACATCGCGGGCGATGAAGCGGGTATCCGCCTTCTTCTTGCCGCCGCCGGCACAACTGGCGAGGGGCGCAAAGGCGATCGCGGCAAGGGCCACGAGGAGGAGCGGGCGGGTGGCGGAACGCAGCATGACGATGCTCTTAGCGGCTCGATCCGAATGAGGGAAGCGGCCCGGATGATGGGCCGATGGCGAGGCCGGACAGTTTCGCTGCCGGCCTGAATGCGCTCTTAACGGTTTGATGGCACAAGGCGAGCCATGTTGCGCGTGCTGACCCTCTCCACCCTGTTCCCGGACGAGACACGGCCGACCTTCGGCGTGTTCGTCGAACGGCAGACATTGGGCCTCGCAGGCCTGCCCGGCGTGGAGGTGGAGGTGGTGGCGCCGGTGGGCCTGCCGCCGGGGCCGCTCGCCCGCCATCCGCGCTGGAAGGCGCTCGCGACGCTGCCGGCGGACGAGATGTGGAAGGGCCTCCCCCTCCACCGCCCGCGCTTCACCGCGATGCCGGGGCTGGGCGGTTTCAATCCGGGCGCGATGGTGCGCGCGCTGACCCCGTTCCTGACCGACATGCGCCGGCGCTTCCCCTTCGACGTGATCGACGCGGAATTCTTCTTTCCCGACGGCCCGGCCGCGACCCGGCTGGGCGAGGCGCTGGGCGTGCCCGTCTCGATCAAGGCGCGCGGCGCCGACATCCACCATTGGGGCCGCCGGCGCTGGACGCGCGGGCAGGTCACCGATGCCGGGCGCGGCGCGGCGGGAATGCTCGCGGTGAGCGCGGCGCTGCGCAACGACATGGTGGCGCTGGGCCTGCCGGGAGAGCGCATCCGCATCCATTATACCGGCGTCGACCTCGCCCGCTTCCGCCCCGTGGCGGATCGCGAGGCCGCCAAGGCCGCTCTGGGCGTCTCTGGGCCGCTGTTGCTGTCGGTCGGGGCACTGATCCCGCGCAAGGGCCATGCCCTCGTCATCGAGGCGCTGGCGCGGCTGCCGCGCGGCACGCTGATGATCGTCGGCCAAGGCCCCGAACGCGCCGCGCTGGAGGCCCAAGCGGCGGCACGGGGGCTGAGCGACCGGGTGATGCTGCTCGGCCCCCGCCCGCATGAGGCGCTGCCCGCGCTCGCGGCGGCGGCCGATGTCGGCGTGCTGGCGTCCTCGTCGGAGGGGCTGGCCAATGCCTGGGTCGAATCGCTCGCCTGCGGCACGCCGGTGGTCATCAGCGACGTGGGCGGCGCGCGGGAGCTGGTCGACCGGCCCGCCGCCGGGCGAATCGTCGCGCGCGATCCGGCGGCGATCGCGGCGGCCGTGGCGGACCTGCTCGCCTTCCCGCCGGATCCGGCCTCCGTCCGCGCGGCGGCCGAGCGTTTCACATGGGATGCGAACGCGCTGGCGCTGCGCGATCACCTCGCCGGACTGGCGGCGCGCTAGCGGTCCAGCCGCATCAGAGCGGCGACGATCTCGCGGCCCTCGGCGCGCAGCACGCCCCAGGCATGGGCGGCGGCGCGGCTGTCCATCACCTCGAGCCCGATGCCCTTCGCCTCCAGCGCGGCGGCGAAGGCCGGAGACGGACGGCGCAGCGCCGCCCCGGTGCCGAGCAGGAGAAATTCGGCCGCCGGCTCGCGCGCCAGCAGCGGCGCGATGGCGTCGAGGTCGAGTGCGTCGACCGCCGGCGCCTGCCACGCCACCGCCGTCTCCGGGGTCAGCAGCACGCCGTCGGCATAGACCTGCTCGTCGATCCTGAAGCCGCCGCCGGAAAAGCCGCGAATGGCCGGGCCGGCGGCGACGGGATCGGGAGAGAACTTCGCCATGTCAGCGCTTCGGCGCGATCCGCTCGGCGCGGTCGCGGCCCGCCTTCTTCTTGTCGGTCGCCGCCGCCATCTGCCGGAAGCGGGACTTGTCGAGGCCGAGCGAGATCAGCAGCGAGGACGAGACATAGATCGACGAATAGGTGCCGACCACGACGCCCAGGATCATCGCCGCCGTGAAGCCGCGCAGCACTTCGCCGCCGAACAGCAGCAGCGAGGCGAGCGCGAGGATGATCGTCAGCGACGTCATCACGGTGCGCGGCAGCGTCTCGTTGACCGAGAGGTCGATCAGCTCGCCGAGCGGCATCTGCCGGTATTTCCGCATATTCTCGCGGATACGATCGTCGATCACGATCTTGTCGTTGATCGAGTAGCCGATGATCGTCAGCACCGCCGCGATGATGTTGAGGTCGAACTCCAACTGGGTCAGCGCGAAGAAGCCCAGCGTCATCAGCACGTCGTGGAAGATCGACACGAAGGTCGCCACGCCGAACTGCCATTCGAAGCGGACGATGCCGAACAGCGCGATGCAGGTGATCGCCACCACCACCGCCAGCACGCCCTTCTGGACCAGCTCGCCCGAAACCTTGCCCGAGACGGTCTGCACCTGATTGAAGCGGACGCTCGGATATTGGGCCTTGAGCGCCGCCTCCACCTTGGCGACCATCGCGTTGGTGGCGCCCTCGTCGGTCGAGTGCGGCACCGGCAGGCGGATGTCGACGGTGGTGCCGTCTCCGAAGGGCTGGAGCTGGGCCTGGCCGACGCCGAGATTATCGACGATGTGGCGCATCCCGCCGAGCGGCGCGGCGCCGTCGAACTTGGTTTCGATCGAGACGCCGCCGACGAAGTCGACGCCGAAGTTGAGGCCGCGCACGCCGACCAGCACGCCGGCCGCGATGGTGAGCAGCAGGGTGAGCCCGAAGGCCCAGCCGCGCAGCTTCACGAAGCCGATATTGGTGTTGTCGGGAACGATCTTGAGCAGGCGCATGGGTCTTGTCGCCTCAGATATGGATGGTTTGCGGGCGGGCGCGGCGGAGCCAGATCGCCACCAACATGCGCGTGAACAGCACGGCGGTAAACACCGACGTCGCGATGCCGAGCAGCAGCACCACGGCGAAACCCTTCACCGGGCCGGAGCCCAGGATGAGCATGATAAGCCCGGAGATGGCGTGCGTCACGTTCGCCTCGAAGATGGTGCGGCTGGCCTCGCTATAGCCCAGCTCCACCGCCTGGATGACGTTGCGCCCGCGCCGGCGCTCCTCGCGGATACGCTCGTTGATGAGCACGTTGGCGTCGACCGCGGTGCCGATCGTCAGCACGAAGCCCGCGATGCCCGGCAGCGTCAGCGTCGCATTCAGCAGCGCCATGCCGCCGAGGATCACCAGCACGTTGATGATGACCGCGAGGTTCGCATAGACGCCGAAACGGCCATAGGTGACGAACATGAAGATCACCACGCCGACCACCGCGATCGCCGAGGCGATCACGCCGGCATGGATCGAATCCGCGCCGAGCGAGGCGAGCACGGTGCGTTCCTCCACCGTCTTCAGCGCGATCGGCAGCGAGCCCGACTGGAGCGAGATCGCCAGCGCCTGCGCCGACTGCACCGTGAAGCTGCCCGAGATCGACGCCGATCCGCCGAGGATCGGCTCGTTGATGCGCGGCGCCGACAGCACGACATTGTCGAGGATGATCGCGAAGGGCTTGCCGACATTCTGCTGGGTCGTCTCCGCGAAGGAGCGCGCGCCGCGGCTGTTGAAGCCGATCGCGACGACGGCCTCGTTGTTCTGGTCGTAATCCTGCTTGGCGGTCTTCAGGTCCGCGCCGGTGATGATCGCCTGACGCACGACCGCGATCGGCGCGCCATTCTCATAATGCAGGATCTGATCGCCCACCGGCGCCTGCCCGGCGGCCACCTTGGCCGGATCGGCCTGGGTGTCGACCAACTTGAACTCCAGCTTGGCGGTCTTGCCGATCAGCGCCTTCAACTGGGTCGGATCGCCGACGCCGGGCACCTCGACGAGGATGCGGTCGGCGCCCTGGCGCGCGATCGTCGGCTCCTTGGTGCCGAGCGCGTCGATGCGCTTGCGGACGATGTCGGTGGCGCCCTCCATCGCCTGATTCACGAACTGGTCGATGCCGCCCTTGGTCGGCGTCATCACGATGCGGGTCGAATCGACCACGCGCACGTCCCAGTCGCGCTGGCCGGTGGAGCCCACCGGCGCGGTCAGCGTGCGGATCTTCTCCACCGCCGCGTCGACCTGCGCGGGATCGCGCACGAAGAAGCTGAGCGCGCCATTGGCCGTCGAGATATCCCCGATCGCGATCTGCGGGCTCATCCGCCGCATCTCGCCGCGGATCGTATCCTCCATCGCGGCGAGGCGCGTCTTGGCGACGTCGGCCGTATCCGCTTCCAGCAGGATATGGCTGCCGCCGGCCAGATCGAGGCCGAGATTGATGCGCGGCGCGAAGCCGAGCCCCAGTTGCTTCGCCGTCGTCTCGGGCATCAGGCTCGGCACGGCGAGCAGGATGCCGATCAGCAGCACCCCGATGATCGAGGCGATCTTCCAGCGCGGGAAATCGAGCATGGCCCCCTCAGCCCCCTCAATCGTTCGCGGGCTTGGTCGTCCCGCGCACCTCGGTGAGCGTGGACTTGATCGCGCGGACGCGGACGCTGGGCGCGAGTTCGACCTCGACCTCGTCGCCATCGACCTTGATGACGCGACCGACCAGGCCGCCACCGGTGATGACCACGTCGCCCTTCTTGGCGCCTTCGATCATCGCCTTGTGCTGCTTGGCGCGGGCCTGCTGCGGGCGGATGAGCAGGAAATAGAAGATCACCACCATCAAGACGATGGGGATGAAACCGGAATAGGCCGCAAAACCGGTCGCGCCGGGCGCGGAGCCTATAGTCTGGGCATAAGCTGGGGACGAGAACATCGTTCGGTTCGGCCTGGCTGGGGCGCTCGTTCGGATGTGAAAAGCAGCCCATGTGGAGGGCGGGCGCCTACCATGCCGCTGCCGCCCCATGCAAGGCGCGGCTGTTTTGCCCGCTTGCCAAGCGCGTGACGGTCGCCTAATGGCCGCCGCCTAGGTCGGGGCGTAGCGCAGCCTGGTAGCGCATCAGACTGGGGGTCTGGGGGTCGCAGGTTCGAATCCTGTCGCCCCGACCATCCTTCCCTCACCGGACCCCAGTCTCTCCTTTCTTCCTCGCCGGACGCTGGCGTGAAGCCGCTCTCCCTGCGAAGAGGGTCGTCGATGCTGCGAATCGATGCCGCGACCGTGCCGGGCTGGTCGCCTGAAATCCAAATCTCTTCCCGCACCGCCCAGGTGGCCCGCATCGCGACCTTCCGCGAGCAGGCGGCGGCATCCTATGTCGCACCGCCCATCCACTTCGACGATCCCGAACCACTGGTCGTCACCGGCCGCCACTTCGCCGTCATCTCGGGCACACAAGGGCTGGTGCCGGGATCGATCCACACCCATGGCCGCTTCGCCTGGCATCAAGCCTTCGCGATGATCCGGGAAATGAAAGTCCATCCGGCCGGCACGCTTCCACCCGCACTCGTCGCCGCCGGGGCGAGCTACGACAACTACTATCACTGGATCGCGGAATCGGTCGGCGCGATGCTGCTCTATCGCGCTCTCGGCGGAGACGCCGCAACACCCTTCATATTACCCGTTCCAGCCAGCGACTGGCAGCGCCAGACGCTCGCCCTGTTCGGCGTCGACAATCCCCTGATCGAGATCGACCGCCATGAGGCTGGGGTTTTCGACGAGGCCATGCTCACCAATCTCATCAGCCGCGACTATTCCTATGCTCCTCACCCTGCGCTGCTCGATATGTTCGCCGAACGAGGCCGTATCCCGCCGCGCTCTTCCTGGGCCGGTCGCCGCATCTATGTCGCGCGGATGGACGCGGGCGACCGGCGACGGATGGTGAATGAACCGCAACTCTGCGCCATGCTGGAGGCCAAGGGTTTCGAGATCGTCATCAGCGGCGCGCGGCCCGTCGCCGAGCAGGCCGCCTTGTTCCGCGACGCCGCGCTGATCGTCGCCCCGCACGGCGCGGCGCTCACCAACCTGCTGTTCGCCGCGAACGGTCTGGAAGGACCGACCGTGGTGGAGCTTCTCCAGGAGAATTATCTCGGGCGCGGCTTCACCAAGATCTGCCAGGGCAAGCGGCTCGACTATCGCGTCATCGTCAACCCCTGCCTCTCCGCCGCCGATCATCACCATCATTCCTCATGGGAAGCCGACCTGCCGTTGATCGCGGAGACGATCTCCACCCTCCCCTGACGCCAGATTTCATTTTCCTACACGAACCGATCTGGTTATATTAATCGGCTCCATCTTCGAGGAGCAGGTTCATGGACGCCAGCGATCTCATCGACGAGCTGATCCAGCGCGAGGGCGGCTACAGCGCGCGACCCGCCGACAAGGGCGGGCCGACTCGCTTCGGGATCAGCGAGGCCGTCGCCCGCGCGCATGGCTACAAGGGCGACATGGCGAAGCTCCCCCGCGACAGCGCCGCCGCCATCTACCGCGCCGATTACTGGACGAAGCCGGGGCTCGACCGGATCGCCGATCTCTGCCCCGGTCGCGGCCGAGCTGTTCGACACCGGCGTCAACATGGGCACCGGCACCGCCGCCGCTTTCCTCCGCCGGGCGCTCAACGCGCTCAACCGCAACGGCGCGGACTATGCCGACATCCCTGCCTCGGGCGCGGTCGACGCCGCCACGCTCGCCGCGCTGAAAGCCTTTCTCCGCACGCGTGGGCCAGCCGCGGGGACGGTGCTGGTGAAGGCGCTCGATGCGCTTCAGGGCGCGCGCTACATCGCGCTCGCCGAGACGCGGCCCGCCGACGAGGCCTTCCTCTACGGCTGGCTCGCCAACCGGGTCGGCTGAGATGGCGAGCCTTCCCCCCGCCCCGCTGCTCGCCGAGGAGCAGTCCGCCGACCGCTTCACCAGCCGCGCGCGGCCCGCCTTCCTCTATGTGATGTACGCGCTGCTGCTCGGCGCCTTCCCGATGGCGGGGATCGCCGCCGCCCGGCCGGATGTCGCCGCCCTGATGACGCGCGCGATCGCGGCCTATCTCGCCGCCATCCCCGAACCGCTCTATGCCCTCTTCGGAACCGGCTATCTCGGCTACACCGTGGCGCGGACATGGGGGAAGGCCGTGGGCGCGGAGAAATGAGAAAGGCTTCCTGCGTGTCAACTTCGTCGACTCCGTCCCCTTCGCCCGGCAAGCCCGTCATCCTCGTCGCCGCCCCCGTGCTGGCGCGCGTCCTTCCCCTGCTGTCGGCGCAGTATGACGTGCTGCCGCTCTGGGAGGCCGAGAGCCATGCCCGCATCGCCGAGGCGCGCGCGCTGGTGGTGATCGGGGAGACGCCGCTCGACACCGCGCTGGTCGAGCGGATGCCGAAGCTCGGCCTGATCGCCTGCTTCACGGTCGGCTATGACGGCATCGACGTGGGCTGGGCCAGGGCGCGTGGCCTCGCCGTCACCCATGCGCCCGGCGCCAATGACGAGGATGTGGCGGATCATGCGATCGGGCTGATCCTCGGCCACCGCCGCCAGATCGTCGCCGGCGACCGGACGGTGCGCGACGGGACGTGGAACCCGCACCAGCGCGCCTTCACCCGCTCGCTCGCCGGCGCGACGCTGGGCGTCGTCGGTTTGGGCGACATCGGCGCGGCCGTCGCGCGGCGGGCGGAGGCGATGCGGATGCGGATCGGCTGGTGGGGGCCGAACCCCAAGCCCGACGCGCCATGGCCCCGCGCGGAGAGCCTCGTCGCGCTCGCGCGGGAGAGCGAGATCCTCGTCGTCGCGGCGCGCGCCCATGCGGGCAATGCCCGGCTGATCTCGGCCGAGGTGATCGAGGCGCTGGGGCCGGAGGGCCTGCTGGTCAACGTCGCGCGCGGGAGCCTCGTCGACGAGGATGCGCTGATCGCGGCGCTGAAGGATGGCCGCCTCGGCGGCGCCGCGCTCGACGTGTTCGAGACCGAGCCGACACCCGCGGCGCGCTGGGCCGGCGTGCCCAACACCGTCTTCACCCCCCACACCGCCGGCTCCACGCAGGACGCCGTGCAGCGCATGGTGGCGATGCTGTTCGCCAACCTCGCCGCCTTCTTCGCGGGCGAGCCGCTCAGGACGCCCGCCGCCTGACCTTGGAAGGAATTCTCATGACCCACGACCATCCGCGCTGCGCCTGGGCCGGGAACGATCCGCAGATGCGCGCCTATCACGACACCGAATGGGGCGTGCCCGAGCGCGATTCGCGCGCGCTGTGGGAAAAGCTGATGCTCGACGGGTTTCAGGCGGGGCTCGCGTGGATCACCGTGCTGCGCAAGCGCGAGGCGTTCCGCGCGGGCTTCGCCGGCTTCGATCCCGAGGCCGTGGCCCGCTTCGGCGAGGACGACATCGTGCGGCTGCTCGGCGACGCCGGCATCATCCGTTCGCGCGCCAAGATCGAGGCGACCATCGGCGGCGCCCGCGCCTTCCTGGCGATGCGCGACAAGGGCGAGGATTTCTCAGGCTTCTGCTGGTCCTTCACCGGCGGCAAGCCGCTCGTGGGGGACGGTCATGTGCTGCCCGCGAAGACCGCGCTTTCCGAGACGGTCTCGAAGGCGCTCAAGGCGCGCGGCTTCAAGTTCGTCGGGCCGACGATCGTCTATGCGTGGATGCAGGCGACCGGCATCGTCAACGACCATGCCGCCCACTGCTTCCGGCGCGAAGCCGTCTAGGCCTTGCGCGCCGCCCGCGTCCTCGCGACCGCGTCCTTCAGCCCGTCATAGCCGACCGCGCCGTTGAGCATCGTGTCGCCGACCACGAAGGTGGGCGTGCCGGACAGGCGGAGGCTGCGCGCGAGGTCCAGATTGGTTTCGATCTCGTGGGCGATGGCGGGGCTGTCGGCGGCCTTGGCATCGAGGCCCACGCTCTTCGCCGCGCGGTCGATCTTGGCGTCGTCGAGCGCGCCCTCGCCGTAGAGCGCATGGTGATAGGCGGAGAACTTGCCCGCCTGCGCCGCGACGAGGCTCATCCGCGCCGCGCGATCGCTATAGGCCGAGAGGATCGGCAGTTCCTTGTAGACCACCCGGATCTGCGGATCAGCCGCGATCAGCTTGTCCACATCCGCCACGCTCGCCCGGCAATAGCCGCAGGCATAGTCGAAATATTCGACCAGCGTGACGTCGCCCTTCGGGTTGCCCGCCACCGCGCCGGGGAAGGGCGTCTCGATCGCGCCGCGATGCGCGGCGATCAGGCTGGCGGTCTGCTTGTCCTGCAAGCGCTCCATCGCCTCGGGGATCACCTCGGGATGTTCGAGCAGATAGGTGCGGATATAGGCCCCCCGATCGGGCGCCTTCCGCAGATCGAGCCCGTGCATCGCCGCCACCGCCGCGATCGCGCCCACCGCCGCCGCCGCGCCGCCGCCGGCGATATTCTTCCAGTTCATTTGTGTCGCGTCCTGCTGTCCAGATTGTTGCGCGCGGTCACCGCGATGTCCTCGGCGCGCAGATAGTCGGGCGTGCCCTGCTTGATGCCGCGCAGCGCGGTCTCCGCATTGGACCGCGCGAGCGTGTCGTTGCCGTCCATGGCATAGCGCTCGGCCGTCGCGAGCGCGGCATGGGCCTCGTCGCCGCGCTGCGCGTAAACGGTGCCGAGCGCATACCAGGCGAGCGGATCTTCCCGATCCTTGGCGACCGAGAGCCTGAGCACCTTCTCGGCCTCGGCGAAATTCTTCGGATCGTCGGTGGCAAGCAGCGCATGGCCGAGCAGCGCCGAGATGAGCGGCGCGCTGCCTGACTGCGCCACCGCGACGCGCAGCGGCGCGAGCGCCTCCTTCGGGTGGCCGTTCTCCAGCAGGATCTGGCCCTTGAGCTCGTTGAAATAGGGATCGAGCGGCGCGGTGCGGAGCAGCGCATCCGCCTCCATGTCGGCGCGATCGGGATAGGCCGCGCGGTGCCACGCATAGGCGCGGGCATAATGCGCGGGCACCGACTGGTCGCTCTCCGGGAACTTGCGCAGAGTCACGTCTGGATCCTGCACATAGCCCGCGAGCTTGGCCTTGATGCGCAGGAAGCGCGCCTGCTTGGCCGGATCGATCGGCGTGTTCCACCAGGGCGACTTTTTGAGATCCGCCTCCAGCGCGGCCTGACGGTCGGCGGTCATCGGGTGGGTCTGGGCGTAGGGATCGATGTCGGCGTAGCTCGACGACAGGCGATATTCCTCCTGCCGCAGCTTGCCGAAGAAGGAGATCATGCCCTTGCCGGACAGATGCGCCTCGTTGAGATGCCGCACCGCCGAGGCGTCGGCGCTACCCTCCTGCCCGCGGCTGAAGGCGAGATAATTGCTCTGCGCGACCGTCGTGCCCGCGCCCAGCACCGCCAGGCCCGCGCCCGGAGCGCCCGCCGCCGCCGCCGCGATGCCGGCGAGCAGCGAGAGCAGCGCGATCCGGCCGGCCGGGCGCGCACCCTCGTCGTTGCGGACGATATGGCCGCCTTCGATATGGCCGAGTTCGTGGGCGATCACGCCCTCGATCTCATTGGCGTTGTCCGCCGCCTCGATCAGGCCGGACTGGATGTAGATGATCTGCCCGCCCGCCACGAAGGCGTTGATCTCGGGATCCTGGATCAACACGATCTGGAGCGCGCCGGGCGCGAGGCCCGCCGATTTCGCCAGCGGCTCGGAGATATCCTTGAGGAAGGTCTCCGTCTCGGTGTCGCGCAGAATCTGCGGCGCGGCCTGAGCCAGCACCGGCTGCGCCGCCACCGTGACGGTGAGCAGCAGCAGCGCCCAGAATCGGATCAGGCGGAAAAGTGCCGCGGCCATGCCCCCTCCTCGGCCCGCCCCGCTGAACCCGCGCTGAAAGCGGGCCCATCGGGTGCGCGACGGGGAGACGGCATGGCCGCTCACGTCCGTTCGGCTCAGTTGCCGAAGGTGCGCTGCCACCAGCCGCGACGCGGCGCGCCGTCGTCGCCACCGTCCGCCTGCGCCGCCTCGTCATTGGCGGGCTCGGCCGGAGCGGCCTCCTCGGCCACGGGGGCTTCGGCGGCGGGCGTCGCCTTCTTGCGGGTGCGGCGCGGCTTGGGCGCGGGCGCTTCCTCGGCGACGGCCGGTTCCGGCGCGGCCTCGGCGGCTTCGGCCTTCTTGCGCGGGGCACGACGCTTCTTCGGCGCAGGGGCCTCCTCGGCGGCCTCGACCACCGGCTCGACCGGAGCGACCGCAGGCGCTTCCTCCGCCGCACGGGCACGCGGGCGGCGGCGGCTCTTCGGCTTGGCCTCGGCTTCGGCGGCGGCCGGCTCCGGCGCGCTCACCGGCGTCGCCTCGACAGGCTCGGCCTGGGTCAACACCTCGGGCGCCACCTCGGCCACGTCGGTCGCGGCCTGGCCGACATCGCCGGCGTCGATGATGAGCGCCTCGCCACCCTCGCGACGGCGACCGCCGCGACGGCCGCGACGACGGCGACGGCCGCCTTCGCGATGCGCCTCGGCCTCGGCTTCGGCGGACGGCTCGACCGCCTCGGCAGCGTCGTCCTCGGCGCCGGCTTCCTCGTCATGCTCGGCCTCGGCGCCGTTCTCCGGCTGGCCATCCTCGCGGCGACCGCCACGGCGGCGGCGGCGACGGCGGCGGCGGCCCCCTTCGCGGCCCTCGCCCTCGGCGCGCTCGCCACGATCGGCGGCATCTTCCTCCGCCTCGGCCTCGGCCTCGATCTCCTCCTCTTCATCCTCGATATCGTCGAGGAAGTCGTCGGGTTCGGGCTCGGGCAGCGGCGCCAGCTTCGGCATCTGCGCCGGCGGCGGGCCGGAGATGTCCACCGTCATGCGCGCGCCCTCGTCATGATGATCGGGCATCACGTCGATCTCGACGCCGTAACGCTCCTCGATCTCCATGATCTCGGCGCGCTTGCGGTTAAGGACGTAGATCGTCGCCTCGCGGCTGGCGCGCAGCGTGAGCTGGGTGCCGCGACCGCGCGCGGCGGCCTCTTCGAGCAGGCGCAGCGCCGACAGGCCCGCCGACGAGGCGGTGCGCACGAAGCCGGTGCCCTCGCAATGCGGGCAGATGCGGGTGGAGGCCTCCAGCACGCCGGTGCGCAGGCGCTGGCGGCTCATCTCCATCAGGCCGAAGGACGAGATGCGGCCGACCTGGATGCGGGCGCGATCGTTCTTCAGCGCCTCCTTCATCGCCTTCTCGACCTTACGGATGTTCGATCCGTTCTCCATGTCGATGAAGTCGATGACGACGAGGCCGGCCATGTCGCGCAGGCGGAGCTGGCGGGCGATCTCGTGCGCGGCTTCGAGGTTGGTCGCGGTCGCGGTCTGCTCGATATTGTGCTCGCGCGTCGAGCGGCCCGAGTTGATGTCGATCGAGACCAGCGCCTCGGTCGGGTTGATGACCAGATAGCCGCCGGACTTCAACTGCACGACCGGCTGGTACATCGCGGTGAGCTGATCCTCGACGCCGAAGCGCTGGAAGAGCGGAACCGGGTCCACATAGGGCCGGATCTTCTTCGCGTGGCTGGGCATCAGCAGCTTCATATATTCGCGGGCCGCGCGATATCCGGTCTCGCCCTCGACGATCACCTCGTCGATCTCGCGGGTGTAGATGTCGCGGATCGCGCGCTTCACGAGGTTCGAATCCTCGTAGATCAGCGCCGGCGCCGATGAGGACAGCGTCGCCTCGCGGATGCCGTCCCACAGACGGGCCAGATAGTCGAAGTCGCGCTTGATCTCGACCTTGGTGCGCGACAGGCCCGCGGTGCGGACGATGCAGCCCATCGTCTTGGGGAGCTTCATCTCCGCCATGATCGACTTCAGGCGCTTGCGGTCGGCGACGTTCGAGATCTTCCGGCTGATGCCGCCACCGTGCGAGGTGTTGGGCATCAGCACGCAGTAACGGCCGGCGAGCGACAGATAGGTGGTCAGCGCCGCGCCCTTGTTGCCGCGCTCTTCCTTGACGACCTGCACCAGCAGCACCTGACGGCGGCGGATGACGTCCTGGATCTTGTAGCGGCGGCGCAGGTTCTGGCGGCTGCGGCGCAGCGCCTCGACATGATCGCCATCCCCGCCGCGACCGGCCGAACGCGACGGCGCGGGCTTCGCCTCGTCGCCATCCTCATGGGGATGATCCTCGGCGGCGTCGAGCGCCTCGTGGCCGCCATCGGTGTCGAGCCGCTCGATCGACGCGGTGTCGATGTCGTGGGCCTGATCCTCATGATCGTCGTAATCGTCGTCGTCATGATCGCCCGACAGCGCCAGCGCCTCCTCGGCCTCCTCGGCCAGCAGCGCGTCGCGATCCTCCTTGGGGATCTGGTAATAATCCGGGTGGATTTCCGAGAAGGCCAGGAAGCCGTGGCGGTTGCCGCCGAACTCCACGAACGCGGCCTGGAGCGACGGCTCCACGCGCGTCACCTTGGCAAGATAGATATTGCCCTTGAGCTGCTTGCGTTCGGCGGATTCGAAATCGAACTCTTCGATCCTGTTACCCTTGGCGACCGCGACCCGCGTCTCTTCGGGGTGGCGCGCGTCGATCAGCATGCGCATCGTCATTTATGATTCTCCGGGCGCGCCGGCCGCCGCGTTGGGGCAGCGGGTGCGCCGATATGCTTGAAAGCGAAAGAAAACATGGCCCGGCCGGCGCAACGCGCCTGGGGGCCATGGAGATGAAAACAGGTGCAAGGCAGGCCGGCGTCTTCGCGTACCGGGCCATTTCGGCCGGGCGCCCCATCCGCACGCCTGCATCCATTCGGATGCGGTCTGTGCGGAAAAGGATATGCGACATTGTGACGTCAACCTAAGGTGCCGGCCGCCGGAACGGCGCCGGGCTGGGGGCACGGGGCGATCGCCTTCATCGAAGCCGGCCGCTCGCGCGACACCCGTCTGGAGTGCTAGCATCTGCGTGGGCGCACGGCAAGCGGCCCGCCCGCGCGGATCAGGAGACGCCCGCCATGCCGATCATCGCCCGCCACCTCGCCATCCACGGCCGCGTGCAGGGCGTCTGCTATCGCGACTGGACGGTGCGGACGGCGACGTCGCTCGGGGTTTCGGGCTGGGTGCGCAACCGGCCGGACGGCAGCGTCGAGGCGCTGGCGATGGGCGAAGCCGGCGCCGTGGACGCGTTCATCGCGCGCTGCCGGGGCGGGCCGGCGTCGGCGCGGGTCGATGGCATCGCCATAAGCGAGGGCGCGCCCGAAGCGATCCAGGGCTTCGAGCGCCGCCCCACGGGCTGATCTCAGCCGAGCGCCTTCCACGCCGCGACGATGGCGCGGGCGCGCTCGCCCACCGCCTCGGCGCTGTCGCCCGCCTTGTAGATGCCGCCACCGACACCGAGGCCTTCGCAGCCGGCCTCCAGCCACTCGCCGATATTGCCGGCGCCCGTGCCGCCGACCGCCCAGGTCGCGACGCCCTTGGGCAGCACCTCGCGGATCGCCTTCAGATAGCCGGTGCCATAGCCGACCGCCGGGAACAGCTTGAGCCGGCGCGCGCCCGCCGCCGCCGCGATGAACGCCTCGGTCGGGGTCGCGAAGCCCGGCATCGGCTCCATGCCCAGCGACACCGCGCGCGCGATCACCGCCGCGTTAGTGTTGGGCGTGACGATCAGCACGCCGCCCACCGCCTTCACCGCGTCGACCGCCTCGGGCTCCAGCACGGTGCCGGCGCCGCACAGCGCGCGGTCGCCCACCGCCTCGACGAGACGACGGATGCCCTCCAGCGGATCGGGGGAATTGAGCGGCACCTCGATCAGGCGGATGCCGGCCTCGACCAGCGCCTCGCCGATCGCCACCACCTCGTCAGGCTTCACGCCGCGCAGGATCGCGACGACGGGGGGAGCGCCGGCCGCGAGAAGTTCGTCGATGGTCATCATGCCTCCAATGTGGCGAACTGCTCGCCCAAAGCCGCCAGACCGGCGAGCGCACAGGCATCGCCATCCAGCATCGTCACCTCGACGCTCCGCGCGGCGGCGGCCTTGGCGTAGATGCCACCCAGGCCCGGATCGCCGACCAGCACCAGCCGCTCCGGCACGCCGCCGATCAGCGCCAGACCTTCCGCGATCTCGCCGCCGATGAGCAGCCCCGAGAGCAACCCCAGCGCCCAGCCGAGGCTCTTGCCCTCGGTGAGCTGCGCCGCGCGCGCCTCGAACAGGCTGGCGACGAGGCCGGTGCCGGCGCGCTCCAGACCCGCCGCGAAGCCCTCGTCGCGGCCCGACTGGTCGGTGCCGGCACGGGTGAGCGTCGAATGGTCGCGCAGCAGGCCGAACAGCTCGCCGGTGAAGAAGGTGTGGAACCGTTCCACCCGCCCGTCGACCAGCTCCGCCCATTTGCTGTGCGTGCCCGGAAGCACCAGCAGATGCCGTCCGACGCCGAGCGACGGATCGACCCGCGCGGCACCGAATATCTGCGTCTCCTCGCCGCGCATCACGTCGGCGCGGCCGGCGAAGTTGGCGCCGCTCAGCCCCGGCGCGACCGTCACCCGGATCGCGCCGACGTCCACCGAGGCGGTCGAGCGCGCCCAGCCCGCCACGTCCGCCGGACAGCCCGCATAGGGCACCTCCAGCACGCCGTTGCGCGAGCCGGCCATGCCGCAGAGCAGCACGCCCGAAGCCTCCGCCTCGGCGCGCCACGGCGAGACGGTCGCCGCCAGAGTCTCCGCCGGCGAGGCGCTGAGCTGGCCGATGCCGGGGCCGGCGAGCCGGTCCACGATCCGCCCTTCCTCGATGCGGAACAGACGGAGCCGCGTCGTGCCCCAGTCGCCGAGGATCGCCATCAGCCGAGCTTCACTGGCGTGACAGGTGCGCCCGGCACATCGACCTCGAACGAGAAGAGGCCACCCGCGAGCGGCTGCTTCTCCAGCCCCGCCTCGTCGATGCCGATCCGCGCGGTGGTGGCGTAGGCGGTCTTGAGGTCCGGCCCGCCGAAGGCGAGCTTGGTGATGTTGGCGACGGGGAACTCCACCACCTGCACCAGCGTGCCGTCGGGCGCATAGCGCCGCGCCGACCAGCCATTCCAGAGCCCCAGCCAGACATGATCCTCGGAATCGATGGTCACGCCGTCGGGGAAGCCGTCCTTGGGGTCGATGCGGGCGAACACCTCGCCATCGCGCAGCATCGGATCGGCCGAGATGTCGAAGCGCCAGATCAGGCCGCCCAGCGTATCGACATGGTGGAGCCAGCGCCCGTCGCCGCTGATCGCGGGGCCGTTGGTGATGGAACACTCGCCGCCCGCGACATGGATCGCGCCCTTGTCATAGACATGGACGGCGCCGCTCAGATCGACCTCGGCATTGTCCATCGAGCCGAACCAGATGCGGCCCTTCGGGTCCACCGAGGCATCGTTGAAGCGATTGTTCGCCGCCATCTCGACGCGGCCCAGCTCGCGGGTGACCCGGCGGCCGTCGAAATGCTGGAGGACATGGCCGTTGCCCAGCACGAAGCCGCCGTCATCGGCCGGCAGGATGAAGCCCGGCGAGCCGCCGACCTCGAACGTGTCCTGCTTGCCGCTGGCAGGATCGTGGCGATGCACCCGCCCCTGCTTGATGTCGACGAACCAGAGCGCACCCGAGCGCGCATCCCACAGCGGTCCTTCGCCCAGCGTCGCGCCGAGCGGCCAGATGCACTCCACAGCCATCCCTTCCTTCATCCCGATTTACATCGTCCAATAATCATATAAATGGGCGACACAAGCCGCAAGCGCCGACCGGGATACCGGATCGGGCCGCAGAGAGGAAAATCCGTGCCGCTCGCCACCATCGATATCGCCGTCATCATCGCCTACGCGATCGCGATCTTCGGTCTCGCCCAATGGGTGAGCCGTGACAAGGCGGGCGCCGGCCCGAAGAACACGACGGACTATTTCCTCGCGTCGAAGAATCTGCCGTGGTGGGCGATCGGCGCATCGCTGATCGCGGCGAACATCTCGGCCGAGCAGATCGTCGGCATGTCGGGATCGGGCTATGCCATCGGGCTGGCCATCGCCTCCTATGAGTGGATGGCGGCGCTGACGCTGCTGATCGTCGGCAAATTCTTCCTGCCGATCTTCCTCAGGAACGAAATCTACACCATGCCGCAGTTCCTCGAACGGCGGTACGGGCACGGCATCCGCACGCTGATGGCGATCTTCTGGCTCGTCCTCTATGTGTTCGTGAACCTCACCTCGATCATCTGGCTGGGCTCGATCGCGGTCACCAAGGTGGCGGGCGTGGACCAGACGATCGCGCTGATCGGCCTCGGCACCTTCGCCCTGCTCTACCAGATCCGCGGCGGCCTGAAGGCGGTGGCCTTGACCGACATCGTGCAGGTGACGCTGCTCGTGCTGGGCGGCCTCATCATCGCCTGGCTGACGCTCGGCAAGCTCGGTTCGGGCGACGTGTTCGCCGGCTGGCACAAGCTCGTCACCACCATCCCGGATCACTTCCACATGATCCTGAAGAAGGGCGATCCGCATTATACCGATCTGCCCGGCCTCTCGGTGCTGATCGGCGGGCTGTGGATCGCGAACCTGAGCTACTGGGGTTTCAACCAGTATATCATCCAGCGCGCGCTGGCCGCCAAGAATATCGCGGAAGCCCAGAAGGGCGTGCTGTTCGCGAGCTTCCTGAAGCTGCTGATGCCGCTCATCATCGTGCTGCCGGGCATCGCCGCCGTGGTGCTGGCGCCGGGCCTCGCCAAGCCCGACGAAGCCTATCCGACGATGATGCGCCTGCTGCCGACCGGCCTGCTCGGCCTCGTCTTCGCGGCGCTGATCGCGGCGATCATCGCGTCCACCGCGTCCAAGATCAATTCGATCGCCACCATCTTCACGCTCGACATCTACAGCAAGTTCGGCCCCAAGCGCGACGAGCGCCACCTCGTCATGGTCGGCCGCATCACCGCCGTCGTCGCGATCATCATCGCCATCCTCACCGCCCGCCCGCTGGTAGGCGCATCGGAGCAGGCATTCCAGTTCATCCAGGAGTTCACCGGCTTCTTCACGCCGGGCATCACCGTGATCTTCCTGCTCGGCCTGTTCTGGAAGCGCGCCAACGAAGCCGGCGCCGTCACCGCCGCGATCGCCTCGGTGGTGCTGTCCTGGCTGTTCAAGGTCCAGTGGGCGTCGCTGCCCTTCATGGACCGGATGGGCGTGGTGTTCCTGATCGCGCTGGCGCTCGCCGTGATCGTCTCGCTGGTCACCCCGGCCCGCCGCGACACCGACACCATCACGACCGGCGACGTCCACTACGCCACCCGCACCGGCTTCAACATCGGCGCCACCGCCGTGATCCTGATCCTGATCGCCCTCTACGCCACCTGGTGGTAAGTCCCCCAAGGAACCCTGACGTCTGATGTCCACGACCGACCATAGCCCCCGCCGCCTCCGCTCGCGTGAGTGGTTCGACCGGCCGGGCGATCCCGACATGACGGCGCTCTATCTGGAGCGCTATCTGAACTACGGCCTGACCCGCGAGGAGCTTCAGTCGGGCAAGCCGATCATCGGGATCGCGCAGACGGGCTCGGACCTGTCGCCCTGCAACCGCCACCATGTCGAGCTGGCCAAGCGGGTGCGCGAGGGCATCCGCGAGGCGGGCGGCATCGCGATCGAGTTCCCGGTCCATCCGATCCAGGAGACCGGCAAGCGCCCGACGCCGGGGCTCGACCGCAACCTTGCCTATCTGGGTCTGGTCGAGACGCTCTACGGCTATCCGCTCGACGGCGTGGTGCTGACCATCGGCTGCGACAAGACCACGCCCGCCATGCTGATGGGCGCGGCCACCGTGGACATCCCCGCCATCGCGCTCTCGGTCGGGCCGATGCTGAACGGCTTCCACAAGGGCGAGCGCACCGGATCGGGCACGATCATCTGGAAGGCGCGCGAGATGCTCGCCGCCGGTGAGATCGACAATGCCGGCTTCATCGATCTGGTCGCCTCCTCGGCGACGTCGGTGGGCTATTGCTCGACCATGGGCACGGCGACGACGATGAACTCGCTCGCCGAGGCGCTGGGGATGCAGCTTCCGGGCTCGGCGGCGATCCCGGCGCCCTACCGCCAGCGCGCGCAGGTCGCGTACCTGACCGGCAAGCGCATCGTCGAGATGGTGAACGAGGATCTGCGCCCGTCGAAGATCATGACGCGCGATGCCTTCCTCAACGCCATCGCCGTCAACTCCGCGATCGGCGGATCGACCAACGCGCCGATCCACTTGGCCGCGATCGCGCGTCACATGGGCGTCGAGCTGTCGTTGCAGGACTGGCAGGAGATCGGCCACGACATTCCGCTGCTGGTGAACCTGATGCCGGCGGGGCAATATCTCGGCGAGGATTATTACCATGCCGGCGGCGTGCCGGCGGTGGTGGCCGAGCTGATGCGTCATGGCCTGATCCGCGAAGGCGCGCTGACCGCCAACGGCCGCACCATGGGCGACAATTGCCGCGACGCCGAGATCGTCTCGCCCGACGTGATCCGCACCTTCGAGACGGCGCTGAAGCAGAAGGCCGGCTTCCGCGTGATGACCGGCAATATCTTCGACAGCGCCATCATGAAGACCAGCGTGATCTCGGACGATTTCCGCGCGCGCTACCTCTCCAACGCCGACGATCCCGAGGCGTTCGAGGGCAAGGTCGCGGTGTTCGACGGGCCGGAGGATTATCACCACCGCATCGACGATCCGGCGGAGGGCATCGACGAGAACACCGTCCTCGTCATGCGTGGCGCCGGGCCGATCGGCTATCCGGGCGCGGCGGAGGTTGTGAACATGCGCCCGCCGGCGTCGCTGATCGAGCGCGGCATCACCGCGCTGCCCTGCATCGGCGATGGCCGTCAGTCGGGCACGTCGGGCTCGCCCTCGATCCTCAACGCCTCACCGGAAGCGGCGGCGGGCGGCAACATCGCGATCCTGAGGAACGGCGACCGCATCCGCTTCGATGTCGGCCGGGGCCGCGTGGATGTGCTGATCGACGAAGCGGAGATCGCCACTCGCCGCGCCGCTCTGGAGGCGGCCGGCGGCTATCAGTACCCGGCGAGCCAGACGCCGTGGCAGGCGATCCAGCGCGGCATCGTCGGCCAGCTCGGCACCGGCGCGATCCTCGAAGGCACCGAAGCCTTCCAGCGCATCGACGAGACCAAGGGCCTGCCCCGCGACAGCCATTGAGGCCGCCCTCTTCTTCGTCACCCCGGACTTGATCCGGGGTCCATTCGCGCTCCGTCTCTTCTTCCGGCGCAGCGCGAATGGACCCTGACCTTCGTCAGGGTGACGAAAACCTCCACCGTCATGCCGGACTTGATCCGGCATCCAGAGCAACAGGCGCGGCGCTTGCGGCTCTGGACCCCGGATCAAGTCCGGGATGACGAAGCGGGAGCGGCCTAGACCCGCTTCCCCTCGCGCCCCGCCAGCTCGACCACATAATGCCATGCCACCCGGCCCGAACGCGCGCCGCGCCCCGTCGCCCAGCTCACCGCGTCGGCTCCGTCGAACGGCAGGCCGAGCTTCCTCGCATAGGCCTCGACCATCGCCAGATAGGTCGGCTGGTCGACATTGTGGAAGCCGATCGACAGCCCGAACCGATCGGCCAGCGCGAGACGGTCGTCCATCACGTCGCGCGCATTCACCGCCCGGTCCTCCTCGCCGAACTCCCGGCTGACGATGTGGCGGCGATTGGCGGTGACGTGGAGCCGCGCATTCTCCGGCCGCGCCTCGGCGCCTCCCTCCAGCAGCGAGCGCAAGGTGCGCGGCCCCGCCGAGCCTTCCTCGAAGCCGAGATCGTCGACGAACAGCGCGAAGGCGCGGGGGCTGTCGGCAATGAGATCGAACAGATGCGGCAGCGTGTGGAGCGCGTCCGGCGCGACCTCGACCAGCGCGATATCCCTGCCCCCGGCCTGAAGCGCGCCGACCACGCTCTTCACCAGCGAGGACTTGCCCGTCCCGCGCGCGCCCCAGAGCAGCACGTCATGCGCGGGCAGGCGATCGGCCAGCCGCGCCGCGTTCTGGAGGATCGCGGCCTTCTGCGCCTCCACCCCGGTCAGCAGGTCGAGCGCCAGCGGCCGGAAGGCGCGCGTCGCCACCAGCACGCCCTCGCGCCACACATAAGCGGGGTGCGCGGCCGGATCGGCGGCGGGTGGCGGCGGTGGCGCCATGCGCTCCAGCGCGGCGGCGATGCGGGTGAGGGTCGCGGGATCGGTCATGGCCGAACCCTCTAGGCGATTATCCCGACAGCGCAACAAAACATCACGATCATCATGAAATTAGTAATTATGCCACGCGTCAGGATTGGAGATCATAGGCCTTGAGCAGATCGTAGAGCGTCGGCCGGCTGATCCCGAGCAGCCGGGCGGTGGCCGAGATATTGCCGTCCGCCCACGCCAGCGCCTCGACGATCGCGCGCCGGTCGGCGGCCTCGCGCACGGCGCGCAGGTTGATCGGCAGCGGCTCCTCGCAGGCACCGGCGGGGAGGTCGAGATCGGCGGCGGTGATGAGCTTGCCCTCCGCCATGATCGCGGCGCGCTTCACGCGGTTCTCCAGCTCGCGGACATTGCCGGGCCAGCTCCAACCCGCGATCGCGTCGGCGGCGTCGGGCGCGAGGCCCTTCACCTGCGGATTGATCGCGGGCGCGTGCCGCCTGAGGAAATGCCGCGCGAGCAGCACCGCATCCCCCGCCCGCTCGGCCAGCGACGGCAACCGCACCACCATCTCGGCGAGGCGATACCAGAGATCCTCGCGGAAGGCGCCGGACGCCACCATCGCCTCCAGATCGCGGTGCGTCGCGCAGACGATGCGGACGTCGACCGGGATGCCTTTCCGCCCGCCGATCCGCTCGATCACCCGCTCCTGGAGGAAGCGCAGCAGTTTCACCTGGAGCGGCAGCGGCACGTCGCCGATCTCGTCGAGGAAGAGCGTGCCGCCGGACGCCTGCTCGATCTTGCCCTCGACGGTGCGGATCGCGCCGGTGAACGCGCCCTTCTCATGGCCGAACAGCTCGGCCTCCAGCAGCGTCTCGGGGATGGCGGCGCAGTTGATCGCGACGAACGGCCCCTTGGCCCGCCGGCTCGCCGTATGGAGGCCCCGCGCGACGAGTTCCTTGCCCGTCCCGCTCGCGCCCAGCACGAGCAGCGACACGTCCGTCTGCGCCACGCGCTCGACGGTGCGGGCGACCTTGAGCATCTCGGGCGCGGCGGTGACGATCGTGCCCAGCACGGTGTCGCCGGCCAGCGCCGCCAGCCGCGCATTCTCCCGTTCCAGCGCGTGGACGTGGAAGGCGCGCGCCACGATCAGGCCCAGCGTGTCGATGTCGACCGGCTTGGCATAGAAATCCCACGCCCCCAGCGCGATCGCCTCCCGCGCGCTCTCCCGCGCCTCATGGCCGGAAGCGACGATGATCTTGGTATCGGGCTTGATCGCTAGCATCTCGGCCAATGTGGCGAAGCCCTCGGAGGTGCCGTCGGGATCGGGCGGCAGGCCGAGATCGAGCGTCACCACCGCAGGCTCCTCGGCGCGCAGCGCGTCGATGGCGGCGGCGCGATCGGCGGCAATCACCACCTCATAGCCGTCATAGGCCCAGCGCAACTGCCGCGCGAGGCCGGGATCGTCCTCGACCACCAGCAGCTTGGGAAGCGCCTCTCCGCTCATGCTGCCACGGGCTCCTCGGCGAAGGGCAGCAGGATGGCGAAGCGGCTGCCCTCGCCCTCACGGCTTTCCACCTCCAGCCGCCCGCCCATGCTGGCGACGAGCGAGCGCGCCTCGAACGCGCCGATGCCGAAGCCGCCGAGCTTGGTGGAATTGAACGGCTTGAACAGGCTGTGGCGGATGAAGTCCGCGCTCATCCCCCGGCCGCGATCGAGCACCGTCACCTCCACTTCAAAGCCTCGTCGGTCGATCGAGAGCCAGACGGGCTCGTCGGGCGGGCTCGCCTCGATGGCGTTCTGCACGAGATGGCCGATCGCCAGCTCCAGCCGCGCCGGATCGAACAGCGCGTGGACATCCAGCCGGCCGGACAGCGCGATCGGATGCTGGGTGCGGCAGCGCGCGGCGATCGACTCCAGCACGGCGCGCGGGCGCGCCACGCGCGGCGGATCGGGGCGCTGCGTCCCCTGCGGCGAGAGGCGGGCGAGCAGGTCGTTCAGCCGCTGCACCGAATCCCGGAGCGTCGTCACCATGTCGGCGCGGAAGGCGGGGTTGTCGGCGTGACGCTCGGCATTGCGGGCGACAAGGCCGAGCTGGCTCGCCAGATTCTTGATGTCGTGGACGATGAAGGCGAAGCGGCGGTTGAACTCGTGGAAGCGCCGTGCCTCGGCCAGCGCCTCCTGCCCCTGCGCTTCGGCGAGATGGCTCGCCACCTGCCGCCCGGCGACCGAGAGGAGGTCATGATCCTCCCAGTCGAGCCGGCGGTCGAGCGGCGGACGCGCGAGCAGGATGAAGCCGGTCAGCCGATCGCCATGGACCAGCGGCACGCCCGCCCAGATCGAGGGGTTGCCGAGCACCCATGCCGGAATGAGCCGCCGCTCCTCCTCCGGCGCGGCGCGCAGCGCGTCGAGATCGAGCACGCGCGGATCGCGTTCCACCATCCTCGCGAAATCGATGCCGCAGCCCGCCGCGGCCCCGTCCGGCCACGCCGCCGGCTCGGCCGCGTCGAGCCGGCCCGACGACGTCATCACCAGCAGCCGCGCCTGCGGGGCGTCGGTGATGTCGGCGAGCGCGCGCTCGATCCGCGCCTCCAGCGCCTCGTCCGCGCCGCCGTCGCCGAGCGTGCGGGTGAAGCGCAGCCACTCGGCGCGATAGTCGTAGCGGTGGCGGAAGAGATGCTGGGCGAGCCGCAGCTTGAGCCAGCTCCGCGTCCGGCCCGGCGGCAGGATCATCATCGCCGCGAAGCTCGCCCCGAACACCACCATCGCGCGCGCCAGCCACGCATAGACGATGCCCAGCGGCTCCACCGCGTCCAGCAGCACCAGCGTGACCGCGAGATAGGCGAGCGACGCGGCGATCGCCAGCACGCGCAGGATCATGGTGCGCGAGAGGTGAAGCGCACCCGGCCGCATCGCTCAGCGCGCCCGCACAGGCGTTGCTGGGACGCTCATCGCGCCCGCACAGGTGTTGCGGGGGCGCTCACCGCGCCCGCACAGGCGTTGGACGCTCACCGCGCCCCCGATGGCCAGATCAGCACGCGCACCGTCTGCAACAGGATCAGCAGATCGAGGAAGGGCGTGTAGTTCTTGGCGTAATAAAGGTCGTATTCCAGCTTGTTGTGCGCATCCTCCAGGCTCGCGCCATAGGGATAGTTGATCTGCGCCCAGCCGGTGATGCCGGGCTTCACCATGTGCCGCTCGTCATAGAAGGGAAGCTGCTCGGCGAGGCTGGTGACGAACTGGAGCCGCTCGGGCCGTGGCCCGACAAAGCTCATCTTGCCCTTCAGCACCACCCAGAGCTGCGGCAGCTCGTCGATGCGGACCATGCGGATGAAGCGGCCGACGCGGGTGACGCGCGGATCATTCTCCTGCGCCCAGACGGCCTGCCCCGCGACCTCCGCGTCCTGCCGCATCGAGCGCAGCTTGATGACGTCGAACTCCTCGCCGAACAGGCCGACGCGCTTCTGCCGGTAGAAGGCCGGCCCCTTGCTCTCCAGCCGGATGGCGATCGCGGTCAGCAGGATCAGCGGCGCCGAGACGATCAGCATGACGAGGCTGACGAGGATGTCGAACTGCCGCTTGGCGATGCTCGACAGGAAGCGGCCGGACGCGAACCCGTCCGAGAAGATCAGCCAGCTATGGCTCGCCGTGGCGAGATCGACGCGCCCGGTCTCGCGTTCGAGGAAGGTGGACAGCTCGCTGACATGCACGCCGGTCGTCTTGAGGCGCAGCAGATCCTTCAAGGGCAGCGCGTTGCGCCGCTCCTGAAGCGCCAGCACCACCTCGCTCGCCTTGAGGTTGACGACATGGTCGGCGAGGCTCTCGATCGCGTCGCGGTTGATCGCGCCGCGCACCGCGTCCGGCCCGTCGTTCATGCCGATGAAGCCGCAGACCACGAAGCCCGCCCCCGGCTTGTCGCCCAGCGCCTTGATCCGCGCCGCGCGCGGCCCCGCGCCCAGCACCAGCAGCCGCCGCTTGAACGTCTCGGAGCCGAGCAGCCGCCCCAGCATCAGCCGCGCCACCGTCAGCGCCGTGGGCGCGATCAGCGCGGCATAGAGCGCGTTGGAACGCCACAGCGTCAGCCCCGGAAACAGGAAGGACAGCACCGACACGATAATCATGCCGACCGCGACGCCGACGATCAGCCGCACCGCCGCGAAGCGCACCGAATGCAGCGCGTCCAGCCCATAGACGCCGACCGCGACCAGCGCCGTCTCCACCGCCACCGCGAAGGTGATGAGCGGCCCGAGACGGTGGGTGAAGGGGGTGACGGCCATGCCGATCTGCCAGGCGCGCAGCACCCAGCTCGCCTCGGCCGCGCAGAACAGCAGCACGACGTCGACAAGGCCCAGCAGCAGCACCGCATGGGGGACATAATGCTTGAACAGTCTAATCACGCCCGCTTCCCCGCTTGCTGGGCCGACTTACCCTCGATGGGAGGGGGTGTCGCTCAAATTGACAAATAAATCCTGAAACCATCGCTGCGCTGGAGGATTGAGCGCATAAGGGCGGCTGTCCGGCAGGCCCAGTCACCGAATCGAGGCACTTGCATGACCGAGCGACGGCGGATCACCCCTGTCATTCTTTCGGGGGGCTCCGGCACGCGATTGTGGCCGCTGTCCCGGACGGAGCGTCCGAAGCAGCTCCTGTCGCTGACGCATGTCGAGACGATGCTCCAGATGACGGCACGGCGGACGACGGGAGCCGAGCGCTTCGCGGCGCCGGTGGTGGTGGCGAGCGCCGCCCATGCCGACGCGATCGAGGCGCAGCTTCACGAAGCGGGGATCGAGCCCGGCACGCTGATCCTCGAACCCGCCGCCCGCAACACC